>Ga0302267_10000094_pt1 | contig 104140 bp, 90 predicted proteins | sample III_Bog_E1_3_FD_194555 | JGI IMG/M metagenome (GOLD analysis project Ga0302267, IMG submission 194555) | Peat permafrost microbial communities from Stordalen Mire near Abisko, Sweden - III_Bog_E1_3 | ecosystem: Environmental > Terrestrial > Soil > Wetlands > Peat | place: Sweden: Abisko... | reverse complement strand
GAGGCGTCGGTAGACCAGGAAGCCCGTCGGCCCCGCCTCGTAGACGACGTGTAGGCGCACGTTCTCCCCACCGAGTTTCCCAAGTACCTTCTCCAGCGATCTTAGGTCGCCCGGTATCGATCCGTACACCCGCACCTCCCCAACGCGGCCGCCTTCGGCCACGGCAATCACGGTCGTATCTTGATGGACATCTAGCCCTATATATTTATCTGTTTTGTTCATGTGCTTGTCTCCGTTTTTGGTTGTTGGACTTGCCGCCACATCCATGCGGATAGGCTCCCTAACGGGAGTAACCCGCGTACCTGGGGACAAGCACACTTTCATTTGTAGAGCTGCGCCTCACGCGTAGCTATAATGTCTAGGCGGCAAATGAACCTCTCATGGCGATTCGCGACCGCAACCGACATCGAATTGCTCGCTGAATGGAATCACCAGCTTATCCGCGATGAAGGCCATCGAAATGCTATGACTGTGCCACAGCTCGCAGAGCGAATGAAAGGGTGGCTCGCTGGGGAGTATAAGGCGGTTCTATTCGCCGATTCCGAGCCGGTATCGTATGCGCTGTTCAAAAGGGAGGAGGCGCTAGTCTACCTCAGGCAGCTTTTCGTTCGTCGCGATAGAAGGCGAATGGGAGTAGGTAGGTCGTCGTTCGACATTTTGAGGCGAAATATTTGGCCTCCCTCGTATCGCCTCACAGTGGAAGTACTTTGCGCGAATCAGGCTGCGATCGCCTTTTGGCGCTCACTTGGCTATCGAGACTACTCGTTAACTTTGGAGATCATGCCAAAATGAAAGAGCGTATCATTCAGGTCGCGGTGTTCGTGACGACGGGTCTTGTCCACTTCAGTGTCTATACGGCAACCTGGGGATATCTTTTCGCTATGGGCGACGCCGGGGCCACGCCCTCGCGTCTCTTCTCAGTGTTTGAGAGGGTGTTGGCGTTCCCACTCATGTACCTCATGGCGCTCCCACCTACTTTCTTCGCACCTCACGGGAGATGGTGGGGCGACGATAGCAATTTCATTATTGGCCTTACCGCCTTGAACAGTGTGGCATGGGCGTCTGGTATGCTGGTTGTGTTTAAACGTTGGCGCAAGAGACCGGCTCCTCGAAATGCATAGGTCATCTATTAAGCTGCCAATACAATCGTCGGAACCGACTCTCGCGTCAGGCACGTCTCCTGCGGGGCAGGAGCGTCGCCTTCGTTAGCGCGGCTCACTAGGACGTTATGCATTCCCAAATCGAAGCCCCTATATTTGACGACCAGGACAGGGTCGATGTCCCGTTGTGGATGCAACGCCCCATGGGTATCGTTTTTGTTGGCATGGCGTTTTCATGCGTGTTCGTCTTGGCACTTACCTTGGCGATCGTCTTTGCGCGATGGAGACTTGGTCAGAGTATCGCAATTTCACTTTTTGCGGCGGCAACTCCAGTGCTCGCAATCGCAAGTTATATCTTTGGCCGGATTGGCGTCCGGCTCATGAGGAGGCGAGAAAATCAAGTCGGGCGAGGTTCTGGGCGCTCTTTGCCGTCCAGGCCATTATTCACTTACCCGTTCTTCATTATGGTAGGCGGAATGGTTCTCGCTGAACGGCTCCTTACCGGAGCGATGTTATGGGTCACGTTAGTTATGATCTCTTCATGCTATAGCTCGCTTGCGGTAGCGGTGGTTCGCGAAAAACCAATGCATAACCAATCACCGGACCCGACGCTGCCTCGGACACGTCTCCTGCGGGGCAGGAGACGCGCCCCGCGTTAGCGCGGGTCATTTCAACGTTTTTCCCATGAAACTATACCCCATCCTGCTGGCGGTAACGCTGGCATTGGCTTCTTCGGCCGCGAACGGCGCCGAATCTTTACTCGCGAACGGCACAGCCGCGAACATCTCAATCCGTGCTCTCAGCGGTCCGGGAGACAACGCGTCGATTTGCGGTCTTGTGATCAAAGATGCCGCGACATTTGTGCTGATACGAGCGGTTGGTCCCGGTTTGGCGCAGTTTGGTGTCGCGGGTTACGCGAGCGGTACGACGTTTAACGTGGTCGATGCAAAAGGCTCGATCGTCTGGAGCGGATCGACGTTCAACGATCTGACGGCCGCTGAGCAAGCGAACATCAATACCAAGTATCTCGCCCTGGGTGCGTTTCCGCTGCCGCTTAACAGCGCAGACTCTTATACCTACCTTTGCCTAAACCCGGGTAACTATACCGTGGTGGCCCAGCCGACAGGATCGAATCCCGGGATTATTTTGACCGAGGTTTATTTTGATCCGGCCGGAATCGGCGCGATGGAGCCCACCTCCTTTGATACCTCCGCAGCCGCCGCCGAATATGTTAAACAGCTCTTTGCGGGTGGTCGGATCGACCTCGTCGAAGTCGGTCAGGAGGAGGTGTTGGTTCTACAGACATATGGTTCAGGCGTGCCGGTTATCGCCATAGGAACTTATCGCTATTCGGCGGGTCAGTGGATTCTGGCGTCAGAATGGAGACCTGAGATTATTGAGTTTTATACCGTCAAGGAGCAAAACGGTGTTGTAGTGGCGGTCGGTAATACAACCGGCGAGCAATGGGTGTTGCTCACCCTGTGACGAAGATGGCTAAGCAATCGTCGGAACCGTCCCATTCCCCGGTCAAGCCTCCTGCAGGGAAGGGGTCTCGCCTCGGTTAACTCGGTTTATTGGGACGTCCGGCAGTTTGGAAAATGCTCGATGACCGATGATGAGGTACCTAAGAGCCAAAAACGAAATACCTATTGGGCAGTTTTGATAGCGATTGCCCTTTATTCACATAGCTATGCGCAGTTTGCCGCTCCCGCTTCCATCGCGCCTTCGCTGATTCAGTACACGAATCCCTATTATCCGAATTCAGGCACTTCGGCTTCACGTCTTATCCTTTACAATGCGGATGGGACCTACGTGGAAATCAGTTCGTACTTTGGGAACATATCCGGCAACTCGACGTATCGGCCCACGGCAGGAACCTATACCTACTCCATTGATCCCCTGAATCCATCCCATGGCACGATCATCTATGACGGCGGTGCAGAATACGAAAATCTGTACTTCGCCTCGGTAAATCGCGGATCCCAAGTCACACCAAACCAGGCGTCTCCCGGTGGCCAGGGCCTGCCATGGTTCACGTTTTCTCCCGAAGTGATCTCCACCGGAGGAGTAAACGTTTCAAATAGGTGCCAGTTAAGCTCGGGAGCCTTTGCGATTAGTGGCTTTGTGATACAATCGGCAGGTCCAAGATGGGTGCTTCTAAGAGCAGTGGGGCTACGCTAAGAAGTTTTGGTGTATCGGGGGTCGTTTCGAATCCATCCCTTACGCTTTATGATTCGAATCAATCACCCGTCGGAACCTCGTCGGTATGGAGTTCTGATCCGAATCTTTCCGGCGGCTATTCAACCATCTTTTCCCTGGCAGGCGCGTTCCCGCTGAACGGCGGATCTGATGAAGGTGTCCTTTTGGTGCAGCTGGATCCAGGTGCCTACACTAGTCTATTCAAAGCGGGAAGCGCGGGAACTATCCTTTGTGAGGTATACATTCTGGAATTTTAGGCCCTTTGAAATACTTGCCGAAGCAATCTTCGGAACCGACCCTGGCCTCGGTTACGCCCCTTGCCGGCCAGGAGGCCCCGCCCTGTAGTTGTTCCTCCCGTGTTTTCGTGGCCGGGATAGCGTAAATGGTTGAAAAATACGAATTCACCGGAATCAATTCTCGGATCCGATTCCCTTTTCAGGTGCGTCTTCTGAAGGCTTAGTCCGGATAAAAGGTTACCGGGGTCCGTTATGACGCTGGCTACGGATAGAGTGGCGATGACCGGCATTATTTTAAAGAAATCCGACGAACTCCTCCCGCAGGTGGAGCCCATTGTCGCACGCCTGTTCGCGCGCATCGAAGTACTCGTTGCGGATGCAGAATTGCACCACATAGGGTCAACGGCGATTCCAGGTTCCGCCACAAAAGGGGACATTGATATTCTATTTCGCGTGGAGCAGTCCTGCTTTGAATCGGTAAAGGATGTGCTGGGGAAGCATTTCGTCATTAAGCAGCCGGTCAACTGGACCGCCGATTTTGCCAGTTTTGGTGATGACACCACATATGGCATCCCCGTTGGCATCCAATTGGTTTCCAAGGACTCCATCTCAGACTTCTTCCTCTATCTGCGTGATTATCTGCTTACGCACCCGGAGGCGGCGGAGGAGTACAATCGGATCAAGATGGCGCACGCAGCCGCTGGAGCTGACCAATATTGGAAGGCGAAGGATGCATTCTTGGCCAAGATCCTGGCCGCTCGGTCGAGGTCGAGTCCCGAGCTGCCCGACCCATCGCCGGACGCTATGCCTGGTTCGGTCACCCAGGTTACAGGGCAGACCCCGAGTCCTCGCAATTGAGGACAATCTCAACTCTCGGCCTCCGATGCCTGCGAATATTGGGCCTCCGACCGATGCGGAATTGAAGACGATACTTGGGCCGGCCACAGCCGTGTGGTCCAGGATTCTTTGTGCGTTGGAAGAAAGATTCACGCCCCTTGAGGTGCAATGGAGGCCATCCAAGGCGGCCTTTGGTCGTATATGTCTTGCCCGGAATAAGGGGAGAACCCTCCTGTATCTGACGCCCGATCGGGGAAAGATTTGGATAGCCCTTGTGCTCGGTGAGCGCGCATTCAACCTCGCGATGGCGAGTTCGGTTCCTGCGGCGATAAAGAAGATGTTTGCCGATTCAAGGCCCTATGCCGAGGGCAGAGGGATCCGTTATGCGGTCGATTCGCTGGAAGCTGTTCCCGTGATCAGCAAGCTATTGGAGATCAAGACCACGCCGAAGTCTTCGATCAGCAGGGCAAGCCTTCCGAGGGAGGAAGCGAGGCAACGGCCAAAGGCGCGAGAATGAGCTATTGAAATGCAGAGCGGAGCATAGCATCCTCCAAGGGCATTAAGCGCGCTCCGTAGCTGATCGAAGGTTACTGACTGCGGCGGATGCGGATCCTTGGGACGTCATGCACACCGAATTCCCGAAAAAAGATATAGCCAGAATCATCGCGGGAGATCCCATGGGCGCACGCCGCAAGGCCTACGAGGCCATCAGGGCTCGCCTTGTCGCCGAGGCTAGGCTTCGTCACGCCGGGGGCGCGGGGGAGACATCGCTCCTCGAGCGGATACGGACCGAATGGAAGTTGCGGCGCGAGGTGAGGGCCGAGTTAAAGAAACAGTTCCCTCCCTATGCGCTCTACAGTCTTTCACGGGGTAACGGACGGACCTAATCTCTCTACAGATAAATCACTTACATATGGAGCGTCGCCTGGAAATGGAAGCCGCACGCCGGACGGTGCGGATCATCTTTTAGGACGTGCTGTCGTAGCACAAACCCCGCGATAAAAAAACATGAACACCCCGCTTGCCGCCCTGTTTCTCGCGCTGCCGATCTCAGCCTTCGCGGTCGACGCTCCGCTTGGATTCCCGGATGCGAAGATCGATGTGCCGCCGCTCTCGTTGGTTGAGAACTCCCTGCAGCGGCCTCGGCCGGGATTCGTGAGCGACTTTGGACGCCAGCCCACGCCCACGGTGGTGGTTTCCAAGATGCCGATTCTGGTCCCCGACGGAGCCATCGATCCGAAGTTCGTCAAGGAGCCCGATTCCACCGTCGACTACAAGCTGATCATAAAATCGCCCTTCATCGAGCCCTCGAAGTAGAGGCGATGCGACCGTTGCGGGCCGCGTTCAAAGCTCCCGCTTTTTCCCGCGCGAATGGCTAGCTTTCCGACTCGGGGGGCATCGAGAACACGACGACGGCCACACCGGCCACGACAACCGCGCTAGCCACGTAGAAGAGCGCCCTCGGGATCTCGCCAAAGAGGAGATACCCCATGAACCCTGCGAACACGAACTGGCTTACGTTGCACAGGCTAACAATCTGCCCGCGGATCCGCCGCATGGCGGCGTTAAGGAGCGAGTGGCCGCACACGGTCGGGACCACGGCAAGGGCCGCCATCAGGGCCCATTCCCGAACCGAGCCGAATGCGAACGTGTGCACCCGTGGCAGCGCCACGAGAAGGCAGACGACGGACGCCTGGGCGTAGACGGGGATCACATAAAGCCAGATGGAGGGGAAGTCGCGGTTCCTGCGGCCGAGCGCCAGGTAGAGAGCGAAGAGGAGCATCGAGAGGAGGCAGACCGCGTCTCCGGCCAGCGACCCGCCTCCCAGAAGCACGTCCTTTACCGAGAGGGTCGCCAGGCCCACGATCGCCAGGGCAGTCCCGGCCAACTCGGCGGCGTTGACACGCTCCCTTACCAACCAAAGGAGGAAGAAGGGCAGGGCGATCGGGACGAGGTTGACGATCAGTGTGGCCTGGGCGACGGCGGTCATCCTTGCCCCCAGCGTCCAAGAGATCAGGTGGATTGCCAGTACGAGCGCGGGCACCCGGGTCCGCTTCAGGTGGTCCGCAGTGAACCCTCCCCGGTGCCTCCTAAGCTCGAGGAGGAAGACGGGCGCGAGGAAAAGGGAGGCTAGCACAAGGCGAAACGCTGTGAGCACAAAGGGGTCGGTGGTGCTCTCCCGGATGAACAGGGCCGAGGTCGCGCAGGAAAGGACTCCGAGGAAGAGCAGCAGGTACCGCAGGAACATCGTCAGCTACGCTGGCAGATTCCGCAGCGGAAACGCAAACGAACGTTGCCGCGTGCGGCAACGATGCTGCTTGAGAACGCGCGCATTGGGTCTTTGCTGTAGGGACCCCTCCCCATGAAGAAATTACTCTGCCTCCTTGCATGCGTGGCGGCGCTCTCCGGCGCCCGCGCGGGCAACTACCAGAACTTCGGCGTGGCAGTTTACATCCCCGTAAGGGTTGTGAACACCTTTGCCGACCCGAAGGTCCTACAATCCCAGTGGGACGTCATCAACGGCCAAGTGAAGGTCGACAAAGTGTACATCGAGGTCCAGCGCGACGGCATACTCGCGACGGACACGCTCCTGGAGAATGTGAAGCAGTTCTTCGTGAGCAGGGGCGTCAGGGTCGCGGCGGGCAGCGCCTTCTCGGGCGCGGAGGCCGAGCAGTACCACTCGTTCTCCTACACGGACCCGGTTGACCGCGCGTTCGTGAAGAAATCCTCGGAACTGGCGGCCAGGCACTTCGACGAGTTCATCCTCGACGACTTCTTCTTCGTCAATTCAAAGACGGATTCCGATATCGCGGCCAAGGGCACGCAGTCATGGACCGACTTCCGCCTGGCGCTCATGGATGAGGCCGGTTCAACCCTGGTCCTTAAGGCCGCCAAGGACATAAACCCCAAGATAAAGGTCATCATCAAGTTTCCGAACTGGTACGAGCATTTCCAGGGCCTCGGGTTCGACCTGGACAAGGAGCCCAAGATGTTTGACGGCATCTACACCGGGACCGAGACCCGCGACCCGGTGATCACGGACCAGTTCCTCCAGCAGTACGAGAGCTACCAGATCATTCGCTACTTCGAGAACATCAAGCCGGGCGGCAACGGGGGCGGCTGGGTGGACACCTACGGTGCCCTCTACGTTGACCGCTACGCGGAGCAGCTCTGGGACACGATGTTCGCCAAGGCCAGGGAGATCACGCTCTTCATGTGGGACGACGTTGCCGGGAAGGCCGAAGCGGGGGACCGGAAGGCTTGGGAAAACCTGCCGACCAGCCTCGACTACAAGACGGTTGCCGGCTCCTACCGCCCCACGGGCGAGGGCGCTCCGTCGACCCCCTCATGGGCCACGGTGGCTGGCGTGGCGCTTCGTCAGGCCGATGCCATCGTCGGGAAGCTTGGAACGCCGATCGGCATCGCGAGCTACAAGCCCTATCAGTCCTCGGGCGAGGATTTCCTCCACAATTACATCGGCATGATCGGGATCCCGATTGACCTGCATCCCGATTTTCCAACCGGGGCCAAACTGGTGCTGCTCACGGAGTCCGCAAAATTCGACCCGGATATCGTCGCCAAGATCAAGAGGCAGCTTCAGGACGGCAAATCCGTCGTCATCACCTCGGGGCTCCTGCGGGCCCTCAAGGGCAAGGGCATCGAGAGCATCTGCGAGACTGAGGTTACCGATAACAAGGTGTTTGCCCACGAGTTCTCGTACGGCTTTGGCGCGGAGGACCGCTCGGACTTGGGCGCAAACGAGGGCAATCCGGGTATTCTATTCCCCGAGGTGCGCTTCCTGACCAACGACGCTTGGGGTCTGGTGAGCGCGCTTGAGAACGGCAACGGCTACCCGATCATGCTGATGGACAAGTACTCCAAGGGAGTTCTCTACGTCTGGACGATCCCCGACAATTTCAAGAACCTTTACGCCCTTCCCGAGGGCGTGACGGCTGCGATCCGCAACGTCGTGATGAGGGACTTCTTCGTGCGGGCCGACGGGCCGAGCCAGGTCGCGCTCTTCGCCTACGACAACGGCACGTTCGTCGTGGAGTCCTTCCGGCCGACCCCGGTCGAGACGAAGGTCACGCTGAAGGGCTCGTTTTCGAAGCTCCGGAACCTCGCGACCGGCGAGGTGACCTCCTCCTACGTGCCCGAGGAGCCGAAGTCGCCCTTCTGGATGCGGCGCCGCACCGACCTTCCCGCGACCTCCCACTTCTTGGTTGCGCTCCAGCCACACAGCTTCGCGGCTTTCGAGCCCGTGAAGTAGACGGAAATCCAACCGGCCCTACCAGGATGAGTACGGCGGCCCCCCTAGGAGGGGGGCGTTGGCGCCATACGGTCCATAAGGGCCGTATACGCCGTAGGGGCTGCACAGGTCCAAGAGGCCCTTACCCCGGAACTCCGAGAAACCGACGCCCACCGTGAACCCGTGTTTCGGGTCGGTGAGGTAGGCGTCCATAGATGTGCCGTAAAAGCTTTGTCCGTGGCTGCCACCCCCGACCGTGAACGACACATCGCCGTGGAGCTCCATCTTCTGGGGCTGCGTGACCTCGGTTTCCGTGGCGGGCGGCTTGGGAGGGGGAGTCGGTGGCGGGGCGTACCGGAAGCCCTGGTCGGGCGGCGGCCCCAGTGCGATCGCCCGTGCGGCGAAGCGGTCCAGGCTCCCGCGCTCGGAAGGGCTCAGTGCGTCCAGGCCCGCGGATACGCGCTCCTTTTCGGAATGGCGCTCAAGGAAATCCGCCGAGAAGCCCGTCACCCCGCCCTCGTGGGCAAGTGTGACATCGCGCGCGACCAAGGCGTCGAGGGCGCTCGTCTGCGGCGGCGCGAGCTTCGCGATCCCGGCCGCCGTGCGTTCAGCTTCGGAGAGGCCGCCGGTGAAGCTTAAGTCCCCGGCATAGGCGCAGGTCGCCGCGGCCAGGGCTGCGCACGCCAGCCCTGCATGGAAGATCCGCGATGCTAAGGGTGTGAGGGTCAACCTTGGATTAAGACGCAGCGGCTGGGGTAATGTTCCGGTTCGCTTCAGCCTTTGTCGTAGTCGAGGTATGGCCCCAGCCATTTCTCGGCCTCGGCGATCGCCCAACCCTTGCGCCGGGCGTAATCGTCAACCTGGTCACGGCCGATCTTGCCCACACCGAAGTACTTGGAATCCGGATGGTTAAGGTACATGCCACTGACGCTGCTCGCAGGCGACATGGCGCAGCTCTCCGTAAGCGTGATTCCGGTTGCTACCTCGGCCCCGAGCTGGCGAAAGAGGACCGGCTTCTCAGTATGGTCAGGGCAGGCGGGATAGCCTGGCGCCGGTCGGATCCCGCGGTATTTCTCGCGGATAAGGTCGGCGTAACTCAGGTTCTCGGTCCTTCCGTAACCGCAGGCCTCGCGGGCCTTTTTATGAAACATTTCGGCCATGGCCTCGGCCAGGCGGTCGCCGAGGGCCTGGCACATGATCGCCGAATAGTCGTCGTTCGCATCCCTGAACGCGGAGGCGAAGACCTCGACGCCGTGGCCCGCCGTGACCGCGAACCCACCGATATAATCGATGCGCCCGCTTTCCAGGGGGGCGATGAAGTCTGCCAGGCAATGGTTGAACTGGTCGGCGGGCTTCTCCTGCTGCTGGCGCAGCATGTGAAAGGTCGTTGCCACGGCTGACCGGGACTCATCGGTGTAGACGAGGACATCGTCCCCAACGCTGTTGCAGGGCCAGTACCCGATCACGGCTTTCGCCGTGTACCGTTTCTCGGCCACGATTTGGGCCAGGAGTCTCTTCGCGTCGTCGAAGAGCTTCGTCGCCTCGGCGCCCACGGAGGCATCGGTCAAGATCTCGGGGAAGCGGCCGTGGAGCTCCCAGGCGCTGAAGAACGGGCCCCAGTCGATGAAGGGCACGATTTCGGCGAGCGGAACGTCGGAAGACGCGCGGGTGCCGAGGAATTCGGGGCGGGGGATGTCGATCCGGGCCCAGTCGAACGGCTGGCGGCGCTCACGCGCCCTGGCGAGCGAGAGGAGCGGCTTTCGGGCGCGCCTTGCCGCGAACTCCTCGCGCTGCTTCTCCTGCTTGGCGACCACGTCGGCCATGAAGGCCGGTTTGGAATCGAGCGAAAGGAGCGAGCTCACCACGTTCACGACGCGGGAGGCGTCAAGCACGTGGACGACCCCCGGGGCGTATTCAGGGGCGATCTTGACCGCGGTGTGCGCGGCGCTGGTCGTGGCACCCCCCACTAGGAGCGGCACCTTGATGCCGAGGCGCGTCATCTCCTTCGCGACGTGGACCATCTCGTCCAGGGAGGGCGTGATCAGGCCCGAGAGCCCGATCGCGTCGGCTTTCTTCTCGAGGGCCGCGGCCAGGATCTTCTCGCAGGGGACGAGGACTCCCAGGTCGATGACGTCGTAGTTGTTGCAGGCCAGCACGACGCCGACGATATTCTTGCCGATGTCGTGGACGTCGCCCTTGACGGTCGCCATGACGATCCGGCCTTGGGTGCGCGCGACGCCGCCGCCGGCCACGAGCTTGCGCTTCTCCTCCTCCATGAACGGAGTCAAGTAGGCGACGGACTTCTTCATGACGCGCGCGGACTTCACGACCTGGGGCAGGAACATCTTTCCAGCGCCGAAGAGGTCGCCCACGACCCGCATGCCGTCCATGAGGGGCCCCTCGATGATGTTCAGGGGCCGCGGGTATTTCGCGGTGTTGGCCCGCGCCTCCTCGGTGTCCTGCTCGACGAAGGCGTCGATGCCCTTGACAAGGGCGTGGCTGAGCCGCTCCTCGACCGACGCGCTGCGCCAAGCGAGGTCCTCCTTCGACTCGATCCTTGAGGCGCCGCCCTGCGAGGCCTTTAGCTGGTCGGCGAAGGTCACAAGGCGCTCGGTTGCGTCGGGGCGCCGGTTGAGGATCACATCCTCCACGCGTTCCAAAAGGTCCTTCGGTATCTCCTCGTAAACACCGAGCATGCCCGCGTTCACGATCGCCATGTCGAGCCCGGCCCTGATCGCATGGTAGAGGAACACGGTGTGGATCGCCTCCCTGACGGGATTATTGCCGCGGAAGGAGAAGGACACGTTCGAGACGCCGCCCGAGACCTTCGCGTGGGGCAGGGTCTCCTTGATCGCCTGCGTGGCCTCGAAGAAGTCGACGGCGTAGTTGTTGTGCTCCTCGATGCCGGTGGCCACCGTGAGGATGTTCGGGTCGAAGATGATGTCCTGGGCAGGGAATCCAGCCTTCTCGGTCAGGATCCGGTAGGCGCGGGTGGCGATCCGCACCTTCTCGTCCCGGGTCGAGGCCTGCCCCTGCTCGTCGAACGCCATGACGACCGCGGCTGCTCCGTAGCGCATGATGAGCCGCGCGCGCCGGATGAATTCGGCCTCGCCGTCCTTCAGCGAGATCGAATTGACGATGCTCTTGCCCTGGACGCACTTTAGCCCCGCTTCCAGGACGCTCCACTTCGAGGAGTCGATCATCACGGGCACGCGCGAGATCTCGGGCTCCGCCGCGATCAGGTTCAGGAACTTCACCATCGTCGGCTCGCCCTCGATCAGCGCTTCGTCGACGTTGATGTCGATCACGTTGGCGCCGCTCTCGACCTGCTGCCGGGCTATGGCTAGGCAAGCATCCCAGTCGCCGGCCTTCAGGGCCTTTGCGAACTTGGGAGAGCCCGTGATGTTCGTGCGCTCGCCGATTACGATGAACTGCGACGCGGAAGGGCGGGAGGCTTTTGACATTTTCGAGCTTCGGCGGTCAGGATATGACGAGCTGTTCCAGGCCGCTCAGGCGCATCGCAGCAGGCTGGCTGGGCAGCCTGTGGGGCGCGACCCCGGCAACCGCCTTCGCGATGGCGGCGATATGTGCGGGTGTCGACCCGCAGCATCCGCCCACCATGTTGAGCCACCCGTTTGCCGCAAAGTCGCCAAGCACGGCAGCCATGTCGGCCGGTGTCTCGTCATATCCCCCGAACGCATTCGGCAGGCCGGCGTTCGGGTAGCACGTGACGTAGCACTGCGCGATCCCTGCAAGCTCCTCTACGTAGGGCCTCATCTGGCGCCCGCCGAGTGCGCAGTTGATCCCGACTGAGAAGGGGCTCGCATGTGCGATGCTCGTATAGAAGGCGCTGATGGTCTGGCCGGAGAGGGTCCGGCCGGAGGCGTCCGTGATCGTGACGGAAACCATGACAGGCAGGCGGACCCCCGTCTCGTCGAAGAGGAGCTCGGTTGCGAAAAGCGCGGCCTTGGCGTTGAGCGTATCAAAAATGGTCTCCACGAGCAGCGCGTCGACACCCGCCTTGGCGAGCGCGCGAGCCTGCTCCAGGTAGGCGCTCACCACCTGGTCCCAGGATACCGCCCTGTAGTCGGGACGGTTCACGTCGGGCGACATGGAGAGGGTGCGGTTAAGGGGCCCGATTGCGCCGGCGACGAAACGGGGTCTCGATGGGTCGTTTTTCTCGGCCTTCAGGGCGGCGCGCCTGGCCGCGGCAACCGCGGCGGTGTTCAGCTCCGGTACCAGGAACTCGGTCCCGTAGTCGGCCTGCGAGATCACCGTCGAGTTGAAGGTATTGGTCTCCACGATGTCGGCCCCGGCGGCGAAGTACTCCCCGTGGATCGCCTCGATCACGTCTGGCCGGGTGATAGAAAGCAGGTCGTTATTTCCCTTCAGGTCCTTCGTGTGCTGCGCAAGGCGGGTGCCGCGGAAGTCGGCCTCCGTGAGCCCGTAGCCCTGGATCATGGTCCCCATGGCCCCGTCGAGGACCGCGATCCGCGATTCAAACAGGCGCCGGAGTGCCGTAAACGAGCTGGATTCGAGCGGGGAGGACATGGGCGTTAGGAGGGATGATCAGTTGCAGAAGCAGACCAAAGGCAACGTATTCAGGTACGATTGGCAAGCGACATATCATTAAATCTGTATTTAATGATATGATTATATCCCAAAGGGCGAATCCCATCGGGGCTCCCGTTCCGATGGAGGCCGGGGTGGAGAACCTCCGTGAGGCGAACGAGCAGGCCGTGAACGGCGACGTGGAACTCGGATCCCGTGCATGCCGGCAATTCGATTGGGCGCTCTAAGCCCAAGAGTTTGACGGTCGGGTATCCCAGGTCTTGGCTTCGAGTATGGAGAAAGCACGAAGCGTTGCCATGACCGCGCTGTCCCTGGCTCTTCCGGCTTTGGCACTTGCCCTGCCGCCCCCTTCGCCGGCTGCGCTGAGGGCCACGGCTGACTACGTCCCCGCGGAGATTTCCGAAATGGTTCGTCCTCGCTCAAGCGAGCTTCGGGAGCTCGTGGATCGCTTTGTCGCTGACCGGGACGAACTTCTGAGGTTTTACGACGTCACCGGGTCCGAGCTCCAAATCCGGCGCCTGCATGAGTTCTACGCCGCGTGGCACGGACGCCTCGACGCGATGGAATACGGCGCGCTCAGCACGGAGGGCAGGGTGGACTGGATCCTCCTTTCCCGGCAGGTCGACTACGAGCAAGGGCTTCTCGATCGCAGGGCGGCGCGCAATGCCGAGATGGCGCCGCTGGTTCCTTTCGCACCGGATGTCGCGCGGCTGCAGGAATCGCGTAGGCTGATGGAACCCGTGCAGCCGGAGCAGTCGGCCGCGACACTCGACCGTATCTCGAGGGATGTAGCCAAGCTCGAGGAGGGCCTCGAGGCGGGCCTGAAGGCCGATCCGCCCAAGGACTCAAGCGGGGTGGCGCCGATCAAGGTCTCGCGGGTCGTGGCCTACCGGGCCGTGGAGGCGATTGCGGAACTAAGGGAATCGCTCGAGGACTGGTACAAGTTCTACGACGGCTACGACCCGGCATTCAGCTGGTGGGTCCGGGCGTCTCACGCAAAGCTGACCGAGGGCCTGGACGGCTATGTGAAGTTCCTGAAGGAAAAGCTGGTGGGCATAGAGCCCGGCAAGGACGAGCCCATTGTGGGTGATCCCATAGGGCGCAAGGGCCTTCAGGTCGAGTTGGCGCACGAGCTGATCGCCTACTCGCCGGAGGAGCTTCTGGCGGTCGCCAACCGGGAATTCGCGTGGTGCGACGCCGAGCTGAAGAAGGCGTCGCGGGAGATGGGCTACGGCGACGATTGGAAGGCGGCCATGGAGAAGGTGAAGCAGGACCACCTGTCCCCGGGGAGCCAACCGGGCCTGGTGAGGGACCTGGCGCTCGAGGCGGTCCGATTCGTTGACGAGCGGGGCCTGGTCACGATCCCGCCGCTTGCCGCCGACTTCTGGCGGATCGAGATGATGAGCCCCGAGCGGCAGAAGGTCGCTCCGTTCTTCCTCGGAGGCCCGGACATCCTGGTGGCGTTCCCGACGGACTCGATGGACTTCGACGCGAAGGAGCAGAGCCTTAGGGCAAACAACATCCACTTTGCGCGGGCCACCGTGTTCCACGAGCTCGTGCCGGGCCATCACCTGCAGTATTACTACGAGGGGCGTTTCAACACCCACCGGGAACTCTTCACGACGCCGTTCTGGGTCGAGGGATGGGCTGTCTGGTGGGAGTTCCAGTTCTGGGACCTGGGCTTCCCCAAATCGCCCGAGGACAGGATGGGCATGCTTTTCTGGCGGACGCACCGGTGTGCCCGGATCATCTTCTCCCTGAATTTTCACCTTGGGAAGTGGACGCCGGAGCAATGTGTGGACTTTCTGGTGGACCGCGTCGGCCACGAACGCGCGAGCGCCATGGGCGAGGTGAGGCGTTCCTTCAACGGGTCGTTTCCCCCGATGTACCAGGCGGGCTACATGCTGGGCGCCCTTCAGCTGCGCGAGCTCCACCATGAGCTCGTGAAGCCCGGAGGGATGACCGACCGGCAATTCAACGACGCCTTCCTCCAGGGAGGGCCGATGCCAATCGAGATGGTCCGGGTCCGGCTGAAGGGCGAGAAGCCCCCGCGCGACTTCACGCCCTCGTGGCGTTTCGCCGACTAGGTAAATCCTTCAGCTCGGCTTCCAGGCCAGGACCAGCGAGCCCGCCACGATCAGCGTGCCGCCGATGGCATGCTGAAGCGTTAGGCGCTCGCGCAGGAAGATGCCGGCGAGCAGGATGGCAAAGACGACGCTCAGCTTGTCGACGGGCGCAACTCGGGAGGCCTCGCCGAGCTGAAGCGCCCTGAAATAACACAGCCAGGATAGCCCGGTGGCTACTCCCGAGAGCGCGAGAAAGACGAGCGTCCTACGGCTCGGTACCGTGATCGCGCCGGCCGGCATCGACACGAATACAATCGCCCAGGTGATGAAGAGCACCACGGTCGTGCGGATCGCGGTCGCCAAATTCGAGTTCACGTTCTCCACCCCCACCTTCGCGAGGACAGCCGTAATTCCCGCGAAGGCGGCCGAGAGGAGCGCCCAGATAACCCAGGTCATGGTGTGGGTTCCGGCAGGATCCCAGCGACCGAGAGGACCCAGGGCGGGGAAGGCAGGTGAGGGCTAATGGGCATTGGGGATGTAGGGGCGCATGAAGTCTTGATGCCTGAGCCAGAAGGTAAGCTCGTCGGAAAGAATGCGGTGTTCGGCGACCCGGGGATGGTTGTTGGACCAGTACCGGAACGAAAAATGGTGCAGGTGCGGGTCGGTCGCTTCGAGCTGGGCCACGGCCTGGCCCCAGGCGGCCTGCAAGGGGGCGCTCTGCGAGCCCGAAAACATGCCGCCCATCAGCATCACGATCTCGGCCCGAGGGTAGGCCCTCCTTAGGCCATGGATCAGCTCAGTGTACCGTGCCGCAAACCCGTCGGGGAAAGGCAGCGCGTGCGCCTTGGGATAGTCGGCATCGTTGTCACCCAGGTTTACGCACACCAGGTCGGGGGTCCACAGCGACAGGTCAGCCAAAGGGGAATCGGCGCGGGGATAGAGCTTGTCCCATGTCTGGCCCGCGAGGTGCTTCGTCCACCCGGTCACCACCCCGATCCCGCTGATCGAGATATTGCGCCATTCGGCGTTGAATGCCTGCCCGGTAAGCGCCGCGTAGCTGAGCTCTCCATTGTGGGTGCGGCGATTCTCCCACTGGTCGCTCGGCCCGTCCTCATCGCAGGCCCCCGCGGTGATCGAGTCGCCGTAAAACTCCATCTTCAAGGCATAGGCAGGAGGCGCGGGCCTCCATGCTTGGGACCCCGGGGCCAGGTCGATGCCGAGGAACTGGACCGTCCCCGCTGACGCCTCCTGGCGCTTGTGGAGCGAAAGGTGGTGGCGACCCGGCGAGAGCGGCAGGCCGAAGGGCACGTGCGTCGGGCCGGCAGGGGGCACCGCAGCCACCCAGACCTGCCCGTCCACATGCACGTCGAAGAAGTTCTGGCCCTCCGCCCGCGTGAAATCCAGGCCCAGAACCGGGCCCTCAAAGTCGATGGAGACCCGGCTCCCTTGCCAGATGAGCACCGGCCCCTCGGGGTCGCGGGTGTCGATTCGCCCCTCGTAAAGGAAGCGGGGGTCAGACGCCCCGATTCGCGTCGCTGCGATTTCGGAGGCGCGACCCGCCATCGCCACTGCAAGGCCGAAATACACTCCAATCACGAGGGCGCCACATCGGTTCATGGGGCAACTTTACCCCCCTCCATGGCCGTCTTTCGAGTCAGAATCGAAGGGGGCGCAAACCGGCCCCCGGCCGGATCCCCAAAGGCGCGGTTGCATCGTGCCATGAGCAGGATCAACCTCAGCCATCCGAATGGCAAAGGGCCCTCCGTTCCCGGCAGCCGCATGGGTCCGTGTGGCTCAGGCAATCGTCGCGGCGTATGTCGCGTTCGCGGCTCTACGCCCCTGTGCGCACGCCTCCGGGCTTGCCGACAACGTGGTTCTTGTCGCCAACAGCAGCGACCCGGACTCGGTCGCGATCGCCAGGCACTATGCGGAGGTCCGCGGGGTCCCCCCCGCGAACATCGTTGCCCTGGCAATGCCCCTGTCCGAGACGCTTTCATGGAAGGAGTTCGTCGCGACCGTCTGGCAACCGCTCCAGGACGAGCTCGTCAGGAGGGGATGGATCGACGCGATCGCCATGGATCTCTTTGACGGGGTCGGCAGGCGCAAGTACTCGATCTCGGGTCACAAGATTTCAGCCCTTGTCACCTGCAGGGGAGTCCCGCTCAGGATTGCGAACGATCCCCGGCTCTTAAGCGACTACAAGCCCTATACGGACCGCGCGGAGTTCCGCACCAATGCGGGCGCGGTCGACTCCGAGCTAAGCCTCTTGGCGCAGACCGACTACCCGATCAACGCGGGCGTCCCCAACCCCTTGTTCGCGAACGACCATCCGACCGGCTTCGCCATCGCGCAGGTGGTAAAGGTCTCCAGGCTGGATGGCCCCACGGCCGATCAGGCGCTCCACCTGGTGGACCTAGCGGTCGAGGCTGAACGCACCGGGCTCCTGGGCCGCGCCTACGTGGACATTGCGGGGCCCCATGAGAACGGCGACCGGTGGCTTGCCGCAACCGAGCGCATTGCGGCAAGGCTCGGGTTTGATCTCACAGCCTCCCATGGCCCGGGGACCCTGCCGGCGACCTCGCGCTTTGACGCGCCGGCGCTCTATTTCGGATGGTATGCCCAAGACCTTAACGGGCCCTTCCTCCTGCCTGGGTTCAGGTTTCCCCCGGGGGCTATCGCTGTGCACATCCACAGCTTCTCCGCGCACACGCTCAGGTCCGAGACTGAAGGGTGGTGCGGGCCCCTGGTGGCGAGGGGCGTGACGGCCACCGTGGGAAACGTTTACGAGCCCTACCTTGAATACGTCCACCGGCCCGATCTCATGATGGCGGCCCTTTCGCGGGGCTACGACCTGGTGGATGCGGCCTACTACGCCCAACCTCTTCTCAGCTGGCAGTCCATCGTGATCGGCGACCCGCTCTACAGGCCCTTTGCGGTTTCGCTTACGGCCCAGGTGGCTCGGCTCTCGGCCCTTCCGCCCGACCTGGCCGGCTACGCCGTGATCCGTAATATGAATCTCCTGGACGCAGCGGGAAAGGCAGCCGAGGCCATCGAGGCGGGCAAGGAGGGCATGAAGCTGACTCCGAGCCTCGCCCTGGCCCTCGCGCTTGCCCGTAGGATCCAAACCACGGGCAATGCCGACCAAGCGGTGTGGATCGTGAAAGGGGCGGCTGAGATGGCGGACGCAGCCACCGGCAACTGGGAGACGCTGCGCGAGGCGGCTGCTTACCTGGCCGAGCGCAAGCGCTCAGCCGAGGCGATCGATCTCTACCGCAGGCTCTTTGCCATCGATATGATCCCGCTGGCGGTCAAGTCGCCGTGGCTGGTCGAGGCCAGGCGAGTCGCCCTCGATTCCGGTGATGCCGGCCAGGCGGCCCAGTGGAACGAGGAAATAGGCCGGGCCGTCGAGCATGCGCTCGCGACTAAACCTTAACGCACCCTGCGGGGCCTATATTTTTTCTACGATCTTGTCGGCCAAGCCGTACGCGACCGCCTCTTTGGCGTTCAGATAAAAGTCACGGTCGCTGTCCTTGGAGATCTTCTCAATCGGCTGACCCGATGCATCCGCGAGGATCTGGTTCAACTCGCTGCGCAGCTTTTCCATCTCCTGGGCTTGGATATTGATGTCCGTTGCGGGACCGATGAAACGGCCCGAGATCAGGGGTTGGTGGATCAGGACCCTGCCGTGCGGGTAGATATAGCGCCTGCCCTTTGCCGCTGCGCATAGCAGGATCGATCCCATCGAGGCCGCCATCCCGGTCACGATGATCGTGATGGGCGAGGAAACGAGCCGCATCGTGTCGAAGACAGCCATTCCGGCCGTGATCGACCCGCCGGGGGTGTTCATGTAGAAGGTGATCTCCGTTCCCGGGGCGACGGATTCCAGGTAGAGCAGCTTCTCGCACAGGTCCTTGGCGGACTCGTCCGTCACCGGGCCCCAGAGAAAGAGTTTCCGCTGGTTTAGGAAGCGCTTCTGGATCAAGAGAGATACGGAGGATTCCTTCTTGGCGGCAGCCGTCTCCACCGTCTCTTCATCCTCGTCGTCGTCGTCATCGAGGTGGGGAAGGGGAGCATTCAGGCTGGGCTGGAGGTTGTCGAAATGCATAGGGGAAATCTGGGACAAAACGCGGATTTGGCAAGCATGCCAGGATCAATAGGGGACTTTGTCGGTCTTGCGCGCCCAGGCCTCGAAGGCACCCTTTGCCTCCTCTGAAAGGAGGGGCCTCATGGACACCGTGCGCTTCTCGGGCGCGAGCGGGATCTGACCGTAGATGAAGTCGTCGTCAAAACCGACCGATGCCGCATCCTGGCGGGTGTTGCCGTAATATACCACCGGTATCCTGGCCCAGTAGATCGCGGACAGGCACATGGGGCACGGCTCGCAGCTCGCATACAGGGAGCAGTCGTCCAGCTTGAATGTCCCAAGCGCCCTGCAGGCGTCACGGATAGCGACCACCTCCGCATGGGCTGTCGGGTCGCAGGTCGACGTAACCTGGTTGCCGCCGCGGCCCACCACCTTGCCCGCGCGCACGACGACGCAGCCGAAGGGCCCCCCGCGGCCCGACTTAAGGCCCTCGTCCGATATATGGATGGCCTCGCGCATGAACGTTTCTGGGCTCATGGCAGCGTCCTTTGGATTGAGCGTTGGGCTGGCATAAAAAGCTGACGGTAGTATGGAGGTGACAGGACACAATCAGGAAGTTACTCCTGCATCTTTAAACCATTCTCTCTATGCCCGACACTCCACTTTCAGGCCTCTTAATCCGTGGGCCGATCACGCCCGGCTACTCGGAAATCCTCACGCCCGAGGCCTGCGCCTTCCTTGCCGGCCTCTTTCAAAAGTTTGAGCCGCGCAGGCAGGAACTCTTGAGCGCCCGCGCCGCCCGTCAGGTTGTAATAGACAGCGGCGCTCTCCCGGATTTTCTTCCCTCGACCCGGTCGATCCGCGAGGGCTCCTGGAAAGTGGCGCCGGCCCCGGCCGACCTGCTGGACCGCAGGACGGAGATCACGGGCCCGGTCGATCGGAAGATGGTGATCAACGCGCTCAACTCGGGGGCCAAGGTCTTCATGGCGGACTTCGAGGACGCAACGTCGCCCACCTGGGACAACCTGATCGACGGGCACATCAACTTGAGGGATGCGGTCCGCCGCACGATTGGCTTCACGAGCCCCGAGGGGAAATCCTACAAGCTTAACGACAAAACGGCCACGCTCCTCGTCCGCCCTCGCGGATGGCACCTGCCCGAGAAGCACGTGATCCTCGACGGGAAGCCCGTTTCGGGAAGCCTGTTCGATTTCGGGCTCTATTTCTTTCACAACGCCCGCGAGCTGCTCTCGCGCGGCTCCGGGCCCTATTTCTACCTCCCGAAAATGGAAAGCCACTTGGAGGCCCGCCTATGGAACGACGTGTTCGTACATGCGCAGGCCGCCCTTGGAATTCCGCAGGGCTCGGTGCGGGCAACCTCATTGATTGAGACGATCCTTGCCACCTTCGAGGCCGAGGAGATCCTCTACGAGCTCCGGGACCATGCATCCGGCCTCAACTGCGGCCGTTGGGACTATATTTTCAGCTGCATCAAGAAGCTCCACCAGAAGAAGGACTACCTTTTCCCGGACCGAACGCAGGTGACGATGACGGCGCCCTTCATGCGCGCCTATTGCCTGTACGTGATAAAGGTCTGCCACCGGCGCGGCGCCCACGCAATGGGAGGCATGGCCGCGCAGATCCCGATCAAGAACAACCCCCAGGCCAACGATGAGGCGCTCGCAAAGGTCCTCGCGGACAAGGAGCGCGAGGCCACCGACGGCCACGACGGCACCTGGGTCGCTCACCCGGGCCTGGTTCCCATCGCGCTCAAGGCCTTCGACAAGCATATGCCCGGCCCCAACCAGATATCCCGACAGAGGGAGGATGTGCATGTGACCGCTGCCGAGCTTCTCTCGGCCCCGGTCGGTACAATCACCGACGGCGGCGTTCGCACGAACTTCAGTGTCGGCATCCAGTATCTCGAGGCATGGCTCGGGGGCCTGGGATGCGTCCCGCTCTACAATCTGATGGAGGACGCCGCGACGGCGGAGATCTCCCGCGCCCAGCTCTGGCAATGGCTCCACTGCGGGGGAAAGCTTGCCGACGGCAAGGCGGTTACGGTGGATTATTACGATGGCGTGATTGGCGAAGTGATCGAGAAAATCCAGTCCGAGGTCGGCGCCGAGCGGTACTCGAACGGGCATTTCCGGACGGCGGCCCACATGTTCATGGAGATGGTGAAGTCGCCAAAGCTTGATGAATTCCTGACGCTTCCGGCCTACGAGCTGCTTAAGTAGACGGAATCCATGCCGGTCACCCTCGCGCAACTAAACGCCTCCGCCCCGACCTCCTTTGTGGGGGCCATCGGGCACCTCTTTGAGCACTCGCCGTGGGTCGCCGAGGAAACGTACCCCAGGCGCCCATTTCGGGACCTTGAGGCGCTCCACGCGGCGCTCTGCGCCTGCATGCTCGCCGCTCCCATGGAACGGCAGCTTGCGCTGATCCGCGCGCATCCGGACCTCGCCGGCCGTCTGGCCAAGGCGGGCCAGCTCACCGCCGACTCCACGAAGGAGCAGGCCGCAGCCGGGCTCGACCGGCTGACTCCGAGTGAGGCCTCCGAAATCAGCCGCCTGAACGACGCCTACAAGGCGCGCTTTGGCTTCCCCTTCATTATCTGCGCCCGCCTGAACGCGAAGGATACGATCCTCGCGGCGATGCGCACCCGCGTCACGAGCACGCCCGAAGCGGAGCGCTCGACTGCGCTTGGGGAAATCGCCAAGATCGCGAAGTTGCGGCTCCTCGAGGCCGTGAAAGCCCACTAGAACCATGGCCGGAAAACTAAGCACCCATGTCCTTGATCTCGTAGCGGGGAAGCCGGCTGCGGGCGTGCGCATTGAGCTAAGCCGGGTGGCGCCCTCCCCGGCGTTCCTTAAGTCCGTGATCACAAACGCCGACGGCCGGACGGATGCACCGCTCCTTGGGCCCTCGGAGATGGCTGTCGGCACCTACCTGATCGAATTTCACGTCGCCGAGTACTTTTCGGCCCACGGGGTTGCCCAGTCCAAGGTTCCCTTCCTTGATATCGTGCCCGTCCGCTTTGGTGTTTCGGATCTTGAGGCCTCCTACCACGTGCCGCTCCTGGTGACGCCGTGGGCCTACAACACCTACCGGGGAAGCTGACGGCCGCGAATGTCCATTAACATCCTGGCACAGGCAGCGAAGGAACTCGTACGGCGCCTTGACCAACTGGCGCGCATTTCGGACGTGCGGGGCGAGACCACGCGGACGTTTATGTCCCCGGCGATGGGGCGCGCGAATGCGCTCGTCGGAGCGTGGATGAATGCGGCCGACCTGGACGTCCGCGAGGACGCCGTGGGGAACATCATCGGGCGGCTTCCTTCGCGGAAGCCGGGCGCAAGGACCTTCGTGTTCGGCTCGCACCTGGACACCGTGAAGAACGCGGGACGGTTCGACGGAGCGCTCGGGGTGCTCCTGCCGATAGCCGCGATTGAGGTGATCCGGCGCCAGGGGATCGTGCTCCCATTCTCCGTCGAGGTCGTGGGCTTTTCCGAGGAGGAGGGGGTCAGGTTCTCAAGCGCGTACCTGGGGAGCAAGGGCTACACCGGCCGCCTCTCCCGCTCGGACCTGAAGCTCCAGGACGCCGCGGGTCTTTCGGTTGCGCAGGTGCTTGCCGACCACAACGGCCGCGAGGTTCCCCCGCCCGTGGCGGCGCATGCGAAGAAGGAACTGATCGGATACCTTGAGGTGCACATCGAGCAGGGCCCCGTACTGGAGTCGAAGGGCCTCGCTGCGGGAGTCGTGTCGGCCATCTCGGGCCAAACCCGCGCGCGGGTGATCTTCACGGGCCACGCAGGCCACGCGGGGACGACGCCCATGGCGCTCAGGAAGGATGCCCTAACCGGCGCCGCGGAGTTCATCCTGGAGGTAGAGACCCTGGCCAAGGCGCGCAGCCCCTTGGTGGCCACGGTCGGCTGGATTACAGCGCATCCTGGCGCTACAAACGTGATCGCTGGCGAGGTGGAACTCTCCCTCGACGTCCGGCACCCGAAGAACGAGGAGCGCCGCGCCGCCTTTGACGCCCTCGCCAAGATCGCGCGTTCAATCGCAAGACGCCGAGGGCTTGGGTTTTCGGTCAAGGCGACACAGGACAATGGAGCCGTCACCTGCTCGGGGAGCCTGACCGAGCTTCTTGAGCGGAGCGTCCGCGCCTGCCAGGGCGAATCGCTCGCGCTCCCGAGCGGAGCCGGCCATGATGCCGTCATCGTGTCCTCGGTCGCGCCGGTGGCGATGCTCTTCGTGCGTTGCAGGAAGGGTCTGAGTCACCACCCGGACGAGTATGTGAATCCGCGCGACCTTGAGATGGCGCTCGCCGTGGTCGTCGATTTCCTGACCCGCATGGCCTACCAACCCGCCTCATGAGCACCCGATGCGACCTCATTGTCCGTGGAGGGACGCTCGTCCTTCCCACGGGCCTTGTCCGCGCCGATCTTGCGGTGAGCGGGGGCCGCATCGCGAAGATCGGCGCGGATCTGGGCTTCGAGGCCCCGGAGACGGTCGACGCCACCGGGCTTTATGTGATGCCGGGGATCATTGATTCGCACGTCCATTTCAACGAACCCGGGCGGACGGACTGGGAGGGCCTTGGGTCCGGCTCCGCCTCGCTGGCGGCAGGAGGGGGAACGTCCTTTTTCGACATGCCGCTCAATTCGCTGCCCCCGGTCACGGATGCGGCGAGCCTCGCCCTGAAGCGCGCGGCCGCCGAGCGCTCGTCGTGCACGGATTTTGCCCTCTGGGGGGGGCTTGTCCCTGGCAACGTGGACCAGCTTGAGCCCATGCGTGATGCCGGGGCGATCGGCTTCAAGTCGTTCATGTGCAATAGCGGCGTGGAGGAGTTCCAGCGTGCGGACCCGGCAACCCTGAAGGCCGGCATGAAGCGCGCCGCGAGCCTAGGGATGATCGTGGCCGTTCACGCGGAGGATGAGGACCTTGCTCGCGCGAGGACTGAGGAGGCCCACGCTCGGGGCGCCGATGTCCGAACGTGGCTCACCTCCAGGCCGGTCGAGCTCGAGCTCGCGGCCATCCGCACGGCGGTGGACATCGCTGGGGAGACCGGTTGCTCGCTCCATATCGTGCACGTCAGCAGCCCGGAGGGCGTCGCGCTTGCGCGCGATGCCAGGAGCCGCGGCGTGGACGTGTCCATTGAGACCTGCCCCCATTACCTTCTTCTCTGCGACCAGGACGTCATCGTTCGCGGGGCCCCGGCAAAGTGCTTTCCGCCGCTGCGCCCCGAGGTGTTCAGGGCGGGTCTTTGGCGCGCCCTTGAGTCCGGCAAGATCGATACAATCGGCTCAGACCATTCTCCGGCGCCCCCGGACATGAAACGCTCGAGCGATTTCTTCCTGAATTGGGGAGGAATTTCCGGGTGCCAGCATGGATTTGGCCTCCTGCTTTCGGAAGCGGTTGCACGAAGGCCTCTCGCATTGGCGCTCCCGCAGCTTTCGGACCTCCTTTCAGGAAATGTGGCGCGCAGGTTCAGGATCGACCGCAGAAAGGGCAGGCTTGAGGAGGGCTACGATGCCGACCTCACGCTCATTGAGATCGGGGCCGAGCACACGCTCGCGAACGCCGAGCTGCTCTACCGGCACCGCCAGGGGCCCTACGACGGGCGCAAATCGACGGTCAGGATCGCAAGGACGGTCGTTCGCGGCCGCACGGTCTTTTCTCAGGGCCGGATTGCGCCCGGGCCCGCTCCCGGTCATTTTATTAGGCCATCCTAGGGTCCGAAGGCCATTGGGCCCGCGACCTGCTCATATCCCGCACCTTTCACCCTTAATCCCATGCCTGAACTTTTCGGACACACCCGGGCGCACATAGGGCCCCGCCACGCGCTCATCACGGCCGACAACCACGTGAACAGCTCCATTCCCGGGATTACCGGCGCCACCGCAGTGGTGCTTGTGAGCCCGGCCCTTGGCGCCAGCGTGGCCCAGACCCTCGTCACGTTTGAGGCGCGCGGCTCGGCCCGGGTGGGCGCCAGCGACACCCAGACCTTCGGATTCGTGATGGACGGGGCAGCGGCCGTCGCAGTCGACGGGAAGAAGAGGCTGCTGAAGGCGGGTGGCTTCTTTTTCTGCCCTGCCGGTTCCGAATGGGCCCTTTCGGGGCCGAGGAAAGGCACGCGCCTCACCCTCTTCCAGAAGCAATACGAGCCGCTGACCGGGACGAGCGCCCCACGTGCTCTCTTCGGCGACCAGTCCAAGGTCAAGGGGACTCCCTTCCTTGGCGATCCCGCGGCCAATCTCCAGGTGCTCCTTCCCGACGAACCCGGCTTCGACATGGCCGTCAACCTCTTCGCCTACCAGCCCGGCGGGCACCTGCCTTTTGTGGAGGTGCACATCATGGAGCACGGACTCATTATGCTCTCGGGCGAGGGCGTCTACCGGCTCGAGGACGCCTGGTACCCGGTTCGCGCGGGCGACGCGATATGGATGGCGCCCTACTGCGCCCAGTGGTTTGTCGCCATGGGCAAGGTCCCGGCACGGTACCTCTATTACAAGAATGTGAACCGTGCGGCGCTATGAGCGGGCCTAAGCCTGATCTTAAGATCGCGATCGACAGCGCCGGCCTGAAGCGCCGGGTGGATGAGCTTTCGCTCATTTCTGAGGCCGAGCCTCCGGTCGTGACTCGGGTGCTCTTCTCCGAGGCGGATCAGCGGGGCCGGCAGTATGTGCGCAAGGCCGCTCGCGACGCGGGCCTCTCGGTTCGCGAGGATGCCGTGGGTAACATTTTTGCGAGATGGGAAGGTTCCGAGCCTGGACTGCCTGCCGTGGGTTCGGGCTCGCACACCGATGCGATCCCCAACGCGGGCCGCTACGACGGCGTCGTGGGGGTCCTGGGTGCCTTTGAGGCCCTGGCCGCGCTTAAGCGCGCGGGATTTAGGCCCAGGCGCTCCTTGGAGGTCGTGATGTTCACAGCGGAGGAACCGACACGATTCGGCCTCGGCTGCCTCGGAAGCCGGTTGATGGCGGGAACCATCTCGGTTGAGAAGGCGACGTCCCTCAGGGACCGAGAGGGTCGCGGACTCGATGAACTGAGGGCCGCAGCGGGCTACAGCGGCCCTTTGGATTCCGTCCGCCTGCCGAATGGATACTACCATTCATTCGTGGAACTCCATATCGAGCAGGGGCCCATTCTCGAACAGAAGGGGATTCCCATCGGGATCGTCGAACACATTGCAGGCCCCAGCAGCTACCGGGTGACGCTTCACGGGGAAGGCGGGCACGCAGGGGCGGTCCTTATGCCCGTGCGCCACGATGCGATGCTGGCGGGCGCTGAGATTGCCCTGGCCGTCGAGCGGGCTGCGCACGAGAGCGGGAGTCCGGACACCGTGGGCACCGTCGGGGTCTTCCGGGTTGAGCCGGGCGCCGTGAACAGCGTGCCCTTCAAGGCCTATCTCGAGATTGACCTCCGGGACTCGCGGCTCGACACGAGGTCCAAGGCCCTGTCGGACATCAAGGCCGCAGCTGAGGGCTCGTGCAGGCGCAGGGGAATCAGGATGGAGTTTGAGGAGATCAATGCCGATCCCCCGGCCGACGGCGACCAAGAGACCATCGCGATCGCGGAGAAGGTCTGCGCCGAGCTTCGGCTCAAGTCGCTTCGGATGGTCAGCCGTGCCTACCACGACTCCCTTTTCATGGCGCGGGTGAGCCCCACCACGATGATTTTCATACCCTGCCTCAACGGGTGGAGCCACCGCCCCGAGGAGTTCGCCACGACCGAGCACATCGCCTCGGGCGCCGAGGTCCTTGCCCACACGATGGCGCGGCTGGCCGTCTGAACCCATGGGATTTGATTTTACGCTCAACGGCAGGAAGATCCAGGTCGAGGGGGCGGCGCCCACGACGACCCTTCTTGAGTTTCTTAGGATGAACGGCCTGACGGGGAGCAAGCAGGGCTGCGCTGAGGGTGATTGCGGCGCATGCACTGTCGCCCTTGTGGATCGTGACGCATCCGGCAACGCCACTTACCGGGGAGTAAATAGCTGCATCGCGCTTCTTCCCATGTTCGCAGGCCGGGAGGTGGTCACGGTCGAGGGGCTCTCCGGGCAAGGCGAAGCCCTTCATCCTGTACAGTCCGCGATGGTGGAGCACTACGGTTCGCAGTGTGGGTACTGCACCCCGGGTTTCGTGATGTCGCTCTTCGAGGGGTTTTATCGCGACGGCTGCAAGAGCCCCTGCGACATCAGCGAGCAACTTGGCGGCAATCTGTGCCGGTGCACGGGCTACCGCCCCATCAGGGACGCGGCTCTGGACGCCCTCGACCGAAAAGCATCGGCGCCGGGAGAGGATCCTTTCAGGGACAGGCTTGGCGGCGTGGTTCTTCCACCTGCGGAGCTTGATTATGAGGTGGGTTCCGAGCGTTTCATCAGGCCCACCTCACTTGGTGGGGTGTTTTCAGCGCTCGCGGCGCATCCCAGCGCGATCTTGGTGGCGGGTGCCACGGAGATCGGGGTCGACGTGACGAAGAAGGCAAAGTCATTCCCGTTCCTCGTTTCGACCGAGGCGGTTCAGGAGTTGACCCAAATCGTAAGGACCGAATCGGCATGGAGGATTGGCGCATCGGCGACGCTTACCGCTGTGGAGGAATCCGTTGCGGGCGAGTTCCCCTCGCTCGCCAAGATGCTGAAGGTTTTTGCGGCAAGGCAGATCCGAAACCGGGCCACCTTAGGGGGGAACCTTGCCACCGCCTCGCCGATTGGTGACGGAGCGCCCGTCCTCCTTTCGCTCGATGCCGAGCTTGTTCTCAAGTCTGCCTCGAGCGAGCGGAAGGTGGCGCTCGCGGACTTCTTCACCGCGTATCGCAAGACCCTTCTCGCGCCCGGTGAGATCATCCTGGAAATCGTGATCCCGCGCTTTAACCCGGGCTCAGGACTCAGCCGCCGCTCCGATTTCCTGAAGGTTTCCAAGCGCCGAGAGCTCGACATCAGCATCGTGGCCGCTGCTTTCTCCGTCGACACCGACGGCTCCGGGGTCGTTCGCCGAGCGAGGATTGCCTACGGCGGCGTGGCAGCCATGCCGATGCGGGCACGTAGGGCGGAGGCTGCCCTTGAGGGGAAGGTGCTTGCCGACGCTCAAGCCGGGGTAGCGGCGGCCCTTGCCGCCGAGTTCAAGCCGATTGACGACGTACGGGCGAGCGCCGACTACAGGAGGGGCCTGATTGTGAGCCTCTGGGAGAAGTTTGCCTCCGGCTCCACGAGCATTGCCCAAGACGGGGCCCTCGACTTTAGCCGGGGCACGGGCCCGGTTCCGACTGATGGATCACGCTCGCTTAGGCACGAGAGCGCAGTGGGCCACGTGACGGGCCGAGCGCTCTATTCTGACGACACCGCTCAGAAGCGGCCGATGCTTGATGTTTGGCCCGTGTGCGCAACCCAGGCCCGTGCCGTCATCAAGCGGAGAGACGCCGCCGCGGCCCTCGCAATGCCCGGCGTCGTGGCGGTCCTCATGGCCGAGGACATCCCGGGCCACAACAACGTCGGAACCATGCACGACGAGCCCCTTTTCGCCGACAGGGAGGTGCTATATCATGGGCAGGTCGTGGCCCTTGTGGTGGGCCATTCGCTGCGCGCCTGCCGCGCCGCCGCCGCCGCCGTCGTCGTGGACTATGAGGCGCTGCCGCCGCTCCTGGGCATAAAGGAGGCCATTGCTCAAGGAAGCTTCCACACGCCGCCGCATACGCTCGCACGAGGGGACAGCCTGGCGGCGCTGTCTCGGTCTCCGATCACCCTTGAGGGGGAGTTCTCATTCGGGGGTCAGGAGCACTTTTACCTGGAGACTCAGGCCGCTTGGGCCGATGCCGGGGAGGGTGGTGCGGTCTTCGTAAGTTCGTCCACGCAGCACCCGACCGAGATCCAGGCTATTGTCGCGGAGGTCCTGAACAAGCCGCGTAATCATGTCACCGTCCAGTCCCCAAGAATGGGAGGCGGATTTGGAGGCAAGGAGACCCAGGGTAACGCATTCGCAGCCATGGTTGCGCTGGCCTCTGCGAAGACGGGCCTGCCTGTCAGGATCCAACTCGACAGGGACCTGGACATGATGCTGACGGGGAAGAGGCATCCCTTCTATGCGAGGTTCTCGGTGGGGCATGATGCCGAGGGGAGTCTATTGGCAGCGAACGTCGACCTTTATTCGGACGGCGGTTGGTCCCTCGACCTTTCCCAGCCTGTGCTGGACCGTGCTCTCTTTCACCTCGACAACGCCTACTACATCCCCGCGGTACGGTTCACCGGCGTCATCGCCAAGACGAACATCGCCTCCAACACGGCCTTCAGGGGCTTCGGCGGTCCCCAGGGCATGCTCGTGATGGAGGAGATTGTGGACCGAATTGCTCGCAGGCTCAAGTTGCCGCCCGAGGTAGTCCGGGGCCGCAATCTCTACCGCGGGAGCGGCGAGACCAACACGACCCATTTCCTGCAGGAGATCGGCGACAACCGCCTCCAGACGGCCTGGTTCCAGGTCCAGGAGGAGGCAGGGTTTGCCGCGAGGCGCCGCGAGGTGGAGGAATGGAACCGGACCCATCCCCGGGTGAAACGCGGCTTGGCCGTCACGCCCCTCAAGTTTGGGATAGCCTTCACCCTGACCCACTTCAACCAGGCGGGAGCCTTTGTCCTGCTTTACGTGGATGGAACCGCCCAGGTGAGCCACGGCGGGACAGAAATGGGTCAGGGTCTCCACACCAAGATTCGGGGCGTCGCTATGCGCGAGCTGGGCCTTTCCGAGGAGAGCGTCAGGGTCATGGCGACGTCGACCGACAAGGTGCCCAACACATCGGCTACCGCGGCATCGTCCGGCGCCGACTTGAATGGCGCCGCGGTCAGGAACGCGTGCGTTATCCTCAGGGAACGCCTTCTTCCCGTGGCGGCGACGCTCCTGTCGAGAATGGCGGGGACTCCCGTAGCTCCCGGCCAGGTGGATTTTTACGACGGCGCGGCATGCTTACGGGGCTCGGCAATTTCGATCCCGATCGCCGAAGTCTGCCGGGTGGCCCATGTGCAGAGGGTCAGCATGTCGGCCACCGGCTACTACGCCACGCCTGGGATTTATTGGGACTGGTCGACGGCTTCCGGCAGGCCATTCCAGTACTTTGTGTGCGGTGCCGCGGTGGCCGAGGTCGAGGTCGACGGGGACAATGGGATGCATCGCGTCCTCAGGATTGACGTCGTCCACGACGTGGGAAATTCGCTGAATCCGGGAGTCGACAGGGGCCAGATCGAGGGAGGCCTCGTCCAGGGCATCGGGTGGCTCACCAGGGAGGAGCTTCTTTGGGACAAGCAGGGCAGGCTGATGACGCACAGCGCGAGCACCTATCAGATTCCCGCCCTAAGCGATGCGCCGATCGAGATGCGCATCACCCTGCTGCCCATGGCGGCCCAGGATGGAACGATCCACGGCAGCAAGGCTTCCGGAGAGCCGCCGGTCATGCTGGCATTCTCTGTCCGTGAGGCCCTTCGGGATGCGGTTGCCGCATTTGGTACAAAGCACGGGGAGGTTGCCCTTGCCTCGCCCGCGACATGCGAGGCCATCTACAGGGCGATCAAGGCTCGTCTGATCTGATCGTTAGCTAAGGATTTACCGCGGAAGCGGGCCGTGTTCACGCTTGGGAGACTGCAAGCGCTCCCCGGCGGCCACTTGGCGATGGCATCGGCCGACCGGCCTCCGGCGCAGGACGCTCCTCCGCATTTGCGTCCGTCGAAGCCGCTGAGCCTTCGATGAGCCCATTGAACGCGCCAGCCACGCCGTGGAGGCGCTCCGTCTGCGAATTGAGTTCAGTCGCAGCCGTTGAGGATTCGGATGCAAGTTGGGCATTTCTCTGCGTCAATCCGTCGAGCTCGGTGATCGAGCTGGCGATGCTTTGGATCCCCGTGCTCTGCTCGTTCGAGGCAACGGCGATCTGACCGATAAGCTCGTCGACGACCTTGGTTCGCGACGCGATGTCGCCCAGATACTTCGCGGCGCGCTCGCCCAGTGCGGCTCCGTCCGAGCTGCATTGGGCCGCATGGGAAATCTTCGCCTCGCTTGAGCGGGCGGCTTCGGCGCTCTTTGCCGCAAGGGCGCGCACCTCCGTGGCGACCACCGAGAACCCGGCACCGGCCTCGCCGGCGCGGGCTGCCTCGACGGCGGCGTTGAGCGCCAGGATGTTCGTCTGGAACGCGATCTCATCGATCGTCTTTATGATGGCAGCGATGTCCTTGGAGGAGCCCTGTATGGCGGAAATGGACTTGCTCATCTCGGCCATGACCTGGGCCCCCTCATCGGCGACTTTCCTCGCCTTGACGGCCTCGTCCTTGGCGGACCTGGCCTTCTCGGCGTTGGAGCGGGTGAGCCCTGACATCTCCTCCAGCGCGGCAGAGCTGGTTTCGAGGGCAGCGGCTGAGCGTGACGCACCATCGGCAAGAGACTGGCTGGTCGAGGCAAACTCGGCGGCCGAGGAGCGGGCCTTGTTTGCCTCCGAGATTAGGTCCTGCGTGAGGGCCCTCATCGGCAGCGCGATCTGGAGCCGCACGACGATCCACGAAGCGATGCAGCATGCGAGCATGCTTACCGAAAAGAGGATCAACGAGGACCGCGTGTGCGAGCGAGTGTCGCTGCTGATGCTGGCGATCTCGGTTTTCAGGGCGGTGACGAAACTCTGCCCCATGCCGTCCACCGAAGCGCGAGTAGACTCGGTCAGCTTGGTGAAGGCGGCCAACTGGGCCTGGCACTTGTCTGCGCCCTTGGAGCTGACGAGCTCAAAGATCGTCTTGGCGTTTGTCCGGTAGTCGACGACAAGAGCCTCGGTCGCTGCGACTTTTGTGCGGAGGTCTCCCTCGGGCACCTGCTTCTCGATTTCGGTGACGGTGGCGAGGCACTTGCCGCTGGCCTCGTCGGCGGCCTTCAGGGCGTCGTTGTCGCCTGTGCTGAGAGCGTCCTCCTGACGCCGGATTGCGCCGTCTAGCGAGAACAGCGCGCTTTGTGCGTTGAGCGCGATCGGCATGCTGGCCGAGCCCAGGTAGTCAAATCGCCGTCCGTTCTGAACGTTCTGGAACGTGCCGACTGCAGTCGATAGGGCGTAGCTGAATGCAATGATCCCGATGGCGATCGCGATCTTTGCCTGGAGGCTAATACGGTGGGTGTTCGACACGGAATGTAAGGTGCTTAGGGGGAACTACTTGATTTCGACTGCGGTCACGGCTCCCGTGACGCTGGCCTTGGCGACGTACCCAAAACCGCCCGGGGTCTTGGTGACATAATCGATGAGGTCCGCGTCGCTCTTGAACTGGGCGGCCATGATGCCCTTGCCGGTGAAGACCAGCCGCTTCCAGTACTTGTCGAACTGGTCGGTCGAGCGCTGCGTGTAGTCGCGGACGACCTTCTCGTGAATCGGGCCGTCCGTGAGGATCGCCAGCTTGATGACGGTTCCATCTTCGAACTTCAGCTTGTTTCCAAGCAGGATGTTCTTGATGTCCTCGGCCGAGACGCTGGCCACCTTCGTGTCTTTGTTCACGACAAAGGAGGCATCTTGAGCGCGGCCTATCGCTGCGACGGACAGGCAGAATGTGATGAGGGCTAAGAGACGCATAGGAATGGTGAGTTTTGGCACGGTAGGTTTCCGGTTCGCGAGTGACACGCGCTTAGAAACTGAACGTGGTCTTCAGGACCAGGTAGTCCCATTTGTTGCCAGCCGCGGGCGCCTTCGGGTTGTAATCACCCGCGCTGTTGATGAGCCCAAGTCCATTCAGCTCGTGGAATTCCACCTTGAACACCCACCAGGGGAACGGGGTATAGGCGACGACCCCTGCAACATCGGTCTGAGTCCTCAGGTTTGAGGGCGAGTTGCTGAGAGTGTTGGTGTCGGTGTAACCATAGTAGAGTCCGAGCCCGACCTGCTTTGTGGCCTGGTAGTTGGCCATCACGTAGTCGTCGACCTCGTTGCTATGGGAGTAGGAGTTCACGACGCCAAGGGCTGCAATGTTCGTGTTGCTGTGTTCGGGCGCTTCCTTCAATTCCGCGGCGAAGAGCCACTTGCCGACCGAGTACTCGGCGGAAAAGTACTCGTAGCACAGGCCAATGTCGGACTTTACGGGCGAACCGGCGAATGCGTAGTCCCAGGCGCCCGGGCCGTAAGCCGCGTCGATTCCAAGGGGCGTAGGATCGTAGGACAGGCCAGGCATCGTTGAGAACGCCTCCGTTGCCAGGTGGCTGTCAGCCCCGATGTGGGGGATGTTGATCACCGTGAATCCAAAACGCAGGCCGTCGACAGGGGTGTTCCACGCGACGTTGATGCCGTAGGCGACAGGTAGGGAGTACTTGTCGGTCACGGTCAGGCCGCCGGACGAGCGCGCGATGAGGGACGAGCCGTTGATCGACTCGATCCTTCCCCCGAAGGCGGTGTAGTCCAGGCTCCCGGCCTTACCGGCGGGGATGTTGCCGTAGAACGACACGCCGTCGGTATAGTTGAACGGACGAAGATTACGCGGGTAAACTCCCAGCGGAAGGTTCGCGAAGGTCCGGATCTGGTCCAGGTCCTGGGAGTCGCCGTAGAGGCCAAGCGCGGACTTGTTGCGCCCCACGCGAACGCCGAGCCAGGGCTTAAACTGGTAGTCGAGGCTCGCGAAATCGAGGTCCAGGGAACTGAGGCCGTCCACGTCTGAGGCGTAGATCTGGGCCGAGAACTTGAGGCCGGTCGCCCAGCGATAGGCACCGTTGACCGTCAGCTCGCGGACGTTGTCGTCAAATTTGCCGTTGGCCGTATCACCGTAGAAATTGTAGGTGTCAGAAGACGATTCAGTCGTGCTGACCGACCCGTGGATGGCGATGCCGTCCACATCTAGGGCGAAGGCCGGGATCGAGCTCAGGGCTGCGATACCAAGGATTGCGAGTTTGGCGTGTGATTTTCTCATGTGTTAAGATCAAAAACCCTCGGCACTGATGCCGAGGGCTGTTGTCGTGGTCTGGGCAATCGGCCCTTTTATGCGGAACCTTAAGCATTTTTGCGTAGTGGCCCAAAAGTGGCATCGGATTTGGAACCCGATGCGGCCAAGTCCTTTTCGGAAGAAAACCGTTACCCATACGGATTTTGTGCCTACGCATTTCTTGCCTTAAACCCAAGGCGGCGCACCTTCCCTGATTGCGTCTCGGAATATATAATCTTGGAAGATGACCCACTCTGGACCGGTACATTGCCCGCAGGATCACGGCCGCACCGGAAGCTCTCTCGCGGAGAACCTGGCAGGCGCGGTACGGTTCTGGGAACGGGGCCGCATTGGGTATAACATGGCGCTGGTCGCCGTGACCCTGGCTTGGATTCTCCTCACGTGGCCTCATTTTCGCCCGGCCTTTACGCTTCATTCCGGAGTCCTATTGCTCGCCCTGGCGGCCTTAGCGAACGCCTGCTACTGCGCAGCGTACCCTATCGACGTTGCGCTCCAGCACGTGTCGCTTTGGGGGGGCCTGATGCGGTGGCGTTGGATCCTTTGGGGCGCAGGTGTTGGCCTTGCCATGCTGCTTGCCTGCTACTGGATCGGTGACGAGATCTACCCCTTTGTGGGAAGAGGCTGATCAACCGCGCGATAAAATGGCCGATTTAGGCAAGGCCAGGGCCACGCGCATTCATCCCTACGCGTGGCTCTGGGAACCCTTGGAATCCGATCCGTCGTTCCTGCTGCGTTCCATGTTTGGAACGAAGGCCGCCTATCTGGACGGCAAGCTGGTCCTCTGTTTTTCAGCGGGGAAAGAGCCCTGGCGCGGGCTGCTGGTTGCAACGGATCGCGATCGCCAGGCGTCCTTGGTCGAGGAATTCCCAGAGCTTAAGCCGCATCCGGTCCTGCCTAAGTGGCTCTACCTTCCGGATGCATCGGACACGTTTGAGCGTGTCGCGGAGCGCCTTGTGGCGCTCGCCAGGCGCCGGGACCCCAGGATCGGCGTGCTCCCGCAGGCCCGGACACGGAAGCGCCCGTAGGGCGCACCGTGGGGCAATCCTGCGAACCGCAGCTCGCCTTGGAGCGGGCCCTGACTCAAGGTGGTGCTCCGTGAGATTCCATATCCAAGTCACACGAGCAATCCTCGCATGAGCGAAGGCACCAACGCCTTCAAGAGCCGCGACGGTTTCCAGCGCCTGGCCAATGCGATGCGCTATTCCATAGCAGGATTCCGTTATGCGCTAAAGACAGAGGCCTCTATCAGGCAAGAACTGCTGGCCCTAGCTGTCCTAATGCCTGTTTCGGTGTTCCTGCCCGTGAGCCGTCTCGAGCACCTGGCGCTCGCGGTCTCGATGCTGCTCGTCCTCATGGTCGAGTTTCTCAATTCAGCAATCGAGGCGACGGTCGACCGCGTCTCGCTTGAGACCCACCCGCTTGCGGGGCAGGCGAAGGACCTCGGGAGTGCGGCGGTCCTCGTCTCGGTCCTGATCTGGGGTTCGACCTGGGCGCTGATTGTCGGCCCCGTGGTTCTCCACGCCCTTAAGCACTAGCCGGAGGCGCCGACCCGGTCCCGCTCCGAGAGAAGCTGGGCCGCGATACTCAAGGCGATCTCATGTGGGTGGTTGGTCCCGAAGTCCAGGCCGACCGGGCAATGAAAAAGGGCGGACCGCTCTGCGGGCACGCCATCGGCGATGAGCTCGCGCCTGAGGATCTCAGCCTTGGCGTCGCTTCCAATCACTCCAATGAAGGGGAAGTTCTTTTCGGTGAGGGCCCGTCGCAGGATGGGCCTGTCGGTTGTGTGCCCCATGGTCATCACGATCAAGAAGGCCTTGTCAGGCAGCGAGGGCACAATGTCCTCCGGACGGGCGGACTCAATGCGCCTCAGGTTGCTTGCGCGGGGCAGGCGCTCGAGCCACTCGGGCCTCGAGTCCACCACCGTGATCCTGCAGGGCAGGGGCAGGAGCACGGGAATCAGGGCCTGCGAAACGTGTCCCGCTCCAAACACGGCGATATTCCAGGGCCCGGTGCCGAGGTGCGGTTCAAAGTAGAGCTTGACCGACCCACCGCAGGTCATGCCCACGTCTCCTTTGAGCGTCCACGAGACGAACTGGGGCTTCCCGTCGCCCTTTTCGAGAAGCTCCGCCGCGAGCTTCAATGCGGCTACCTCGACCTTTCCTCCGCCCACGGTTCCGCAGTGAAGGCCCTCCGTCGTCACGAGCATCTTGGCGGCGGCGTCTTGGGGCGTGCTGCCGATGGCCTCCACGAGTGTCACCAGGACAAACGGCACGGCCTCGCCGTCGAGTGCCACGAGCTTCTCGTAGATCGTCACACCAGGCCCAGCTTCATCTTGCCTTCCTCGCTGATCATGGACTGGTTCCACGGCGGGTCCCATGTGATGCGCACGTCGGCGTCGCCGACTCCGGGCACAAGAAGGATTTTGCTCTTTGCGTCCTCGGCGATCGCGGGTCCCATGCCGCAGCCGGGGGCCGTGAGGGTCATCGCTACGTTAACCTTGAACGCGCTCTCGGGCGTCTTCTCAACATCCATCGAGTAGACGAGCCCCAGGTCGACAATGTTTACTGGGATCTCGGGGTCGTACACCTTCCGAAGCTGGTCCCAGAGCGCGTCGGGGCTGGGGGCGCCGTCCGCTAGCGTCGCTGCCTCGATCGTGTGGTCCGAGGCTTCCTCGCCGAGCGCGTCGCCGTCCTTACCGTCGATCCTGAAGAGCCCGCTGTCCGTCTGGACGGTGTAGCTCCCGCCCAGGGTCTGGTGGATCTGGATCCTTGTCCCGTTGGGCAGGACACTCCGGTCTCCGGAGGGGATCTGCGTCACGGTCACCTCCCTTGAAAGCACTCGGTCGCGGTTTTTCGGGATCATGGAACGAAAGGGGTCACTTGCCCATGCGCTTGCGGATCAGGTTGCGGATGGCCGAGTGGAGTTCCTCGTTCTCGAGCCGCGAGAGCACGTCCTCGAAGAAACCGAAGATGAGCAGCTCGTTTGCCGCCTCTTCCGGGATACCGCGCGACTTCAGGTAGAAGGCCTGATCGGCGTCGATTGGGGCGCTCGTGGACCCGTGCGTGCAGCGAACGTCGTTAGCCTGGATCTCAAGGCCCGGAAGCGAGTTGGACTCAGCGTCCTCGCTCAGCATCAGGTTGCGGTTGCTCTGGTAGGCATCCGTTTTCTGCGCGTCCGGGTCCACGACGATGAGACCTGAGAAGATGGTGCGCGACTTGTCGAGGAGCGCATTCTTGTAGAGGAGATCCGACTTGGTGTTCGGGGCCTGATGGATCTGGAGCGTCCTCTGGTCGAACTCCCTGGCGCCACTGGCCACGGTGAGCGCCAGCATCTCGGAGAAGCCACCCGGGGCCTGCAGTTGGCTCAGAGACTCGTGGCGGGCCTGCTTAGCCCCCAGGTGCAGGTTCAGGGACTGGACACGCGCATCCCTGCGGACGACGGTCGAGTTGAACTGCATCGATAGGGATTCGAGCGACCAGCACTGGGCCGCCGTGTAGGTGATCTTCGCCCCGTGGCCGGCGTAGAGGTCGTTTGCGCCGCAGGCGAACTGGCCGAACTGGTCATTGGACAGGAAGTGGTCGACGACGGTCACCTTCGAATGTTCCTCGGCGATCACCAGCGTATGGGGGAAAACCGCGGTGCCCGCGCCCGCCGCCGAATGAATCAGCACGATCGGCTCCTCGATCTCAATCCCGCGCGGCACGTGCACAAAGGCGCCGTCCACGATGAACGCCTCGTGGAGGGCGGCGAACTTGGCGGAGCCGAGCTTCTGCGGCTGAGCCATAAAGTGCTCGCGCAGGAGCTCGGGGTTCCTCTGCGCCGCCTCGGAAAGCGTGCAGACCACGACTCCCTTCGCGACGAGGGCCGCGGGTAGGGGGTTCGTGCTTGCGAGCCGTCCGTTCACAAAAGTTAGGGTGGGCTCCGCGGCCAGGGAGAAGGCCACCTGTGCCGCCTTCGTGCCCGCGGCATTGGCCGCATCCGGCACGAACCCTTCGAGCTTGATCCCCGAGATGTTGCTGAACCTCCAGCTCTCGTCGGTCCTGCTCGGCATCGGCAGGGACTCGAACCGAGCATAGGCCGCGCGCTTGCGCTCGTGCCACCAGGACGGGCTCAAGGAAAGGTGCCTCTCGAATGCCTCGGGAGTGAAGGAGCCCACGGCAGGCGTTGCCACGGCCTTGTCAGCAAGTGATGCGGCCATGGTCAACCCACGCTCCCTTCCATCTCCAGGTCGATTAGCCTCTTTAGCTCCACGGAGTATTCCATCGGGAATTGGCGGGCCAGGTCGTTGATGAAGCCGTTGACGGAGAGGCTCATCGCCTGCCCTTCGGTCAAGCCTCGCTGCTGCATGTAGAAGATCTGCTCCGCGCTCACCTTGGAGACGCTCGCCTCGTGCTGCACGGCGTGGCGGTCGCCCCTCACTGTGATGGCCGGGTAGGTGTCCGTGCGGCTATTCGTATTGATGAGGAGTGCGTCGCACTCGGTGTTGTTCTTGCAACCCTTCAGGCCCTTCGGGATGTGGACGACGCCCCTATAGGTGGCGCGCCCTTGGCCCACGGAGATCGATTTGGAGACGACGGTCGAGGTCGTCTCGTCCGCCGCGTGAACCATCTTGGCACCCGTGTCCTGATGCTGGCCGTCGTTGGCCAGCGCGATCGAGATCACCTCGCCGCGGGCTTTGCGGCCCTTCAGCACGACGCCTGGGTACTTCATGGTGAGCCGGCTGCCGATGTTGCAGTCGATCCACTTGATCTCGGACTCCTCGTGGGCGAGGCCCCTCTTGGTCACCAGGTTGAAGACATTCGAAGACCAATTCTGGACCGTGATGTACTGGATCTTGGCCCCCTTTAGCGCCACGAGCTCCACCACCGCGCTGTGCAGGGTGGCAGTCGAGAACTTCGGGGCCGTGCACCCCTCCATGTACGTGAGCTCGCTGCCCTCGTCGCAGATGATGAGCGTGCGCTCGAACTGGCCGAAATTCTCCGCATTTATCCTGAAATAGGCCTGCAGGGGGTGCGAAACCTTCACGCCCGGCGGCACGTAGATGAAGGAGCCGCCCGAGAACACCGCACTGTTCAGGGCGGAGAACTTGTTGTCGCTCGTCGGGATCACCTTGCCAAAAAACTTCCGGAAGATCTCCGGGTGCTCGCGCAGCCCCTCGGTCGAGTTCATGAAGATCACGCCCTGCTTGGAGACGGCCTCCTTGATGTTCGAGTAGGCGGCCTCGGAGTCGAACTGGGCCTCCACGCCCGCGAGGAACTTGCGCTCCTGCTCCGGGATCCCGAGGCGCTCGAACGTGCGCTTGATGTCCTCGGGCACCTCCTCCCAGGTGCGCTTGGGCTTTTGGCCTTGGGAGAGGTAGTAACGTATCTTGTCGAAATTGATGGTCTCCAGGTCCTTAGAGGCCCAATGGGTCGGCAGCGGCTTCGCGAAGAAAGTCTTCAGGGCGTTCTGGCGGAAATCCTTGATCCATGGGGCCTCCTTTTTGACGGAAGAGATATAGTCGACGGTGCGCTCGCTCAGGCCCGTGCCTGCATCGAAGTCATACGTCATGTCGTACTTGAAGTTGCCATTCGACTGGTCGATCCCGGCCACCGGGTTCTCTATCGACGTCTCCAGGGTGTCTGTGATTTCGGACATGGTGTTATCCTTGTCTTAGGCTGTTGCGAGTTCGTGCTTCACCCAGTCGTAGCCCCTCGCCTCGAGTTCGAGGGCAAGCGACTTGTCGCCGCTTTTCACGATGCGCCCGTCGATCATGACGTGCACGTGGTCCGGGACGATATAGCCGAGCAGGCGCTGATAGTGGGTGATCAAGAGTATTCCCAGGTTAGGTCCGCGCAGGCTGTTGACGCCGTCCGAGACGATCCGCAGCGCATCAATGTCGAGGCCCGAGTCCGTCTCGTCCATGAGCGCGAACTTCGGCTCGAGCATGGCCATTTGCAGAATCTCGCTTCTCTTCTTTTCGCCACCCGAGAAGCCCTCGTTGACGGCCCTGGAGGTGAATTTCCGGTCGATCTTCAGGAGATCCATCTTCTGGTAGAGCCTCTTGTAGTAGGCGGAGGCGTCGATCTCCTCACCCTCGGCCATACGGGCCTGGAGCGCGGCGCGCAGGAAATTGGCTATGCTGACCCCGGGGATCTCACTCGGGTACTGGAAGGCGAGGAAGATGCCCTCTCTCGCCCGTTCGTCGGATTCCTTCTCGAGAATGGATTTCCCGTCGATCAGGACGTCGCCTTGGGTGATCACATAGTCGGGATGGCCGGCAATGGCCTTCGCCATCGTGGACTTTCCGGCGCCGTTCGGCCCCATGATGGCGTGGATCTCGCCGGTGTTGATCGTAAGGGTGATACCCTTGACGATTTCCTTGTCTCCAGTGGAGACGTGCAGGTTCTTGATTTCTAGGGAGGACATGCTCGGGATTACGGTTTCGAGTTTAAGGGGGCGTCGTGGGCTTTTCCGCGAAAGATGATCTCGACCGAAGAGACCTCGAAGTTTGCCGGGAGGATGGACTTCACTTGGTCGATCAGGCCAGGGGGCAGGTCAACGTCATGGGTGGCCCCTGTCGCGACGTCGTGGAAATGAGCGTGGGGGTGAAGATTCGGGCAATACCGAGTGGGGCCCCGCTCAAAATTAACGGTGCGCACCAGGTCGCACTGCACGAGTGCCTCGAGGCAATTGTAGACCGTCGCCAGCGATATCATCGGCATCTCGGGCTTTGCGCGGGCAAAGACCTCCTCGGCGGTCGGGTGGTCACGTTTCTTCAGCAGGACGCTGTAGATCACCTCGCGCTGGGGTGTCGATCGAAGCCCGCTGTCTGAGAGGCGTTGGGCTAGAGCCTCAGAATTCTCGGTGTTGGATACCATGGTTTAGATCGAGCTAAACCAAGTAATTGGAATGGTACTGAGTTTCAACTAGGAATGAGAATCATTCTAAATAGAAAACAGAACTATTTGTTATTCAGTTCGTAACAACAACGGAAACGGACTAAATTTGAGGGCTTTCGTCTATCTTTCGTGCTCTGCTAGCCACCTCTCAGCGTCAATAGCCGCTTGGCAGCCCATGCCAGCGGCCGTGATAGCCTGACGGTAGACATGGTCCGCGCAGTCGCCGGCAACGTAGACTCCGGGCACCTTGGTCCTGACCTGCGAGCCGGCAGTCGGAACAAAGTAACCATTGGAATCGACATCGAGGACCGAGGCGAAGGGACCCGAGTTGGGCACGTGGCCTATGGCGACAAAGATCCCCTTGGCCGGCAGGATCCTTTCGACCCCGGTCTTCAGGTTCTTCACCTTTAGCCCGGTCACCGCACCTTCCGCGACACCCAGGACCTCCAGGGGAGCTGAGTCCCAGACCATCTCGATTTTGGGGTGGGTCGTTGCCCGTTCCGCCATGATCCGGGACGCGCGGAGCGCGTCCCTGCGGTGGACCAGGTAGACCTTGCTGGCAAAACGCGTGAGGAAAAGAGCCTCCTCGGCGGCGCTATCGCCGCCGCCGATGACGGCTACCTCCATCTTCCTGTAGAACGCCCCGTCGCAGGTGGCGCACGTTGTGACGCCCTTGCCGCCGTAGAGTTCCTTTTCGCCTGGGATTCCTGTCATTCTGGGGGATGCGCCGGTGGCGATGATCACGGTCTTAGCCAGGATTGTGCGGTCGCCGCACACGAGCCTACGGGGCATGGCCGAGAAATCCACGGACTGGACGAGCGCCTGCTCAAAGCGGGTGCCGAACTTGGCGGCCTGCTTGCGCAGGTTGTCCATCAGCTGGAATCCATCCACCCCCTCCGGGAAGCCCGGGAAGTTCTCCACCTCGCTGGTCGTTGTCAGCTGGCCCCCTGGCAGGGGCCCCTCGACCACGAGCGGGCTCAGGTTGGCGCGGGCCGTGTAGACCGCAGCCGTCAGGCCTGCGCAGCCGGTTCCGACAATGACGACGTTTTCCACAGGGATATTGGACATAAAATGTGCGGGTTTGTTACACAGAGAGATGCAGTCCGGCTCCGGTGCAACTCCCGAAATAGAAGCAAGGGAAGGGTGTTGCCGGCGAGACGCAATTCGGGGTCGGCAGGCCTCCTTCCCGTGGGATGCCCGGGTTCGGAAGCCAGGCGTTGCGTCCCCAGGGATTAGGGCCCTTCATGGTCCGGGGAGCCGGCAAACCCCACGGCTGCGCCCGACAACCCAAAATCCACACAGGACCATGCTTTCAATCCCTGCTTCCGGACGGTGCCTTTTCCTATCCCTTTGGGCGGCCGCCTCCCTATCATTCCCGGGCTCGGTTTCCCTGGCAGCTGACCAAGTCGGCGCCGAATCCGTTCCCGTCGATGTGGCGCGGCTCGAGGGCCTCCCCCGGAAGGTCCTGCTCGGAACGGTGGTGTGCGGCCCCGGGTTCTTTACGCTCCCGCTCGACAAAAGGCTCCAGCGGATGGAGGACACCGTGGGGAAGATCGACGACCAGGCGAAAGCCGCGTATCCAGGAAAGCAGCTCGATCTGGTGGTCCTGCCCGAGGCCTACATCGAGAGGCCGGGCGACACGGTAGCGGCTCAGGCCGTGAAGCTCACGGAGGTCCAGGACGTGATCGCGGCATGCGCGAAGCGCCACAATTGCTACCTGATCGTGCCTGCGATCCTGAGCGAGTCGGACCCCTTGAGGTACAGCAACACGGCGGTGCTCTTCGACCGTTCGGGCGCCGTGGCGGGGATCTACCGCAAGGTCCACCCTGTCGCCCCTCAGGGCAGCGATGTGGTGGAGACCGGAACGACCCCAGGTGGCAGCTTCCCCGTGTTTGAGTGCGACTTTGGACGGGTGGGAATCCAGATCTGCTTCGATATGCTCTACCCGGATGGATGGGCGGCGCTCGCCACGCAGGGTGCCGAGATCGTGGCGCTTCCCTCGGCCTCGCCGCAGACGACCTACCCGGCGTTCTGCGCGTTGCAGCACCGCTTTTACGTGGTGAGTGCTGTGCCCCGGGACCACGCCGCGGTTTACAGCCCCCTCGGTCTCATCGAGAAAGAGATCACCCAGGAATCAACGATGGTGCACGAGATCGATCTCTCCTACGCGCTCCTGCACTGGGAGGCCACCCTGGAGGAAGGGGAGGCCTTCAGGCGCAAGTTCGGCGACAAGGTGGGATTCCACTACTATCACGACCAGGACACCGGGATTTTCTGGTCAAACGACCGCGCAATGCCGATTGCGCGAATGATGGCGAGCCTCGGTCTGGCGGAGACCGACGACAGCCTGGAGCGTATCCGCGTTCTCCAGGACAAGGCCCGCGGCGGCCCTCCGGCGTCACCGTGACCCTGGGCTCACCAGGGCTGCATGCGCTTGATCTTGAGCTGCTGGTAAAGGTCCGGTGAGAGCTCCTGGAGAAAACGGCTCGGGGTGTTGATCATGCCCCCGGGCCCGGGGCGTGCGGCAATCTTCGGATAACAGAGGTAGAGCTCGTTTCGGGCGCGCGTGACGGCGACGTAGAAGAGCCGCCTCTCCTCCTCGACATCGCCCGCCTCAATCGAGCGGCGCCCCGGGAACTGGCCATCAGCCAGCCCAATCAGGAAGACGACATCGTATTCGAGGCCCTTTGCTTGGTGGACCGTCGTCAGTTTGACAGCATCCATCTCCTGGTCGACATGCCGATCGCTGGTCTCGCTGTTCAAGAGTAGGATTTGGGCCAGGAAGTCCTGCGTCTCCTCAAACCTCTGGGCGAATCCGACGAGGGCCTTGAGCTCCTCGAGGCGGTCCATGTAATCGGCGTAGGCGCCCTTAAGATAATCGCCGTACCAGCCGTCAATGGCCGTTTCCACGGCGTCTGAAGGCGAGCCGGTGCGCATCGACTCCGCGACCTGGCCGAGCGAGATGACAAGCGCGTCCCATTCCGTCTTCGCGTCCTTTGCCACCTTGGCCCTCACGTCCTCGGCGCCGAGGGAGTCAATGAAATCCTTCTGGAAGTCCTTCGCATGCGCGAGCGCGGCGGCGTGGATCTTAAGCGCCCCCTTCTCTCCGACCTTCGGTAGCAGAATAGCGATGCGTTCCCAGGCCTGCCCGTCGGACGGGTTGTAGACGAACCTCAGCAGCGCCACCAGGTCGCGGATATGCTGGCGCTCGAAAAACTTGACGCCGCTCGTGATGTGGTAGGGGATCCCGGCCCGCGCGAGGGCGATCTGGGTCTCTACGGCGATAAAGTGCGAGCGGTAGAGGACGGCAATATTGCTGAGGGACACGCCCTCGTCCTCATGGAGCGAGCGGACACGTTTCACGATGAACTCGGCCTGCTCCCGATCGTCCATCGCCTGGACCACATAGGGCTTTTCCATGTGACCGCGCGCCGCCCTGAGCTCCTTGTCGAAATGCCGTCCTTTTGGCTGTGCCAGGAGGACCCCGTTGGCCAGGTTCAGGATCTCGGGGGTCGACCGATAGTTCGTCTCGATCCTGTGGATCGCGGTCCCCGGGTGGCGTTCCGGGAACGACATGATGTTCTCGAAGTTTGCGCCGCGCCACGAGTAGATGCACTGCGCATCGTCGCCAACGGCCATCACCCGGTGGTGGGCTCCAATTGTGTCCACGATTTGGGCCTGGAGCGTGTTGGTGTCCTGATACTCGTCGACCAGCACGTGGCGGAAGCGCTGGGTGAAGTACGCCGCTACGTCTGGTGCCTGCTTTAGGAGCGCGAGCCAGTGTTCCAGGAGGTCGTCGTAGTCGCAGACCTTCTGCTCGCGCTTCTTCAGGTCGTAGGCCTTTGCGAATGCGGGGAGTCGGTCGCTGATCTCCGAGTAATGGGGAAAGTACTTCTCGACGGTCTCTTCAACGCTCAGCTGGGTATTGCGCGACAGCGAGATGATCCCGAAGAGGGGGCCCGGCCTCGGCCGCGTCTTGTCCTTGAAAAAGGACTTATCCTGGGACTCGACCACCTGCTTGAGGAGCCGCTCCGCCTCGTCAGCGTCCAGGATCGTGAAGGTCCTCGCCAGCCCGATGGCCTCGCCGTACATCCTGAGCGCCCGGTGTCCTATCGAGTGGAAGGTTCCACCCCAGAAGCGCTTGGGCTCCACGCCGGTCAGCTCATGCACCCTGTGGAGCATCTCCTTCGCCGCCTTGTTGGTGAAGGTGAGAAGCAGGATCTCCCCTGGGCGCACGCCCTGCGAAAGGAGCCACGCCACCCTGTAAGTGAGGGTCCTAGTCTTCCCGGAGCCTGCACCGGCAAGAACCAGCAGCGGGCCGGGATCGGCCGTGACCGACAGGTACTGGTCCTCATTGAGCTGGGCCTTGAAATCGATCGTGGGAACAGAATCGGGCGACGGCAGGCTATCGAGGGCAAATTCCATGAGTGCGGCAGGTTGGACTCAGGTGTGCTCGGGCGCCAGCTCCGCCGTTCGGGCTTCGGGGCCTAGGAGAGCTAGGATGGCCAGGACCACGGCGACCGCCCCTACGACCCAGCCCAACGAGAACGAGTAATCGCCGCCATGGCGCTCCGCCAGCGTGACCTGAAAAGGGCTCAAGTAGGAGGCCGCGAGATTGCCCATCTGATAGGCTAGGCCCGGGAAGGTCCCGCGGACCGCAACCGGCGAGAGCTCGTTCAAGTGCGCCGGCACGACGCCCCAGGCGCCCTGCACCGCGAACTGAATCAGGAAGCCCCCTATGGCGAGCCCGACGGCCGACGTCGGTCCGATCCAGAACGGGATCATGGGCAGCGCCAGGAGGGCCGCGCAGATAATGGCCCGCCTTCGCCCAAACCGCTGCGAGGCGGCCCCGACCAGGATGCCGCCCGTGATCGCACCGATGTTGTAGACGATCGCAATCTTCGAAACGGTCGCTGTCGAGAGGCCCCGCTGTTTCTCGAGGAATGCGCTCGGGTAGAGGTCCTGGGTGCCGTGGCTGAAACAGTTGAAGGCCGTCATGAGGGCGATCATGTACAGAAATAGAGGCCACCGTGTCCTGAGCGTGGACCACATGCCCACGACCGAGGACCTAGCCCCCTTGCGGATCTCGGCCTGCCGCCCGAGCCATGCGGGCGATTCCTGGACGCCTGAGCGGATGAAGAGGACCAAGAGCGCAGGGAAGGAGCCGACAACGAACATGCCCCTCCATCCGAAGTGAGGGAACACTATCCAGTAGGTGAGCGCGGCCAGGAGGTAGCCCGCAGGGTAGCCCTGCTGGAGCATGCCAGAGAGCACGCCCCGGCTCTTGGCAGGCACGCTCTCCATGGCCAGCGACGCACCCGCCCCCCATTCCCCGCCCATCCCGATCCCGAACACCGCGCGCAGGAAGAGGAAAACGCCGAGGGAAGGCGCGAAACCGGAGAGGAGTTCCACGACGGCGTAGAGGAGGATGCTTCCCATGAGCGCCGGCCGTCGCCCGTAGCGGTCGGCGATGACCCCGAAAAGGAGCGCGCCCACGGGCCTCATCGCGAGCGTCAGGAAGATCGCGTACGACACGGCCTTAATCTCGGCATGGAAGTCCGCCGCGACGTGCCGCACCACCATCACCAGCAGGAAGAAGTCGAAGGCATCGAGCATCCATCCCAGGTAGGAGGCGATGAACGCCCTCCTCTGCGGGCCCGACATCTCCCGGAAGTGGGAGAGGGGGTTCAAAGGAGCGCGAGGTCGTTGCGGTGCACGACCTCGATGCGGTGGCGGTTTGGGTGAAGCGCGCGGACCTCTTCGCCCTTCTTCCCGGCGATCGCCGGGATCTCATCCGAGGAAAATGCGGCCTTGCCCCGTGCGATCACGGTGCCGTCGGGCCCGGCGATATTGACGACGTCGCCTGCGGCGAAGTCGCCTTGGGACCCGGTGACGCCCACGGCGAGGAGGCTGCGGCCCTGATCCTTCAGGACGGGAACCGCGCATAGGTTGATCGCGATCGTCCCGGAGGGCCTCTGGAAGTAGGCAAGCCAGCTCTTCCGGGACTCGAGCGGCAGCCCGCTCGGCACAAAGAAGGTTCCCGGCCCGGTTCCCGAGAGCAGCCGGGCGACGATGTCTGGCTCGGCGCCGTTTGCTATGAAGACGCCGCATCCGGACTTGGTGGCGAGCCGTGCGGCCGAGATCTTGCTCACCATCCCGCCGACCGCCGTCTCGCTCGTGGTGCCCCCAGCCATGGCCTCGATCTCGGGCGTGATCCTCTCCACGACGGGCACAATGCGGCCCGTGCCCTTCATGTCGATCAGGCCGGGGGCGGTGGAAAGAATGAGGAGAAACTGCGCCCGCAGGAGACTGGCCACCATCGCCGAGAGCGTGTCGTTGTCGCCAAAGCGGATCCCGGCGATCTCCGCGGCGCTGACGGCGTCGTTCTCGTTAATGATCGGGACGGCGCCATATCCGATCACCTGGGCCAGCGTCTCCTTAACCCCGAGGTGCCTAGCCCTGGCGCGGAGGTCCTCGTGGGTCAAAAGGACCTGGGCGACCGTGATCTTGTGGGGAGCGAAGCCCGCCTGCCAGGTCTCCATCAGGAGGCTCTGGCCAACCGCCGCACATGCCTGCTTCTTTGCGGTGTCGGAAGGGCGCCGCGTGAGCCCAAGGCGGCCCATCCCGAGCCCGATCGCACCGGAGGACACGACGATCACCTCGGTGCCGGATGCCTTGAGGGCGGCAAGCTGCGCGCAGACGGCCGCTATCCTCGCGGTGTCGAGTTTGCCCACGCCGGACGTCAGGACGCCCGTGCCGAGCTTGACGATCACCCTCGCCGGCCTTTTTCGGGGCGTCAGCATGCCGCCGCCGCTCACACTGCGAGCAGGTCCTTCTCCTTGGCCGTGAAACCGTCGCCAATGTCCTTTATCGCCTTGTCCGTCGCGGCCTGGATATCCTTTTCCAGGCGCTTAGCCTCGTCCTCGGGCAGCTTGGCCTTCTTCATGGTCTCTAGGACGTCCCTGCGGATATTCCGGATCTGGACCCGTCCGTCCTCGGCAATCCTTGAGGCGGTCTTCACGAATTCGAGGCGGCGCTCCCGGCTCATGTCGGGCAGGGGTACGCGCACCAGCTTGCCGTCGACAACGGGATTGAAGCCGAGATTCGCGGTCTGGATCGCCTTCTCGATCGCCCTCACCAGGCCGGCATCCCAGGGTTGGATCTGGATCATCCGGGAGTCGGGTGTCGTGATCGCTGCGCATTCCTTCAGTCGCATCTGTGAGCCGTAGGCCTCGACCATCACGCCTTCGACCATCGTGGGGGTGGCTTTTCCGGTGTGGATCGATGCGAATTCGTGGACCGTGTGATCCAGCGCCTTCTTCATCTTCGTTTGGGCCTCTGTGAGGAGTGGGTGTGCCATGGATGTGGGGTTTGAGTGGGATTATCCGTGTACGAGCGTGCCAACCTTCTTGCCGGTCACCCCTCGTAGGATCGCATGGTCCTCATGCAGGTCCAGCACAAGGATGGGCACGTGGTTGTCGAGACAGAGCGAGAACGCCGTGGAATCCATGACCTTGAGCCTCTGCTTGAGCGCGTCGATAAAGGTGATCTCATCATATTTTACGGCGTCCGTGTATTTCTTTGGGTCCTTGTCGTAGATCCCGTCGACCTTGGTCGCCTTGACGATAATGTCAGCGTGCATCTCGGAGGCTCGTAGCGCGGCTGTGGTGTCCGTCGAGAAGTAGGGATTGCCGGTGCCGGCGACAAAGATGACCACGCGGCCCTTCTCAAGGTGCCTGATTGCGCGCCTGAGGATGAAGGGCTCGGCGATCTGGTTCATCGGGATTGCGCTCTGAACACGCGTCGTGACGCCCATCTTCTCGAGCCTGTCCATGATCGCCATGCCGTTGATCACGGTCGCGAGCATGCCCATGTAGTCGCCTGTCGTGCGGTCGACGCCGCGTTTCTCGCCAGAAAGACCACGGAAAATGTTGCCGCCGCCTATGACCACGCAGATCTCAACGCCGAGATCGTGTATCTCTTTGACCTGCTTGCAGGTGCGCTCGAGGGCATCAGTATCGATCGGATCCCCGGTCTTCTCGCCGCGCAGGAGCTCGCCGGAAAGCTTAAGGATGATGCGTTTATATTTCACCCTGGGGTCCACGGGTAGGGAAGCGTGCATGGGAACAAATGAAACGATTAGGCAAATAGCGCGTCAACTCCCCAGTGCGAAGGGGCTCGATTACGCGGTTGACGGGCCTACCGTGCGGGTAGCAGGTTCTTTGGTTCCATTTACTGCCTGGTGGTGTAAAGGTAGCACAGGTGACTTTGACTCACCTAGTCCTGGTTCGAATCCAGGCCGGGCAGCCATTCGGAATAACTTAAGTCCCTAAGCCGTGGGCTCTGTCCATCAGTTACATTCCAAGGAAAATTTTTAGGGCACGGCATGTTTGCAGGCATCATTCGCCCCGCCCGTCGCCCTTAGAATGACCCCATGGGAGCGAAGCCCTTACCGGGCTAATGCGGCCATGTGCATTCAGGATATCTCCAGGAGAACGGGGTGCCCGTGAAACGCGAACCTGCCCGCAAGCGTCGGCTCCTCCGCCGCTTAGCAGGAATCCCTGCCCATAGCAGGGCAGGGAGGATGTCAAACGCCCCTAAAACGCTGCCACGGGTGGGGGCCCAAGCTTCATTGGAAAGCGAAAAGTAAGGCGGCGCTCCGCCGGGGCGGTAGGTGTATGGCCCATTATGACCGCTGAGAAAATGTGGCACAGTGTCCGACCAATGAAAGCCACCCACAAAAATCACCCTACCCACAGTGAGATCGCCACACAGGCCCAGATCATCTGGGAGCTGCGGGGACGGCCGGAAGGACAGGACCAGTCGATCTGGCTGACGGCGGAGCAGGAATTGCGCTACGACCGCAAGCTGAACTTCGCAGCTACGCGAGACCGTGCGTCAGCGTTACAACATCTGGATGCGAAGAGCGATGCCGTCCAGAAGGAGTTGTCCGAGCTGTTTCCCTCGAAGAGCTCCCCGACGATTCGGGAGGAACTCCTGCCCTCCAGCCTGAACGAGGATCGTTAAGCACCGAGAACGAAACCTCCCGTTCACGTTCCCCGCGACGACGCCGATATCGCGATCATAACCTGGAGGTTGCTTGAGGAAATCAACGTTTTCATGCGGTCTGCAGCTAACATGAGGCAAATGGAGCAAACTCGGGGCCCCTTTAAATCAGATCCCTGGGTTTCTGACGGGTGATTGACAACGAAATGAAGCAAATCGAATTTTCGATTCCCCATTGAAGGGCGCCTATCCGCTTCGCTCTTGCCTCCTGTTAACAATCGCGCCGGACAGCCGATTGGGTTCGAGTCCAAAGCCGAATGAGGTCGAGCGTGTTGGCGCTTACCTGCCCCCATTTAACGCCGCCGGAACTTCCTAGGCACTGCCTTGTTGGCGATTATCGCCGGGTTCTGGCCTTAGTCCAATCTGAGCTTGGCAGCGACGATCAGAAAACCCTAGCGGCCCTGCACGAGGAATACGAGCGTGGCGACGGTGTCCTTCAGGGCCACCGACTGCGTGTTCAATTGCATGGCCGCCGAGGCGCATTCTTCCGCTGCTGCCGCGTTTTGCTGGGTGACTTTGTCCATCTCGGACACGGCCGTGTTGATCTGGCCGATTCCCAGCTGCTGCTCCGTGGAGGCCCGCGAGATTTCGCCTACAAGTTGATCCAGCTGCCGCACCCGGCTTTGGATTTCGGTAAAGCTCTTGCTGACTTCCGATGTGATTGCGACGCCTTGGTGGCTCTTTGCGATGCTTCCCTCAATCAACTCGGCGGTATCGTGCGCGGCCTGGGCGCTTCGTTGTGCGAGGCTTCGCACCTCCTCAGCCACGACCGCAAACCCCATTCCGGCCTCGCCGGCCCGGGCGGCCTCGACGGCGGCATTCAGCGCGAGAATATTGGTTTGGAACGCAATTTCGTCGATAGTCTTGAGGACCTTGGTGATGTCCTCGCTGGCCGACTTTATCCCGGCCATTGCTTCATTCAAATTCGTCATATGTTGTGCACCGGTGTCAGCGGAGCGGCAGGCCTGGGTCGCGGATTCGCTGGCCGATTTGGCGTTCTCTGCGTTTCGCTTGGTCATCGAGGACATCTCCTCCAGTGAGGCGCTCGACTCCTCAATGGAGGCTGCCTGGCTGCTGGCACCGTCGGCGAGAGATTTGCTGGAGTCAGCAACTTGGGCCGCCGCCTGTTCCACATCGGCAGCGCCGGCGCCGATGGCGGCGGTGATCCGGTCGATAGGACGCGCCACCAGGTAGCGCACGACAAGCGTGACCACGAATCCGACGCAACCCAGCAGGAGCGCCGAGGAGACCAGCGCCTGGGTAAGCAACGATCCGCCTATGTCCCCTATGATTCCATCCCACTGCTGCCTAGCATGGACAAGGCCGGCCGTACTGTAGCGATAAGTGACGACTCCACCGATCTTGGCGTTCTTGTAATTGGGGTGGCACTCGATGCACGCAGGGGTGACTGGTATGGGTTGGTAGATCTCAAACGCATCTGCCGTGAGGCGCTTTTGTGTCTCAGCCGAGGCGAGCAGACCGGCCTTGAGCTCCTGGGGTAGATCCTGCTTTAGGCGCGCGGGGTCCGATGAGTAGGAGACCCGGCCGTTGTGGTCGTGGAGAGAGAGTTCGAGGACGCCTTTGACGGAACTCTGGGAGGCGATCAGTTGCTTAACTGTATCCATCTCGCCTGCCGACATGGCGCTTATTATCGAAATTTTACTAGCCTGTAACACCCGCCCGGCCATGTCCCACTGGGTATCCTGTGCATCATTGAGATTTTGAGTGGCGACCCGCTGGAGGATGGCCCGGCTTCGAAACTGCTCAAAAACCTGGGTAACAGCGACAATCGCCACAATCGTGACGATTATCGAGCCGAGGATTTTGGTTTGGAGCTTCAAGGTGGATGAGAACGGACGTGGAAATTCGTTGAGGCAGGTTTGTCACGTCTCTGTGTTTATTATCGACCGAAGTCAGAGGGGATTGAGCTGCGAATACACAATTAGCTATAGGGACCAATAAATAATATATTTTAGTGTGGGCGGCACTCGACTCGGTATGCGGCGAATCTTATGCCGCATCCGCTTCCCTCTGCTACACGTAAACCCAACCGGGCAATGGTGCGGCACTTTGGGCGCAACCACTCACAGACCATATATATAGGGAATTACGGCGGAAAAATGCACCCACCAACCGCATAACGACCAGCCGCCCCACGGCCCTCCCTCCGTAGTCTAGTTTTTGAAAACGAACCCAGGGGCGTTCTCAATCACGAACCGGCCTTCCTCGGGGGTCCGGACAGGTCTGCCCAGATACTGCAAACCCTCGATCGTGACATTCTCGACCGCGTGTTCCGCGTCGAATCCGGCAAGAATGCTGTAGGGAAGCGATCCGTCGACGACGTGTAGGTTCGTGACTCTGATGTCCCGGATATGCCCGCGGTATTTCGCCCGCTCGGCCTTTTCATTGGGGGCATAGGAAAGGAGTCCGTCCCACGTACCCCCGGTATCCAGGCGCCTGGAATTTTCCTCATCAGTTGCCGGCCGGTCGGCGCCGTATTGGGCATAGACCACGGCGAAGTCCACCAGCTTGCGGCGGGCGTCTTCGACGCGGATGTCGTCAAAGGTAACATCCTCAATTGTGGCAGCGTCGCCGTTATGGATGCTGATGGCCGCGCCCCGCTCGACGTGGATGATGTCGATGTCCTCGAAGCGCACATTGTGAATCCTGTGGTTGCGCGACTCGAAGCCGATCTCCAGTCCGTTGCCGCCTGTAGGCATGTTCCATAGTACGGCATGGCGGACGGTGATGCTGTGGGTGTCGACGTCCCTCAGGTTTTTCACCACCACACAGTCGTCGTTGGTCCGCACGAAGATATTCTCGATCAACACATCGCTCGACGAGACGATGTCGAAACCATCGTCGCCGTAGTGGAGGCTTGGGTTCAAAATTCTCACTCCGTCAACTCGGGTTCCTGTCGTGCCGGTCATGTAGACGGTCCATGCCTCCGGGCTGTCGAAGATGGTGATACCCTCGATCCTGGCACCCACGGTTCCCTCCAGGTACACCATGCTTTCAGATCCCCTGTAGACCGCTCCCAGGGCCAACGCCTCACCATTGGACCCCGTGCCGGATCCATCGAGGACACCACGGCCCCGGATAGCGACATTTCGCGCGCCAATCGCGCGCACGTGGCCCTTAACCCAAGCCCCCGGCGCAAGGTAGACACTCTCGCCATCGTGAAGATCGATCACCCCGGCCTCATGGAGGCCCGGTCCAAAATACCGGACCCCAGGGGTGCCGGGGGTGCATGGGTCTTTTTCGGGGATATAGGCGAAAAGATGAAGAACATGCTCGAGGTCTCGGTTGAACTCGACCGTTATGGGCAGGGCGGAGCCAAGGTGGAAACGGATGCTGTGATGATCGGGCCCGATGACCGCAGCCAAACCTGAGGACTTTGGTCGGATTTCAACCCACCGAACATCGAAGGGGGTGCGGACCACGACCTCAGCGGGTCGAGCCAGCTCAAAGAGTCCAAACGCCCCTTGCCTGAAGGTGTGCAGCGCCAGGTCCTGGCCGTCGACCGTGACCTGGAGTGCGGACTCGCCCGGCCGGGGACCGGAGGCCAGGGCGGCCATCGGAGTGAGCGTCGCGATGAGAAATGCAATCCGGCATGCTTTCATTTTGTGAAGGGGTTGAGTTACTTAGGGGAATTGTGGCTCCCGCCAGCCCATGCAAGGCGCACGCAAGGGCGCCTCGCGCCTAGCCGCACAATTGGATTTGAACCCGGCGCTCCGCAAGCCCTACCCGGAGTCGCTGAGTGCCCGACCCATCTGGTCCGCGTCTAGCCAGAGGGATGGCGCCGTCCCTTCTTGGTATGGGCGCTGGCGGACCTTCTTTCGTCAGGGGGAATTTCTTGCCCCTGCAAACGGTTGGGCACAAAGGACGGGATTTCGTTATATAACCATGTGTGGAATAAGTAATTAATGTGTTTTTTAGAGACCAAAAACATCGATCTTTCTTATCAAGTCCCAGCGTGGATTGCCGATAACGTGATGATGACTCGTGTCCAAAGACCTTCGGATGATCGTGTTCCGGCGACGGCCGGTAGGATCGATTAACGGAGCGAACATCCCATGGCCAAAGTACTGGTCCTTGATGACGACAGGCTTTCCCAGAAACTTCTGGGAAAGGTGTTCAGCAACGCGGGTCACGAGACTCTCGCCGCGCTGACCACCCAGCAGGCATGGGAAAAACTCCACGAGCATGTGCTTGTGGACATGATCGTCTTGGACAACCAGCTCGACCAGGAATGGGGTTGGCAGTTCATGCGCACGCTCAGGAATAATCCCGCCTACCAGGGCTTGCCCGTGATTGTCTATACGGCCCACACGGAGAGAGACTCGATCGTCCGCTACCTTGAGCTTGGAGTGCAGAGCGTGAACATGAAGCCGTATCATGCCGAGGTGCTCCTCGCGGAACTCGGCAAGGCTACCCGCTCGAACTGGGCGGCCCACGTGATGGAGTCCCCGGAAACCATTTGCGAGCGCATGGACTTCTCGCAGCAGGACTACTGCAGCCTCCTTGCCACAGCCAACAGGACCATCGCCGAAAAGCAGCAGGTTGCGCTGGCGCGCCTGACCTCGCCCAACAGCTCCCAGCTCTTTGCGGCCCTAGACTGTATTGGCCAGCAATGCCGCTCGGTCGGGATTGTCATTGTCGACGGCGTGATCGAGAAGATTAAGAGAGGCGTCAGCGAGCAGGACCTCCATGCGGCGCTCGACGGCTTCCGCTCCCTCGATTCTTTCCTGGGTATGATTCGTCACCGGATGCTCGCGGTGATGAAAATGGATGACAGCGTCGCCCGCGCGCCGCTTCCCGTGGAGGTGCCCGAGATCGCTATAGGGAGCGACCCCAAGGAAGCGGCCCTTTTCGCGACGAGCTATGCGCGCGAAATCATCAACAAGCCGCTCTGGCACTTCGGACCGTTCCTGAAACGGGCGATGCGGCATCCCTTTGTTACGCCAGAGGAACTTCTAGAAATGTCGAAGGACATGGCAGTGAAGGCGCCCTTCTCGACGATTTCAGAGTCTCTTAGCACGCTGCAGTCGATTCCGAAAATGGGTGTCGAGGAGGCCGTCGCTATCGCCTGGGATACCCGCGGCTTCACCCCTGTATATCAGTTCATTTTGGAGAAGGTGACGGGCATTGACCATCGGATCGATTCTCGGGCGGCGCTGTCCAGGGCCGCCAGCCAGCAGGGAATAGCGAGACTGACCACGCTTGCTGCAGTCACGAGGATTGCCAACGACATCCCTAAGGAAAGCCCGCTCAACTTGCGCGAACTCTTCGCGCACACTTTCACGGCCACGCTGATTGGCTTCGAGATCGGGCGCCTCCTGAAGCTTCAGAACGACTTCATGCTCTCGGCAGCGGGCATTGCGCACGACGCCGGCCGCTGGCTCCTAGGCATCGGTGAGCCTGGCGGCTACGGGCTTGCGCTTGCGATAGCCGAGGGCGAGCAGATTCCGGTCGAGGAAGCCGAGACTGCGCTCTTCGGGATGGACCACCACCGGGCAGGCCAGCAGATGCTGGCCTGCATGGGTCAATCAGAGCTGATGCAGTCCGTCGCGCTCTTGCACCACAATCCGTCAAAGGTGACCGACAAGGAGTTCATCACCACGTCCACGGTGACCCACCTCGCTCACATCCTGGCCCAGGCCGCGATAGCGGGTCCCACTGCGGAGACAAAGAGGGTTCTCTTGCAGCTGCGTTCGCCTGACTATTTGGCCTGGGGACTTTTGAAGTCTCGCGGAGCGAACCTACCCTTTGACGCTCCCGAACTCGTCGACACGCTGATCGAGGTTGCGGCGACGAGCAATTGGATTGCGCACCAGCTAATTAGCGGCGCCGATGTGCCGCGCGTTGGCGGGAGCATCGCCCGCCGACCCTCAGCCCCACCTTCAAAACCAGGGATGGAAGTGCAGCCCAGTCCAGAGGTGGCTGCAGCCACCGCCTAGGTGTAGAGAAACTTGGGGAAAGTTGCGGCGAGAGCCGGGTTCGATTTTGCCCCCCTTAGCTTCCCAGGATTCAGCAGCCCCTTGGGGTCTGCCTTGAGCTTCAACGCCGCCTGAGAATCCAGGCGGGCGTCGCGCTTGACCTCTCCCAAGTAGCAGGTGTGTGGGTTGTTGTTGGCTATGCCGATTTCCTCGGCAAAGGCCATGATTTCGCGCAAGTTGTCCTCGCTAGTGAATTTCACCACTGGAAGCAGCACGGGCAGCACGGCTCCGAATTCGCCGGTCGGCCCGCGGCCGCGTACGAACTCGAAGTGAAGGTAGACCTGGCCTGGGAAGCGCTTCTGGAGCAGGGCCCCCTGCTCGGCGAAGTTCGATCCGACGCCAAGCTGGAGGTAGGTATGGCCCGGATGACTCTTCAGCATCCAGAGGGTGCTGTGGTTCCAGGCGTACTCCATGATCATCGGCTGACGTTTCGGGTCCTGATGGGGAATGACCTGCGCCACGTTAAGGCCCTTCTTTCGAGCCTCCGCCACGACCGACTCGGTGCACGACTGCTCCACCTCGAGCCAGATGATCGAATGCCCCTCGGGCAGCCACTTGCGTAGGGGTTTGAAGCTAGCTCCAAACGCAGGTTCGAGGAGCGAAACCAGGCGCTTCGGTATCGCATCGTCGTAGGCCACGCGTGTGGCGAATGCCGTGACATCGGTCCAGAGAGGCCCCGTAACGACGACCTGATCCCAGCGCCGGGAGGGGGCCAGACGGAGCTGTAGCTCTACGATCACACCGTTCGTGCCATAGGCGTGGAAGGCGTTTAGTGTCTCATCCTCGTCCAGGATGATCTCCTTGGGCTCGGCCTCAAGCGTCAGGAGCTTGATTCTCTTAATGGTGCCCAAGTCGCGCAGCACGCCCCAGCTGATGGAGCCGATGCCGCCTGTGCCGCCCGCGATGAATCCGCCAATCGTGGATTTCACCCACGTAGAGGGAAGGCACCGCAACTCGTACCCCTTCTCGCGGACCGCGCGCTCTAGATTGACGACGCGGACGCCCGGCTCTGTGGTCACGACCCCGTCCTCGATGCGAGTAATCCGGTCGAGGCCCGTGACGTCCACCACGAGGCCGCCGCAGAGCGGGATGCACTGGCCGTAATTGCCCGTCGCTCCGCCTCGCACCGTCACGGGAAGGTTGTTCTTAAACGCGATTGCGAGCACCGACTTGAGCTCGGCCACCGATCCCACCTTCACCGCAACCGATGCCTTGTGCGCCTGGAGACGTGATGCGAGCACGGGCGAATACCAATAGCAGTCCTTCGACAGGGACTCGACCTCCGCGTCCGAGGTTATGACCTGCTCGTGGCCGACGAGCACCTGCAGTTCCTCAATGACGGTGGCATCAACCGAGACAAATCCTGGGGTAGGGGTTGGCATGGTGAGGGGGCGCAGACGAACCGTGCTGATACGCTGGCGAGCATCGAATGAACGGCCCCGCGGCGCAAGGTTCGGCAGGGCCCTATCGATCGATTGAAAACAGCAGCTCCCATGCCCTGTCAGGCTTTGGAAGCCAGATGGCGGGCAATAACCTCCTTATGGCAATATATGCGCAATGAATCCCTGTTTTCGCACACCAGGCACGGTTCGCCGTGGATTTGGTTGATAGCGTGTGGCTGTCGTTCTAGGCATTGCCCATGCCCGCCCCATGGCTCAGGTGGATTGGAAGTTTTGCCGCGACCGCATTCTTGCTCGGCATGGAGCCCTGCCAGGTGGGCGCTTCAGCAACAGAAGCGAAGCCTGCTGCCGCCGATCACCGCCTGCTTCAGCTCTCGTTCAACGAGGGATGGCGGTTCGAACTTGGAGAGAACCCTGGTGCGGAGGCCCCTGGATTTGACGACCGCGGCTGGAAATCGGTGGACCTTCCGCATGACTGGAGCATTGAGTCCCGCTCGGGCTCCCCTTTCCACGACAAGGACACGCCAGAGGGGCAGAGCGTGGGTTACCTCCGCGGGGGAGTCGGGTGGTACCGCAAGCATTTCACGGTGGAAAAGGGCGATGCCGGCAAGGAGGTCGACATCGTCTTTGACGGAATCCAGCAGGACTCTGACGTGTGGCTCAACGGCAGCTATCTGGGGTTCCAGCCGCACGGCTACATTGCATTCCACTACGCGCTGTCAGGCCACCTCAACCCACCGGGCCTGGACAATGTGATTGTGGTCCGTGCCCAGAACCCAGAGTCAAACTCACGCTGGTACGCAGGCTCTGGGCTCTATCGGCAAGTCTACCTTCGTTCTCACGACCCGCTTCATGTGCCCGTGTGGGGCGCCCGCGTTGACACGGTCTGGTTGGTCGGGGGCAGGGCCCTGCTCCAGCTCGGACTCGACGTTCAAAACGACCGCTCAGCCCCGGAAGATATGGCGGTGGAGCTCGCGCTTACCGATCCGGCTGGGGTCACCTCGCTGCATTCCCTGGGAACGCTCCATGTCGCACCTGGTCAGCGCGAGAGGCTCAACCAGAGCCTGCAGGTGCCCTCTGCAACGACCTGGTCGCCCGAGGCACCGGCGCTCTACCAGGCAGAATTTAGGCTTATCCAAAAGGACCGGGTGGTCGATGTCTACCGCCAGACATTTGGGATCCGTACGCTCTCGGTCTCTTCCGAGGCGGGACTCCTTATCAACGGCAAGCCGGTGAAGCTCAGGGGCGGCTGCCTTCACCAGGACAACGGACTTTTGGGCTCTGCTGCGTTCCCTGACGCGGAGTACCGGCGTGTTGAGTTGATGAAGCGCAACGGGTTCAATGCGATCCGCACCAGCCACAATCCTCCCTCCTCTGCGTTCCTGGACGCATGCGATCGGCTAGGGGTGCTCGTGGTCGATGAGTTTGCTGACACGTGGGAACTCCCGAAAAAGCCGAACGGCTATCAACGCTACTTCGACGCACACTGGGAGAGGGACCTTGGCTCCATGCTCGCACGAGACTTCAACCACCCCTCCGTGATCATCTGGAGTATCGGCAACGAGATACCCGAGCGGGCGAATGGCGTAGGACTGGAGATTGGCCGCAGGTTGGCGGCCTTCGTGCACCGCTCGGACGCACGGCGTCCGGTCACGAATGCGATCTGCGGCTTCTACGATATTCCCGGCATGGAGGGCCAGTGGGACCCGACTGCGCCGGCGTTCGCGCTGCTCGACGTTGGGGGCTACAACTACTTTTGGGCCAACTATGCGAGCGACCACGCAAAGTATCCCGGGCGCGTGATGATGGGCACAGAGTCCTTCCCGCGGGCGGCGCTTGAGAACTGGGCCGCGGTCGAGCAGAGCAGCTATGTGTTGGGCGACTTTGTCTGGACCGGTATGGACTACATTGGCGAGTCGGGCATCGGCCACACGGGATACGAGGGGCCATCGGATGATCCGAAGGCCTCGATACCGGAATGGAGCCAGATGCCCTGGCCGTGGTGGGTGAGCTGGTGCGGAGACCTGGATATTACTGGGGTCAAGAAGCCCCAGTCCTTTTACCGCGATGTCGTGTGGGGACGAAGCCAGGTCGAGCTCGCCGTGCACGAGCCCGCTCCCGCGGGCAAGGCTGAGAAGGTCGGGCTTTGGGGGTGGCCCTCCGAGGTCCTCTCTTGGAACTGGCCGGGAGAGGAGGGAAGGGAGCTCTCCGTGAATATTTACTCCCGCGCGGAACGCGTCCGCCTGGAGCTCAACGGACGTATTCTGGGCGAAAAAACGATGGAGGGCGGCAAGAGCATCACAGCGGCCTTCGCCGTGCGCTACGAGCCCGGCGTTCTCAAGGCGAGCGCCATCGTTGGCGGCCGAGTCGTCGCGACTCGCGAGCTGGCGACGACCGGACCGGCCATTGCGCCCAGGGTGACACCGGAAAGGGCCACAGTCGCCGCATCACGAGGGTCGTTGATCTACGTTCCGATCGAATTGGTCGATGCGAAGGGCGCATGGGTCCCCGAGGCGGCACCGACGCTGACCGTGTCCGTTGAAGGTCCCGCGCAGTTGCAGGCCTTGGGCACAGGCAGTCCCACGGACCTTAATCCGGTCGATGGCGCATCAGCGACCGCGTTCAGGGGCCGGGCGCTTGCGATATTGCGCTCCACGGGCAAGCCAGGGACGGTCAGGATCACCGTGCGCGGGGCGGGGCTGGAACAGGGTTCGGCCGAGGTTGAGCTCTCGGGAGGCGATTAGGCGGCACAGCGTGCCCGGCGCAAACGAGGGCCCTTGCCCGATGCGGATTCGACACCGCAGGACGAACGATGTTGGGTTATCCTTATGGCGCCACTTGCTGAGGTCTTTACGAGGACGGAGCAGGGCTTCGCAGTCGTCGGCCTGCGCACGGCCGTCGCGGAACTCGAAATGGTCCCCGCTTTGGGCGGTCGCATTATTAGTCTGCGCAGCCGTCGCTCGGGTCGAGAGTGGTGCTGGCACCAACAGAGGCGCGACTGGCTTTGGAGCAACCAGCCTGGCGACAGCTTTGGGCTGAGCACCCAGGCAGGCATCGATGAGTGCGTCCCCTCGGTTGCGGGTTGCACCTGGCGCGGAAGGCGAATTCCCGACCACGGTGAATTATGGTACGCCAACTGGGCACTGGATGAAGCGAAGGTGCCATCAGGTCGCCTGAGTGCAACGGTGCCGCTGACGATCACCCCGTTTGTCTTTCAAAGGACAATCCGTGCGGACGAAAGGGGAGGGTTTGTCTTCGATTACACTTTGAGCAACCGGGGCGCCCAAGAGGAGGAGTTCATATGGTGCCTCCATCCGTTGTTCACTCTTGTCGAAGGCGACCGGCTCGACCTTCCGTCTGAAGTGACCCAGATCCGGCTGGACGGAGGGATCGGCGACCGGCCTATACAGCACGGAGATACGTGGACCTATCCTGAGCCTTTTCATGGGTTTCGGCTCGATTGCATGCAGACACCGGGAATGCCCAAGGGCTGCGTAAAGGGATTCACAGGGGCGCTAAAGGACGGCCTCGCTGCAATCGAGAACCGTGGGAACGGTGACCGGCTGGAATTGGGATGGGATGTGCAGGCTGCGCCCTACCTTGGCCTGTGGCTTAACCGTGGCCATGGAGGCTTCCACCATGTGGCTCTTGAGCCCACCAATGCCGCGCCCGACTCGCTTCGAAGCGCAGTCGAGACATGGCGGCAATACGGCACGGTCGGAGCCGGCGCAACGGTCAGTTGGTCCGTGCGGCTTCGGGTGTCCTAAAGCCTTTCCTTCTCCACACATGGAATTTGGGTGGCGCCGTGCCGTTGGACTCTATCGCGGGAGCCGGATCAAACCGGCTCGCTTTGGCTTGGCAGGTTTCAGCGGGCACCAGCATCAGTGCCGAGCTGAACTTCAATGTGGCGGATGGTGCCGTCGCGGGCGAAAAGGCGCGTGCTGGTGGCAGGGTCAAGATGCCGCCCTTGCGTCGTACGCATGGCTCCATCGGTGAGTTGAACCCGCACGGTTGCCGTGCTCTCGCTCAGCTTGTAGATCACAGGGGTGCCGCAGAGGGTGAAGCCTAGGGCTCCGGCGGGCAGGGGCAATTCTGCCTCGGATCCTGCTGCGCCGATAAAGCGGAAGACGGTTGGAGCCGGCTCAAACTCTTTTGCTTGAAGCAGAGTCGGCATGAAACTCACGCATCCATTGGCAATGCGCACGCCAAGTTCGCCCAGGCGGGTAATGATCTCCTCCTTCACCTGGCCTGTCATACCTGGCTGCTGCGCGCCGGAGTGACCAGGGGTGTGGGAATAGGGGTCCGTCGGGATTGCCCCGTACTCCGATGGCGTTTTGTTGAATCCCAGGCCGGCGCGCACCTCTTGGTAGATTTCGGCAAGGCGCGCGGCTTGGGGGTCGGAAGCGGCTTCCGCCGCAAAGAAGTTCTCCTGAACGGCGAGCAGGAGCTTGGCGACCATGTGCCAGTACACGCAACCAAGTCCCTCGTAACCGAACATCGAACTGCTGCGTCCGGTGAACGCACGGTGATTGAAAACCCGCTCATAGACGGTCTTGACCTGAGTTGCATCGGCCTGGGAACGAGCCGCCCAAAGGGGGTCAGAGGCCAACGCGGCCAGGGTTTCGTTGAGCGCCGCGCCATTCGTGAGATTCGGAGCGAAGCGGTACCTACCGTCAGTGTCACGTATCACCAGTCGCGGGTCCCCGGCACTCGCCATAGCACCCAACAGGGAGCAGTTTGCGACAGCGTCCTGAGGAATAATGTTACGCTCTAGGAATCCGGGCAACTGGCGGTCGGGATAGAGCAGGTAACTTTTCTGGTCGGGACGGTAGAGCGCGCTCTTGCGTAGTGATTTAAGCAAGTCGACCGCCTCCGACGGTTTGAGCAGGCCCGAGCTTAGAACGGCAACCTGACCCTCGAGCATGGGATCAAGGTGGTGCAGCTTGATGCCGGCAGGTCCCTCGGTGAACTCCAGCAGATTGTAAGCGTGGTAGAGCCCGTCCTGGCGACGGTTGGCGCGTAGTGAATGGTCGACCAGCGCCAGCGCCGTTTCGATGAGGCGTCCAATTTCGGCAGTCGAGAGCTCAGCGGGCGCTCCGAGGCCCTTACTGTAGACTTTCGAGCGGTAGTCTGTTCCAGCCTCGGCAACCATGTCGAACAGCGAGCGCCTGGCGTGGGGGCTGACTGTCGGGGCCTCGAGCATGGCACAATTCGAGTCATACGCGGCCTGCAGGCTCCGGAGCAGTGTTGCGACGGGCTGGGATACGGGGACCGGTGCAGAGCCCAGAGCGGGCAGCAGCTCGTGCTGGAAGTGGACCAGCATGCGGCGCAGATAGCCAAGCGTGACCACCGAGACGCCATGGCCGACGAGGGCGTTATTGGCGTCGTTCCACTCGGGCCGCTGGGTGTTCATCCATATGCCGCCTCCCGGTACAAAATTGGTCAGGCGTGTGAGCACGAGCACGAGCAGCTTCTCGGTCAGATTGACGTGCAGGACGCCGCCTCCGGGCCGCTGCACAAGTCGTGCGTCAGTGCCAATCTGGGTGGTGAGCTGCTCAACGGCCTTATTCTGCTCGTCGTCGAATTCTATGGTGGCGTGAGGATCTACCTTCATCGCGGCGTATCCCGCGACGCGGTAGGGAACATTGGCATAGCTAAAGAGGTTGCGGCGCAGCCAGGCCTGGATGCGGCCAGGATGGAAGCGCCCAGACCATTCCAGGAGCTTAAGCAGGTAAACCACCTGGTGGTCCCCCCAATACCCTATTGAGGACCAGGGGTCCTCATGGTCGGGCACCTCCCAGTCAATTCCGGCACTGGTGACCCTGTAGGGATTGTAGCCGTCCATCGTCGAGGCGTTCACGAACTTGGCGACGATGCTTTCGAAGAACTCAGGATGGCTGAGACAAAGGGCTTCCCAGTTCTGGAAGATGTCGCGCCAGTTCCCTTCGTGGCTCAGGACGCGTTTTCCCTGCTCATCGCGCAACCGGATATTGAAGCGATTCCAGGGCCGGCTCGGGTCGCCATGGCGCCGGCTAAAGGTCAGCGGGAGGTATTCAATTCCGAGTCTCTCAAGGTCCGGGTCACCGGGGGAGGCGATGCGTTCAAGGAAATCGGAACGGGTCATCGCCTCAGGCAGCGATGAGAGGAGCGCGGTAAAACGCTTTCCGGAATGGGGGCTGCGAATACCGACGAGGGTTGCGAAGTCGGGGCCGGGAATCTTATGCCCGGCCTGGAAAATTCCGCCGCGCATGATGTTGAAAAGGACGTTCGCGAAATGATGGGCGGTGGTGGTTTCCTTCGCTCCGGTCTGCAAGCCGTCCGCCGCACCGACCAGCCGTCGCAGCCGCTGCGTCGAATCATCGGTGGCGGCAATCACGCTTCCTTCGAACTTGCCAATATCGAGTGACCTGCACCGATCAGCGATGTCCGATTGGCTGAGCTCAACATCCGCAACCATCATCCAGCGCTGCGTTGCGCGTGGCTCCAGCTGAAGCGTTGAGGCGAGGAAATAGCTCGTGCGGATTCCTCGGCAGCGCAACTCAGGCTCGGGCATCTCTCCTTCGTAAAATCGGCCGAGCTGCCGCCCTGAGAGCAACGTCACAGAATCTGTCAGTCCCACGGAGCAGACGATGCTTGCTCGCAGGGATTCCAGCGGAATGGCTCGGTCCACAATCGCCGCGGCAAGCGCGAAGACCGCAAGGGAGGTGCCGGGAACCAGTTCCGCGGTCTTGTAGGCATCTGCTAGGCAGCTCCTGCTGTTTTGGATGAGCAGCGGGATGCCGGAAGGGAGCAGGTTGTGCAGGCCATCCAGCAGGCGGACATCCTTAATGTCGTCGGTCAGGTTCTCAAGTTCGCAGCGGCGAACGAAACCGTGGGACTCAGATGTGCTCCATCCGTAGCGGAAGGCGAGGCCTGCCTCAGGGTTAATCTCCTCGAACCAAACTCGGTCGCCCTCGACGCTCTTGTAGAGGTTGCGGATGACGCTCTTGTTTACCGCTGTTCGCCGGGTGAAGGGCTCCCACAGGATCCGGTTGTCACCGTTCCCGACCCAGAATGCCGAGAGAGGGCCGTGAATCCCTGCGCCGTCGAAGATTCGATCGACTGTTTCATAGGGAAATAGTGCATGTTCAGCGCTCCCTCGGCCTGCGGTGAGTCCGCCGTTGCTGGCAAGGAAGAGCCACAGGTCAGACGAGCTTACGACGTTCATGAAGAACGTTGGAAGGCGATCAGCGTGGGCAATGCGATAATAGCGACCGCCAAAGGCATCGACATGTTCTCCGGTTGCCTCCTCAAAGGCGGCTGAAACAGGGCGGGTCTTCATCTCAGGTGCCTTCTGCTGGCGCGATGGCTCTTGACCGGCTCTGGCTCGCAGATCCGTTCGCCACGGTATGGCTCGTGGCCACTAAAAAGGAGCCGTCCGAGGCATAGCTCGGCGCTAACGTGAGTAGGGACCATGAAAGACGCATGTATGAATCGGGTTGCGGTGATGCAGCCGAGGGGTGGAGGGGTGGGGTGGGCGCTCAGCGCCGGGGGCGTGCCGCTACGGTGCCTCCCGGGACAAACTGGGGTTCTACCAGGATTTTCTTCTGCGGGGAGTATGGGTAAATGATGCGGTTTATGATCCGAGTGAGGGCGGAGGCTCCGATGTGCTCGTGCGGTACGCTCATTGAGGTCACGCGCGGAAGCCCGGGTGGGGCCTCAAGTCCGTCATATCCGGTGATCGAGCAGTCCTCGGGCACTCGGATGCCCCGTTGTCCCAGCTCGCGGATCAAAGAGTAGGCTTGGTGGTCCGCAGCGCAGACCCACGCGCTCACCCCAGTACCGCGAACCTTGGCCGCCACGGTGTCCGCTATCTCGGCCCGGGGCACCGGCGTCGCTGCTGGGCCCGGATTCAGGGCCCAGTCGTCCTCGAATTCAATGCCAAGGCTCCGGACTGTGTCCAAAAACGCATCGAAACGTCGTGCTGCCCAGCCTCCTGCCACGGGATACGGCCACGAGAGAAACCCCATCCGCGTATGCCCGGAAGCGTGCAGACATCGCACGAGTGCGGCCATGGCTTTCGCCTCGTCGGTATCGATGGTATCGATCTCTAGGCCCTCGTAACTTTCGAGAACGGATACGGCCATCCGACCGTGGGAAACTGCGGCGACCGCCTCCTTGGCAAAAGGATAGATGAGGATGCTTCCGTGCCGGTCATCGTCCCTCATACTCTGGAAGCCGGGCGCGCAGCCTGCCTCGGGGTAAAAACTCTCGGGTGACTGATAGTAGACGCCTACCTTGAGCGAGCCCAACTCCGGTCTTTCGCGAATCTCCATTTCAGCGCGCCGGGCTATTCCCCTAAGAATATGCGGGAAAGTCGCCATGGCGACCTTCCCCTGGGGAATACCGACTAAGACATCAATTACGAGCGACGGGGAACGCGCTCCAGCGGCGCGGTTGGTCATCTGCCGCGGGGCCATCTTCTTCGCCATGCCCTTGACCCGTGCCAACGATCCACGCGCGGGGCCCTGAAACGGATTCATGAGCGTGGCCGGATCCCGGGATGGGTCCGATTGTGCTGCAACAGGGTTCAGGGTTTTGGACAACATTTGATCCAGGGGCAGCGGTGGGGGTGCGCTTCGCTGACGCCACAAGGAGCAAATGCGATCCTAAAAGATGCAAGAAAAATGTGTGCACATTTAAACTAACTAAAATGAATCCGATGTGCAGCGAACCTTGTTTAAAGAATTTGTAATAAATTTATCTACATACAGTAATGAAAATTTAAGCAGTATAAAAATACCAAAAATGAGTATGCTCATTAGTGTTAACTAAATTGCATGTGTCAGGTGCTTGAACGGCGGGTTCGTCAAAAGGGCATCCTGCGGGCTAGCCTGGATCAGGCGTGCCTATTCTGAAGCTCGGGCACGGCGCTAGTACGCGCGCGGCGAGATCAGATTAAGGCACGTCGTAGACCTCGACGAGGGACACGCCGGTGTCGCCGCTGGCTCCGGAAACCTGGGCGGTGTAGGGCCCGGGAGGCAGGGTGACCAACAGGGCAGAGTCAGGGGTCGCGGACGTTCCCCACGAGAAGGCCCCGACCGAGGCTGCCGTGGTGGCGATCTGCGGATCCCCGCCCCAGCCGCTGTTTGAAGCGATCAGGGCTCCGGCTCCGGTGTACAGCTGGAGCTTGGGATCTGAAAGGACTCCGCCGACGCCGAAGATTGAGAGCGCGGGCCCGGAGGCCCGCACCAGCACGGTCTTTGACGTGGAGCCCCCGATCACAAAGCCTGCGATCAGGATGTTGCCGCCCGTGCCGACAGGGACGCGGGCCGAGAGGTTCACGAGGCGGGGGGAGGCGGGCGTGTAGGTCCCAGCGGGCGTCGCGTCGTAGACCTCCGCGAGCGATACCCCGGTGTCTCCCGTGGCGCCCGAGACCTGAGCCGTGTAGGGGCCCGCCTGCTCCGATGCCAGAAGGGCCGCATCCTTGCCGACGGGCGAGGTCGACCACGCAAAGGCGTTCACCGCTGCAGCCGCATTCGCAATGGAGGAAGCGCCGGCCCAGCCGCTATTGCTGGTGATGAGCGCTCCCGCACCCGCGTAGAGGTCGAGCTTGGGATCGGGCAGCGTCCCGGGGACGCTAAAGGCCGCAAGCGCTGGCCCCGAGGCCCTCACCAGAAGCGACTCCTGGCCCGTCGCATTGCTCGGTCCCACGGCAAATCCGGCGATCAGGATGTTGGCCCCGGTCCCAACACCGGCCCGGCATGAAAGATTGATCAGGCGGCCCGGATCGGAGGAGCTCACGACACCCAGTGTTGCCGCGCTGCTCGTCGCGCTGCCGCTCGAATTGGTCGCCACGCAGGTATAGTTCCCCGCATTTGCAGCCGTCGCCCCGTTCACGATCAGCATCGAGCTGGTGGCCGACGGGATGGCCGTCCCGTTCAGGGACCATTGGTAGGTGGGTGAACCCGTGGCAACGAAGCCAAACACAACCGAACTCCCTGTGGCCACGGTCTGGGACTGGGGTTGGGTAACGGCTGCCGGGGCGCTCGCGGCAGCCTCCACCGCAACCGACGGATCCGAGGTGCCATTCACACTCACCGCAGAAATCCGGTAATAGTAGGTGCTGCCTGTGGTGATGGACGTGTCGACGTAGGTCGTCGGCGACGCCGGGAGGTTCCACGATGTACGGCCTTGGGTGAAGGCGGAGTCGCCCGCCCTCTCGAGCACGTAGCCTGAAATGGTCGCTCCGAAGGTGCTAAACGGTGGCTGCCAGGACACGCTTACCTGGGACGCTGCAGGGAGCGTTACTGTTATGTTCTGGGGAGAGGAGGGGGCCCAGACGAGGCTCGTGAGAGGGGTGGTCGGAAGCGAATACACCCGGACATAGTCGACGAGGTAGCTCTGGGGGAATACGGTGCTTGAGTTGGGCGAGCCTGGAAAGGTGCCTCCCACCGCCATGTTGAGGAGAATGAAAAAGGGATCCCCAAAGGCCGGGATCGAACTTATCGCTATCTCGGCCGTCGACACTACATTGCCGTCCACTGAATATATGAGGTAGGTGGGATACCAATCGACGGCATAGACGTGGTAGTCGTCGTTGTAGTTCGAGGGGAGGTTGTCGGATCCCCCGAATGAAGCGGCGGTTCCGTTTGAGGACCAATGGGTGGTTTGGTTAACCTGAGTATCGGGCGCGGACATCAGCCCCCATTCCATGACGTCCATTTCGCCGCACTGCGGCCAGCCGGCCGTCGTGATGTTGGAACCAAGGGCCCAGAATGCAGGCCAAAGGCCTTGTCCAGTGGGAAGCTTAACGCGGGCCTCCAGTCTGCCATAGGTGAACGAGTAGATGCCTTCAGTCTTGATCCGAGCGGAGGTGTAGGCCCCGTTGGAATATTGGGCGATGATCGCTAGGGCCTTGCCGTCAGTGGCTTTGGGGTCTGCGACAACCGCCGAGTTGCTTCGCGAGTCTGTGTAGGATTCGAGCTCGCTGTTGCCCCAGCCAGCAGGATTCCCGACACCGATGTCATAGGTCCACTTCGAGGGGTCCGGGCCGGTGCCTTCGGCTTGGTTAAACTCATCGTTCCACTCCAGCTGGGGGGACGATGCTAGTGCGCCTTGCCTAAAGGCAAGCAACGCCAAGGAAGCAATCGAAAGCACCGCAAGGGAGTGTCTCGTGCGCGGCTTAGTTGTCATCAGATGGAGAATCCCTTTCCCAGCCAACCGGCTGATTGAGCCTACGCTATTTCCGCCAACCTATTTGTGCGGCGGCGGAGCGATCGTATCGCCCTCAACCAAGAGCCCCTCCACGAGAATTTTCCGACGCGGCGCCTTGGGATGAACGATGCGGCTCAGAAGGCGTGCGACGGCCGACGCGCCGATATCCTCATGGGGAACTCGGATGGATGCTAGGCGCCGGAATGACTGCGGAGGTTCGAGGCCGTCGAAGCCTGTTACCGAGCAATCTTCAGGGACTTTCACCCCGCGGGTCCGCAGCTCCTCCATCAATCGGTAGGCCTGGTGATCGGCTGCGCAAACCCACGCGGTCACTCCCTGGTTCTTAATGATCCCCAGAACATGCTCGGTAATGTTCTCCCACTTGATGTGCGGTCCGGCTTTGTGAACATTGACGGTCCACTCGGGGCGAAACTGCAATCCTAGCGAGAACAGGGCCTCGACGTAGCCGCCAAAGCGGTGGGTCGCCCAATGCCCTTCTACCGTGTATTCCCAAGTTAGGAAACCGATCTTTGTGTGGCCAGCCTTTGCCAACCTCTTTACAAGGGCCAGTATCCCGACCGTGTCGTCGGTATCAATGGTGTCGATACCTGGCGTGCTGTAGCTTTCCAGCACGGCAACAGCAGATATCTTTCGCGCGATCATGGCGACGGTCTGCTCCGGGAACGGATAAATGAGGACGGTGCCGCGCCAATCGCCGCTGCGGATGTTGCGGAAAATGTTCTGCGGACGTACGGAAAGGTCGAAGGACGCAGGATTCTCAAAGCAGACATCAATGGCGACGTGTTCCATGCCTGCCCGCTCACGGATCCCCTGCAGGATGAACGGGAAAGTCGCCATAGCGACGTTTTCAGCCGGAACTCCAATTAGGATGCCAATCGTCAGAGGCTTGCTCTGCCGCGATCTACGGATCGTACGGATCGGATTGCCGCGATAACCCATCTTAGCAGCGAGATTCTGGACTCGGGCTCGAGTCTCGGCACTGATCGCGGGATGATTTGCCAAACTCCGCGACACCGTGGTGCGCGAAAGCTTGAGCTTCTCGGCTATGGCCTGCTGGTTGATTGAGGAGCTAATGGGAGGGGTGGGGTGGACAGACAGTTTAGAGTCATGTGCTCGCCTTCTGCGGCGAGGCGGAAATTGGCCAGAAGAGGGGAGCCAGAACAGTCCGACTACGGCAAAATACGGAGCCTATAGCAAGTCGTAAAAAAGATATGCACATCAAGCGAAGGGCCTGCGCTCATTGTGCGTCAAGAATAGGCTCAATTTAGCAGCTAAAATAGCTGGTTGGAAGATTGGAATGTCGGGCGATTTATAACGTGCACCAAATTATGCACACAAAGATTGACATACGGGGGCCATTTCACGCTTCATGGCCTACCTTGAACCCCGGTTACCCCCCTGTCTTGTGGTTTTGGGCAGCGCCATTGTCACTCACTTCCACTGCCTTGATCGCATGGATTTCATTGGGACGCATGGCGCGGGTCTCGTACCTTTCCTGACTACCTCTGCCGATAGAAACCCCTGATCATGTCATCCCCTGAACGTCTCAGCTTTGTCGAGAAGTTCGCCTACGGACTTGGCGACACGGCTTCGAATTTCTACTTCCAGTTCTTCAACCTCTTTCTCGTCTATTACTATACCGATATCTTCGGTTTGGCCCCGAAGGCGGTGGGTACGATGATGGTAGCCATTCGTGTGTTCGACGCGGTGATGGACCCTACGATGGGAATCATCGCGGACCGCACGAAGACGAGGTGGGGCAAATTCAGGCCCTATATCCTGTGGGGTGCGCTTCCCTATGGAATAATGGGGTACGTGATGTTCCTTAATCCCAATTTCACGGAGCAGGGAAAACTAATATACGCGTACGTGACCTACGGCCTAATGTGGGTCGCCTACACGGCGATCAATATTCCGTACTCGGCGCTCATGGGAGTCATGTCGCCGTCCTCCGAGCAGAGAACATCGCTCTCAGCCTTCCGGTTCATTTGCGCATTTGCTGGGCAGTTCATGATCGTTCGCCTTGTGGTGCCCTTGAAGAAGGCCCTAGGAAATGGAAATGAGGCCGAGGGAATCCGCTATACCATGCTGATCTTCTCAGTGGTCTCGGTGGCCCTCTTCTTCTTCACCTTTGCCAAGACAAGGGAGCGGGTGTTGCCGCCGGAGGACCAAAAAGGCGACTTTGTCGCCGACCTGTTGAACCTTTTTAGGAACCGGCCATGGGTGGCCCTCTTTTTTTCGGCCCTTTTCACACTTATAAACGCCGCGGTACGGGGAGGGTCCATCATCTATTTTTTCAAGTATGTCGTCCGTGATGAGTCAAAATTTACGCTCTATGCCACGACAGGTTCGGTGGCCTTTATAGCGGGAGCGTTCTGCACGAAATTCATCCTTAAGCTCGGAGATCGGCGCACCCTCATGATCGTTCTGTCGATACTAAATGCCGCGTTGATGGCGGCATTCTACGTTGTAGATCCCCAAGCCTCATCGCTGTTGATTGGGCTCAATGTCGCAGCCTCATTCGTGGTCGGCCCCACGCCGGCGATCCTTTGGTCGATGTATGCCGACACCGCCGACTACGGAGAGTGGAAATTCGGCCGGCGCACGACGGGCCTTGTCTTCTCCGCGTCGGTGTTTTCCCAGAAGGTGGGTCTCGCAATCGGCACGGGCGTGCTCGGCTGGCTGCTGGCCTATTACGGCTTCGTTGCCAACGCCGAGCAGGTACCTGCGACTGTGGGGGGAATTCGCATGCTCTTCAGCGTTATCCCGGGCGCCCTGGCGCTGCTCGGCGCATGCGCCATCTTCTTCTACCCAATAACCGACTCGAGGATGAAGGAAATCGAGAGTGAACTCGCGCTCAGGAAGGCGCAGCCGGCCCAGCCAGCCTGAGACGGTCCATAAATCCTTATCGGCCCCAAGAAATGCAATCCCACAACCAAGCCATGTTTGCCCATTGTCTGGCCCTTGCGGCCCTCGCGGGTTCTACTCCATCTCTCTTTTCCGCGACCTCGTCGTGGAAGGTAATTGAAACGGCGAAGGACAACGGGCACCTCATGGCCGACGTCTCCTCCGTGGTGGCTGGCAATGGAGGCGCTGACGGGGAAATTGTCTGCGACCGTAGCCAGCAATTCCAGAAGGTGGAGGGTTTCGGCGGGGCCCTCACGGAGTCATCCGCGTGGGTTCTGGCCCAGTTGCCCGCAGACCGGCGCGCTGAGGTCGTCAGACGGTATTATGACCCGAAGGAGGGCATTGGCTACACGCTAGCACGAACACATATCAACAGTTGCGACTTCTCTTTGGGAAGCTGGGCACTCGACCCGGTAGCCGGCGATACGGCATTGGAGCATTTTTCGCTCGACCCCATGCGCCGGTGGGTCCTACCGCTCATCCATGAGGCGATGGATTCGGCCGGCGCGGCCAATTTCCACTTGCTCGCCTCGCCCTGGAGCCCCCCGTCCTGGATGAAGACAAACGGCCAGATGACCTTTGGCGGAAATCTCCGCCCGGAGTACCAAAAAGCATGGGCGGACTACTTCGTGCGGTTCATTTCCGACATGGATCATCAGGAGCACATTCCGGTCTGGGCGATAACAGTTCAGAACGAGCCCGCAGCGGTGCAGACTTGGGAGTCATGCATCTTCTCGGCTTCCCAGGAGCGCGATTTCGTTCGTGACAACCTGGGGCCCGCGCTCGAGAAGGCGGGGATGGGAGGCGTTCACCTCTGCGTCCTCGACCACAACAGGGACCTGATGGACGAATGGACGAAGACGATCTACGGCGACCCGGCGGCTGCGCGCTACGTTTGGGGCACGGCCATGCACTGGTATGTGAGCGACGACTTTGCGGCTCCGTCCCGAGCCCATGCTGCGTTCCCGGACAAGCCGACCCTCTTCACGGAAGGGTGCAGCGACAGGGCCGAGGAGTCGGGGAAATGGGCCTTGGGGAAGTGGGACCATGCCGAACGCTACGCACATAGCATGATAAACGATTTCCGGAACTGGGTGTGCGGATGGATCGACTGGAACATCGTGCTCGACCAAGCCGGTGGCCCGAACCACGTTGGGAATTTCTGTGATGCGCCTGTGATCATCAATACCGAGACCGGGGTAGTTCGTTACCAATCCCCGTTCTACTACATCGGGCAGTTTAGCCGGTTCGTTCATCCAGGAGCCACAAGGATCGAGTCGCACGGCGGCCCTTCAGGGCTTGAGTCCGTTGCGTTCGTAAATCCCGACGGAGGCCTGGCCGTGATCGTGCTGAATAGGGGAGCGAGTGCGGTGAGCTTTCAGATCCGAGACGGATCAGATGTGCGCATGGGCACAATCCCGGCGCGTGCCATCCAGACCTACGTCAAGGCCCCGTAGAGAGGCCTTGGCTCTTGAGGGTGTGTGCCCCAGTGGGCTCTCTCAGATTCGTTGCGATTGTCGCCGCAAAATGAGCACGGGGCGCTCCTGTGTTTGTACCGGAGCGGGCGAATCTCGATTGACCGGATAGTCGGCCTATTGCGCAAAAAAAACAAAAAAGTGCGCATTTAGGTGCAACGTGCCACTGAGGAGCATCAAGAGGATTTAGATGATGCGATCACCTCTTGGAATTTCATCGGCTTTGTAAGATACATAGATCATTGATAAAAAATTATTTATGAATGTTTATATCGCGATTATTGGCCAAGAATTGGATGGGTTTTTATCCTCCTAAGTTTAGGGAAAAATTTCGTCGATTTGGGTAATTGCGCACCTTTTTTGAACAATGTTATTAAAAACGTGCACAAAAGTGTTGACTCCTGAAATGCACGGGAGCTAATCGTCGGCTCGTTCAGGGAGGAGCTTCGCTCATCCCTCTAATGTCCCCTACCACCCCTAGGCACCCCCCGGCCTGCATTTCTGATGTTCCGTCGTCTTTTGCGACGGCTCCATGCGAGATACGGACTGGCTGTGCACCGAAATGAATCCGCAACCAAGAACTACCGGTTTCAAGCCACACACCACCCCCCAGATGAAAATGCCCCCTGTTCAGAATACCAAGTTGCTTCGCCAGGCGCTGTGTCTAGCAGCCGTCGCCATGGCAGCCTCTATGCCTGCCCGGGCTCAAACACCGGCCCCGGCTCCGGCACCCGAGGCATCCGCCGCACCTGAAGTGGTGCTGGATCCGTTCACTGTCACAACCTCCAAGGATAAGGGTTATGCTGCGACCAACGTGATCTCGGGATCGCGCGTGGACACGGCGATCAAGGATCTGCCCATTCCGGTCCAAGTGATCACGAGCGAATTCATCGACGATATCGGGGCGACCAACCTTCGCGATGCCCTCGCTTACTCGTCCGGGATCATGGTCCAGACGCAGAACGACCTGGAGAACAGCGGCGGCACCTACGGCAGCCCCTACGGTCCGGGCGGCGTCAACAATCCGCAGGGCCTCACCTCCAACATCAACCAGGTGCAGCTAAAGATCCGCGGCTTCGTGACGGACAACGTCCTCCGGGACGGGTTCCTACGCGGGAACTCCACTGACTCGTTGAATATCGACCGCATCGAGGTGGTCGCCGGGCCGAACTCGCTCCTCTACGGAACGGGTAACTTCGGCGGCGTGGTCGACTACCTGATCAAGCAGCCGATGGACACCCAGCAGGGCGAGATGAACTTCACGTATGGCACCTACGACTTTATGCGCGGGGCGATCGACGTGACAGGCCCGATTAGTGCGGCCAACCACATCGACTATCGCCTGGGCATGTCCTGGGAGAGCTCGGGCACCCAGATCCAATATCAGAAGAATTCCCACTATTTTATCGCTCCGTCGGTATCGTGGAAGCCCACGCCCACGACCACGCTCCTGGTTGATACCGAGTACGGCAGCTCAAAGCAGAACGGTTACAGCTTCCAGGCCTTTCGCGCAGTGGAGGGAGGCGGCTCGACACCGATTAACAACGATCAGATCGAGGCCGTTGCGTTCTTCTTTGCGCCCGGCGCAAACCCCAGGACGTTCAACCTATCCGGACCCAACACCTACGACAACCAGCAGGAGAACAACATTGAGATCAAGCTGACGCAGCAGCTCCTCAAGGAGACGGAATTCCTTCCGGCGGTCAATTTCCTGGTCGGCTTCAATCGCGCCTCCTGGAATGTCCAAACCCAGGGACTTAACGGCGAAATCAACGGACCGATCAGCGTGGGTCAACCGGGTTACAGCCTCGCGCAGACCATCGCTACGACCGTCGAGGGGAACTCGATCAACGGACAGGGCAGCAACAATCTTGCCCTTGTGTTCGGCACCCTGCCTGGCGCCGTCGACGAGTACCAGTGGAACCAGGTCCACCAGAGCACGGTGCGCGAACAGGAGCGGGTAGAATTCACGGCTCGCAAGGCAGAGTTTGAGGGCAAGTGGTACGCCATCGAGGACCAGCTCCTCGCCGGCTACTCCGCCCTCTACAACCAGGTCACCCAAAGTACCTGGGAGACAACCCCCGGTCTCTATTCCTACAAGAGCCCGCTTGACCTGACGCCGATCAAGTTCGGCGTCCAGGGCGACGGAAGCCCCGATCCGGCGATGTTCAACAACGATTACAACAACATCAACAAGGGTTGGGATGCCGGCTTCTACCTCAACGACTACGGCAAGTTCTTCAACGACCGGCTGATCCTCATGACGGGAATCCGGCATGACAAGAACGACAACTGGTCCACGGACACGGCGGTCGGCTCACCGGGCGCCACGCCCAACACGACCACGAGCCGCAATTCGACCGTGACCGCGAAGTCCTACCAGAACGGTATCATGGTCGCGATCACCAAGAATCTTTCGATCTACGGGCTCAAGGCGGAGGGCATCCAGCCGAACTTCGGCGGCCTGCACAACGGTGCCACCGGAGCCCCTGTCGGATCCGACTATGCGAAGAGCAGGGAGCTCGGCATCAAGTTCGATTTCCTGGACGGCAAGATATCCGGCACCATCAGCCATTACAAGATCACCAAGACAGCTTGGGTTCAGGAGCCATGGTTCGCCCCCGCGCCGATGACCGGCTTGACGGGCCATCCCCGGTTCAATCCGAACAAGGACATCGTTTATGAGTTGAGCGGTGGCTTCAATTCCAACGACGCGCCCGGGGCGACAAGCTTCGCGAGTGTCGGCGCAGGGCAGGGTGGTTCGCCGCTCCAGTCCAACCCGACGGTCATTGCCGATTGGAATGCCGCTGTGAACGCAGGCGCAATCTACACGATCCCCGGGGCCCCCGCGGGCCGGCTGTACATCGATGCGAGCAAGCCCACGGGTGCTGCTTACCTTGACGCTGCATTCGCGGCAAACCAGGCCGACGGCGGTGCCGCGTGGCCGGGCTGGCTGTACCAGGGCGACTCGAACTCTGATCCGAACATCAACAATGCCACGATGGACGCGGCCGGCTTCTACAATGGCGGCCTAGCGCCTGCCTGGCAGGTCATCGACCAGGCCAAGGGCTGGGACGGGGAGATCCTCTTCACCCCGAACGAGCACTTGCAGATCGTCCTCAATGCGACCCTCGCCTCGACGGTGACTCGTCTGAACCTCGGCCAGTGGCCCACCTACCCCTCCTCGTCGGACCGCTGGGCGGTCTGGTACTTCCAGAACGGCGGGTTCGGCCTTGGGGGTGAGCCGCTCAGTGTGGCCTACACGAACCCGGCGGATACCTCGACCCGCACCAACGCGGGCGTGTTCCCTGGGGATGACACCCCGAAGTACGCGGCTGACGCCTACTTCAATTACAAGTGGGGTGGCTCGCTTAAGGGCCTCACGACGGGTATTGGTGGCACGTGGCATTCCCAGGAGGAGTTCTTCTCGGGCGTCACTCACGGAGGCAGCCAGGTCGAGCAGAACGCGGCAGGCCTGCCCATTGTCGCCTACTCGCCCTCGCAGCTCCTGGTGAACGTCATGGCCAAGTATGAATGGAAGCGCTTTGGCCACACCCAGTACGTGCAGGTCAACGTCGATAACATCCTAGACGACCATAAGCTGTACGGACTGATCTACTCCAATCCGATCACGGCAAGGTTGTCCTACGGGTTCGGCTTCTAAGCGAGAACCTGATCTAGAATCACGGAAGGCGCGCATGGCAAAGGCCGTGCGCGCCTTCTTTGTGCCCCCACGGGTCCGGCTGGGTCCATCAAGCAGATGGCCGGAAAGAGCCGTGGTATGGCGCCCCTGGCGCCGTTTGCGCCTTCCTGCTAGATCGAGTCGCCCATGGGGCTCGGCGGAGCCCCCTCATGGCGGTAGCGGATGACCCTGACCCTCTCGAGCGTGACCAGTCCTCCGCCCATCATGCCATCGAGCAGCTGGAGGAACGTGTTGATCTTCGCTTCCTCATCGACGATCTCGATGACCATGGGCAGGTCGTCGGAAAGCCTCAATATCTTGGCGGTATGCAGGCGGCTTGTGGGTCCAAAACCCATGGGGCTGCGCAGCACGGTCGCCCCGGCCAGGCCCGTCTCCCTGGCCTTCAAAACGATAGCCTCGTAGAGCGGATGACCTCCGTACCGGTCGGATTCCCCGATGAATATCCTCAGCAGCATGGACTCGGCGGGCAGGTGCATGGTCAGGGTCCTTTCATGGTGTTAATCCAGGCCGCGCAGAGGTGGCCCAGCCAAACGGCGATAAAACAGATGACAAAGGTTCCGGTCGCGTTGGCGCCCGCGCTGAACCACTCCCCCTCGCGGGCGAGGTTGAGCGTCTGAAGGCTGAATGACGAGTAAGTCGTGAATCCTCCAAGGATGCCGGTCATCACAAACTGCCGAGCTGTTGGGCCCACCAGGTAGCGACCGTCGGGGTTGGTGAGTGTGTTGAAGAAGCCGATCACGAAGGAGCCGGAGACGTTAATGAGGAATGTGCCCCAGGGAAACGTTCCCCCGAAGGTGTGCGCGACGACCCCGGACAAGGCGAACCGTGCCAGCCCGCCAAGGCCGCTTCCCAAGAAGATCCAGAGGTAAAGGTGCATAATATTTCCTAGAGGGTCAGTTCCCAGTAGGAGTCATCAGCACCGACTTTCGTCGGGCGGTTTCCCGCAAAGCGGGTCGGCAGATTCCATTGCCGGTGCGCGAAGACTTGGTGGGCGGCCGTGGCCCTTCAAGAGGAAAAGGCGCCGGTAGAGGGGAGCCAGTCCTCAGGTCAGAGCCCCTCCGGGTGGGTCGCGGGTTCAAGGAGCCGGTCCTTGAACGTCGGCCCCGACCAGGTCAGGTGGAGGCTCGCCGGACCCGTGCCATGCGAATAGCGGATCACCACGGCGTAGTTGCGGTAGCCCTCGAGCGCCGCCTGCCCGGTGGCGACCGCGCGCCCAGAGGTCTCCTTCTTGAGGACCGGCTTGCCGTCGACCTGGATCTCGACCTTGCCGTCGCAGTCCGCCGAGAACACATAGGCCCCGCTCGCCGGGGTCTGGACATAGGCCCTGTATTCGACCGAGAAGTTGTTGTTGGGGACGCCCGCGGAGGCATCCGGGGATCCCACCCCGGCTTCGTCGACCAGGTCAAAGTCGACCATTGGAGTGACCGATGTCTTGGCGAGCTGCGTGAACGCCGGGTCCTTGAAATAGCTGACCATGAAGAAGTGGGCGTGGGCGTACCCGTCGCGCCCAAGGAGGGCCCTGGCGTCGGCCAAGGACCAGGGGTGGCCGTCGGGATAGACGATCCCGTGGAACGGCGTCGGGGTCTCGTCCTTCCTGGGCTTCTCCCTTTTCTCGTCCCACGCGAAGCGGCAATTGTCCCTTCCAATCCCGAACTCCCACATGATGTAGCCCACCTTCCCCTTATAGTGCTCGACAATGCCCGGGACCGACTGGCCCTGCCGATTCATGCACTCCGTGCAGAGCGTGTGGGCGTCCCCGTAGATCGTGTAGTCCCCGTACTCGTGCCAGGAAGGGAAATCGGAGAACGGGCCGCCGGAAAACTCCTTGCCTGTGGCGGTGACGGGGATCTCCGTTCCGGTCTCCTTGATCCAGACGAACGCGTCCTTTTCAATCCTCAAGGTGGCCTCGGACTTGTTGGGCTCATTGTAGATCTCCCAAAAAACGACGCGGGGGTCCGCCTTGTGCGCCCTCACGATGTCCTGCACGTAGGCCTTCAAGCCTTGCCTGTGCTGCTCGTAGTGATCGCGCACGTCATCGCCCGGGCAGACCAACCACTGGCTGTTGTGGACGCCGCTCAGCGGGGCGGGGTAGCGGTAGTCCGCCGACAACAGGTCCTTCGGCGGCTGGTTCCAACAGTCATCGAAGAACACGAACTCCGTCCTGATCCCGTACTTGCTGGCTCGCCCGAGGAAGTCCTCGATATCTGCCAGGAAGGCGTCCTTCTTCTTCAGGTAGACATAGTAGTGCAGGTAGACCCTGACCACATTGATGCCATAGGCGGATGCATAGTGCAGCTCACGCTCGTTCACGGCAGGGTCGTACTGGTCCCACTGTTGGGCCTCGTTGACGCTGTTGGTGGGCACGAAGACCGCTCCCTGCACCCAGGTCCAGTCCCGGTCTCCGGAGGCCGGGTTCTTGGCCTGGCTTGTGGGAGAGGTCGTCACCGAGCAGCCTGTGGCCACCGCCATGATGCAGAGCAAAAGGGTCCTGACCTTGGGGTTCATTAGGACAAAAAAGGCACGGATCGGGCGTGCTGCAACGCTCGTTTAACCTTTGTTGCGAATACGCTGCCCCCTCTTTCCGGTTTGGGCGTTAAATTGGAGTTACGGGCGGCTTGGCGCATTGATCTGAAACGCCTTGGCGGGCTACGCTTCCGTTGTGAATCGAGAACGCCATCGGCCGCTTGAGCTTCGCTCCATGCTCGGCCATCGCGAATCGGTCGCGGCGGACGCGCCCCTGGAGGTCGTGCACCGCCGGTTTGCGGAGAATGGGCGCGACTTCATGGCGATCCTTGACGGCCCGACGCTGCTTGGCGTCTGCGCCCGCAGGGAGATCGCGATGCAGCTCGGGGCTCGCTTTGGGTTCGCGCTGTTCGCCCAGAGCCCGGTGCGCGAGAGCATGATGGCCACCGCCCTGCAACTCCGCGAGACGGCGCCCCTCGAGGAGGTCCTTGCCTCGGTGTCCGCTCGGGCCAACGACGCCTTCTATGACGACGTCCTGCTGGTCGACGCAGAGGGTGGCTTCATCGGCTTCATCTTCGTCCACGCGCTGGTGCGCCTGCAGACGGAGATTCTCCTTGGGAACATCGACGAGCTGGAGAGGTCCCGGCTCGAGATTGCCGAGAAGAACAGGGTCCTTGAGGAGGACCTCCTGATGGCCCGCGAGGTCCAGCTCGCCATGCTCCCTCCGAGCGGCGGGGGACAAGGCCCAGCGGCCCGCTGGAGCTTTTGCTCGGAGTATAGGCCTGCCGGGGGGGTGAGCGGTGACTTTTTCCAGCTGATCCGGATCTCGGATGAGTCCGCCGGTCTGCTCGTGTGCGATGTCATGGGGCACGGTGTCCGTTCGGCGCTTGTGACTGCGATGCTCCGCGCCTTCACCGAGGACCTGCGCCCGAAGGCCGCAGACCCGGGTGCGCTCCTCACCCGCCTCAACCAGTGCCTGATGGGCGTACTCCGCCAGACGGGCAACTTGCTCTTCGTTACGGCTGCCTATGCGGTCGTGGACCTGGCCTCGGGCACGCTGTCCTACGGTCAGGCGGGGCACCCGACGGGCTTCCTGCGCCGGCTCTCGGGCGAAGTCGAACTCCTGCCGGCCGGGGGCGACGTGGCGGGCCCCGCGCTTGGCCTTGTGGACGGCTTCGCGTACGAGTCAGGCCGCCGGAACCTCGCGGAGGGGGACGCGGTGGTCCTCTTCACCGATGGGCTCACTGAGGCCAGGAACGCGTCTGGGGAGGAATGGGGCGAGGGGCGCCTCTTGGCGGAAATTGCCCTAAACGGCGCCATAAGTTGCGAGGACCTCCTTCCGAGGGTGGTGGAGGCCGCTGCCCTGTTCATGGAAGGCAAGTCCTTCGAGGACGACCTCTGCTTGGCGTGCCTTCGAGCGGCCCGGTGACGGCTGGCGGTTGCCCGACCGGTTTTTTTGGTCAACCCTTCTTGTGGCCGGTGACCGGATGATGGTTGCTCTCCGTGTTCTCCTTCACGGCCGCGATCACCTCGTCCATCCCCTCCTTGATTTCCCCCACCTGCGGGTGGACCTCCTTGATCAGGTCGTGCTCGATTTTGGACAGCTTTTCGATTCGTTTGCCCTGCTCGGTTAGGCGATCCAACAGGTGGTTTTGCTTTTCGGAGATGCGGTACATCCACCAAAAGCACACGGCCCAGCAGGCGGTGCCGAGGAGCGTCATCCAAAATGCTGCCGAATTCTTGTCCATGTTGGCTATCGTTGGAATGGGGGTAGCGGGGGGTGGTATCACCCGTTGGCCCTCGATCAGACAGACAGTGATACGGGCCGGGGGTTGCCGGAGACGGCTCCTATTCTGTGTTTGCCCGGCGGCAACGTTTGCCATTGAAGCACATCGCGCCGAAATTTCACGCGAACCCCACCATCAGGCCCTTGAAGGTCACACGGATCCAGGTCATCGAGAACGGCATCAGATGCCGATGCCCCAACTGCGGGAAGCTGACGCTTTTCCGGGCGGGCCGATACTTCAAGGTGAACGAAAGCTGCCCGAATTGCGGCCTGCGGATCGAGAATGGCGAGGGGGCGTTCCTGGGGCCCTTCGCGATCAACTACGGAGTCACCGCGTTTGGGGTCGTCATCCCGATCATCCTTCTGCACGTGGTCGGCAGGCTGGGCCCTTCAGCCACGCTGATCCTGTGCTTTGCGGGTGCTCTCCTTGTGCCCATCCTGCTCTACCGGCTTTCCTGGGGCTGGTGGCTCATGCTTTACTACTTCTTCCTTCCGGGGAACCTGCCGGGAAACCGGAACGGCCAGCAGGAGGACGACCGTTGAGCGGCGGCACCCGTTGCACCGGCGGTTTAAGCTCGCGGGAGGGCCCCCTTTGTCGCTGATTCCCGGTAGACTCTCCGAGGTGTGTGGAGCTTTCCTAAAGTTGGGGCTGACCTCCTTTGGGGGGCCCGTGGCCCATATTGGCTATTTCAGGAAGGAATTCGTCGACAGGCGCCAGTGGCTCGATGACGCGGCGTTTGCCGACCTTGTGGCCCTCTGCCAGATGCTGCCAGGGCCCGCGAGCAGCCAGGTGGTGTTCTGCCTGGGGATGCGGAGGGCCGGCCTTGTCGGGGCGCTCCTCGCTTCCCTGTGCTTCATGCTGCCCTCAGCGGTGGCGATGATCCTCTTTGCCTATGGTGTCGCCTCCTTTGGCGTGGTTCAGGGTGCGGGCTGGCTGCACGGCCTGAAGCTTGCGGCCGTGGCCGTTGTGGCGCTGGCCGTCTGGGGGATGAGTGCCAAGCTTTGCCCCGATTGGCCGCGTCGGCTTCTCGCGCTTTCCATGGCGGCGGTCGTCCTCGGGGTGCCGGGGACGCTCTGCCAGGTGGGTGCCATCGCCGTGTGCGCCCTCGTGGGCTCGAGGGCGTTCTCGGTCGGAGTCATCGCTCCGTCCGCGGCCGACCGCAGTTTTAGCCGAGGGCATGCCTGGGCCGCGGCATCGCTCTGCTTTTTCGCCCTGCTTCTGGTTTTTCTGCCGGTCCTCTCGCGACTGAGCGGCAGTCGCGCGCTCGCCGTGTTTGACGGCTTCTACCGCTCGGGCTCGCTCGTCTTCGGCGGCGGACACGTGGTGCTGCCGCTCCTTCGTTCCGAGCTGGTCCCTCACGGATGGATCGCGGACGACGCCTTCCTCGCCGGCTACGGGGCGGCCCAGGCCGTTCCCGGCCCATTGTTCACGTTTGCCGGGTACTTGGGGACCGTGATTCACGGGGCTCCCCATGCCTGGACAGGGGGGGCCCTTGCACTCCTGGCCATCTTCCTGCCGGCATGGCTCCTGGTAGGGGGAGCCTACCCGTTCTGGCATCTGCTCCGCGGCATGAGCTGGGCCCAGGGCGCGCTCAGCGGAGCGAATTGCGCGGTCGTTGGAATTCTTCTCGCCGCCCTTTACCGGCCCGTTTGCACCGAATCGGTCCGGGATGTGTGGGATGGGGTTGCAGCCCTGGCGGCCATCGGGCTCCTGGGCAGGCTCAAGGCGCCGCCGTGGCTTGTTGTGGCGCTCATGGCTGCGGCAGGACAGTGGCTCCTGCGCTAGCGGGCCTTATTCCTCTTCGTGCGAAAGCCGGTGGACCAGAAAATAGTAGGCTGCGCCCAGCACGACCGCTACTGCGGTGGCCCAGATCGTGATTTCCCGGATCTCCCCGTGCATGAGGCGCTCGTCCTTGCCCGCCACGACCGAGACGTACGTCAGCACCCCACACCAGAATGCCGAGCCTGCGAGCGTGTAGAGGCAGAACTTCCAGAACGTCATCCGGACAATGCCGGCCGGGATGCCGATCAAGTGGCGCACCACCGGAAGCATCCGCGATAGGAAAATCCCAAAACTGCCAAATCGCCTGGACCAACGTTCGGCCTTCTCGATCTTTTCCTGGGGAATCAGGAAAAACTTCCCGTAGCGCACGACCAGCGGTCGCCCAGCGATCCGCGAGCCCCAGTACATGATGCAGGCGCCCACGAGGCTGCCAATGGCCGCTGCGATCACGATCCCAGGCAGGGTCATCGTGCTGTTGCCGGCAAGCACCAGGAGGACGGCCGGAGGTATAACTAATTCGCTTGGAAGGGGTACGACAGAACTCTCCAGCGCCATCAGGAACACGATGTACGCGTACCCTCCGGTCTGCAGCGCGTGCTGGTAGGAGGCGAGAAGCCTCTGGATCAGATCGTGCAAGGTCCGCTCAGACGTCCGGCTTCGTTTTGCGAAGTCCCTGGACGCGATCGCCCTGCTTCCACAGGCCGCGTTTCTTCAGCAAGTCAATGCGCTCAAAGCGCTTCAGTACGTTGCGCTTCACGACGATACCGCTGATGCCTTGGAGACTTTTGTGCTGTGACATGGCTTTGAAGGGGACGAAAGTTGGGAGTTAAAGGGTCCACTTGGTAAGGTCGGGCCCGGCCCATGACAAGGAGAAATTCAACCTTGACCCCCCAAGTCGAACCGCCAGCTTTGCCCTTTCCGCATCCGAAACAACACCGTTATGAGGGACGACTACATCAAACAGGCGCTTGGCAAGATCATGGACCCCAACATCCTGATCAATGTTGTCTCGCGCCGCGTCAAGCAGCTCAAGCGTGGCAACCGCCCCCTTGTCGAGTCCCTGGAAAAGCTTTCGCCCGAGGATATCGCCCTGCGCGAGATCATTGAGGAGAAGATAAGCTTCGAGGCCGGCGACAACTGACCCAAGACCGCGCCCCTTGGCGCGGCCGACGGGGTTGGTACGCAGGCCCTTGGGAACGATCCCTTCCATGGCTGCGCATAAGAAAGACGCCCCGCGCCTGACCGAGGTCAGGAACTCGAAGGTTTTCCGCGATTTCACGGTGGGGGACCGCTTTGAGGCGGGCGTCCAGCTGAAGGGCACTGAGGTCAAATCGATCCGAACGGGCCGTGCCCAGGTGAGCGACGCCTTCTGCCGCATCGAGAAGGGCGAGGTCTGGATGTACGGGGCGCACATTGAGCCGTATGTCTTCGCCAATCTTGCCAACCACGACTCGAAGAGGGTCCGCAAGCTCCTGCTCCACCGCAGCGACATTCGCAAGATCGAGCTCGCCATGAACGCGGGCGGCAAGGCCCTCATCCCGCTCCGGATGTACTTCAAGGAGGCCCTCGTGAAGGTGGAGGTCGCCCTCTGCACCGGGAAAAAACTTTTCGACAAACGCGAGGACCTGAAGAAAAAGGCACAGATGCGCGAGGTGAACAAGGCCCTGAGGTCCCGCCGAGGATGAAGACCGCGACCGACTCCGTCGTGGTTCGCGTGCCCGCGAGCACCTCAAACTGCGGCGCCGGCTTCGACACCCTGGGCCTGGCCCTAAGCCTCTACAACCGGGTTACCGTGGCGACGGCGGCGGGGACCTCGCCGGTTCCCGACAGGCCCGCCGACGGCCGCGGGCAGGAGATGGTGGACGGAGCCGCTGCCGCCTTTGCCGCGGCCACGGGCAGGCCTGCCTCCGGATTCCGCTATCGGATCGACGGGGACGTCCCGCCCGCCCGCGGTCTTGGGTCCAGTGTCACGATCATCGCCGGAGTCCTAGCGGGCCTGGACGCCCTTCACGGGACAGGCCTGTCGCGCCACCGGCTGGTGGGGCTTGCCTCGGCGCTCGAAGGGCACCCCGACAATGCTTCGGCCGGTGTGCTCGGGGGCTTCTGCGTCTCACGTTCGGATCCGAAGACGGGGGCCTACCTGGACACCCAGCGCTTTGAGGTCCCGGGTGACATCGCCTTTGTCGTCGTCTCGCCGCCGGTGGAGCTGGTCACCAAGGAATCCCGCGGTGCGCTGCCCGGCACGCTTCCCTTCTTTGACGCGGTCCGAAGCATCAACAGCGCCTCCTATGTCGTGGCGGCATTCGCGACGGGCGACTACGCAAGCCTCAGGTTTGCCTCGGGCGACTTTATCCACGAGCCCTACCGGTTGCCGCAGATACCCGGGGGGAGTGCGGCGATCGCGGCCGGCGTCGCCGCAGGGGCCTGGACGGGCTGGCTGAGCGGGAGCGGGTCCAGCGTCCTGTGCGTCTGTGACAAGGCCAAGTCAGCTCCGGTGTTCAAAGCAATGACCGCGGCCTTTGCAGCGGCCTCGATGGTCAGCGAAGGCCGGATCCTATACGCGGACAACGCGGGCCTTTCTATCGAGGGCTAAGGCCCCGCGTTCTCCCGGGGGGTATCGCGTTTCCTGAGGGACATTCACCTCTCGTCAATTCTTCTGGAATTCGATTGGATCGCGTGACCCCATGAAAACCTCGAAGCTACTCCTGTTGGTTTCTTTAACGCTCACCGCCCGGCTCTTTGCCGGGGACGTTGTGGTCTTCGCCAAGGACGATTCCCAAATCTTGGATTCCAGCGCCCAGACGCAGTCCAAGGACGCCGCGAACGCGGCTTTTCTGGCCGCAGCCAAAAGTGATTTTGCAAGTCGGGCGCTCTATGATGCCGATTTTCCGTTGATCAACCCTCCCGCTTGGGGACGCGTGGTAAGCCCGGATACCACGGGCCGGCTGCAGATACGCCGATCCTTCCCAAACGGATTCCTTTTCCATCTGGACATGGACCACCTTGTTGCGGGGCACACTTATGTCCTGTGCATCAACGGCAGGCCTGAGCACCCGGGAAATGAGCTCCTGCCCGAATCAGTGCCGGGCCACGAGGCGGAGAAGTACTACGATTTTTACACGGTCACGACGGACGGGCAGGGCAGCTACCACGCCGGATTCGCCCTGCTGCTTCGTCCCGGTCCCTACAATGTGCATTTTTACGTGAAGGACACAACGGACCACAAGATCGTGCTCTACGGCCTCGAGTACTTTGATTTTGAAGTGAAGTGATTCCCGTCCGGCCTAGCATCAGGGCGCCCCATGCAGTTTCTGCTCATCATTAGGCATGACCGTTGGTTTATGACGCGCGACAAGGAGGGCAATATGAGCCCCGAGGCATTTCCGAGCATGGTGGCTCTTCCCGATGGAGAATTCTCCATCCGAACCGAGCAGATTGGGTTTTCGTTTAAGCCTTAGCACACGCTGCCCAGGTCCCCGCCCGTTAAATACCTAGGTCTTTAGGGTGGGAACATCCTTGCCGGGCCAGACTTCAAGCACGGCGGCCGTTAGCGGCCGCCAGCCAAAGGGCTTCTGCAGGCGCATCTTAAGCTTGCCCAGCCGTGAGAGCTCATATTCCAGCGGCTCCAGATTATGGCCTGAAATCATGATGAACACCGACCGCCGCGCCACCTTTGAGGCCCGGCGGATGAATTCGATCCCGTCCATCTCGGGCATGAAATAGTCCGTGATGATGACTCCCGCGGACACCTTCGGAAGGGCCTCCAGGGCTTCTTGGGGCCTCGTGAAGGCATGCACCGAGCAGTCCAGGTTGTCCGCGATCATCACCGCCATGAGCTCCACATAGGACTTCTCATCGTCAACGATGACCACCGATCGGCTGGGTGCCTCGGTCTTTTTCCGGGTGGCTTTCACTTCAGGGGCAGCTATGGGCCGGAGCGTGGGCGCCGAATGGGCAAAATGCAACGCGCAAGGCGCTTGCGTTAATTTGGTGATCGGCGGAAAACGGGGCGGTCGCCTTTGGCCGCCTCCAGATCATGATCCATATTGTCCTGTTCCAGCCCGAGATCCCCCAAAACACCGGAAACGTGGGCAGAATGTGCGCGCTCACGCGATCGAGGCTCCACCTGATCCATCCCCTTGGGTTCAAGATCACCGACCGCAACCTGAGGCGGGCCGGCATGGATTACTGGTTCTCGCTGGATGTGCACGAGCATGCCGACTGGGCACAATTCCGTGGAAGCAGCTCAGCTCCCAAGCGGTTATGGCTTTTCACGACCAAGTCGGAGCTGGGCTTCTGGGATGCCAAGTTTGAGGATGGGGACGGCTTGGTGTTCGGAAATGAGGGCAGCGGAGCGCCCGACTGGCTGCACGAGGAACTCCGTGCGGGCCGCGTAACCATTCCCCATGCGAATCCCGACCTGCGTTCGCTCAACCTGAGCACCGCCGCTGGCGTCGCAGCCTACGAGGCGTTGCGCCAGATTGGCGGTTTCGGGATCAAGGCGTGATTTTGGGGTAGCCACCCGCCGGGGCCCGCGCAAGATGGCCGACTCATATGAGCGAGTCCCGACTGAAGATCTTTTCAGGCAATTCAAACAGAGCTCTGGCGGTGGATATCTGCCGATGCATCGGGGTGCCGCTGGGAGAGGCCACCGTCACGAGCTTCCCCGACGGGGAAACTTTCGTGAAGATCGACGAGAACATACGCGGCCACGACGTCTTCATCATCCAGTCGACCTGCCCTCCGTCGAACCAGCACCTGATGGAACTGCTGATCATGATCGATGCGGCGCGGCGCGCCTCGGCGAACAGGATCACGGCCGTTCTTCCCTTCTACGGTTACGCCAGGCAGGACCGCAAGGACCAGCCCCGTGTTCCGATCACAGCAAAGCTCGTTGCGAACCTCCTCGTGTCGGCAGGGGCCAACCGGGTGCTCACGATGGACCTCCACAGCCAGCAGATCCAGGGCTTCTTCGACATCCCGGTGGACCACCTCTACGCGTCACCGGTCTTCTTCGACTACTTCGGCAAGACAAAGACCGACAAGCTCGTCGTGTGCTCGCCCGATGTGGGCGGGATGAAGATGGCCGCGGCCTACGCGGACATCCTGGGCGCCAGCCTCGGGATGGTCGCCAAGAGGCGCAAGAACGCGACGACGGTCGAGGCGATCAGCGTCGTGGGCGACGTGGAGGGCTGCGACGTCCTTTTGGTAGATGACATCACGGAGACCGCGGGGACGCTCACGGCGGCGGCCACGATCCTCAGGGAGCGCGGGGCCAAGAAGATACGCGCCGCGGTCAGCCACTGCATCCTCAATGAGATCGCCTACGAGCGCATCCGCAGCGGCATGATCGACGAGCTGATCACGACCAACACGGTCCCGATCGATACCCGCGGCCTACCGGTAACTGTCCTTTCTGTCGCGGGCCTTCTGGGCCAGGCTATACAGCGCATCAATACCAACGAGAGCATCACGAGCCTCTTCCGCATTAAAGGCTTCTAGGCCTCCCCCAAAGGGAGGGATTGTGGAACACGTCTGGCGGACCGGCGGTCATCCTATTAACTCATGAACTACAGATCTGCCTCGAGAATCCTGGTTTCAGCGGCCTTCGCACTGGCGCTGGGCGTTGCCCTCAAGGTCCGCGGTGCTCCGGCTGGCGCTGCGCCGCCGGCCAAGATGCCGGAGCTTAAGAAGGACTACTCGCCCGTAAGCGACGGGAAGTCCTCGGTCATCACGAGCTACGCCGATATCGTGGAGGCAGCCGAGAAGGAGGTCGTCTCCATCAATTCAACGAGGACCGTCCACGAGCGGGTCCAGGCCAATCCCCTCCTCCGCCAGTTTTTCGGCGACGTGCCCGACCAGGACCGAGAGAGCAAGGAGATGGGACTCGGATCGGGAGTCGTCGTATCCCAGGATGGCTACATCCTCACGAACAACCACGTGGTGGCGGACGCCGACGAGCTCACGGTCGTCCTCTCTGACGGGCGTAAATTTCCGGCCAAGGTGGTGGGCGCCGACCCGAAGACCGACATCGCGGTCGTAAAGATCGAGGCAACGGGCCTTCCGGCCGTGACGTTTGCGGACAGCGACAAACTCCGGGTGGGGGACGTCGTGTTTGCTGTTGGCAACCCCCTGGGTGTCGGCGAGACGGTCACGATGGGCATCGTGTCGGCCAAGAGCCGCAACGTCGGCATTCTTGAGGACGTGGCCGGCTACGAGGACTTCATCCAGACCGACGCGGCGATCAACATGGGCAACTCGGGTGGCGCGCTGATCGACGCCAAGGGGCGTTTCGTGGGTATAAACAGCGCGATTGTCTCACCCTCAAGGGGCAACATCGGCATTGGCTTTGCCGTTCCGGTGAACATGGCGGCCAATGTCATGCGGAGCCTGATCGAGACCGGGACCGTGAGCCGCGGCTTCCTGGGCGTCGGCGGAGACCCCATCACGCCCGACATCGCCGAGCAGGTCCACCTCCCCAAGGACGCGACGGGTGTGATCGTAACGGACACGATCCCCGACGGCCCGGCCGACAAGGCCGGCGTCAAGCGCGGCGACGTCATCCTGGCGGTGAACGGCAAGGCCATCACCAACCACGACGAGCTTCGCCTTACGATCTCCCAGATGCCTCCTGGCACCAAGGCGGTGCTAAGCATCTCCCGAGACGGGAAGCCGATATCCATCGACGTGACGCTTTCGCAGTTCGCGGAGCGGCCAAACGAGCTCTTTGATGGGATCGAAGTCGGGAAACTCACGGACGACGTCCGCAGGCACCTTGGCATCGATACCCGGATCACGGGGCTCGTGGTCACGAAGGTGGACGATAAGAGCGAGTATACCCAGGACCTGCCCCAGGGCGCGGTCGTGGTGGAAATCAACCGCTCTCCCGTCGAGGACCTGGCTGCCGCAAAGGCTCTCCTGCACCTGGGCCGTAACCTCCTTCTTGTCTATTATCAGGGCTACCAGCGCTACGTCGTTGTGACGAAGCGCTGATCCCCGACGCTAGCTCCCCGGCTTCTCGATCGGGATCGCGGCCAGGTCGGCGGGGACCCGGTCGGCGGGATAGGTGGGGAAGCTCAGCTCGAGAAGCGATACGGCGGGCACGTCGAAGCGGACCGAGGATGCGCTTCGGTCTACGAGCATCGCGACCCCTGCGACCGTGCCGCCGGCTTTGCGGACAATTTCGACGCACTCGTTCACCCGACCGCCCCGAGTCACCACGTCCTCGGCGATCAGGACCCGTTCGCCGGCGGCCAGGGTGAACCCCCTGCGCATGACGAGGACATTGTTCTCCTTCTCGCAAAAGATATACCGGGCCTTTGCCTGGCGCGCGAGTTCCTGACCAATCACCAGGCCCCCCATGGCCGGCGCGAGGACCGTCGTGAACTGTAAGCCCGCCTCGCGCGTTTTCGCGAGCAGCAGCTCGCAGAGGCGTTCCACGGCGTCCATGCGCTGGCACACCTGGGCGCACTGGAAATAGTGGCCGCTGTGGAGGCCCGAGCGCAGGACGAAATGGCCCCTCAGGAGCGCCCGCGTGCGTGTGAAGATGTCGAGGATTTCCTGTTGCTTCGGATCCATATCCGGCGAGTCGAGACGGTTCTTTCTGCAAGTTCAACGCTTCACCGCGTCCATCATACATTGAAATTTCAAGACGGGGGCATTACCGTCGAAATCCGTTCAGAACCGATCCCGTTGAAATCCAACCTTCAGATCCCATTGGAAGACGAGCTGGGAGACGTCCTGGAGAAGGCGATGGCCTGCGCCCGCCTCACTCCGGAGGCGCTCTCGGGCTTGTCGGGGGTACCCGTGTCCGCGATCCGTGACGCCATCGATTACCGGCCGGAGCTGGGCCCGGCCGAATGCAGCCGGCTGGCGGGGGCGCTCGGGTTGAACGAGGTCGGCCTCTGCGCGCTGGCCTCGGGCAAGTACCCCCTCCCTCATTCCGACGGGCTTCCCTTTTGCGTATGGCCGCTGCGTGTTGCCTACGGAGTCGGGGTTGTGAACGCCTACATCGTAGGCTGCGAAGGCGGCCGGGGGCTCCTCTTTGACACGGGCCCCGGGGGTGGCGCCCTTGAGGCTGAATGGCCGGACGCGGTCACGGGAATCGACGGGATCTTTGTGACCCACGTCGAGACAGAGCATGCCGGAGGACTAAAGGACGCGGTGCGTTTCTTCGGGGTCACCCACGCCTACGTCCCCTCGGGGGCCGAAGTTGCGCCCGCACGGCCCATGGGCGAGGGCGAGACCCTCTCATTCGGGTCGTTGGTGGTCACGGCGTTTCGGACGCCGGGCCACTGCGCGATGCACAACTGCTACCATGTGCGCTCGGCCAATCTTCCCTCGGCGAGATCCCTCCTCATTACGGGGGACCTGATCTTTGCCGGCTCGGCCGGCGGCCCCTACCATTGCCAGAAGCAGCTGAGGGCCCACCTGCGCAGGGTTCTTGAGGCGGTTCCCCCGGACACGGTCGTCGCTCCCGGGCACGGGCCGATGACCACCGCGGGCAACGAGCTCCGCTACAACCCGTTCGTTTCCTGAGGGAGCGGTTGGGCGCTCTAGACGGTGTCCACGATGAACGCCACGCTCGTGGCGTTGTCCGGACCACCCCGTTTTACGGCCAGGTCGACGAGCCCGCGAACGATCTCGGTCGGTCCCGGCGCCTTCCCCACAATCTCCCGCAGGTCCTTATCTGAGAGCATGCGCGTGATTCCGTCGGTGCAGAAGACGTACCGGTCGCCCGGATGCAGAGCAAGGTCGGAGAGGTCCACCTCGGGGGCAAGCGCCTGCCCGATGCAACGCGTCAGGGCGCCTCGTTGGGACTCGCTATAGTAAACGACCTCGCCACGCGCCCGCCTGCGCTTGGCCTCGTTTTCCACGGAATGGTCCTCAGTCAGGCAGAACAGGTCGCCTTGCCTCATCGCAAAGGCCCTCGAGTCGCCGACATGGGCAAGCTTAAACCGGCCGCCGCGCACGCATCCGGCGGTGAGCGTCGAACCGATGCCGAGGCCCGGGCTGATGCGCATCCCCAGGATGACGACGGCGTCGTTCGCCTTAGTCACGATCGAGCGCAGGTCGATCTCGCCGTCCTTGGGCGCCTCTCGAACGCCTCGCGACACCAAGTCGACGGTCTCCTGTGCGGCCTCTCCACCCCCGGGCAGGCCGCCTACGCCGTCGGCGACGCCGAACAGCTGCATCTCCTCGTCACAGAGCATGCGGTCCTCATTCTCCTTCCGGACCTTGCCGATGTCTGAATAGCAGGCGGCGCGGAGAATCGTCATGTGGAGGAAAGATACTAGGGCAGCGGCTGCTCCTTGAAAGGACGAAATTGGTCCTGGCGATTGTCACGGGTGAGCCGCGTAAATGCCTTCCGGGGCAGCCCCTCGATGAAAAGGCTACCATAGGACTTTGCCAGGATGCGACTGTCCAAGATCGTGATCAAACCGCGATCATTCTGGGTTCGTATCAGCCTACCCACGCCCTGACGGAACTTAATAAGGGCCTCCGGCAGAGTGAGTTCGCTGAACGGGTCTCCTCCGCGGTCACGAATGAGCTCAGCCTTCGCCTCAGAGATCGGATGGGTGGGGGGACTGAAGGGGAGTCGGGCAATCACCACCTGCGAGAGCGCATCCCCCGGCACATCCACCCCGGTCCAGAAGCTGTCGGTTCCAAAGAGGACGGCATTGCCTGCGTCGCGCATTTGCTGCGTCAGCTCGGTCCGTGAGACCCCGCCACCCTGGATCAGAAAGGGTCGGTGCTGGTCTCCGAAGAGGGGCCTGACCACGGCCGCCACGGCCTGCATGTCGCGGTAGCTCGTGAAGAGGACCAGGGAACCCCCGGCGACGCGCTCGCAGCAGAAGGCGACATAATCGGCCAGGGCATCGATGGAGAGCCGGGTGTCCTGTGCAGATGGGGGCGGGATGTCGGCTGCGATGAAAACGCGCATGTTGCGCTCGAAATCGAAGGGCGACTGTGCGACCTCGGCCTTGGCCGAAGAAGCGCCGATGCTCGCCGCAAAGGGCGCCATCTCGCCCGCCATCGCCAGAGTGGCGCTCGTGCACAGGACGCTCACGCCAGCCCCGAACAGGCAGCGCTCAAGCTCGGGCGCAACGTCCACAGGGGCGCTGCGGAGAGTGACGATCGTCTGCTTGCGGCCGGACTTCTCGGCCCAGTAGACATGGCCCTCATTGGAGAGCCCGAGCCATTCGTCGACACCCCCGCGAATCGCGCGGAGCCGGGCCCTCTGCTCCAAGAGCTCGTCCCGTTCGCGGCCCTCCTCGAGCGCATCGGCGATCTTGGCGATCGAGCGCTCCAGGGCTGCCAGGGGCTCCGAGAGGAGCGGCTCGGCGACGCCTGCCTCGCGGACGCGCACGATCGGTCGCTCCTTCAGGAGCGACGCCTCAAGGAAGCTGAAAAACTGGCCCGAGGCGTCGAGCGTGTCGGCGATCCTCTGCCGAAATTCCGAGTCGCCGCGCTTTTTCATGATCCCGCGGCGGGTCCTCGGGTTAAAGAGGTGCTTAAGCGTCCGCTCGATCCCGAGGCTGCTTAGGCTCAGGCCGAAGCTCTCCTCCGCAACCTCAGGGACGGTGTGCGCCTCGTCGAGCACGATGAAGTCGCCGGGAAAGAGGACCCCGGAGACATCCGGACCGGCGCCCTCGGCCCGGGCGCCCCCAGCGTTTATAAGCGAGAAGAGGAGGGCGTGGTTGACGACGACCACCTGGGCCGAGCGGACCCGCGCCCGCGCCCGCTGGTAAAAGCAGCGCTCGCAATCGCAGTTGCGGCGGGAGCACGACGACGAATCCGCGTTTACCGCATCCCAGACCTCCGGGTTCGGTGGGGGAACGAGGTCGTGCCGGAGCCCCGATTCCGTGGTCTCGGCCCAATCGGCGATCCGCTGGAGCTCGGCGTAGCCGGAATCATCAAAGAGGCTCGCGCGCTCTGCGAGCGCGTGTGAGAGCCGTGTCGTGCAGAGGTAGTTCGACTTGCCGACGAGGACGGTCGACCTAAAGCCTGCATATTTGGCGAGTTCCGCGGTGGAGCCAAAAAGCCTCCTGCAAAGGGGCAGGTCCTTTCCCTCGATCTGTTCCTGCAGAGAGATCGTGTGCGTGGAGACGATCATCTGCCGACCGCAATCGGTCGCATGGATGATGCCGGGCACAAGGTAGGCGAGCGATTTTCCGATCCCGGTTCCCGCCTCGAAAAGCAGGGGGCTGTCGTCACGGAAGGCGGACGCGGTCGCATTGGCCATGCGTTCCTGCCCTGGCCGATGCTCGAGGCCCAGGTTTTCCTGGAGCCAACCCGCCTCCGCAAATGCCTTTGCGGCGAATTCCGCAGCGCGGCTCGGGGGCGGGGAGGCCGGGGCCGTATCGTCGCGGATGCCGATCATTGTGGGTTCAGGAGGGAAGGGACGTGCAGCACCGTGGGGGCCGCATCAGTCAACGATCCAGACCAGGTCCCCAGAACGAACCTGGTCATACAGCTCAACGATGTCGGCATTTCGCATGAGGATGCATCCGGCGCTAAGCGGTTTGCCAATCTCCCCCTCCCGCTGCGTCCCATGGATATAGATATAGCGCCCGTGCGAGTCGACGTCGCCGCCCTGATTCACGCCCGGTTCGAGGCCCCGAAGCCAAAGGATGCGGCTTGTGATCAAGTTTCCCGAGTCGGGATGGTCCTCGCCAAACTCAAGGAAGTGCTTGCCGGTAGGCACCCGCCCCTTGAACACCATGCCGGGGGGCTGGCCCGCCCCGATGCGCTCCGCAACCTCGTGGAGACCCCGAGGGGTTCCGAGCGAATTTGCGACATTTGAAGGCGGGCGACTGGAAGTCGATATCACGTAGGATCTTACAATCTCATTGTTTCGGAAAAACTGGAGCGTCGAGGTTCCGATCCTAATCACGAGAACCCGGTCTGCGTGCTTGATGCCAAGCGCAGAACGGGTTTTGTTGAACGACTCCCACGACGAATCTATGGACAAGACGGCATGCTTCACGGTTGGCATCGTCGGCGCCTCTGGCGCCGTCGGTCAAGAGTTGCTGCGCCTTTTAGAGGAGCGCAACTTCCCTGTTTCCGCGCTCAGGCTATTTGCCTCGGCCCGGTCCGCTGGAAAGACCGTGGACTTCAAAGGCCAAAAGCTGGTCATTGAGGAGGCCAAGCCTGGCGTCTTCACGAACGTGGACGTCGCCTTCTTCGCCGCCGGCGGGAAGGTAACGCGGGCCCTTGCGCCAGACGCCGTGAAGGCGGGCTGCCTTGTGATCGACAAGAGCTCTGCGCTCAGGATGGACCCGGATGTCCCCCTAGTGATTCCGGAGATCAATCCGGAGGCACTGAGGAAGCACAAGGGCATCATTGCCAACCCGAATTGCTCGACTGCGGTGGCCCTGATGGGCCTTTGGCCGCTGCATAAGCGTTTTGGGCTGAAGCGCTACATTGCCTCCTCCTACCAGTCCGTCTCGGGGGCCGGTGCCGAGGGCGTTAAGGAGCTTGAGGCGCAGGTCGTAGCCCACACTAAGGGGGCTCCTCTCCAAAAGAAGGTTTTCCCTTACCAGATCGCCTTCAATGTGATTCCCCAGGTCGATACTTTTGGTCCGGATGGGTACACGGGCGAGGAGTCCAAGATCATGCTCGAGAGCCGCAAGATCATGGGGCTGCCGGACCTGCCGGTGTCTGCGACATGTGTACGGGTCCCGGTGATGCGCGCCCATTCGGTTTCGATCAACGCCGAATTCGAGCGACCCGTAAGTGTCGCTGAGGCCCGCGAGGCTATTGCCGCATTCCCTGGTGCCCAGCTCGTTGACGACCCCGAGAAGGGCGATTACCCGACGCCGCTTGATTTCAGCAAGGTTGTGAAGTGTGGCGTGGGCCGCATTCGCATCGATACCGCCCTCCACAACGGCCTGGCGTTTTGGGTGAGCGGAGACAACCTCTGGAAGGGGGCTGCTCTCAATGCGGTCCAGGTCGCTGAATTGATGGTTCGGGACGGCCTTTTGAGGCCCAAGTCGGCGCTTGCGGCCGTCTGATTGGGACGGACGCCTAGCTCAGTTGGTTAGAGCACCTCGTTTACACCGAGGGGGTCGGGGGTTCGAGTCCCTCGGCGTCCACCAGTTATTCATTGATGGAAAGATAGTTAATGGTTATTTTATGAGCCCGATATGCAGCAAACAAAAGCATATCATAGCATAATAACAAAGCATATCTTGACATTATAAAAGAGCAAAATATGGTCTGGCCATGCCCGTGAACCCGCAACGCGCCTTGGCAGACGCCTTGCGTCGTGCCCAAGCGGCCGCTCCAGCTCACATCCTTAGGTTCCGACAACTTTCCCGAGCCGACCGCGAATTGCTCATTCGGCGCAGCTTCCTTTTTGAGATCATCAAAGGCTGGTACGCATTGATGACGCCGCAGGCGCAGCCCGGCGACACTACGTTCTGGCACCTTCATTTTTGGTCGTTTGCCGCCGCCTATTTGAGATCACGTTATGGGGCACGCTACTGCGTCTCAGCCGAGCATTCCCTGGATCTGTGGACCGAGAGCACAAACATACCCAAACAGCTTGTTGTGACGACGACCCGCAGTGGAACGTTCTCGTTGAATCTCCCAAACGGAAGCTCGATCCTAATCTATCCTGGAAGGAGATCGCTCCCACAAGGGCTCGAATTGAAACAGGGCGTGCAGGTCATGCCGTTGGCCGTCGCGCTCGCGCGGGCCACTCCGTCGTACTTCACGAAGTCCGCGGCCAACGCGGAACTGGCGTTGCGCATGGTGCGGGCCGAGGACCTTTCTCGCGCACTCCTTACAAGCGAAATCAATCTCGCCGCGGCGGGCCGCCTCTTGGGTGCGCTAGAGCATTTGGGTTTTCAACAGTCGGCCGATCGTATTGAAGCCGACCTTGTGGCCGCTGGAGTTAGGCCCAAGCGACAGAACCCATTCGAAGGCTCTCCCAAACTGGAGGAGGGGGCTATCTACCGATCACCGTACGTCGGACGAGTTCAGGCCATGTGGCGGGATCTTCGTGAAACCGTGCTTGCCCAATTCCCGCCGCAGCCGCGCTCAATGCCGGATCAGGCAAAGTACCTCGATCGCCTCAAGGCAATATACGCCCACGATGCCTATCATTCGCTCTCAATCGAAGGCTATCAGGTCACACCGGAACTCATTCAACGCATAGCCGATGGCAAATGGGATCCGGGTGCCAATCCCGAAGACGGAGCCCAGGTGAATGCCATGGCTGCCAAGGGCTATTCGGCGGCGTTCTCCGTGGTACTGGGCAGCTTGGGCGACGTCTTTCGCAATCAAAGTCCAGGTTTGGTATTCGATCGTGACCTTCAGGCATGGTACCGTGCGTTGTTTGGCCCTTCCGTGCTGGCCGGCATCCTGCCGGCATCCGCACTGGCAGGGTTTCGCGAACGCCGCGTCTTTATCCGCGGATCGGATCACGTGCCGCCCTCCTACGAAGCCGTACCGGAGCTTATGGAAACCCTATCCAAGCTCCTCAGGGACGAAGTATCCCCCGCGGTGCGTGCAGTGCTCGGCCATTTTGTCTTTGTCTTCATCCATCCCTATGCGGATGGAAATGGCCGAATCGGGCGCTTCCTGATGAATCTAATGCTGGCTTCGGGCGGATATGACTGGACAGTCATTCGCGTGGACAGGCGCAAGGCCTACATGGCGGCCTTGGAAAGGGCTTCAGTCCGTGGAGACATTTCGGACTTCGCCCGCCTTATTGCCGAGGAAATGCAGGCATCTTCGAAATTTGTCCCTGGCAGCCCTGAGTAGATTTCGATTGATAGGCTAAGGGCCTACAGGAGACCTGGGCTCCGATTACAGAACGTTCGTTACCGAGCGCGCGGATCCGTGCAACCAGCTGCAACTAAGACGGCCTCTTCACTGGGAGGTGATGGACTCCCTCGGCGTCCACCAGTCTGTTTGCAAATTCGGTCTCTGTGTCCCGATCTAGGACGTTTTGTGCAGTTACCAGGCATTGACGCTTGCATTACACGAGCAATATGACATAATGCTGGGTCGGGATGAATGAACTTTCTTTTGAATGGGATCCCAAGAAGGCCGAATCAAATGAAGCTAAACACGGAGTATCGTTCGACGAGGCGAAGACCGTGTTTTACGATGAAAGAGCGCTCGTCATACCGGACCCAGACCATTCTAGGCTCGAGGACCGTTTCGTTATCATGGGAATGAGCTCGCTACGTCGGGCGCTTGTGGTGGTCCACTGTCTACGTGGTGACAACAACATGATCAGAATAATCTCTGCCAGAAAGGCGTGCACAAAAGAAATGCAACCATACGTTAAAGGATGAAGATGAGAAAGATCTATGATTTCAGCAACGCGAGGCCGAACCCGTACGTGAAGCGTTTGAAGAAACAGGTGACAATCCGACTCGAGGAGGAGGTCATCTTGTATTTCAAGGCTCTGTCCACGGAGACGGGCATTCCTTATCAAAACCTCATAAACCTTTATCTTCGCGATTGCGCAGTATCTAACCGCAAGTTGGCGCTGGGTTGGCATTCGCCGAAGACTGCGTAGCAACCTCCTTTAGGCCGCCAAACTCCGGCCGAACGCCCGGAATCCTGCAACCGAAACGCCTGTTTCGCTCTGCAGCGATGGACGCCCTCCGTGTCCACCAAGTAATTGTTCATTAGATTGTTATAAACAAAAAACTTACTTCATCAGTTAACCGCCAGCTAAACTTGGCACGACTCAAGGATTGCGGATTGGAGGCTTAGGACTGCCCCAGTCTAATAAGCAAAAGGCTTCCAATATTCTATCGATTGCGGACGTGATGTAATGAGTCGGTTGTGACACCGGGATGAACATAATTGGTGCTGTGCCGAATCTGTTCAGAAGTGTGTTTCCCCGAAACGGGCGGTTCCACCGATTTTCCTCTGTCGGCTTTCGCCTCTTCAGCCGACCCATCGTGCGCGCGAAGTTCTCTTTCTGCCTGTAGCCAATGTATTGTCTCGTTGCCATCTTTCCGGCCGGATTCTTCCCAAATCTGATGGGCCCGCCGAGCAATGTTTTCGTGAGTGATCAATAAAATTGAATTCATATTCAAAAGCCTACCCTTCAAATGGCATTACACAACCGGAGCGCGCCGATATGTACGGGGCCTCAATGTTTAGGCTACTGGGTCTAGGCTCGGCAATTGTCGGGATGCAGGGCTTCGACACCCTTTAACGCGATTCGCTGAGGTGGAATTTCGTCTGTGCCGCTGTCCGGATTTTTGGCGGCGTTTCGACGGCTCGGCTGGAGCATCCGACGGACGAAATCCGACAATTTCCTAGCCTGACCTTCGATCGATTCGTCACGGCGGCGCGCGGCAGGACTAGGGGACGTCATAGGCCTCGACGAGCGCTATGCCGGTGTCGCCGCTCGCGCCCTGAACCTGGGCGGTGTAGCCCCCGGGTGGCAGGGTGACGAGGATCGCGGAATCTGGCGTTCCCTGGATCCCCCAGCTGAAGGCCCCCACGCTTCCCGCCGCCGCCGCAATCTGGGCATTACCGCCCCAACCGGTGTTGCTCGAAAGGAGGGTCGAGGTTCCATCGGTGTTAGTCTTGTAGAGGCCCAATTGCGGATCGGAAAGGGTGCCCGACACCCCGAACGGAATAAGTGCGGGGCCTGAGGCGCGTATGAGCACCGTTTTGGAGGTCGTTCCCCCGATCACAAATCCCGCAATCAGGATATTGGCGCCCGTGCCCACCTCAAGCCGAGCCGAGATGTTGATCAGATGGGGTGAGGCGGCTGTGTAGGCGGCGGTGGCGTCATAGACCTCCGCCAGCGCAATGCCGGTATCGCCGGTGGCGCCAATGATCTCGGCCGTGTAGGTCGCCGGCGGAAGAGTTTCGACAAGCGCCGAGTCCTTGCTTGCCACGGTAGTCCAGGCAAAGGCTCCAACCGCGGCGGCTGTCGATGCCACCTGGGCATTCCCCGCCCAGCCGGTGTCGGCCGCAAAGATTCCCGAGGCGCTGTTGAGCACGAGCTTGGGGTCAGGGAGTAAGCCCGTCACCCCGAACTGCGCCAGGGCCGGTCCCGAGGCACGGACAAGCACCGGAGCGCCGCTTCCATTTGAGCCGCCACCGACCACAAACCCTGCGATGAGCTGGCTCGCCCCTGTACCCACCTGGGCGCGGCAGGAGACGTTAGTGAGGTGGCCGGGGTTTGTAGCGCTCACGACGGCGAGGGTCGCCGCTGTGCTTGTGGCGGATCCCCACGCGTTGCCGGCAGAGCAGGTGTAGGCCCCTGCGTTCGCGGCGCTCGCGCCTGTTAGCATGAGAGTCGACGTTGTCGATCCTGAGACAGCCCCGCCGTCCGCGAGCGGATTACCATTGAGCGACCATTGGTAGCCCGCGGCTCCGACACCGGCTGCTCCGACGCCAAAGACGACCGTTGAGCCGTTCTGGACGGTCTGGGAGACGGGCTCGGCGATGAAAGCCGGCGGGCTAGGGCCCAGCGTTGTCTCAAAGACAAAGTGGGCGGCGGTCAGGGCTGGAACGGTGTAGGTGAGCTGGTTATTGGTGAGCGTTGCCGACGGAAGGGCCTTGATGTTGGGGCTCGAGGCATTGAAGGCGTACACGTTCGCCGCCATGTACGTTGATGGGCCGGCGATCTGGAAGGTGACGCTTGCAGCCTGCGTGTAGCTTTTGTTCAGCACCACAACGTGGAGGGCGCCGGTCGCGTCGAGCGAGGCGTAGGCAGACGAATTGACCGTGTCGGAGTCCGTCTCCTGGACCGAGGTGCTTCCGAATTTCCCGCCCTGGCCGTCGTAGTTTAGAAAAAGGTTGAAGGCCGCCGCCGCGTAGACGGGGGCGGGCGAGCCGTGCAGAAGCCAGAAACAGCCGAGGTAGACGCCGTATTTGCCGTAGATCCCAAGCACGTCGGCCTGGGCCAGGCCGCCTGAAATGTCGCTTTCTCCTCCATAACAGTACTCCGTAAACGAAAGCTTGGTGCCCGGGTAGCGGGCGCTAATTGACGCCTCGATGTTCGGTATCCACGGGAGAAACTGGGAATCGTACGTCTGCACCCAGCTGTTCTCCACGTAGGACGGGTCCCAGAGGACCCGGGGCGCCTGGACGCGGTCCATGTCGGTCGCCATGTCGGTGTAGTCGGTCTGGGCCGTGATCGAGGTCCCTGCGACGGGGCCTCCGATGTTCTCGTCGCTGTAGCGGTGGAGGTCCAGGACGTCCAGGAGCCTCATCCCCGCCGACGCGGACGCCTGGTTCATCTGTTGAAGGTAGTAGTCGATGAACCAGCGGTAGCCCGTCGAATTCTGCACCGCTGCCCAATCGGGCGCATTTTGAAAGGTCATGTAGGCCTCGCTCCCGTAGAGCACCGGACCCAGGACCTCTGCGGAGGGGTCCATGCGCTTGACCGTCTTGGCTAGCGCCTCGGACTTCGTCGTCTCCTCCGCACAGGTGGTCTGCGCGGGATGCAGGTAGGGGTGCGTCGAGGGCCAGAGGGACGGCTCATTGTCCAGGTTGTAGCCACGGATCCCGGTCTTCCCGGTGGCAGGCCCGTACTTTGTGATGAGGAGGTTCAGGAGCTCATCCATGTAGACGACCCCGTCGGTAAAGTTCGGTGGGTTCAGGTACACTCCTCCTGGCTTGTCGTTCACCACATTGTTCCACCGAGACGATGGGGCTGCCTGAGCGGCCGTGACCGGGCCGCTCTCGTCCGCGGCGACATAGCCGGCCATCTGGAGCGTGACGATAGTGTAGGGTGTGCCGTAGGCTAGGGACTGGTCGTGAAAGTTGGTGAGCGCAATCGCCGGGATGCTCTGCTGGGACGCCGGGAGCCCGGAAACCATGAAGTTGTCGCTATTATTGATATAGTCGTTTCCGGCATTCGAGGCGTTGGTTTCCCAGTTGTAGCCGGTCAGGCGGTCGCCCCCGATGCGGCGCGACCCAGGGATTGCGACTCCGGGCAGGTCCTGGTTGGTCCCGTAGATGAAAGGGCTGATCGCAAGCGTTCCGGCACCCGGATTAACCGCAATCTTGATGGATAGATCCGCCAGCAGGGCCGTGGGGAAGACTAGGAGCAGGGCGCACCAAACGGGCGTTCTCATGGGGTGGAGCATACTACACACGCGCGAAGCGCGCCTCAATGCCATACGGATTAGGCGGCGGTCTGTGGCAAAGCGGCAAAACCGGGCTGGCTGCCCGAAACCTCAGCTTTAGGTGATTCCGGCAATTCGCGCCGCTCTGAGAGTCGGTTTAATTCCTCGGCAGCGTTTGCCGTCACGATTTCCGTTGCGATGGGCTACCCTATGGCGGAATCAACGGATGAATCGCAAATGTTGGCGTTCTTCGTGACAAGAGGCAGCCGAAAGACCGTAGCGATGGCCGCGATGATTCGGTCAAACTGATCGCGATGAGGCATGCCATTAACACGATAATTAAATCCTTCCGCATGGTGCGATGCTGAGGAACAGGAGTTCGACTCTACCCGCAACAAGCGGCGTAGAAGCCTGGTGGGCTGCTGTCTTAGGCGCAAAATCTTGCAACTGGCTGCAACCAAAGCAATCGGCTGACTCTGCAGCGATGGAGTCTCTCGGCGTCCACCAGTCCAACCAATCCGGATGCCAGCGCACCGAATTTGGCGTAACGTTGCCTGCAATTGCGACGTGCCGAGTGTCACTCAGGATCGGTGTCCTGCAAAGGTATCAGGGACAGCCGTTCGGCTTAAGGCCGACGGGTCTCCGGCTTCTGGTGCAAATCGGGCTTCAGATTTGCTCTTCGGGCCGCTTGTGGCCATTTAAGGGCATGTCCATCGTTCCCGGTTTGAGAAGCCCCTATGCCAAGGTTGACCGGCTGGTCTATTTCGGCCGGATGCTTGATAAGATCCGTTTGCATGGAGCCGGAAAATTGCCGGCTGACGAGTATGTTGCCAACTTGGGCAAGGGCTTCGACAAACGCTGCTGCGGCTTCTTGAGGATCAGCTATGGTGAGCTAAGGGCTCGAGTTGTGGCGGGGACCGGCTCGGACCCGTCGCTACTGGCCTGGGCCGAAGATCTGGGCGGACGCAGATCGGACGAGGACTGCGAGTTGTGGAATTCGTTTATGATGAAACGCGGTTTCCGTGACGAGGCGTCGTCGACGCTCGCGAAGCGCATCCAGGAGAGCGGCTTTGAGGGGAAACCTATCATGACCATGTTCGATTACATCGACTTTGACGAGGGCCGCGATCCGGTAAGCGCTAGATCCTGGGAAGGGTAGGGGTCGCGTCCAATAGTAGGCGTGGGGCGCGGACGTGTCCCAAAATGCATCGAATTCGGAGCAACGGAATCAGCGTAACGTCGCACTGATGCAGTTTGGGTAGAGCAGGCCCCTACGGGGTCCAGCCGTGCGGCGCACAACGGTGTAGATCAGCGAAACCAAAAAAAAGCGGCTGCGGGCCCTTGAAGGCCGGCGCAGCCGCTGTGGGAAAACGATAGTGACTTTGACGTCAGCTCACATGCTTCGAGACGAGGGCGGTCATATCAAACATGCTTACCTGCGCTTTGCCCTTGAAGATAACCTTGAGGGTCGCGTCGGCATTAATCATGCGTTTGTTCTTTTTGTCCTGGAGGCCGTTCTTCTTGATGTAGGCCCAGAGCTTCTTGGTGAGCTCAGTGCGGGGAAGGGGCTTTGAGCCGACAACGGGAGCGAGTGCGGCGTCCGGTTGGACGGGCTTCATGAATGCAGCGTTAGGTTTGCGAGCGGGTTTCTTAGCCATCGGATTTGGAATGCAGCGCCCCCAGTGGTAGGAGGATTGCTGCGGGGTAAGACTAGCCGTGCCAAAGCGGGAAACCAAGGACGATCGCTGTGGCTGTGGCGCCAGCGTTGCCCGCGCCGTCCCCAGCGAGGCCGGACAGCGCGGGAGCCCGGCAGGGAAGGGACATCCTAGTGACGGCCGCTTTGGTGGATTCGGACGGGACGGGGGCCCGGGTGCGATGCTGCGAACCCGTTGGTCTGGTTGCTCTTCAACTGCTTATACTTGAGCTCGGCAGTGAGGAAGTTGGCTTGGTCGCTTGCGGGGACCGGGCTCGGGCGGTTGGTGGAGCCCAGTGGGATCGGGTCTTTGTGCATAGCCCAAGATATGCCAAAATACCGGATTTGCGAGTGCAGGGCTAATCTTGGGGGGCGCCCGCACAGACTCCCCGTGGGCGCTCGTAACACTTGGCGGGAAGACGGGT
>Ga0302267_10000093_pt1 | contig 104492 bp, 107 predicted proteins | sample III_Bog_E1_3_FD_194555 | JGI IMG/M metagenome (GOLD analysis project Ga0302267, IMG submission 194555) | Peat permafrost microbial communities from Stordalen Mire near Abisko, Sweden - III_Bog_E1_3 | ecosystem: Environmental > Terrestrial > Soil > Wetlands > Peat | place: Sweden: Abisko... | reverse complement strand
CACGAGATCGAGGCCGCGTTCACGCGCCATCTTGAGGGCTTCAAACGGAGCCAGGATGCCCAGCTGTTCGCCGTTTTCGTCGATTACGCGAATCTCGCGGGCGCGGATTCGTTCGTTGGTGCGGATAAAGGATTTTGCAGAACGTTTATCGAGTGCGATGGTTGCCTCCACGGCTAGCGAGGTTCGCGGCGAGATGGAAACCTCTGCGCGCTCCCCTGCATAGTGCAGTATACCATTGTCTCTATTGCGTTTAAGTGAGCGTTACCGGGAAAGCGGGGAGACGCACCGAAGGTGGTGCAGAGCAATTTCCTGCATAATCCATTATCTTTAGCGCTTGGGCCCAAAAATTTCACGAAGAAGATTGCAGGCGATCCGCTTCTGCCGTAACTTCAGCCTGCTGGACCTCAAGGGAGAACTATTCAAATGAAACGCCGTGTACTGCTCGTCGATGATGAAGTTTCCATTCTGCTCACTTTTAAAGCAGTGCTGGAGATCAGCGGATTTGACGTAGACACCGCTGCTTCTGCCCGCGAAGGCAAGCACAAGATTAAGCGCAACCAGTACGACATGATCATTACCGATATGCGGATGGAGAATGACGACGCGGGCATTGAGGTGATCGCCTGCGCGCGCACGGCGGATTACAAGCCGGCGGTGGCGCTGCTCTCCGCATTCCCGGTCGAGGAAGAGGACTGGCAGGCCATGGGGGCTGACCAGATGCTGGTCAAGGCGACGAATATGCGCGTTCTGCTGGGGCAGCTGGAAGCGTTGCTGGCCAGGCATCAGGCCAGGCAGCAGGCGGGCGCCGCGGCTGCGAAGCCGGGAGTGAAGAAGCCGGTCAAGAAGGCAAAGCCCGCGGTGAAGAAGACGGCGGCGAAAGCAGCTAAGAAGACAGCCGCAAAGAAGACGGTGAAGCCGCCAGCGCGCAAGAAGGCCGTGAAACGCGCTGCGAAAAAGACAGCGGCGAAACGCGTTCCCGCGAAGAAGAAGAGCAGCCGCAGAAAATAAATGACTGGATTCAGGCGTCCGGTGCCGGCGGCTCAGATGGGCCGGCTTCCGGTGGTGCGGCTGGAGCGCCGCCGCCGGCTTGCTGCGCCTGGAAGCAGGAGCGGCAGAGCACCGGACGGCCCTGCGTGGGGCGGAAGGGAACGGTGGTCTCTACGCCGCACTGCGAGCAGTTGGTGCGGGTTTCGGTGGCTCCGCGGCGGCTTCCTCCGCCGGAGCGCCGTTGCGAACTGCGTTTATTCTTGCAGTCCTTGCAGCGTTTCGGATCATTGCTGAACTGCTTATCGTGAAAGAAGAGTTGTTCACCCGCAGTGAAGACAAAATCTTTCCCGCACTCAACACACTTCAAGGTCCGGTCCACAAAGTCCATCACTTCTCCCCAATCTTGCGGAAAGGCAAGCAAGCAAAGCAAGGCACAACAAACTGCGCGCTCATTGAGCGAGGCAGCGGTAGCACATATTCAGGGGGCCCGGGCCGCGGATAATGCGGCGAACTGCTGCGTGGCGGTTAAGCCTACGCATGTGGTGCAGCACATCGCTGTGCGCTGCATCACCGAATCTCTGGGGAAAGAAGATTGCCCAGAGCATACTACAAATCCACGCGAGGAGCCGGAGAGGCTCTCCCGCGTGGATCGTTTTAACTGGAGCTGCGCTGGAACTAGTCCTGTTCCTTGCGTGCCTTCTTGCGATTGCGCTTGCGTGCAAGCGCCTGCTTCACGCGCTTCTTTTCGCCTGGTTTCAGGTAAAAAGAGTGACGCTTCACTTCCTTGATAATGTCTTCAGTCTGCACCTTGCGCTTGAAGCGGCGCAGTGCATTCTCAAGGGGTTCGCCTTCTTGAACTCGAACCTCTGCCATGGGTAAAACACCTCCAAACCTGCCCGAAGGGGGTCGTGTATCTAGAATACCTGAAAATGTGGGGTCGGGGGTCAGTTTGGCTTTGAAAGGGCGCGGCTTGAGCCGCGCTGGGTGTGTTATTGAAGGCGGCTTCAGCCACGGAGGCAATCCCTCAGGGGCTAAAGCCCCTTTTTTGTGGACGGATGACCATGTGGGCTGAAGCCCACACTCCCCCGGCTGAAGCCGGGGGCTTAATCCCACAATCTCCATGCGCTCAGGGTGACGGATCGTAAAGGGGCGGGGCTGGCGGCTAAAATGGAGCTATGATCCGTTCCTATCAGGGCATCAAGCCCACGCTTCCGGCCACCTGCTATATCGATCCCTCAGCCCAGATCATCGGTGATGTGCAGCTGGGCGAGAACTCGTCTGTATGGATGAATGCGGTGCTGCGGGGCGATGTGAATGCGCTGCGCATCGGCTCCAATTCCAACGTGCAGGATTGCGCTGTGCTGCACGGGCAGCGCTATACCCACGCGGTGCAGGTGGGCGACTGGGTGACCATTGGGCACAATGCCACGGTGCATGGCTGCGTGGTGGAAGATGCCTGCCTGATCGGCATGGGCGCGGTCATTTTGAACGGCGCGCGCATCGGCGAAGGCTCGATTATTGCGGCGGGCGCGGTGATACCGGAGGGAATGCAGATTCCGGCGAACTCGCTGGTGGCGGGCGTTCCCGGCAAGCTGCGGCGCGAACTGGGCGAAGAGGACCGCAAGCTCATCCTGCGGTATGCGCAGAACTATCTGGATTACACGGCGATCTATTTGAAAGAGACGGAAGGCTGATATGCAGGGTAAGGTAGAGGCAGATATTCCGAACAGGAGAATTGACGCCCTTGCGTATATGGTTGCGCGCAGTCCCATTGCTTTGTGTTCTTTTGCTCTTCACCGCGGCGCTGCGGGCGCAGGAAGCCGCGCTGCCGGATGCGCCATCGGCCACGCGGGCGATGGTGAATGGGCGGCCCTACCATCAGCCGACGCGGCGGGAAAACTTCAAGGCATACGAACACGAGGTCATCGGTCCACGGCCGTTTCTGGGGGCGGCGCTCCGGTCGGGCATTGAGCAGGGGCGCACGGTGCCGGTGGGCTGGGGACAGGATTTTCCCGGCTATGCCCAGCGCTACGGCTCGGCGTATGCGGAGACGGTGATTGACAGCAGCGTGCGTTTTGGCCTGGCGGCGGCGCTGCATGAGGATACGCGCTACCTGGTCTGCCATCACTGTACGCTGGGTGCGAAGTTTGAAAATGCGGTGCTGGCGGAGGTGACGAACCGCCACGGCGCGGATGGCCGCAGGGAGTTCTCCGTGGTGCCGATCGTGGCCAGCTTTTCCGGCCCGCTGGTCTCGTATGCGTCGTGGTATCCGGCAGGGTATGGGGCGGAGGATGCGGCGAAACATTCGGCGCTGGGGCTGATCTTCCGCATCAGCGGACACATGGTGCGTGAGACTTTATTTGACCGCGACCGGAAATCAGATAAAGCGCAGCCTTAGGCAGCAGGGCTTATTGCGGCTGCCAGACCTCAGCGAAGACGAAGAGCAGAAGCAGCTCTGCCGTGAGACCGATCTCAAGCAGGGTGGCGATGCTATGCAGATTCAGCCATGAGACTGGTTCCACGCGGGCGAAGGCGGCCAGGCCGGCGGTGAGCAGCAGAATGCAGAGATAAGTCATTGTGCGGCCGTAGTGGGTTACGGGCACAGGCTTGCGGGCGGGCACGGAGGCGGCGATGCGCGCGGCAAAGTTTGCGGGGATGGCAACCTGGGGCTGGCGCTCCAGCGCGGCCGTCAGCAGGGCTTCGAATTTCGGATTATTGCTGCCGGCGGTGTTCATAGGCTGTATCCCTTCTGCAAGATCGTTGCGGCTGTTCGCAGCGGTGGCGCGGTGCGTCTCATGCGTGCTCTGACCAGTTTACCCAGCTTCTCGCGGCCACGGTGCAGATGTGTTCGCACGGTGCCCACAGGGAGTTTGAGCGCGAGGGCGATCTGCTCATAACTGCACTCCTCCTGATGGTAGAGCACGAGCACGTTGCGCTCCACCTCAGCCAATTGCAGCAGCTCCTGATCCACGGCATCCCACATCTGCTTCTGCTCCAGCGTGGCCTCAGCATCGGGGGCGTCCTGCGGCATATTTTCGATCCAGTCATCCTGCTCGCTGTCTGGATCGTAAGCCGGGGCCGCGATGTTTTCGCGCTCCTTGCGGCGGCGTTTCCACTCATCCTGGGCCACATTCATTACGATGCGGTAGAGGTAGGTGGAGAGCTGGGCATCGCCGCGAAAGTTGTCGAGCCCGCGATAGAGGCGTAAAAAGACCTCCTGGGCCAGGTCTTCAACATTCTCGCGGTTGCCGGTCAGGCGCAGCAGGGTGCGGAACACCTTCTGCTGGTGTTCGCGGACGATGGCCTCGAATTGGGTGCTGGTATCCAAAGGTTTTGTGCAACGGCCCAGTAAGACTGTAGTATCCGCTTTAAGTTTCAAGAAAAAGTATGAAACTTAATCCCCGGGCCGCAGTCTGAGCCCTCAACAAGCCCCCCTCCCAGACGAGAGCGGCCAAGGAGATTTCAGATGAGTGATTGGTCACAAAGCCCGTTTATTGTTCCGGTGTCAGTTTTCGCCGCGTGGTTTGGCGTGGTGGCGGTGAAGACGGCGGCAAAGTACAAAGTACGCAAATTGCAGAGCCAGGAGCGGTTGGCGGCGATTGAGAAGGGCTTGCCCCTGCCTCCGGATGACCCCAGAGCGGTGGAAGCATTGCGCCCGCCAAACCCGGCGCGGCGTATCGGCTACCTGCGTACCAGCGGCATTATCTGCCTGGCTGTGGGCATTGGTGTGATGCTGTTTTTCATGGCGGTGACGCATATTACCCAGAACCGCATGGTGCTGTGCGGCGCGGCCACAGGGCTGATTCCGCTGGCCATTGGCGCCGGGCTGCTGCTGGATGCGCGGATGCAGGCCAAGGCGCTGAAAGAGACGCAGGCGGCCTCTGCTCCTGAGCCTCCGGTGTACCCGCAGGAGTAAAGCACGGTTGTTTGGCTGGGTAATGCCCACGCTCAAGCGTGGGCTTACCCCATGGGCGAGGGCAAAAGCAGGTCCCTCCGCTGCGCATCGCAAAAAGCGCGATGCTTCGGTCGGAATGACAATTTTGTGATGGGATGTGCGCGTAAAAGCAGGTCCCTCCGCTGCGCATCGCAAAAAAGCGCGATGCTTCGGTCGGGATGACAATTTTGTGGTGGGATGTGTGCGTAGAAGCAGGTCCCTCCGCTGCGCATCGCAAAAAAGCGCGATGCTTTGGTCGGGATGACAGTTTTGTGGTGGGATGTGTGCGTAGAAGCAGGTCCCTTCGTTGCGCTTCGCTCCACTGCGGAATGACAAAAATTGGCGGAGGGCCATTCGCTCCACTGCGGGAGGACAATTTTGGCAGAGGTGGATTCGCTCGTGATCCGGGTTGGCGGGTAGACTAAAGATCTATGTCTACGTTGAAAGCTGTACGCGGCACGCGCGATCTGCTGCCGCCGGAGACCGCGCTTTGGAACCGGGTGGAGAGCACGGCGCGGGCTGTGTTTGCGCGCTACCACTTTGGCGAGATCCGCACGCCTGTATTTGAAGACACGCAGCTCTTTGCCCGGGGAGTGGGCGAAGAGACGGACATCGTCAGCAAAGAGATGTACACGTGGGAAGACCGGGCGCGGGCGCAGTCAGAGAAGGCGCAGTCGCTGACGCTGAGGCCGGAGAATACCGCCGGCGTGGTGCGCGCCTACATTGAGCACCAGATGGATAAGACGGGCCATCTGCAGAAGCTTTATTACATTGGGCCGCAGTTCCGGCGGGAGCGTCCGCAGAAGGGGCGCTACCGGCAGTTCTTCCAGATTGGGGCTGAGGTAATCGGCCCGCCGCCGTCGGGGTCAGAGTCGCCGCTGCGCGATGCCGAGGTGCTGGAGATGCTGGCCACGCTGCTGGATGAGCTGGGCATTACCGGCTGGCAACTCACGCTGAATTCAGTGGGCAGCTCGCAGGACCGGCCCCGCTACGTGGCGGCGCTGAAGGCCGCGCTGGAGCCGGTGAAGGCGCAGATGTGCGTGGATTGCCAGCGCCGCGCAGAGACCAATCCGCTGCGCGTGCTGGATTGCAAGGTGCCGGAAGACCAGCCCATCATTGAGACGCTGCCGAAGATCGCGGATTATCTGGACGAGGTTTCGCGGGCGCACTTTGCCGCCGTGCTTGCCGCGCTGGACGCCTGCGGAGTGAAGTACACGCTGAATCCGCGGCTGGTGCGCGGGCTGGACTACTACACCCGGACGACCTTTGAATTCACCGTGGAGAGCGGGCTGGGCACGCAGAATGCACTGCTGGGCGGCGGGCGGTACGACGGGCTGAGCGAGATGCTGGGCGGGCCGAAGGCTCCGGGCATTGGGTTTGCTATTGGCGAGGACCGGCTGATTTTGACGTTGCAGGCACAGGCTGATGCGCAAACCGCAGAGAAGATTGATGCTTACATTGCTCCGCTGGGCGAGGCGCAGAATGCCGCCGCGCTGGCGCTGGCCCGCGAACTGCGGCGCGCCGGGCTGCGCGTGGAGGTGGGCGACGGCAGCTTCCGGCTGAAGAAGAGCTTTGAGGCGGCAGACCGGGTGGCGCGCAAAGTGGTCCTGCTGGGCGAAGATGAGGTGCAATCCGGTATCCTTACAGTGAAGGATTTTTCGACTGGCCAGCAGACCAAGGTTCCGCGCGCTGAGCTTGTAAAGATGCTGACCAAGTCGGATATACAGCCATGACTATTACGAACATGGCTGAGATTGGCGGGATGTGCGTTGGCCTGTTTACCTTGATTAGAGGGGGAGTGGAATATCGCCGCCAAGGAACCCAGAAGCGCGCTGATTTGTTTTTGAGGATGAGGGATCGTTGGGTTGAATTCAATGAAGTATGCGTTTTGCTGGGAAAAACAGACGCTCAATCCATAAGAGAACTCAAAGAGATACCTTTTCAGCGGAAGCAGGACTTCTTGGGTCTCTATGAGGAAATTGCATTACTGACGAATTCAGGAATGCTTCGCCCACAGGCGGTCTACTACATGTTTGGTTACTATGCATTGCGTTGTGACGAAAGCGATGCTTTTTGGAATTCGATTAATCGCCACAGTATGTACTGGTTAGTTTTCAACGATTTTGTGCAGCAGATGAAAGCGATGGAAAGAAAATCAAGTACACGCAAATTCAATCGTCGCGCATTTAAACTTTAGTAAGGGAAGCAATGACTCTCGACTTTTTAGGAACCCTGCAGCGCACGCATATGTGCGGCGATCTGCGCGAAGTGAACGATGGGGAACAGGTTGTGCTGATGGGGTGGGTCAACCGCCGCCGCGACCATGGCGATCTCATCTTCCTGGACCTGCGCGACCGCAGCGGCATCACCCAGATCGTGCTGGACAAGGAACACAGCCCCGAGGCGCACGCCAAGGCGGAGGCGGCGCGGCCGGAGTTTGTGGTGGCCGCCGTGGGCAGGGTGCGCAAGCGTGACGCCGCGCTGGTGAACCCCAAGATGGCGACCGGCACGATTGAAGTGCTGGCGTCAGAGTTGCTGCTGCTGAATGAGGCGAAGACGCCGCCGTTCTCGCCCGCGGAAGAAGCGCCGGTGAACGAAGAGGTGCGGCTGAAGTACCGGTATATTGACCTGCGCCGCCCCGAGATGCAGAAGAATCTGCAGATGCGGCACGACGTGACCATGGCCATCCGGCAGAATCTGGCGTCGCAGGGCTTCCTGGACATTGAGACGCCGTACATGACGCGCTCCACGCCGGAGGGTGCGCGCGATTACCTGGTTCCGAGCCGCGTGCATCGCGGAGAGTTCTACGCTCTGCCCCAATCCCCCCAGATATTCAAGCAGATCCTCATGATCTCCGGCTGCGACAAGTACTTCCAGATTGCGCGCTGCTTCCGCGATGAAGACCTGCGCGCCGACCGCCAGCCGGAGTTCACCCAGATCGATCTGGAGATGACCTTCCCGCGGCAGGAGACGATCTTCCGCGTGGTGGAGAGCTTTCTGACGGCTGCGTTCAAGGCAGCGCATATCGAGCTGAAGCCGCCGTTCGTGCAGATGACGTATGACGATGCGATCCGGCTGTACGGCATTGACAAGCCGGACATGCGGCTGCCGGCGATGGTGGAGCTGACGGAGGAACTGACGCCGGAGCTGCGCGAATCGCTGAAGATTGAACCGGTGCTGGCGGTACTGGGATTCGTGATTCCCAGCGTGGGCACGTTGAGTGGCACGGAGCGCAAGAAGATGATGAGCGAGATCCGCACCAGCTTCGGCGACTGCGGACTGGACGCGCTGGACGTGGAGCGGCTGAAGACGGCAGAGCAGTTTGCACCGCTGGCGGCGGGGATTCTGCAAAAGCTGGATGTGGGCGCTGACGATCTTGCCGTGGTGATCACGCCCAAGCTGGGCACACCCGCGCAGTGGAACTACGACGCCAAGTGGATCTACAAGCGCGTGGGCCAGTTGCGGCTGGACCTGGCGAAGAGGTTTGCCGACAAGCACAAGCTGTTTGAACAGACGGGCACGGCGAATGATTACAAATTCCTCTGGGTCACGGATTTCCCGATGTACGAGTGGGACGAAGAGACCAAGGTGTGGAACGCGGCGCACCACCCGTTCACGTCGCCGCATGAGGACGACATCAAGGCGGGCCGCCTGACCAGCGACAAGGGCGCGGTGCGCGCGCTGGCGTATGACATTGTGCTGAACGGCACGGAGCTGGGCTCGGGCAGCATCCGTATTCACCGGCAGGATGTGCAGGCGGAGATCTTCCGCTCGCTGGGTATGACGGATGCAGAGGCGAAGGAGCGCTTCGGCTTCTTCCTGGATGCGCTGGAGTACGGCACGCCACCGCATGGCGGCATCGCGCTGGGGCTGGACCGGATTGTGATGATTCTCGCGGGCGCACCCAGCCTGCGCGAGGTGATTGCGTTCCCGAAGACGGCGAAGGCTATCGACCTGATGGTGGATGCACCGACCGCGGTGAGCGATATTCAGCTGCGCGATTTGTCGATTCGGACCGTCACGCGCAGCTAGTTCAATTTATCACTGCAAACACAAACGGCATCGCTCCATGCGATGCCGTTTTGCTTTGCCGCTGCTATTGTGTGTGACGTGAAGTTGGCCTCTAGCGAGTCTTAATGCGGACTACAAAGCCAAACGTGAAGACCGAAAAATCAGTGTTAACGTCGCCGCCAGCGTGTCCCATATCGTATTGCATGCGGAATTTCACATAAGGATTGTGAGCAATATCCACGCCGTAGGCCGAGCCAAGCGTGCTGCCGCTCGGATATGTGTTCGGATTGGTATAAACAATGTGGTTTGCAGATCCGAAGACGCCTTCAGCGTAAGGTGTTAGGAATCCTTTAAAAAGTGGCACTCCAACCCGTGGTCCAGCGCCCCAGAAGCTAAAATTTTCCCCAGCAGCATGAATGTCTGCTCCCACGTAGACGTGATGCCGGATGGTGCGATCATAGTACACGCCAATCAGCCCATCGCTGGAGCCGCAGCAATTGTTGGTCGTGCTGACAGTGCCCAGACCTATTCCGACATAGCCACCAAGATAGCCCTGTGCACCCGCTGATTGAGTCCATGACGCAGTACAAAGTGCCAGAACAATAGCAAACCAGAACTTACCGCGCATGATTTCCTTACTCGGGGAGACGTGGCAAGTCTAGCACTCATGTCTTAGCGATCCAGATAATCGCGTCGTTATTTCGTCTTGAAGTGGAAGACGAAGCCCATCGAAACACTTGAATAGGTTGTGTTGACATTGCCCCTTGCTTGTCCATAGTCGTAATTGAAGCGTAAGCCCGCATGAGGCCCGCTCATCAGATCAATGCCGATTGAGGTTCCCACGACAACCCCGCCAACATGCGTGGAATTTGCAGTTCCTGCAGGATAGGACACATGCATCTCATCCATGCCACCGCTTCCCAGCAAAAACTCTGCATAGGGGATAAACAGTTTGCTGCGTCCTATGGGAAAGGTAAGGCGCGGACCCACACCCCAACCTTCAAATTCATCTGATCCGCCCCCAAGTGTTCTGAGGTCAAGTCCTACAGTGGCCTTATGGATCGTCCGGTCGTAGAAAACGCCCATCGGGATCGCCAGTGTGCCAGTGGTCCCGGTATTCGCTGGAGTTGAGGAGAGTCCAAGGCCGATATCCCCGCCTATATGCCCCTGCCCGAAGACAGCATGCGCACAGAAGACGATTGATAACAGAAGAGAACTCCGGAGCCAGACCGCAGTCTTACCGCGCATGATTTCCTTGCTCGGGGAGACGTGGCAAGTCTAACACTGATGCCGCCGCACTAATTGATCCAGTTCTTGTCCTTCGGGTTTTTATCCGGGTCGATGTACTTGCCGTCTTTGTCGAACTTCACATCGGTGCGGCCCTGCTTGCCCATGTAGACTTCGAACTTTCTGGCGGCGCGGCGGCGCTTGCTGCGGTAATAAGCGTTGCGCAGGCCGAAGTACCACTCGCTGGCGCCGAAGAGGATGCCGCGGCGCGGCGCGAACTTGACGTAGAGGAAAGCGCAGAGCATGCCGCCGAGCGATGTGCTATTGGCCAGATCGCCGCGGATGCTGAAGTAGAGCGCGACCAGCACATAGATGGCTGCGAGGTAGCGTGCGCGAATGCGGAAGGGCAGCGGGAAGAGCAGCATCTCCTGATCGCCGAAGAGAACGGCGAAGCCGATGAAGAGGCCATACAGGCCGCCGGAGGAGCCGGTGAGGATAAGGTAGGGATGCAGGTGCAGCAGGCCGCTGTAACCCGCGGCGATGGCGGTGAGAGCGGTGCCGAGGACGGAGAGGAAGTAGAGCTCGGCGGTCCAGCGCGAACCCAGTGTGCTCTCCAGATAGGAGCCGATGAACCATAGCATCAGCATGTTGAGCAGCACATCCAGCAGGCCGAAGTGCAGGAAGGAGTAGGTGATGAGCTGCCACACCTCGCCGTGCATGGTGAGGACGGGAACCAGCGCCAGATGGCCGCGCAGGGTGAAGGCGAACTGGGGTGCGGCGATGCCAAGCAACGCGAAGGCGAAGAACACAATCACATTGGCCAGCACAAGCCGGCGGATGAAGCCGGTGAAGGGCGGAAAGGTCATCACGACAGGTGCGGAACGCGGGCTCATGCGTCTATCTTATTACCCCTGGGGTACCCGCGGCGGCGTGGCGGCGAGGCGAAAGTGGCGGGCAATTTTGATATTGCGATGAACGGGCTTGACGCATGGCCGCGAAGGCTTTAAAACTAGCGAAGCTGTATGTAAGCAGCGTAAGGGGGCGAGACCGATGGCTTTGTGTCCAGAGTGCGATAATCCACTGGATATTGATGAAGATGAAGTGGACGAGGGCGAAGTCATCGTCTGTGATGAGTGCGGCACCCAGGTGGAAGTGGTGAGTACCGATCCGCTGGAGATCGCACCGGTGGATGAAGAAGGATACGATGATGAAGACAGCGATCTGCCAGGCGCTGCGGACGAAGACGAATAAGCTCTTCCCAAGGTGCGCAATGAAACGGTTGATGGCTGTATCGATTCTTGGTCTTGCAATAGTGGCTCCAACAGCCTTTACCCGTAGTGCAATGGCGGCGGCGGACCAGCGCGGCCCCGTGCAGCGTGTGGTGAGCGGGCGCGTGCTGGATGGCGATACGCCGGTGAAGGGCGCGGTCGTATATTTGCAGGACAAGCGCACCATGACGGTGAAGAGTTACTACTCCATGGAAGACGGCACGTATCGCTTTGGGCAGCTCTCTGCCAATACCGATTACGAGCTGTGGGCCGTGCTGGGTGCGAAGAAGACCAAGGTGAAGAACATTTCTTCCTTCGATACCAAGTCGCAGTTCACCATCGATCTAAAGTTCTGAACACGATCCGCGAACAACCGTGTAGCAACTGCCGGGCGGCTGCTTGCAGCGGAAGCTCTTTGGCGGTGTGGGTGGCGCGGACACCCTCTGGATTCTTCGGCCCGCTGGCGCTTGCTCAGAATGACTCGGGGATGGTCAGGGGGCTGCGGGTGAGGAGTGGAGGGGGAAATACTGAGATCCTTCCGCTTCGCTACGCTCAAGCGTCAGGATGACAAACCATAAAGTGCGCTCAGGATGACAAGCCACACTATGCGCGCAGGAGAAGCTGCGCGGCGCGAAGCGCGGTGGCGTGCGTGCGCTTCTTCCGGGCTTGCAAGGTGCGCAGCAGAGGATGATCGTCCTCAAGATGCTGCGCGGCAAAGTCAGAGAGCAGAAGCCAATCGTGCCAGCAGCCGATCTTTTCCTGCACCGCATGAAAACGCTGCGCGGTCCGCGTGGTGACAGCATTTTTGCCTGCAGCTTCGGTGAGATAGCGGGTGAGCTTGGCGGCTTTGCGCAGGGTGTGCAGCGCATTGGCCGAACGGGCCAGCGAGCGCGCTGTGCTCTGCGCCGTGGCGTGGCGAAAGATCGCGAGCGCGATGCGGTCGATCTCCGTGGCGGCGGCGGCTTGCTTTGCGTCGACAAGCGCCAGCTCCAGTGCATCCAGCGCATGCAGTAGTTTGCTGTGCTTATCTGCGATGAGCGCCGTAAGCCTGCGCGCGCTGCGCTTGCGGCGGCGCTCCAGCTTCAGCACAAGATGCGCGCCGCCGCTTTCGATCTCTGCCTGGCGCGGAGCGGATGGCTGTGCCAGCAGACCGAGCAGCACATCCAGATCGCGGGTGACGCCCGCAGCTCGGCGCAGCGGCGCGGCGGCCTTGCGCAGACGCGCTGCCTCCCGCGTTACATGGGGCAATCCGGCAAGCCGTGGAAGCAGATCGAGCAGAGCTTCCACGCGACGGATGCCGGTGCGCAGATGATGAACATGCGTCGGCGTGGGATGCTGCGCGCAGGCATCGAGCGAGGCGCGGAGCGCGACGCCGTATTCGCGAAGGGTGAGAACCGGACGCATGGTGTTGGGATGCGAAGTGGCAGGGAAAAGCATACTCCTCCCTGCCCGGCTGCGTGCTGAACGCAAAAATCTGCCGCGCTGCGCAAATTTGTTTGCGATGCAGGGCTGCGAGGCATACCTTTAGACATATTCCCCAGAGCATGACTGCAGTGGCGTGATGTGCTCGCGCAGAGCGAAGCAACGCGTCTCATTGGAAAAAGTTGCGCCACCGTTTCTGAAACTAACTGCGTCACTCTCGCGTAGACAGGAATGAAAGTCCTCCAGTGTGAGGCGGGAAGTGCAAGCATGAAGTGCATTCTGCGGTACGGCATAGGCGTGGTGTGGCTGGGGGCGGTTGCGGCAATGGCAGCGCCCGCACCGCTGACGGTGGCAGCAGGCACGAAGGTGAAGATGGTGGTGACGCGGCCGGTGTGGGCGGCAACCGCCAAGGCGGGCGACCCGGTGTATCTGCAGGTCACCACGCCGGTGCTGGACGGCATTACCGTGGCGATTCCTGAAGGCAGCTATGTATTGGCGCAGATCCAGAAGATCACCAAACCAACGCGCAAGCTGAACCAGGCCGTGCTGCTGATGGATATGCAGCAGATCATTCTGGCCAATGGATATACGGTTACGCTTCCCAATCCCGGAAAAGAAAATGTTTCTGTGGTGACGTTGCAGGCGAGCCCGGCGAACGACCTGCTGCTGGATAATGGTACGGCGCTTGAACTGGCCGTGGGGCCCGCGCTCAGGCTGCGGCGCAGCCAGGTGACGAAATCGGTGGCGATGGCGAAGACGGTGAATCTGCTGGCAATGGCATCGGCCACGCGCTGTGTGCCCACGCCGGGGACTGATGGGACGCCGGGCACATCCGATACGGTGATTCCGGGTTCGCCCGGCACGCCGCCCGTGACGATCACTGATGCGGATGGAAACTCCATCACTGTCTCGCCCGGCACACCGGCAACGCCGGACACAGTGATTCCCGGCATGATGGCAACACCCGGTACGGCGCCAACGTATTGTCCTGCGCCTCCGGTGATGACATCGAGCGTGCTGGTGACGCTGAGCGATACGACTTCCTCTCCAGCAACAGGCAGCAAGCAGTAAGAAATGAGGGACTGACGTGTTTGCTCAAATCATCTCGGCCGTAGCAATGGTTTCACTGCTGGGTTCACAAACGCTGGTAGCGCAGGTTGCGCCTCCGCAACCGCCTGCGCCCATTGTGCAGGCCGCGCCTTCCGCTCCTGCCATCCCTGCGCCTAAGACGCACGCTGCGGCGCCAGCGCAACTGGTGATTCCTGCGGGGACGGCGATTCCTCTCACGATGGTGACAGAGATCCACCGAAAGGCGATGGCGAATGGCGGTCCGGTACGCGCTCAGGTGATGTTCCCGGTCACGGTGGGCGGACGCATTGCCATACCGGTGGGCACGTTTGTCGACGGCACGATGGATGCGCCAAAGAAGACGAACCCTTCGAAACTGTATCCACTCATTCACTTTACGCATCTGACGTTTGCCAATGGATATACCGCTCCTCTCACTGCGGATGCAGCCAGCGCGATGATGATCTGGCCGGAGCAGCATGAAGGCGCGCGCGACGTGGCGTATGTATCGCCGTATCTGGGTGGTGCGCGGATGATGGAGGCAACGTACGATCCGGACGCGCAGAATAGACCGCGGCTGCTGCGGGCGAGCCAGTACTGCCCGGGCTATCCGTATCCGTGCGTAGATTCGCCGGACACACCGGCGGCAGCAGGGCCGAGCAAGGCGGTCGTGCTGGGCGCGGTGGGCGGCTCGTTGGCGCTGGTAGTGGGGATGTATCTTCTGGGTCACCACTTCGCCAACAAAGCGAGTGACCTCATCATGGCAAACGGCACGCAGATGCAGATGAAGCTGACGCAGCCGCTCACGCTGGATACGGCGCAGGTCGCGGCCGCGGCCAGCATCGGGTCAATCTAGAGAGAGAAACAGAAGCGCCGGAGAGCATCGTGCTCTCCGGCGCTTCTTTCTTTAACGTGCAGGTTAGTTGCCGTTCACCATGGAGCTGGGCGTCATCCAGCGACCGGCAAACATCACGCCGTTCACGCGCTGGGTGTTGGCAACGTCAGCCAGCGGATTGGCCGTGAGCAGAAGCAGATCGGCACGGCGGCCTTTGGCGATGGTGCCGCAATCATCAGACTGATGCGCGGCGCGCGCGGGATCGACCGTGACGGTGCGCAGCGCCTGGTAGGGCGTGTGCCCAGCGGCCACGTAGGCGCGGAGCTGCTGCTGCACGGCAGAGCCGGGCGCGAGGTAGCTGGGGAGCTGGCCCTGCGCAGCGGCTTCATGCGTGGTGGTGAAGCCGGGCAGTAGATACTTGCCGGTGGCGTCAATGACCTGCGCATCGGCGGGGACTTTGACCTGGCCGGTAGCGCCGACGCTGACGATGCGATCTCCGCGCGTGATGACGGTCTGATCGGCGAGCAGGTGGTTGGAGTCCATGGGCACAAGGTTGGCGTGAATGATGGCGACGGTGGAGGAAGCGCCGGTGGCCGCGGTGTCTGCCGCAGGGTGCTTTGCGGCCAGGGCAGCGATGGGCAGTGTGAGCAGGCAGAGTGAAGCGATGGTGCGCTGCAGACGGTTGGAACGGGACGCGTTGCGAAGGGAAAGATTCATGACAACTCCTCGGGTGAAGGTGAATGACTTACGCGAGACTCAGACCGCGAGCCGGCGCGTAAGTTTCAAGAAAGTGGAGTGAAACTTCTGGCAAGCGATGCAGTCATACACACGATCCGCATCGCGTTGCCATCACTCTCTTGCTCTCTAACCGCCTATACGCAGAGACTGCATTTGCAGAATGCAAAAAGTTTGCAGAGAGATTTTTATTTCGATTGTTTGATTGGCAGAGCAGAATTTCTTGCGCGAATTTGCGATTAAGCGCGGGTGATGTTAGTTAGCGGAGGGTGTTTCCGCTCAATATTTCACTCCATATGTGCTCTGGGAAGCCATCTCAGATGGTTCTGGAGTGGGCTATTTCCATTTTAGCGGGTTGAGCGGGAAAGCACGCCAAAGGACATACGTGCGGATGAGGACTATGCTGGATGCAAATTTCAATGCAAGAGAAGAATGCATCCGGGGATTATGCGCTTGAAAGCATAATGCTTTTAAGCGCATACTATTAGGGAGAACGGATTTGGTCTGGAATGTGCTGTTTGTCGAGGAGTTTGCTGAAGAGGTGCGGGCTCTGCCGCGCGGAGTGAGAAGAGAATTATTTGCGAAGGCCGGATTGCTGGAAGAACGTGGGCCGCAGCTTAGCCGCCCACATGCAGACACGCTCAACGGTTCGGCGTACTCGAACATGAAGGAGCTTCGGTTCGAAGCCGAGGATGGAGTCTGGCGAGTGGCTTTTGCGTTTGACCCGAAGCGGAACGGAATCGTGCTGGTGGCCGGTGATAAAGCGGGTGTGAGCGAAAAGATGTTTTATAAGCGCTTGATCGCGAAAGCAGATGAGCGATTCGCGCGGCACCTGGCGAGGATGAAATAGAGATTGAGCAAGGCAGAGAGGAGCGAAACGATGCGGACATTGAAAGAAATGATTGCGGAGCTTCCGGCGAAGGAGCAGCGAGCCGTGAAGGCGCGGACGAAGCAGCTCATCGCGGAAGAGATGACGCTGCAGGAACTGCGCAAGAACCTGAAACTGACGCAGACACAGATGGCGAAGAAGATGGGCGTGGGGCAGATGCAGGTTTCGCGGCTGGAGAAGCGGAAGGACCTGCACGTGAGTACGCTGCGGCGCGTGGTGAAGGCCATGGGCGGGGATTTGCAACTCGTGGTGACTGTGCCAGGGCGGAAGCCGGTGGTAATTTCGGAATTGGATGTGGCGGTATAAGCGCGGAAACAGGGGAATATGTATGCTGTCCCCCTGTTTCCCCCTGTTTCGTCCAAAATCTGATTGCAAACGGGTTAGCAAAAACCGGGCGCTAAATATAAGAGACGGCGGCGGTTGCGGGTAAATATTTGATTCTGCTACGCATGTGCGAGCTAACGAGACTCCGTGCGCTTCTATCCCTGAGTAGTGTAGCGAGTGGAGGGAATGATAGTGCCAGAGCTGCAGATTTGAGATATCCCGTTATGGGATGGTCCCAAAATGACGTAGTTATTTGCGATCTGGCCGATGGCAAAGTCAGTTAAGCTATGTCGATGCGTACGCTAAAAGAAATGATTAAAGAGCTTCCCTTGAAACGGCAAAAAGAGATTGCTGCGCGAGTGAAGGAACTGATCGCTGAAGAGATGGCACAGCAGGAAAAGCGCAAGACGGGTTCGCGCGGAGCGCGAATATCCCATTCATCGCAAAAAGCGCGATAAATGCGGCACGCGGCATGTACATTGTTTACATCTCTTGAGCTAAACAAGGACGGTCGCCGATGTGGGAAGTTCGCATTCAGCACGCAGGTCTAAATGCTTTTCGGGTAGTAAAAGGCCAAACGCAGCAAGATGCCGAGCTAAAGGCTCAACTCCAGAAGACAATTTGGGACGAACGCTGGGCACGGCAACAAAAAGTCCAGACAGGTCGGCTTGAACGAGAAAAGCGCATATTCGGCGTCGCCCAAAATAAGGCGCTTGCAACTACTCTTTCAGAGGAAGCCGCACAAAAAATATTTAACATAGAAAATCTTCTCAAGGTAAGTATTGGTAGAGGCAAGTTCTTTAGGTGGGACGATTTAAAGGACCGCACCCTCTTCAACGCCCCAACTATTCCCCCCGCAAGAATTCAGGAATACTCCAACAAGCCATCGGCTGAGGTATATGCTGCGCAATTATCTTTGCTTGACAAACTCTTTTCTTCTCGACGCAAGAAGAAAGAAGCGAAAGCCAAAACTGAATTTGATCAGGCGCTATTTGCCTGGAAAGCTGAGTGCGACTGGATAGACTCCCAAAACTCTGAGGCACAAAGCCAATATTCAAGATTGGTTGAGGAGCGTGAAAGAGTCAAGAAGTTGCATGAAGAATCCGTAGCTTTACAACATGCAGCAATTGATGCAAGTAAGACAGCATTTGAAGCTCAAAGCCAAAACGAGGTTGAATATTTCTACTCTGAAGTTCTGACGCGCTCTGATTATCCAGAAGAATTTCCGGAAGAAGCTTCCGTTCAGTATATGAAAGACTCGTCAACTCTATTAGTCGATTATGAATTGCCTAATTTGACCGTGCTGCCAGCCTATAAAGAAGTCCGATATATCGCATCGAGAAATGCCTTGCAGGAAATTGCGGTCTCAGAGGTTTGGATAAAGAAAACTTATGATGAAATGCTTTATCAAATTGCCCTCCGAGCTATCCATGAATTATTTGAACATGACGTGAAGAATTTTCTGTTGTCTATTTGTTTCAACGGCTGGGTTCGTTCGATTGACAAGGCGACAGGAACTGAAGCACACGGATGCATCATGTCAATTCAGGTCGGCCGGGACGAGTTCTCCTGTATTAACCTCAATCAGGTCGAGCCTAAAATATGCTTCCGCAAGATGAAAGGCGTCGCCAGTAGTAAGCTTATTGAGTTGCAGGCAATCCGTCCGGTCATGTCCGTGAGTCGGGAGGATGATCGCTTTGTGAATCCTTATGCGGTATTGGGAGCGGTTGATGACAGAACAAATCTTGCCGCGATGGATTGGCAGGATTTTGAGAACTTAATTCGGGAAGTCTTTGAAAAAGAGTTCAGTAAAAATGGTGGTGAAGTGAAAATCACTCAGGCCAGCAGAGATGGTGGTGTTGACGCGGTCGCATTTGATCCCGACCCAATACTTGGCGGAAAGATTGTTATTCAGGCAAAGCGCTATACGAATGTTGTAGGAGTATCGGCGGTTCGTGATTTATATGGGACAGTCCATAATGAGGGCGCAAATAAGGGAATTCTAGTGACGACTTCTACATATGGACCAGATGCGTATGAATTTGCAAAAGGGAAGCCGCTCACGTTATTGAGTGGAAATGAGTTGCTCTATTTGCTTGAACGCCATGGGCATAAGAGCAAAATCAATCTTGCTGAGGCTAAGCTGGAACTGAAAGAGAACGAGCGGCAACACTCATCGTAAAAGCCAGACAAAGTTCCAAGACGAAGACATACCTCAGGGGCTAAAGCCCGGTGGCTGGTGGGGTTTCGCGGCGTGGCTGAAGCCACGCCCTTCCGAAAGATAAAGGCGGTTCGAGCTGCGCTCGAATAACCCACCTTAGCCGCGATGAAGCAGCGGCGAAGATGGGGCATCCGTTCTCGGTTAGGAAGCCTGCAGCGGTATGGGTGACGCGTGGGTTCGTCTGGATTCTTCGCGCTGCGCGCTCTGAATGACGGCATTAAAGAAGAAGGCCACGGCGATTGCCGTGGCCTTTTTGTGTTTGTAAGGCGCTTTATTGTGAGGGCTAAAGCCCTCACCTACCCAAAAGCAAATACAGGGATCCTTCGCGATGCTCAGGATGACGGCGGTCTAAGGAGAAAGGGCCACGGCGGATGCCGTGGCCCTTTTACTTGATGGAGCGCAGTGCGGCGTGGCTAAAGCCACGCCCTTTCAAAGCAAAAACTACTGCAGCAGGGTGCCGTTCTCGGGTTGGGACTTGGTCTCTTCCGGGGGGATGACGACGGCGGCGGCGACCTTATCCTCTGCGTCGAGGGAGAGCAGCTTGACGCCCTGGGTGGAGCGGCCGGCGGCGCGGATGGTCTTGGTATCCATGCGGATGATCTTGCCGTACTGGCTGATGATCATCAGTTCGCTGGTCTCGTCGACCAATTGGATGCTGGAGACTTTACCGACCTTGGGCGTGGCCTTCAGGTTGATGACGCCTTTGCCGCCGCGGCTTTGCAGGCGGTAGGCATCGACATCGGTGCGCTTGCCGAAGCCGTGTTCGGTGACGGTGAGGATGAGGCAGGGGGTGAGGCCGAGTTTCTGGTCAAGCTTCTCCAGCTTCTCGCGGGCGGCTGCGTCAATCTTCTCCTGGTCAGGATCGGCGGCGGTGGCGGCGATGACCTTCTCAGCATCCTTCGTCAGACCGGCTTCGGCGGCGCGTTCCATGCGCTGCTGGTTGCGGGCTTCGGTAGATGGCGTGACCGCGGTGCCGACGAGGTAGTCGTCTTTCTTCAGATCGATGCCGCGCACGCCATAGGCCGGGCGGCCCATGCTGCGGACATCGTTCTCATTGAAGCGGATGGCGAGGCCGTTGTGGGTGGCGAGGAAGATGATCTGCTTGCCGTCAGTGATGCGGGCGGCGATGAGCTCGTCTTCTTTCTCAATGCCGATGGCGATGATGCCGCGCGCCATGACGTGCGAGAAATCAGTCAGCGGGGTGCGCTTGACGGTGCCCTGGCGGGTGGCGAAGAAGATGAACTTGCCGGCTTCGTTGAGGTCGCGGATGCCGAGGTAGGTCACGATCTTTTCGCCGGGTTGCAGGGCGAGCAGTGACGCGATGGCCTTGCCCTTGCCGGCGGCGGAGACGTCGGGGATCTCGTAGACCTTGATCCAGAAGACGCGGCCGGTGTTGGTGAAGCAGAGAAGATAGGCGTGGGTGCTCTCCACGATGAGCTGCGCGACGAAGTCCTCTTCGCGCGTCTTCATGCCCAGGCGTCCGGTACCGCCACGGCGCTGCTGGCGGTAGGTGGAGATGGGCGTGCGCTTGAGGTAGCCGGTGTGCGAGACGGTGACGGCCACCTGTTCATCGGCGATGAGGTCTTCGAGTTGCAGCTCGGCGGACTCGTCGAGGATCTGGGTGCGGCGCGCGTCGCCGTACTGGTCGCGGACGGCTTCGAGCTCCTTGATGATGACCTTGCGCAGCTTCTTCTCGCTGGCCAGGATGGACTCATACTCGGCGATGTTGTCGCGGACCTGGGCAAGCTCCTTCAGCAGCTCGTCAATCGAGAGCTGGGTGAGGCGATAGAGCTGCAGTTCCAGGATGGAATCAATCTGGCGATAGCTGAGGATGAGCGTGGGCGAGAGGGCATTGGTCATGTCAATGCCGTACTTGCCTGCATCGAGCTTGACGCCCTTCAGCTCAGAGCCCTTGAGTGCGATGGTCTTGCCGGAGAAGAACTGGAAGAGGTTCTCGCGCGCATCCACACGGCTGCTGCTGTTGCGGATGATGCGGATGACCTGGTCCAGATGATCGAGCGCGATCTGGTAGCCGAGCAGGATGTGCTCGCGGTCGCGCGCCTTCTGCAACAGGAACGCGGTGCGGCGGCGGACGACTTCAATGCGGTGGTCGATGAAGGCGCGGATGGCCTCGTCGAGCGGAAACTCTTTGGGCTGGCCATTATGCACGGCCAGGAAGATCATGCTGAAGCTCTCCTGCATCTGCGTGTGCTTGTAGAGCTGGTTCAGCACGATCTGCGGCTCAGCGCCGCGCTTCAGCTCGATCACGATGCGCATACCATCGCGGTCGCTCTCATCGCGCACGTCGGAGATTTCGTCCACGATCTTCTCGTGTACCAGCTCGGCGATGCGCTCAATGAGCCTGGACTTGTTGACCTGGTACGGAATCTCATTGACGACGAGCTGCTTGCGCTCCTGGCGCATGTCTTCGATTGCGACCTTGGCGCGCATCAGGAAGCGGCCGCGGCCGGTCTTGTAGGCATTGGCAATGCCGCTGCGCCCGTAGATGAAGCCGCCGGTGGGGAAGTCTGGCCCCTTCACGTGCTTCAGCACTTCGATGAGGCCGGCGGTGGGATCGTTGACCAGCGCGATGGCCGCGTTCAGCACCTCAGTGAGGTTGTGCGGCGGAATATTGGTGGCCATGCCCACGGCGATGCCGGAGGAGCCGTTGACGATGAGGTTGGGGATGCGCGCCGGCAGCACAGTGGGCTCGGTCACGGACTCGTCGTAGTTGGGCGTGAAGTCGACCGTGTTCTGGTCAATGTCTGCCAGCATCTCGCCGGCGATGCGGGTCATGCGGCACTCGGTGTAGCGCATGGCCGCGGGCGGATCGCCGTCCACGGAGCCGAAGTTACCCTGGCCATCGACCATGGTGTAGCGCAGAGAGAATGGCTGGGCGAGGCGGACCATGGTGTCGTAGATGGCGGAGTCGCCGTGCGGATGGTACTGGCCCATGGCGTAGCCCACCACCTTGGCGCACTTGGTGTACTTCTTGTTGTACTGCAGGCCCATCTCCTGCATGGCGAACAGAATGCGGCGATGCACGGGCTTCAGGCCGTCGCGTACGTCAGGCAGGGCGCGACCGATGATGACCGACATCGAGTAGTCGAGATACGAACGGCGCATCTCCTCCTCAATGTTGATGGGGATAAGAAATGCAGCGCCGGGACCGGTCAAGCCGTTTGAGTCTGCGTCAGGGGAAAGAGGGAGTTCGGGATTCTTATCGTCTGCCATGGGTTAACTCCATTATACCGTTGTGAATGGCATGGCGGGAGGGGTGGAACGCAGAGGAAAAAGAGGAACAAAAGGCAGTACTTCCGGTAGAAAACTGGTGGGGAGCGGCCCTGGTTCAGGAAGTCCGGTCACTGGCCTGGGCATATCCACATCTTGTGGCAGACCGCGGGAGGACGGTGGATTGCCTGTAACGGCTTTAGTTGTACTGGTGTGAGAACAGAAAGTATCTGTCCGGTGGTGGGAAGTGGTAGGAAGGCGCAGGAAGTGGGCGGACGGGGCGGGTTTTGTGCGTGAAAACGGCGCGCGAGGCGGGCTGATGGTTACAGAAATTATATGGCCGGAAGCGGGGTAGTTCGCTTGGATTTTATAGCTAAGTTACTGATTCCCCGTCAACATCCTAGCGAACCAAACGAACTCGGCGGCGGGCGACGGCAGTGGAAACTTATAAATCGTCAAAAACCTGCGCCAACTGCGGCTCTAAGCTACCTACAAATCCTAGCGAACTCGCCCTAGCAGCCCCTGTGTGGCTCCGATCCTAGCGAACTGGGGCCGACGGGCGACCAAGGCTCTAAGCGGGCGTGCCGGCGGCCAGGATCGCCGCTGTGGCCGGGTGGGTTTTGAGGCCCACATACGCCTGCGAGATATCGATGTCGTCGACGTTGACGGCGGGCGCCGGCAGGGTATCTGCGGCGACTGGCGGCGCGCTGAAAAGGGAGCTGTACTGGGTGGGTGCAGTGGTGGTGTCCATGAACTGCACCGGCAGCATAAAAACGGGGTCTTTGAGAGCGGCGCGGGCGGCCTGCGAAGCGAAGACTTCGAACTGCACGATGGCGACCTTTTGAGCCTTATTCTTCTTGACCGAAAAGACGCGCGCGTAGGCGTTGGGATAGACCGCGCCATTACTTGGATGAGTGAACGTCGGGAGCAGGTAAGCCATTATTTTTCCTTATTATTGCAGTTGTTCAAGTGTCAGGCTGTAGCGGAAGGTTGGAGATCCGGTGACGGCATTCAGCCCAAGCTGCCACTTGATGGGCTGGCCAGCGTCAGCATAGATCACCATGCAGGCATTGCTTATCTGGTTAGCTGCTGTCGCACTGACTGTCGCATCGGCCATATGTCCCGAGTAAGGACTGCCCTGCGCTACCCCGATAGTGAAGCCACTAAAATTGAATCCGTCCGTCGTGAAGTTTGTGAGGAGCGTGGCTGATCCGGCGGTGCCAACAGCGGAAACACTCAGCCATCCACATAGATTGAATTGCCCAGCAGCTACCGGCGTATAGAGTGTAGCCAGTGAGGTTGAGGCCGTACTCGAATATATGGCAGGCGCAACCTTCGCCACAACACAAGGAAACTGCGTACAGCCGGAAGGAAGAGCAGATGTGTCTGCACCCGTTCCACCATTCGCGCGCGCAAGCGTTCCATTGACCAAGTTTGAGGCGTTTGACTGCGTCGGAGAAGCCTGCAAACACGATTCATATGCCTGCGCTAAATGAACATCACCCAGCTCATTCGGATGCACGTTATTCGCCATTTCAGCAGACGTGCCGAGCATGAAGGTCTGATTCTGGCAGAGACGAACATCGACGCCGGTGTACTGCGAAATCCAGGACACGTTAGAAGCAACGTCGGCGTTGTATTGAGCGATATTTGCTGGTGAAGAAGGCCCATCGCCGATACGCTGATTCGGAACGGTTCCCACTGCAACTGTTGGCATGGAATAGAGCGGCTGCGTCGGTGGAGACCCCACGCCGACAATACCCACGGTACCATCGACCCAGATGAAATCGACCGTATGCACACCAGCCGATACAGGAAAAGGTCCAGCCGGAAATACGAAGGAACCCATCCCGTTGTCAGTGCCATCACTCAACGGAAGCTGCGTCGCAATAGGGCCAATCGGCGTTCCACCATCAATCGAAATGGAAAAATGACCGGGATCTGTTGATACACCCGGGCTATTCGGATAGCGGTAGGTGTCTGTTACCGCATACCACACGAAGATCGGGTTGCCTGTAGTTGTAACCTGAGCGCGATTCGTACCAGCCACGCTCAGCTTGAATGCATTGATCTGATAGCCGCCGCTGCCGGTGCTGTTGTTGTAGAGCGAATCAAGCGCAGTGCTGTTCGACCCTGATAACACCGTCAAATTTGCACTGCCAGCCAGAACCTTATTGACGTCAGGAATGGCGAGGTACGAAAGATAGGCACGCTGGCAGGCATTGAAGATGGACTCGTACGCACCCACCCCCTGATGGCCCACATCATTCGTTCCGGGCATCGTGGTGTAGATGTAGGCCGCCGTGGAGATCGGGCTATCCGTGGAGAGATTGGGCCAGATCTGGTTGGGCCAAATATCACACGCCTGCTCACCTGGGACGGCGCGGGTGTAAACACTGTTCGCCAAGCCATAGTCATTGGCCATCAACTGGCCGTAGCGAGACGAGAGGCTGCCCAAATAGAGGCCATAAGTAATGGAATCGCCGGTCTGGATCAGCTTCGTGCCGTGCGTCAGACGTCCCGTCCACTGCTGCGTCCAGGTGCCAGAGATGCAAGACCAAATATTGCTCCCAGCCGTTGCATCGAGTTGAACGTAAAACGATGGCGCGACGCAGGCTGCGGTTGGGACGCCGTTCGCTGCTTTGAAGCCGGATACCGGAACCACTCCGCTGCCGCCGGGGTTGGCGGTATCCAGGTCGAACGATGTTCCGTCGACACCGCAGGAGATTCCCCAGGGGATGGTCTGATTGTTCGATGCGTCTGAGATAGTGATGGCATAGCAGATGTTCGCTGGCTGTGTCAGGAGCGCATTCGGCACAGAGAGCGCACCCGCAAGAGCGCCTGCGGTGATCGTCTGGCAGGTCGGGCGACCTCTAAGGTAGGTTCCACCGTTGTGCTTCGTGAATGTGATGGGGGTGCCATATTGATCTACGCCGACAAAGCAAAGCTGCCCATTGGCAAGGGGAGTATCTCCAGAGTTGGTCGATGTGGCGACAATCGACGTCATATCCTGCGCGAAGGCCGGAGTGGAGACAGCTACGAAGGCAACGAGCGAAAGGAGTGAGGCGCGAAGGAATCTCATAGCCCAAATTTTGAGCTATCTACTCTGAAAAGAGGGTCTGCGCGGAAACACTCTTCCGCGCGGAAACATTCGCGTCGGTTGGCTCCGGTTTGCGGCCGCCGAGGCGCGCGATGTACTCGTGGAAGCTATGCATGCTGATGCGCCAGCGGAGGCCGTCCTCAAGCTTGTAGCTCAGCAGCACACCGGCCTCGCACATCTCGCGGACGTTGCGCTCCGTGCAGTTCAGCACACGGGCTACGTCGCCCACGCCCATCGTGTCAGTGAGTGGGAACGGCAGCAGGTCCACGTCCTTGTGCCGGCCAAAGATGCCGTCGCGCTTGGGGCGGTTGTCGCTGATCGCATACTTCACGCGCAGCGCGTCGCAGTAGCGCACGAGGCTGGCATAGCTGATGTAGCAGTAGCCGCGCGGCTGCTTGCGCATGAACTCCAGGTCGCCGGCCTTCAACATCATCAGCACCTCCTTGCGGCTCACGCCCAGGATGCGCATCACGCGCGAGGTTTCCACCTCGTCGCGCTCGGCAAATGGCATCACGAATTGGCGAAGGTCGATCATGCTGCGTTGGCGCTCTCCTGTTGCTTGCGATACTCAGATGCCTTCATCCACACGCCCTTGCGCTCTGCGATGCGCTTGAGCGCCCAGTACACCTTGTTCGCATCGGATAAAGTCCGGATCGCTGGGTTGCTCCTGCCGCGCAGCGGCGTGCGCGAGCTGCGCAGGAAGGCTTCGAGCAGCGCCTGCTCCCAGCCCAGCAGCGTGAGGACGTGGGCGATGCGGGCGAGATCGGCGGATGAGGCCATTGTGGTCTCGTTGGTCTGTGCGGCATCGTGGCGGCCAGCAGTGCCAGCCTGCTGCGCTGCACTGCGCGACAGGCGCTGCTTCTTCTTCGCCGGAGCCTTCACTCCCATCACGCCCTGGAGCCAGTCGATCAGGAGCTGCGCCTCGGCGAAGGTTAGGTCGCTGAAGCTGCGGATGGTGCGCCCGGTGCGTTCGCTGGCCCATGCTATACGCGCCGCCTTGGCCTCTGTGGGCGTCTGCGCGGCAGAGGTGGTGATATCCGTCGACCGGCGGGCAAACTGCCCGTATACGGTCTGCAGGCGCTTCATCTGCGCGCCGGTGATGTGGGCTGTCTTATTGCCGGGGATCATAGTGCAACCTCCTGCGAGATATCGCCAAGCGAGCAGCAATCGTGAAGGACGATGAGTAGGCCTTTGATATCGACGGTGCGCTTGGACGGATGTTTGCTTAGCTGCTCAGTGCAGGCGGCGCAGCGGTTACATGCGTTGAGGCTTAGCCAACGGTCGACCACGTCGTTTTGTGGTGATGCGCTTTTTGCATTCGTCACAGGTGAGCTTGATGTCGCCGCGTCGCCGGAGAACCCTCTCAACCTCGCGTTGCACCCGCTCGTTGAACTTCCGTCGCTCGTCTCGCTTTTTGTCGCGGACGTCGAGGGCTTTGTGCTCTGCGCTGCAGAAGCGGGCTGTGCCGGTGACGATTCTTTTGCAGCCGACTCGTTGGCATTGCCGCTCGTGCATGGTGCGCTCTCTTTCTGTGCCTGGTCCCGTTGAATGCAGCGGATGCTGTAGCCTGCGTCGTCGATCAGCGGCGATTCGCCGTCGTGGTCATTGTCAGTGGCGTAGCGCTTGATCTTGTCGAGCTTGCGGACCAGCGCCAGGGCGCGCGGCATCTGCGCCACGCTGATTCCGTCTGGGTAGAGCACCAGCATCATGCGCTGCACCGCCTCCATCGAGTCGCCGTAGAGCACCGCCTTCCGCTCCACCAGCTCGCCGATCTCCGTGCCGATCTGTTTGAAAGTCTTCATGCGCGCCTCCGTTCCTGCCCGGTGGCGCCCTGCTCTACACTTAGCTTCGCTGCACGCTTGATATCCCATTTCCCGGCCCATGCGCTGCCATCTTTCATCTGCGCACCACGATGTGGCCGATGGTGCTGACAGCAGCGCCCAGAGATATTTTGCGCATTCAGACAGTTAGTGCATCCGGCCACCGTGCATTCGCGCCGGCTCTCACCCATGCGAAAAAAGGTGCCATCCTTCAGCGGTGTTCCCATGCGGGGGGCATGGTGTTTTTTACAGAATCCGCGGCGATTGTTGGACCTGAGCCAGTTAGTGCATCCGGCCACCGTGCATTCGCGATTCTCTACCGGCGGATTGAGTGCTTGCTCGCCGGCTACCGTCGCAACCTGTGCGCGCCAGTAGCTGCCATCGCGCATCGGAGTACCCACAGGGATGTTCAGGTGCCACCAGCACCGTAGTGTCTTGGCCCGCGTGATATGCGTGCAGTCCTTCACGGCGCACGGCTTCTTCTGCTCTTCGCCCGTCGTGTTTCCTCTGATCCGGTAGTGAGCCTTCACCACAAAGAGCGGCCCGCTCTTCGGATCGCCCGGCTCGAACCCTGCGAAGCGGCGCTGCACCTGCGCCTGCATCATCTCCTGGTGGCGGAAGCACATGGTACCCCTGTTGAGCTGCGAGAGCTTCGTGCCACAGCCGGCGAAGCTGCAGCGGCGCGGCGCGAGCTTTACCGTGAAGGGATCGGTGAGCTGGTAGTCGGGTGCGGAATTCATGCGCGCCTCCGTGCGAGAGACTTACGCTGATGCGGTGTCAGCAGTGACTTCGCCGGCTTCACGCCGCGCGCGATCATCTCATCTGCGATGGTCTGCAGCGCCGTACGGTGATCCGTGCGTAGCTTGTCGTCGCCGTTGTAGCTGCCATACACAATGCCCAGCGCATCGTTGATCTCCGCCGCCACACTCCAGGAGAGCCTGCGCCCCTTGATGGCGTCGATAAAATACTTCAGCTTGATTGAGTCGTAGCGCTTACTCATGCCTGCCTCCGTTCACTGTCCATCGGATCAGGTGCCAGCTTCGCGGCGCGCTCTGCTGCTTTCTTCTCTGCGCGGGCGATGGCCATCGCCTTGTGCCGTGGGCATTCCGGGCTAGTGTGATCGCAGAGCCGGTGGCAGGGCTTCACCGCTTCACATCCTGGGCGCGGATCGTCGTATGCGGGTATGGGTTTGTTGCTCATGCTGTCACCTCAAATCCCACGAGTTTAGTGTCGTATCCCAGCATCACAGGATGGCGAGGAGAGCCGCCCAGTGTAAGACCTAAACAACTAGGCGACCAGCGCGCAGCCAATCGCGCGTTCTCAATAACGCGGAGAATGTGGTTATTGAAGTTTGTGATTCGCCGCGTCACGTCTTCACAGCCCCAGGCGCACACCAGAGCTGAAGCGTCACGGCCAACCACGCGGATGTAATCGAGGTTAGTGTCAATTTCTTCCAGTGCAGCGCGCGAATCGAGCATTGCGCGTGGATCGCGCGATCTCAACGGATAAAGATTGATCACATCGATTCCGTTGTAGCCCCAGCGTCCCGCGAAGCCCATACACTTCCGAATAGTCTGATCGTCAGCCCCAGCATCGGCAGTAGATGGGTTGAACATTAGGAACGCTACGCGCTTCGGGGCCTCGCCAGGATTCCACCAGCGCGAGAGACGGAAACGGAATCGACGGTCCGGCGAGAGTTCGGCAGCACGATAGATTGTCATTGCCCACCTCCGCCGTTGGCTTTGGGGACGGTTAGGTAGACCTGGTACCAGTCGAACGCGATGGCGTGCTGTGCGGCAGGCAGTGTCATATTCTGCGCGCACACCTGGCGATGCAGCCAGTTCTCGACAACGTCCTTCTCTTTTGCTGCGGGCTTCGGTGCGTAGGGCTGCGGCCACAGGTTCTTCAGATCGTTGGAGCCGCCGAGTTCGAGCGAGATGAGGTGGTCAATCTCCACCTTCTGCCCGGTGCAGTTCTCGCCGGTTAGCCCATACTCGGCGCACGCCTGGTGCTTCACGCTCTCCGGCACATTGCGGATGGTGCCGGTGTGGAAGTTTAGATCGCAGAGCTGCGCGACCGTAGCATCGGGCCGCACATCGCCCGGCGTAACCGTCAGATCGTTGAGCACAGCAGGGCCATGCTGGCGGTAGTGAGCAGGCACGCCGAGAGGAACCAATAAGAAGAGTGCGATCAGTTTTCGTGTCATGGCCGGGTCGCCTCGCTTTCATCGCGGAAACGGACCATGTTGTCGTCCATACAATCGCGGATCAGCAGACCGCGCGCTTCGAGGTAATCGATGCTGAGCTGGAGACAGGCGAAGCCTGTCCTCATCCGAGAGGCCTTCGGTGAGGTGATACCAAGGCTCGTCAATCGAGCCGTACATTATGCACTCGCCTTCGATATGCGAGACGCACATTTCATAGGCCATCGAGTGAGCGAGATCGTTTAGATTTTCATCGCTGATTGGCTGGCTCGCTGACTGGCTGACCTGCTGCTTTGTTATGGCGGTTGTCATTTTGCTGCTCCTGTCTTGTTGCAAGTTTTGCTGTGCAATGCTGCGGGTGAATCATCTGTTGGCATCACGTCATAGGTGAGCGGGATACGGTTGGTCGATAGCCAGCTCTCGACCAGTTCGCCGCACTTTTTACAGAGGCCTCTGCGGACGAAGGTGTAATAGCGGGACTTCAGCTCCGCGCGCGTCTCCGGCCATTTATCAAACAGGTTGCGACGGCTCACCGCGCACCTCCGTGGTGAACGAAGTGGAGTATGAGCGCCACGATCAGGCCGGTGAGCACGATGATGCCCCAGGCGGATACGGCGAGCGGATTCGATTTGCGGCAGTAGAAATAATCATCAGCCATTGGCTGCCTCCTTGAAGCCCTGCTCGATACTCTTGGCATCGTCAGGAAAAAGATGCAGGCGGAGCTGCCCGAACTCCTCATGAAACCCGGCGCGGTCCAGCGCCTGCAGGGTGCGCAGCATGGTGAGCGACTGGTGGCGGTAATGCAGCTTCGTCGCCGCCAGTTCCGCATCATTGGTGATGAGGTAGTAGCCACCCGTCTTCGCGTCGCGCGATGCGCCGATGCCGATACCCAGCATGCGCAGCGCGGCAATATCGTCGCTCAGCTCGCGGCGGTCGCACTTCACGGCTGCGCACAGCTCTTTTCCGCTGATGATGCGGGCAAGTCCGCAGCGCGATTCCAGCCGCCACAGGATGCTCGCCTGCCGCGGCGTAATGGGCCACTCCTTATGGCGGCCGGCAAGAACCTCCCGCAGCCGCGCGAGGTTGCGGTCTTCCAGCGTGTCGAAGAGCGAAGCCGTATTCGGTGCTGCCATCGGGAGGTCCTTTCTTTCTGAAATTCAGCGGCGAGGTGTTTCATGCTGGGAATCGTTTAACCAGGTCCACGCATCTCGCGTAGCACCATGCCTCGCCGCGCTTTCCGCTGCCTTGACCCAGCGGAAGATCAAACTTGTTGCGTCAGACGAGGCAGATATCAGCGATCTTGTCGACGGCTTCGAGACGCCGGTTCCAGTGGGGATGCTGATTCTTTTCCTGAGTGACCACTTTGTTGAATGCATCCATCGCGGTTTCTGCGACAACGTTGAACGTCTCGGGCGACGCTTCGGATTCGTCGGTGCCCTTTTCCCAGCTACCGATCTTTACTTTCCAGAGTGCCTTCATCGTGTCTTCCTTTCCGGTTGTGCTTCGTGGCGGTTGTGACCCATTAGTCCAACACAGGCCAATGTTTGCTATCGAGCGGTGAGCCTCCGAGCTTGGCAATAATGGCCTCACACTCGTCAACGCGGGATGAAGGAAACTTGCGGTCCTCACCCGCGATAACAATCTCGCTGGCCCACTCGCCTTCGCAGCAGTAGGTGTGAAAGGCTTCGCGGATGATGTTCACTTCGCGTTCGGCAAATGTTGGCTGTGTCATGACAGTAGTGCCTCCAATTTCTCCGGCGTTCCGTCGAGCTGTTTGAGTATCCTGGTCACTGCCGCTTCGATGCGCCGTGCTTCCGCGCGGCGATCCAGCAGCTCTTCGAAGACAGCGGCCTTTGCATCGGTCGCTGCGCGTACACCAGCGTCTGCGGTCTTCGCTGCCTGCTCACGGCACTCTGCCGCGATCTTGGCAAGCTCTGCGTCGGTGAATGTGCTGTGGCGCATCAAGCCGTCACCGCCTTTGCATAACGCTCGACATGGGAAGTGCGCCTGCGCAGCGATGGAAGCGCGGACGCAATACATTGAAGTTGGATCAATAATTGAACTCGGCTATGCGCATTCCTATATGCCTTCGCACGCTCAAGGATGTAATCCGTGTCGTAGTGAAGGCCACCAACCGCAGAGCGAAGCAGTAGCATTGGAGCGATTCTTCGTGGACGCATCATGCCGTCACCTCTTCTGCGGAATTCGCCACGCGCGCAGCATTGTGTGAAGTGGCGGCGCTGCAGAGGTCCGCAATCATGGTGATGTACTCGCGGCCTTCCGGGCTGGTGCGGTAGCAGCTCGGCTCGGTCGCGGTGCCGTAGTGATGCACGTAGAGATAGCCGATGCCAAGCAGGAGGATAACGACGATCTGCGGCACCGGAAACGCTCCGGGCTGCAGGCGTTCCAGGTGCCTATCGATCTCGCCGAGGGTGCGGCCATTGGGGCAATCGCAGAACTCCAGCGCATCCCGGTCGCGCAGCAGCAGTAAGGGATTGATGACGCTGGGCTTCATGCCTGCACCGCCTTCTCCATCACGAGGAAAGGACGCGCGAGCAGCATCTCTTCTGCGAGCTTGCCCGCGATCTCTGCCAGGTCGGCGGCACCTGCGGCCAACATCGTTTCAGCGCGATTAGTCTCCAGCGTTGCTTTCTTCTCTGCATAGAGCTGCAGAGTGTTGTAGCAGCGCGCGCAGGGCGACCAGCCATCGAGCGCGATGAAGATGCAAGCCTGGTGCCCGCAGTGCGAGCAGATGGCGTGCGGTGAGACGTGGATGAAGACGCTGCCTGCTGCCAGCTCCACGCGCACCTGCACATCGCCTGCGGTGATGGGAGCGATATCCGCGATAGTGAGTTTGTCGCCCTTCATGCGGCCCTCCGCTGCTTCCGGTTGTGGGCGATAAAGGAAGCTGTCAGCTGCTCACTGGCGGCCCTCCACGCGGCGCGTGGTGTGGCATAGAGGCCATTGTGCAGGTACGCGCCCTGCAGACCTTTACGGATGAACCAGCACGGCTTCTCCGGCGCGTGGTTGCGGAAGTACTCCACATAGTCGAGCGTGGCGCTAGGGACCAGGAGCAGGACATTTTGCTTGGGCGTGAGCCGCTTGCGCGGCAGGCGAGTTGAGAGAGGGTTACGTCCCATCACTTCACCGCTTTCTTCGCGCGGGGCTTGCGGACGGGCTTCTGCTTTTCGCGGAGCTCGATCTTCACCGAGGGCGCCTTCGACTTCACGCTGATGCACTGGCCGAATGCTGCCTGCACCTTCTGCAAGGTGCGCTTGGTCGCAGTCAGCGTGCGCAGCGCGTCTTCGGCACCGGCGGTGAGCTCGTGCTTGATGCGTGTGGTGAAGAAGCTCTGAAAGACCGGCAGCCCGGAGCTGGTGCCAAGCTGATCGTTGAGCAGCTCGTGCAGCTCGTCTACCTTCGGCTCGTTGACTGTGACCGTGGTTCCGGTGGTAACGGTCACGGTGTTGAGCGCGCCTTCCAGTCGGCGGCTCTGCTCAGCGTGCGCGGGCGCGTAGCCGTGGGTGTTGACCAGGTCAATCACGCGCTTCTTCAGGTCCTCGGCAACTTCATGCGTGGCGTCTGCATTTCTCTTCGCCAGTTTGTACTGAATGATGAACGCGTCGATCTGCGTGGGTGTGGGCTTCTCGAAGACGGCATCGGGCATGTCAGTCAAGCTGCACGCGATGTTGCCATCGTCGTCAGCAGTCACGATGCGCTTGACATTGAGGGTGTAGTCTTTGCCGTTCAACGGCGCGTCGTCGATGTGAGGATCGCGCGACTTGATTTGTGGATGCTGTGTTGCGGTGGCGGTTGTCATGTTGCTCCTTTATCAGAGTTGCGAAAGTTGGAATTCATGTAACTCGCTTGCGGGGACAGGCGGAGCCGGTTCGAAGGTGCGGCGGTCGGCGTAGCGCTCAGTGAGGATGAGCAGACAGGTCGAGCCGCAGACGTGCGCATCGGCAGAATCATCCCGCTCGAAGTGGTCCGGGTCCGTTATCGGCGTGGTGGTCAGCTTCCCGTCGCCGGCGATCCGCATCTGGTACCAGTGACTGTCCAGCACCTGATCTTTGTCGCAAGCGGTGCAGTGCAGTTCGCGTGGCTGTGTGGTCTCGCTCACCGCGCACCTCCGCTGATCAGGAATTCGAGGCCGCGATCCGCGATGGCGCGAGCAACTTCAAACGACGCCCAGGTAACGACGAGCGCGAAGCCGACGCACATCACGCGCTCCGCGATCTTGTCGACTCGCTGCCAGTTGAATACGTCGAAGCGCGCCTGCCAGATCGTGTAGCTACGCCGCCAACTCCAGCGGCGGACGTAACCGCCCGTCGCCAGCCACTCGCGCGCATCAGCCTTGGTCTGCTCTAGCACAAAGGGGTGGAAGCTGCCATCGCACTCGCCGTCGGCGACGGCCTGCGCTAGTTTGGGGTCGATGCCGACCATCTTCTGATGAGTGAAAATATTCACTGCGCTGCCTCCTGTCGTGCCGCCTTCGCCTGCTTGATGCCCGCGATGGTGTTGAAGAGCTTGCGCGCGCTGAGGTACTCCGGTGCGCTGCCACGCTTGCTGCTGAATACGTCCTGCACCATGCAGCCGTTCAGGAAGGTGCGCATCTTGGTTGCGGTGAATTCCTTGACGCCGTCCAGTTCCTGTCGCACGATCTCAGCCGCGCGCTCCTCGCTGATGCCGGGCAGGCTGACTACGGTCTCGATGCGCGACTCCCACTGCTGCAGGTCTCCGGCGCGGTTGCTGAAGAAGTTGCGCAGTTTATGGCTGCCCAGTAGCATGACGCCGAAGTATGGCGGCAGGTCGTTCAGCTCGCGCACGATCTCCAGGCAGCGCATGTCAAGGTGCTGCGCTTCGTCGAAGGTGAAGACCACACGGCGCGAGCGGAAGAAGAGCCGCAGGCTGTTGAGGTTCGCCTGCAGACTGCGCGCGGCGGGCAGTGCGCACGCCTGCATGATCTTGCGGATGAGGTCGCTGGGACGAATGTCCTGCGAGCAGTAGACGTAGAAGGCGCGCGCGCCGTGGCCGTTCTTGCTCAACTCGTCACGGTTGAGCTGCTCCAGGAGCGCCAGCATACTGAAGGTCTTCTGGCTGCCGGGCGCGCCGTAGACGACCACCATCTTGCCGTTCTTCAGTGTGTAGTGGAACCACTGACGCAGCGTGGCCACATTCTCAGTGTCGTAGAGTTTGCCGGCACCCTGCGCGCCATCCCCTGCCGGATGCGCGTCGACGAACTTGACGATCTTGGCGATCACGTTCTTGTTGGTGCCGCTAATGCGGGCGTAGTTACCCTTGAAGAGCATGGAGAGCGTGTTGTCTGCGCAGCCGACGTGCCGCGCAAATGTCGTGAGCGTGAGGCCAGTGGCGGCCATGTAATCGCGCGCAATCTTCGTAGCTGCCTGGGCGTCAGGCAACTGCATGGCTGCGATCTCCTTCTTCCGTTCGTAGCTGAGTCCCATCTAATCCTCCAAGAGTTGCTGAACCAGGTCATGCGTGTAGAGCGGTTGGCGGACTGTGACCGTCCGTTGGGGTTTGAGTTGTGAACGCTGAGTGATGGCGTCCGTGCCGGTGGCGAGTAGAGGAAGAACGTCGGGCTGTGTGTCAGCGTGCGCGGGCTGCCCACTATTGGCGACGGCGCGGGAGAGTCCGGCGAGCGATTCGCGGGTGCTGCGCATCAGGGTGCGGCGCTGCTGCATACTGGCGCTGATGCGGTCGCGCGTTTCCTTATCTCCGCTCTGGCGCATCAGCAACTCCGCCTGCAGCGTGCAGAGCAGGTGGCCGTCGGTATCGTAGATATCGACCGACTGCATATCGCAGGGGTCGTAGGCGACCAGCACTTTGCGCGTTGTGTATTCGTGCATGATGGCGCTGGCATGCAGATCGTCTGTGCTGGGAACGTAGCGCCGACCCCGCAGGCTGACGGCGCAGGAATCTACCTTGCGCAGCTCACGCTCCAGCAGCAGCGAGCTGAGCAGTGCGGGGCTGGGCGCGGGGCGCGCATCCTTCCAGCGATCCGCCACGAAGACCTCCGCCGGCGAGCGACCATTCATGCCTTCGCCGGACTGCGGCTCAGCGTGGTAGTAGACCTCCAGCCAGTTCATGAACGCCTGCACTAATTCGCTGCATAGCGGAATGTCAGACTCTGCTGCGACCTGCGCGGAATCCATCTGGCCGCGCTTGCGCAGCATCATCAATCCCTTGTGCCGCGCGAACATGGCGTGGGTGCTGTCGGGCCGCAGATGCGCCGCTGGGCCGGTGTAGCTGGGCCACGCCTTGTCGAAGCGGTTATGCAGTGAATTGTGGAAGCGCTCCACGCCCTTCGACTGCGCGTGGTATGGCAAGCAGAAGGTGACGGCGATGTTGAAGCGCTGCATGACGCTGCCGCCCTTGCCGTCGCCGGTGAGTGAGCGCACACCCTCGCGGTGCATCTCTTCGGCCATGCGCTCGGCTTCGTCTAGCTCGTGCCGCTGCGCGCCCTTGGTGAATTTTTTGTAGTCTTTGCCGTTGTCGCAGTAGAAGCCGTAAGGGATGCCATGCGCGGTGGCAGCGCGGCGAAATGCTGTCGCTAAGGACAGGCTGCTGCCGTTGCGCGAGAAGGCGACGCCGGTGACGTAGCGCGAGTGGTAATCGAACATGGTGGTGAGGTGCATGCGGATGGGCTGCAGGTCGCAGTCGTCGAAGATATCGTTCTGGCCGAGCACATCGAAGATCATGTGATCGGACTCCCATATCTCGTTGCTGGCCACGTCTGTGTACGCGCGGCGCAGGAACGGGCTGAAGGTCGCCTCGTACTTCTCCTGCCCCTGCAGCGCCAGCATTTTCATACTCACGCTGACTTCGTTCGGATTGTTGAGGAAGGCACGCACCGTCTCGTAGCTGGGCACGGCGGCCTCCACTTCCAGAGCGCGGGCGCGGACGTACTCATGCGCGACGGTGGCGCTGAGTTTGCGCTCTAGAAATACATAAGCCGCCAGCGTGGCCAGCTCAGGGTTCTGCTTGGCCCATCGCGATTGATTCTTGTCGGCTCGGCGCTTGTCTGCCAGAGCTACATCGCCACCATTGCGGCGGTAGCTGGATGCCCAGCGACGGATGCTGCGCGCGCTGACGCCGTGCAGCTCGCTCAAATATTGTTCGAGCAGCTCGACGGTGGTGACGTTGCGGCCATTGGATATCTTGAGCTGTAGATACTTATTGCGCTCGTAGCTGCCGGGTGTGGCGAGGCGGTAGTCCAGGATGGGTTGGATGATCTGCAACCGCTCTGCAGCCTTTGCCTGGTCGCGCGGATCGACGAGGACAACGCGCTCAGTGGATTGGTGGCCGGCGAAGAGGGGCGACAGGGTTATGGCGGTTCCCTGTGCTGCGACGCTCGCAACGTCTCCGCCGGCCAACTTGTTCTGCGCGTCCTGCGGTAGCGAGGCGGCACAGTATTCTTTGAGGGGCTTTCCGTTGCGTCCGCGCTGCTGCGTCTCACGCGTATGCAGCTTGCCGGTTGCAACCTGCATCTCCACCCACTTGGCGGAGCAGCCAGTCAGCTCGATAACCTTCTCTTTGCTAATCCACTGGGATGTCATAGCGTCACCCCGCGCAGGCGCGCTTCCAGCAGCGCGATTTGTTCATCAGCGCTTTTGCGGATGAGATATTGGCGACCGAGTTTCAGCACGTCGGCTTCCTCGCCGTTGATCACCTGCAGGCCAGCCTGCTCCACACGGCAGGTGAGCAAGCGGTCATCGCCGGTGGCGTGGCAGAAGGCGCGGTCCAGTTCAGCAGGCCACCGATAGTCTTCTTTCGATTCCGCCGTAAACCCGTTGAGCATTCTTTCTGTGATCTCGCGGCCAGTCAGCAGCGACATCTCTTCGGCGAGTTGAATGCGCGACTTGCCGCTGCGCTTGATGGCGTCGACGAGGATGCCGCGAATGATGAATGCGTCGTTGAAGCTGCCGGGAAGAAGGTTGGCGGATTGCAGATCGAAGGAGAGCTGCTGAATGGCGGTTATTTTTTGCTGGTGTTTTGCCGTAGATGCTGCGCCCGGCTTAGTGCGAAGCTGTGTGCGTGATGAATTCATGCCGCCACGCTCCGAATCCTCGACATTGCCGTGCGGCGCTTCGTAAGCTCGCGTTCAATGGCACGCATCACTCTGGCGGAAGTCTTCTCGCCCAGGAAGACCAGCCTCACAAACTGCGGCGAAACCTTCAGTTTTCTCGCAATGGCCGAATAGTTCGGCTTCATAGCTACCGCGCGTCGGTATGCGTGGATGTCCGGGGTAAAATTGGTGGGGGTCAAATTGAAACCTCTGCTTTAGAGCAAAGGTATAAGCAGGCTTATATTTCTGTCAAGAACAAAAGTACGCTTTTGTCAGAAGATTCTCGGTCCCGGGGCCAGCTAATAAAAGAGGTGCGCAAAGCATCGGGGATGAGTCAGCAGAATCTCGCCCATTTGTGCGAGGTCAGCCAGGTCGCCATCTCTCGCTGGGAGAAGGGATTAGACCGCCCATCCCCAAAATCTCTATTGAAGATTTCGCAGCTCGCCACCGATCCTGAAGTGGTAGACAAGCTGCGCTATGCCAGCGGCGTATCCGATCTGGCCGCACCTGGAAAGACACCTGCCGCCTCGCCTATCCGGGAAATCCCGCTGGTGGCAGGCTCGGTAGCCGCCGGTGTTGGCCGAGCGATATCTGGCCGCGATATTGAAGCCACCCTCACCTTTCCACGCGAATGGCTGCCGCGCGGTGGCAATATCGTTGCTGTGCGCGTCACTGGCGATTCTATGACGCCGATCCTCGATGACGGGTATATTGTGCTGATCGATACGGCGCAGCGCGATCCGAAGAGGGCGGTTGAGCGCATGGTGGCGGCACGCGACGGTGACGGTATCACTATAAAATGGCTGCGTCAGGACGGCGATATCTATATGCTGGTCCCAAACCACACCACGCCACGCCATGCGGTACGCATCATGCGGGCAGAGGGTAATGCTTCCATCTGCGGCGTCGTGGTGAAAATTATTGCAGATCCACCAAAACCGAGAAAGTGAGAGACGATGAGCTTGCTCAATGAAGAAAATAAGGATGCGAGCACCAACGACGAGCTGGTGAAGTACTCCGAGAAGCTTTTTAGCCGCGTGCAGTGGCTCTATGTGTTGCTTCCGCTGTCGGGCGCTGCGCCTGGAATTATTGCTGCGCTCAGCACTTCGAGTGATGCAGGGCTGTACTTCATCTTTGGGGCCGTGGTGGGTGTACTCATCGGCTTCGTGATCGCCGACGTACTTGTCAGCTTCTTCCGGCTGCACGCGCTGCAGGCCCGCAAGCTCACAGAGTAGCTACATCCCTTTAAAGAACTCTTCCAGCGTTGTATCCAGTGCGCTGAGGATGCGCGCCAGTGTGGTAACGGTGACGGACTTCTCGCCGCGTTCCAAAATGCCGATATATTCCTGCGTTAGCTCGGAGTGATCAGCGAGCATCCGCTGTGTGAGGCCGCGCTTTGTTCGCAGCACCCGAATCCGGCGGCCTATCTTCGTCGACAGCGTGATTGCCATGCATCAAGCATGGCCGCAGGTCTACGGGAAATAAGAACTAAAGTTCGTTTCGTTTTTAGGTACCTCGCCGCCACCGCGTATTGAATGCGCAAATGTGTGGAGCGACACTGCGGGCATGAACTCTCCCTTCGCATGGCCGGGCGGTAAACGCTGCCTAAAGAAAACACTGCTCACGCTTATTCCGCAGCACACCATCTACGTCGAGGTCTTCGCTGGATCGGCGAAGCTGCTCTTCGGTAAAGAGCCATCGCCGCGCGAGGTCATGAACGACCTCAACGGCGAAGTGACTAACTTCTTCCGTGTGGCGAAGCACCGCCCGGCGGAGCTGGCCGAGCAGTTTGAGACAGACCTGGTACACGGCGGCAGGTTCCGCGAACTGCTGAGCTGCAACAAAGGAGACGACGAGCTGCAGGATGCGCTGCGCTTTGCCTACCTGGTCTGGTATAGCTACGGTGCGAAGGGAGAGCACTTCGCCAGCTCCAATGCGAAGACTCTGCTGGCTGGACGCGCGCGCAAATCGCTGGACCGCATCCGCGAGCTGCTGCAGGCGGTGAGTGAGCGGCTCTGCCATGTGTTGATCGAGCAGCGTGACTTCATGGAGATACTGACGCGCTACGATTCTCCGGAGACCTTCTTCTATCTCGATCCGCCCTACGTCCACTTCCAGGCCAACGGACGCTACGGCGCACTGACGCAGGAGAAACGTGAAGCGTTGTTTGCGCGCCTGGCAGAGCTGCAGGGGAAGTTTCTAATGAGCTTCGACGACTGCGCTGAGGTGCGCTCGCTCTGCCGGCGGCACAACTTCAAAGTGCAGGGCGTGAGTGTGAACTACAAGCTTGGCCAGAAGAAGGCGAAGCTGGCGCACGAAGTCCTCATCACAAAATAACTACCGATACGCACCTCAATCTTTCCGCGCGGAAGAGTGTTTCCGCGCGAACATATATCGCTGCGCGCGCAGCCTACTCTGCAATCTAAGCCGCAAGGCTGCTTCTGCACTGCGCCACCATCCCTGAAGGAAAAGGAGGTCGCGGAGAACAAGCCAGAGCCGCTGTGTTCGAGGGGCCGTGCTTCCTTGGCGGTTGTCCGGCCCCGCACAGTGCACATGAGATCGCGAGAGGGTATGGCAAGCAAAGAACAACTCGATTGGCTCAAACAGATCGCACCGGCAGCACAGGCGGCTGACGCGCAGTACGGCGTGCCGGCGAGCGTCACGCTCGCCCAGGCGATTCTTGAGTCCGGTTGGGGCCAGAGCAAGCTGACGCTGCAAGCCAACAACTACTTTGGCATCAAGGCCGAGCACCTGAACGTGCCCAACAGCTATGTAGAGTTCCCGACGCTGGAGTACATGTTCGGCGTGAAGAAGATGGTGCTCGCAGGCTTCGAAAAATATCCCGATGCGGCGGCTAGCTTCGCAGATCACGCGCAGTTGCTGCACGATGCGCCGCGCTACCAGCCCGCGATGCGCGCGGCGAAGTCGCCGCAGGCCTTCGCACAGATGCTGAAGACCTGCGGATACAGCACATCGCCCACCTACGCGCCGATGCTGACTGCACTGATGAACGAGTTCGATCTGTACCAGTACGACAATCCACTACCGCAGCCCCCGGCTGCAGAAAAGAAGGCAGTATGAACCTGGACAAACTGAAAATGAATACGCGTGGTGGGATGCGACCGGCGTTTGCCGTCTTCGTGCTCGCCATCATCCTGTTCGCTGTGGCCACGCTGGCGGGTTGCCCGCAGAGCACCCCACTGCACAAGGCATCGGTCGCGGCAGATTCCATCGGCTCGGCGCTGAACAGTGCCGCACAGATCAACCATGAAGACACGCTGGAGACCGTAGCGGACCGCGCCGCGCTCGCCAGTTACATCGACGGGCTGGCCAAGCTCAACGACGCGTTTGTGGCGCAGCTCAAGACTGCAGAGGCGAACAACGGCCAGGTGACGGCCGCGCAGATTGTCTCCGCATTCAACGCGCTCAATACCCAGGCGCAGAGCCTGCAACAGCAGGGGCTACTGCACCTGAAAAGCGCCTCGGCCCAGTCGCAGTTCAACAGTGTGACGGCGACCATCCAGACGCTGCTGACCACCATTCAGGCGCTATTACCTGCGGTGACCTCGCACAATCGTTTGCCGGGGCACGGCGCGCCGCTGGCGCTCTGTGTGCTGGCGCTTACGCCGGAGGAGATCACGGCGCTGCTGGCACTGCTGATCCCGCTGGGTGAGCAGGCCGTGACGCTGGTGGAAAAACTTACAGCCATGAAGAGCGAGACGGACGCGCAACTACAGGTAGACGCGCTGTCGCAGGACGCACAGGCTGAGGCGGTGGCCGAAGCGGATGAGGCCGCGGGCTCGACAAGCTAAACCGAGATACACAACGACGAGGGCAGTAAATGCCAGTGGGCTGGGAGCCAGATGGGCTAACCCACATCGGAACAAAGGCCGGCAGTAGCGCCGCAGCAAGGCGGAGCGGGAATACATCCCGCTCCGCCGTAGTACAGGAGGAGCGATGGTCCAGGTTGCGATGACACCGGAAGATTTTAAGGCGAAGGCTGAGCAGCTCCGCGCCGAGCAGGGGCTCGATCTGGCAGGCTCGACCGGTGGCCAGGTATCGAAGGACGGCATCACCGCCGAGTGGGCCTACGACGGCAAAAGGCTGACGGTCACGGTGCTGAAGAAGCCCTTCTTTTACAAGATGAGTATGTGCGAGGACAAGCTCCGCACCTGGTTGAGCGCATCTGCAGTGGTGCTGCTGATGTTTGTGCTGAGCTTTGTGCCCGCACGCGCGCAGTCGCTGCCTGATGCTCCGAGCACGGTGCAGCACCTGGCGGAGATTCAGTCTTGCAGCGATCAGTATGATGCGGCAGCCAACGCGGCCAACGATGCCTTCTGGCTCTCAATAGGGCCGCAGGCCGAGCGCTTCAACAAGATGTTCGAGGACTTCTCGGCGATTGGGATGCTGCTCGCGCCGATCCGCGCCGACCGGGAGCCGGTCTTCAGGCTTTTTTGTGGGGCGGCGGACCGCGCTGCGCTGGCCGCCATCGTGGCGCAGCTTCCGAAGAAACCTACCGAGGCGCAGGTGCGTGCGGAGTATCTCTCCGGCCTCAGTAAAAGGGTCCACGCAGAGCTGGAAAATGGCGGATTGGCAAAATCAGCCCCGTAGAGCGACCGGCGGCGCTCATGGTGGGGTAGGGGCAAGGATTTCACGGCACGGGTGCCGTGGATTTATTAGGGGGATTTACGGCCCATCGGGTACGCGGATTAGCCCCTGCATTTGGGGCAGGTTGGGAAAGGTGGTTTTGAGATGCAAAAGGCATGGCTGGCAGCACGCACTTGGTTCCTCGGAAAGAAGACCTACATCGGCGCGTTCGCGCTCGCGGCAACGGGCGTCCTGGGCGTCGCCACCGGCAAGCTCAGCGTGACCGACGGATTCGGGTTGGTCAGCGCCGGCTTCGCCGTCAGCGGCCTCGCCGCCAAGCTCGACCGGCATCACGGCCAGGTGATGGATGCGGTGGTCGCGGCAGCGGGCGTCGGCGTCGCGATCCGCACGCACAGCCCCGCCGCCATCAAGGTAGCGCTGCAACCGCTGGAGAGTGACGCGCTGGCCGCCGCAGTGGCCGAGAGCACGGCAAAGGACGGTGCCACCGCATGAGCCCATTCGCCGCCGCCTCACATCTTCCGTCCGGTAACGCCCGCCTCACCATGAGCCGCTCCTGGTGGAAGCTCACGGTTGCCATCAGCCTGGGCACCGGCATGGTCCTCTCGATTGTGGCCGTGGTCTTCGAGTTCGCGCAGCGGTATCCGACGGAGACGTTCGCGCTGCTTCGGCAGTGGGGACCGTGGTTCCTGATCATCACGCTCTGTCTGGTGCTGTTGAGCAACCTGCTGAACAAAGGCATCGAGGGCGGCCTGACTGTATTCCGCGAGAGCACCCAGGCACAGATGGCGTCGGCTGAAGCTCAGAAGGCTTCCGCCGAGGCACAGGGTCGAACGGCAGATGCGATGACGCGGCTGGCTGACCAGGGCAGTAAGCAGGCAGAAGAGGTCCGCAGACTGAGCATCTATGCCGCGCGTGAGTTTCCGAACGTGTACGACAGGTTCGACAAACAGGATGCGGTACTCGGTACGGTGGCGCGGGGCATTGAGGCGTTGCATGGCAGGTTAGACAGACTGAAAGAGCATGACAAGGGAGCGACGCAATGAGTGTAGTGGATGGCGAGCTGAGGCAGACACGGCGGCGCAGGGGAACCATGCTGAAGTTCATTCGGCAGGGTCACGAGCAGCAGCTCTCGCGCATGGACGACTACGACATGTGGGTGATGATGCTTGATCTGGGCATGACGATGGGGAGAGTGCAAGTGCTCACCATGCTGCAGGACCTGCTCACCCTGGGCCTGATCGATTACAAGGCGAAGAATGACGAGAAGACCGGGGACCTCCGCATCTTTGAGATACAGCTTACCGCGGCAGGGCTGTCGCTGGTGATACGCCGTAAGAGCACGGACGAGGTACTGTTCGACTAATGACAAAGCCCAGGCCAAAGCGCGGGGAGCGGCGCGTAGTGAACCAGCCGCTCAAGATCGACGCATTGCCGCAGAGTGTACGGGACGCAATCGACTGGCTGCGGAACGTGCGCCAGCCGTCGCTGAGCTGGGATGAGATATCCGAAAAGTCGGCGCGTCCTTATAGCAAAGACTGGACATCCGACGAGGGTGGGTTTGTGGATTGGGAGAAGCTCGACCTCAAGGTGTTGGAGCTGTTTCCCACCATGAAGCTCTCACGCAACGGGCTTTCGAACTGGTATGACCAGCGCATCGAACAGGTGCGGCGCGAGGTATTGGCGGAAAGCGCGGCGGCACGGTCCTTTGCGGAGAAGTTCAGCACGCTTTCAATCGACGGAGGCAATGACGCCGTGCTGAACGCGATGCGCGATGAGGTCTTCAAGCTCTCGCGCAGTGTGGACGCGGGCAGTCGCCTACAGTTCGTGAAGCAGCTCAACGCGCTGACGCTGGCGATGGCGCGCATCCAGCGCACTGAGCTGATGAAGAAGCGGGTGGATGCCGACGTGGCCAAGAGCGAGGCCGAGCGGGCGAAGTACGCGGCGCTGGCCGGCGACCCGCGTGAAGTGTATCTGCAGAGCGCCCAGGACGTGCTGAAGAAGTTGATGACGCGCGCCACCGTGCGCAAGGTACTTGAACCGTTGCAAGCCGAGTTAGTCCAGGAGTTGTCGCATGCCGCCGAAGTCTTCGCAAAACAAGTCGAAGCGGCAGCGTCTTGATCAGGCCGGCGCGAAGCTACGCGCCGCGTTTGGTATTGATGTTGAGAACCCGCTCCGCAAAAAAGTAGACCCCGCAACACTGCTGGCCGACGCGTGGACGCTCGCCAGCAACATCACCGACTTTGCCACCACCTACCTGCGCCACTTCATGGTCGATCCAGTGTCGGGCGAGTTCACGCCGCCGGCGGAGTTTCACAAGGAGCTGTACCAGATATTGATGGTGGAGAAGTATGCCGCCGTCGCAGCTCCGCGCGAGCACGCCAAGTCCACCGTCGTCTCCGTCATCCTTCCGCTCTACTGCATCTGCTACAAGCTGCGCCGGTTCATCGTGCTGATCAGTGACACGCAGTCGCAGGCCGCTCTACAGATGGCCGCCATCAAGGAGGAGCTGGAGACCAACGAGGAGCTGAAGAAGCAGTTCGGCGACTTGATGGGCGATAAGAAGTGGGACATCAACGATTGCCGCACGTCGACGGGCATCAGCATTGCGGCGCGCGGCGCTGGCCAGAGCCTGCGCGGATTGCGCTATCGCATGTGGCGGCCTGACCTGGTTATCTGCGATGACATGGAAAATGAAGAGGCCGTGGACAACCCGGAGTCGCGCGAGAAGCTGGTGCGCTGGTTCAAGGGCACGGTCATGAATCTCGGTAAGTACTGCCAGATATTCGTGATCGGCACTATCCTGCGGTACGACTCGTTCCTCTCTGACCTATTGAGCGACGACAAATTCAAGACGTTCAAGAAGCGGCGCTATATGGCCGTCGATCTGGAGTGGACGCCGGAGAGCGTGCTGTGGCCGGAGAAGTGGAGCCTGGCCGAGCTGCGGCAGAAGGAAGAAGACCTGCAGTCGGTGATGTTCAATCAGGAGTTCCGCAATCTGCCTATCAGCGAAGAGACGCAGGTCTTCCGCGAGGAGTGGATCACGCGGCACAAGTACTGGCGGCAGGACGTACAGAACATCCCGCTCTACAAGATCAGCTATTACGATCCGGCAATCAGCGAAAAGAAAAAGGCGGACTTCTTCGCCAGCATCACCGTTGGCATCGACCTTAGCGACGGACGCATTTATGTATTGCGCGCGGAGCAGGGCAAGATGCCGTTCATCAAACAGGTGGACTTCATCTGCGATCGGTGGGATGACGAGCGGCCAGAGGTGGTGGGTATTGAGGACGTGGCCTACCAGGTGGCGCTGCGGCAGACGGTGGAAGAGGTGAGCGCGCGAACCGGGCGCTACATGAACATTGTCGGCGTGCCGCACACCACTGACAAGTTCATGCGCATCGCCACGATGAGTGGCCTGGTCGAGCGCGGCATCATCCGCTTCTGCCTGGACGGCACGCAAAAGACACTCATCTCACAACTCCTCTACCTGGGCAAGATCAAGGATGACTTGGCCGACGCACTGGAGAGCGCCGTGGCGTTGGCGCGGGCGAATAACTTCCGCGCGGCGATTTCCTCCTGTGGGCCGGGAGTGGGAACGCGCGATCCACTGCGCGGGCGCGGAGCATTCAGCGGATTGATGGCAGCGAACGCACAGCGCGATATGGGGATGAGGCAAACGCAAGAAGACTTTATCCAGAGAGATCGAAGGAGTGTGTGGAGATGAGTGTTTTCTTTTGGAAACGCGCGAATGCGCCGGTTGAAGAGCGCAACGGCATGGTGATGCTTAACCTGAGCGAAGCACGCGCAGCGCAGGCTGAGCGGATAGCTGCAGAGAGCGAGGCTGCGGCAGCGGAAGAGCTGCGCGTAGCGGAGGCGCTGAGCCCACAGCTTTACCAGCTCACCAGCGGCGACGGCAGCGACGCGAAGTTCCGGCGCATCACATCGCCGCAGACCATGCGCGATTTCAATCCGCTGATGCACGAGCGCATGCAGCAGGTGTGCTTCTTCCTGGCTGTGACCACGCCCTTCGGCAAGCGCATTGTGGAGATACTCCGCAACTACATTGTGGGCGATGGCTTCAAGGTGGTGTGCGAGGATGCGGATGCACAGGTAATCGTTGACAAGTTCTGGAATGACGAAATCAATAACCTGGGAAAGCTCTCGCTGGAGATGGCGACAGAGCTTTCGATCTTCGGCGAGCTATGCCTTCCGGTGACGGTGAACCCAGTGGATGGCAGCGTACGCCTGGGCTACATTGATCCCCAGAATATCGATGCCATCGAGTACGCCAAGATACAGGGACCGCTGAACGATATCCAGGTGAGCTTCCCGTTGAACGTGCGGCTGCGCAAACAACTCAACGAGCAGACGCAGCAGCGCCTGAGCATCATCCGCACGGACGAAGATGTGAACTCGCCCAGCTTCGGCTACATGGCCGGCGACGCCTTCTACTTCGCCATCAACAAGCCGAAGAGCGGAAGCCGTGGCATCAGCGAATTGTTCAGCCTGGCCGACTGGGTTGACGTGTTCGACCAGATGATCTTCGACTTCGCCGACAAGATTCGCTTCCTCAATGCCTGGGTGTGGCACATGACGCTGGAGGGCGCGAATCCGAAACAGGTGGCCGACTTCCGCGATGAGGTGACCAAGGACCCGCCGCGCCAGGGTGGCGTGCAGGTGACCAACGACAAGGTGAAGATCGAGGCCATCACTCCGGACTTCAAGGGCGCGGACATGGCGCAGGGCTCTGAGGTCGTGAAGAAATACGGTATCGGCGGCGCGGGATTGCCCGACTGGTTTTTTGCCGATAGCGGCAGCGGAAACAGATCCACTGCGATGGAGATGCAGGGGCCGACGGGAAAGAAGCTGACGGAGCGGCAAAACGACGAGGTGAACAATCTTCGCACCATCGTCAACTTTGTGCTGAGCCAGGCGAAGCTGCACGGCACGCTGCGCCAGAGTGCAGATACTAGCTTCACCATCGAGACGCCGGAGATGATGGTGCGCGATCTGACCAACGCCGCCACCACGCTGACGGGAGCCACTACGGCAACGGCTCTGGCTGAGGATCGGGGATGGATACGCGGCCAGACGGCGGCGCGCGTCTTCCATCTGCTCGTTGGTCAGATGGGCGTGACCATCGACGACAGCAAGGATGAGTACGAGGCAGCGCAGTTGGAGCTGGCTGAGAAGGACAAGCAAAAGCAGGACAATCTCTTCCCACAGCAGCAGCTCGCCGCCGCGCTGGATGCGCCGGCCACGCCACCAGGCACAGCGCCCGAACCAGGTGCAGTGTTGCCACCGGACAAGTCAGCCGCAGCAATCGCAGCAGACGCGAACGCGCAAGGATAAGTGATGACACGCGCCGAAGAGTACGCAGCCAAGATCAAGCAGCTCATCGCCAACGCGCAGAAGCTCTCGCCGGAGGCGGTAGCCGCGATTGAGAAGCTGCTGGAGCAGGCCAACGTGGAGGTGCTGGGCAAGCTGGCCACGCTCGATCCCGGAAGCTACAGCAGCGCGCAGCTCAACAACCTGAAGCGTGACATTGCGCGTGCGATGGAAGTCTTCCGCGTGAAGGCTACGCAGACGGTCAATGACATGCAGGCCAGCGCGTATACGATGGCCGCGAACGATATCAGCATCGCCGTGGGCGCGGGGCTGGGCACGACGGCGAGCTACGCCGCGCTGAACCTGAACACATTGCGCATAGCACAGGCGTACACCGCAGACCTGGTGAGCGGCCTGAGCGCGGAGGCTACGACCAAGCTGAACGCGGTACTGCAGCGGGCCTTCCTCGGTGGCCAGACGCTGCCGGAGATTATTGCGCAGGTGGGCAAAGCCATCAGTGGCGACAAGTTCAGCGGCATCTTCGACGAGATTGGGGACCGCGCGTTCAAGGTGGCCACGAACGAGATCATGCGTGTGCATAGCATCGCGGGGCAGGCGCGGATGAAGGACCTGGCTACGCGCAACAGCAAGATCAAGAAGCAATGGGTGCATCTGCCGGCGGCGAGGGTACCGCGCATCACGCATCTACTCGCGGACGGGCAGATAGTTGGTGTGGATGAGCCATTCACCGTCGGCATTGAGCAACTGATGTTCCCGCGCGACCCGAATGGCAGCGCCAGCAACACCATCAACTGCCACTGCATTTCTATCCCCTACATCGACGACGAGGACCTGTACGCGACGGCGGAGGACCGCGCCACGTTAGAGGCTGTGGGGCTGAAAATGGCCGCCTAATGTTTCCGCGCGGAAGAGTGTTTCCGCGCGTCACCAAAGAGGTAGATGGCCGCAATAAGGTTGAGGCTACAAAGCACCGCCATGCTGCACCGTGAGGAGTACAACAATGCCGCCTGAGAAAGTGATTATCCCCGACGCCCCCAAGCATCTGCCCACCGCTCTCGCCGAAAAGTGGAAGAAGACCTTTGCCGCCACGCTCGACGAGTTGAAGGGTGACGAGTCGCGCCCGGAGAGCGAGAAGCGCGCATCCGCGCTGCGCGAGGCCAACAAGCTGGTGCGTTTTACCGCGCCGGACAACTACGAGGATGCTGCCAATTTGGTGGAGCACGCGAAGGCGAAGCGGCCTGAGGGCTGGCCGGTGATCCTGCATGGCGAGCGCGAGGTGGACGGCAAGCCGCACCTCTTTATCGTCACCGCCAACGGCAAGAAGCACTTCTACGAGAAGCCCGCAGCGAAGACGCAAGATGCGCCGGTTGACAACGACGACGAGGGCGCGAAGGGCGCGAAGTAGCAACGCCACAACAACGCATTGCTGTATCGCAACACCGAGGGACGCACGGAATGAAGAAGCGTACGAAGTTGATCTGCCTGACGGTCGCTGAGGCTGCTAACGATATGAGCCTCAGCGACCGCTATGCTTTGCTTGATGGCGCGCTGCTGGCGCAGTTTGGCAATGACGGCAATGGCTACCAGCGCTTCTTCGTGCAGGACGCCTTCCTGGATTACCTCATCGCGCGCGGCGACGACGGCAAGCTCTTCAAGATCACCTACTCCATCGACAAAAACGACAACGTCACGCTGGGCACGGCGCAGGAAGTGGAGACGGCCTACGTCCCGGTCGCGGAGGCCGGCGTATTCGTTACCGAGGCCGGCATTGACCCGGCAACCCTCGATGATTGCACATACCCTGTCAGGCTCATCAAGGCTGGATGGAGTCGTGGCGTAAAGAGCCCGCCACAGAAGCTCGACGTGTATTACCCTCCCGAATTCATCGCGAAAGTGGCTGAGGCTGCAGACGGCGCCAAGTTTGGTCGCCGCCATCCCACTGCGGAAGGCAGTTATCAGGCCGGAGAGAACGATCCGCAGCGTATCGCCGGTTATTTTGAGAAGCCGGTTGCCGCGGGTGATTCCGCCGGCGCGGTTCTCAAGATATTCGAAAGCGAGACGCAACTGCGCGGGCAGCTCAGCTCCGCGCGCAAGGCGGGGAAGCTCGATCTCTTTGGACTTTCCATCCTGGCGAACGTCCGCGTGAAGCCTGGCGTCGCGGAAGGCAAGCAATGCCTGATCGCTGAGTCTCTGGGCAAGCTCTTCAGCTTCGATCTCTGTTCTGAAGCGGGCGCTGGTGGGGGATTCATTTCAGATGAATTACGTATTGCCGCCGCGGCTGACGTGAGCGGAGAGATCGCGGCGGCGCAAAATGCCGCTGTTAAACATGGATCGCCGGTTATCCGGCCAAACAGCGGCAGCCGCACAGCGCGCCACGAGGAGAACCGAATGAATAAGACACAAGTGTTGCGAGTGATCGAGGCTTTGCGCACGAAGGATGCTGTCAGCGCTGCCCGTTTTCATACACAACTCAACGAAGCGAAGGATGATCAGGTCGAAGCGATCTACGTCCAGGTGACGGAAGCGCTGAGCGCCGCGCCCGCTGCTGTCGTCGGCAAGACTCCGGAGCAGATATTGGCTGAGGCGAAGCAGTTGCAGTTCGTCAACGTGATGGAGGCGAAGCTGACCGATTCGAAACTGCCCGAGCCCGCGAAGAAGATGGTGCGCCGCTATTTCGAGGGTCGCGCTGATTCGACCACTGAGCAGCTCGACGCGGAGATCGTACAGGTGCGCGAGTCTTTCTCCGGCATGTCTCCAGTTGGACGTGTGAGCGGCATCTCCGTGGTCGTTGGTCTGGACTCGCAGGAGAAGGTGCAGATCGCGATGGATCGCATGATCGGCGTGCGCGAGGCAGATGCGAGCGTACCCGCATTCAAGCGTGTCAGCGATGCGTACAAGATGGTCACCGGCGACCATGACTTGAGCCGGTTGAGCGGCGGAGCTGGTCTGTGGCTGCGGGCCTCTGAGGCCATCGCCACCACTGACTTCCCAAACCTGCTACTCAACTCCATGACGAAGAAGCTGCTGCAGGATTATGCAGAGGCAACGATTGACGGGCTTGACCTGGTCTACACCCCGGCCACGATTAGCGACTACAAGCTGCAGGACCGCGTGCGCGACGGCTACTTCGGCGAGTTGCCGACAGTTGCAGAAGCTGCAGCGTATGCCGAGATGGCGAAGCCGACTGACGAGCGCGTGAACTACGCGGTCGCCAATCGCGGCGGGTTGCTCACGATCTCTGAGCAGACCATCCGCAATGACGATCTCGGCGCAATCGCCAGGTTCCCGCAGCGGCTTGCTCGCGCTGGCCGCCAGACGCTGCGCACGTCAATCAGCAACTACTTCATCAACAACACGGCTTATATGGCGGACGCCGTCAACTGGTTCGATAACACTCACAGCAATCTGCTGGCGCTTCCGCTCTCGCAGGATGCGCTGATCATCGCGCAGACCAACCTGCGCAAGCAGACGGAGAAGGATTCCGGTGAGCGCCTGAACCTCTCGCTGTACTGGCTGATGGTGCCTGCCGATCTGGAGGCTACTGCTATCCAGATCAACCAGACCAACACGGCTGGCAACAACGCCTTCTATCAGCGCTTCGGTGCCAACAACGAGCGCATCATCGTCAACCCCAAGCTGACAGATGCGAACGACTGGTACTACGGTGCTGCCCCGAGCGAGGCTCCTTCACTGGAGATCGGTTTCCTGGACGGCATCAAGCAGCCGCAAATCTTCCTGGCCAACCTTCCCACCCAGGGAACGAGCTTCACCAACGACCAGATCCAATACAAGGTGAAGTTCCCATACGGCGGAGCCATTATCGACTACCGCGGCGTCGGCAAGAGCGTCAACGCATAAACGGAGCCGCTCGTATAACCCCAAAGCCCGGAGCGGACACAAACCGCTTCGGGCTTTTGCGAAGAGAGATTTTTCAACCCGAGGAGAACCGCTATGGAAGTTGGATTTCGTAAAAGCAATCTCACCCTGGTGCTGCCGAATCCGCTGGCTGCAGGCGCTGGCCAGGCGACGCACTACGTGACCACGAAGGGCCGCATCAGTCATGTGCAGCTCGGCCTAAGCGATACCGGCGTAGGCGCTGGCAGCACAGAAGTTGTCATCAACGTCAACGGCGTTCCCGTCAGCAATGCCGGCGGTATCGCCATCGCTGGCGCAGCCGCGAGCAAGACTGCCGGTTACGACGTGACGCAGGGTACCAACAACTACCCTGGCGGCGCGCGCGTGAACAAGGGCGACCTGATCACCGTCGACGTTATCAGTGTTCCGGCCACAACCGTGCCGAAGCAGGCCGTCGTCATCCTGGAAATTACCCAGATCGACGTATAGCCATACCCCGCGAGCAGGGTGTTCTCCGCAATACCCGCTGTGCCTGCGCCACGCAAGTCAACCGTCAAGGAGTAGAGATGCCCGACCTGAACCAGCCACCGTTGCAGCCGTTCATCGATGCAGTCACGCCGATGATCAGCGACAGTATGGACTGGGTCACGTCGAGCATCTCTCGCTTCGCGGCGCAGGCCATCGGTGAGCGTTACTCGGTCGACAAGCCGCTCGACGTGGTGAGCGACTGCGCTGGTAATAACACCAGCTTTATCCCTCTGCCGGTGATTGCGACGAACGAAGACGGCACCACCATCTTCGGAAAGTATGTGCCGAAGTTTCTGCCGCGATTCAGCACCATCAAAAGCATCGAGTATCCCATCGGCGACACGCCCGGCGACTACGGCGATCCGCGCGACTGGAAGATGTACAACACACCCACTGGCTACCAGCTCCAGCTCATAGCCTGCACTCCGGCTAACACGGAGCTGGTGCGCATCGTCTGGACCGCGCGGCACGCCCTGGACGGCAGCACAGTGGACCATACAGACTTCTACGCGGTGTGTGACTTCATCGCGGCGCTGGCGCTAGAGGCGATGGCAGCCAAGGCCATCAACTTCGGCGACAGCACTATCAGCGCCGACGTGGTTAACTACCGCAGCAAATCGCAAGAGTATCTCTCGATGGCGAAGCAGAAGCGCCGCGCCTACTTCAATCACATGGGCATCGACGAGACGGATACCGGCGTGGAGATTGGCCCAGCGGTGGCGATGGGCGACATGAAGAACATCATGGGCAGCGGCGTGGACCGCCTGGTACACAGCAGGAACACGCGATGATCACACCCATCAAAATTATCGGGCTGGATACTGCGACGGCTGAGGTGCGCGAGGCGGCGCACGTTGGCATGGTGGCAGGCGTCGAAGCTGTCGGCGTGATGGCGCAGAAGCAGGTGGTGGAGAATATCCGCTCTCCCTTTGACGGCATGCCGCCCGCAGTTGCTACTGGCAATCTTGCCGCTTCGGTCAGCTTCTCGGTCACAGTGGAATCCGCGCTGACGCGGCTGATGGTCTTCGCCGGTGCGCCGGCTGATCTCTATGTGGACCCGGTGAACCTGGGCGCGCGCCCGCACATGCTCCCCGTCGAGGCGTTGCTGCCCTGGGTAAAGCAGAAGTTCGGCATGGATGACGAGAAGACCGCGCTGAGCATGGCGTGGGCCATCGCCAAGAGCATCGCCAAGAAGGGCATGACTGGTCGCCAGATGTTCACCCGCGCGGAAGAGACGATTGAACCGCAGGCCGCCAGCATCATCGAGCGGCAGATCGGCGTAGCGCTGCGGGCTATGGGAGCAGGAGGCGGCCTTGTCACTGCGTAACGCTATCGATGCTGCCACCGCGCGCCTGGCTGCGGTGCCGAACATCAAGAACGTCTACAGCTATCGTCGCGAAGCGCGCTCGATGGACCAATTCCTCGCGCTCTTCAAAGACCCGACGGCGAAGAATATCCACGCCTGGATGGTGACGCGCGAAGCGACGGCCACGGTGGATGAAGAGTCGCAGGCGTACAGCCGCACGCACACCATCGTAATGCTCGGTTATCTCAGCGTGAACGACCTGGCCAACAGCGAGGGCACGTTTCAGGACTTGATTGAAGACGCCTGCGCGGCCTTCGATCCGCTCAACGCGCGCCAGTATGGCGGCCAGTTCAACTGGAGCACCGGCCTGAGCGTGGATGGCCCAACGACTTTGATGTACGGCGCGGTGCTGTGCCACGCCTGCAAACTCACTACAAAAATAAGGGAGTACCCACTGATATGAGCGCCACCACGTTGAAAGTCCGTCTCACCGCACTCGGCAAGCTTCGCGCCGGCAACGACACACTCTCCGTGCATGGCGCGGGCAGCAGCTTTACCTTCAAGGCTGCCGATGTGCAAGAGGTCAGCGAGGCTGACTGGGCGAGCGCGCTGAAGACCACCGTGGATGCCAGCGGCAACGCACTGTTTGAGATTGTGCCGGCAGATGAGCCGGCAGCGAAGACGACAGTTGCATTGCCGATTGAAAAGACGGTCGCTGCATCTGCGGCCAAGACGACGACCGAGCCGGCTGAGTAGCTGCCGTCTGCAACGATTTTTTGTAACTACACGCAATCAAGGAGAAGAACATGCCGCCAGGTGGAGCAACATTTCAGGGACAGAGGTCAATACTTCGGAGCATGGTGGTGCCGTCAAATGCTCAGACGACGTGGGGCACGCCGGTAGCGCTGGCCGCATTGCAGGCGGGCGTGGGGCTGCACTTTGACGTGAGCGGGTTCGCCAAGATCACGCCGACGACCGAGAGCACCTACGGACAGGCCGGTAGCGGCAACAGCTTCGCCAGTAACAACTGGCAGACCAGCGTGAAGACCGCCGATGAGATCAGCGGATTCCTGACGGACTACCTGGCCGGATGGCTGCTGGCGTTTGCGATGGGCAAGGACACGGTGACGGGCGCAGGCCCATACTCGCACGCCTTCAACTTCCTGGACACCACCACGGTGGCGCAGGCGACCACGATCTACCGCCAGGACACGGCTGACATCTACTACCAGCTCGTGGACATGGGCATCTCGCAGCTCGTGATCAGCTCCACGTCGACCGGCGCGCTGAAGTTCAAGGCGTCGCTGATCGGCACGGGCCGCTACATCAACGGCTCGCTGGCCGGAATGCCAGCGCCTATTGCGGCACCGCAGTATCTCTTCGGCAGCGATGCGCAGTTTGGCATCGGGCCAACGGCGGGCGGCGCACCGGCGAGCTTCTTCCCGCGCGTCAACAACTGGGAGATCACCATCGACACGGGCATCCAGCCGGTGTACGCATCGGGCGGTGGGCAGTTTGCCGCGTATCTCTCAGTGGCGATGCCGAAGATCAAGCTGAAGGCGGCGATTGCAGCCAGCAACGTGAGCGATGTGCGCGTGTGGCAGTTGGCGCGCACTCCGCTGACGATTGCGCTGTCGATCGCAAGCGGCGCTAGCTCGCTGGCGTTCAACTTCCCGAACGTCATCCTGGTCAACTGCGACCTGGGCGACAGCAGCGGCAACGCGGAGTGGACACTAAACTTCGACGAGACCAACATCCTGCAGGTCGGCGCAACGCCGCTGGTGACGGCGACGGTGATCAACGGGCAGGCGAGCTACCTGACGGCTGCGTAGCCGCGAACAAGTTATCTCCGGCGGCGTAGCCGGTAACGGCTGCGCCGCTTCTTTTTCAACCTTCAACCTAAAAAGGACACCGCCATGTCTGATGCAACAGAGCAAGTCAGCGAGTCAGCCAGTCAGCCAGTCAGCGAAGCGAGCACGGTGCCGCCGATGCTTCCGCTCGATGCGCCGCGCAACATCGCCATCCAGTTCAGCGGCCACATCTACCGCTGGTACTTCCGCCGCATCGCGCAGAAGGACTGGGAGCGCTTCTTTGACCGCTTCCGCATTGAGAGCTACCGCAGCGGCGCAGAGGTGATGGAGACCTTCGAGTTCGCCACTGCCATGCGCGAGCTGATCAGCACCACGCTGGAGCGCGTGGAAGGCTACAAGCTCGACGCGGCCAAGAATCCGAAGTGGCGCGATTACCTGCCGGAGCAGCATGTGCGCCTGTTCTGCATGGCGCTGCGCGAGGTGAGCCGCAGTGTGGATGTGGGCGATGGTCCGCTGGCCATCACCGAGCACCACGAGATCTCGCTCGACGCGCTGTGGGCCAGCGACGAGGCGGGAAAGGCCATTCGCTACGCTGGGCTGATCCACCGCTTCAACGCGCCGACATTTGAGCAGCAGAAGAAGTTCAACCGTGCGGTGAACAGCACGCGCGTGATCGGCGACAGTCGCAACGGCCGCACGCTCTATCCGGAGAAACAGAAGCTGGAGATGGCCTACTACAACGAGCTGATCGCCGAGGTGGACGGCTACAGCGTGGGCGGCGTGGCGCTGACGGGCGTGGAGGCGATCCGCCGCGAGATGGACGGCTGCCACAAGGTGGCCGCGATCAACGCGCTGCTGCACGCGGGCGGCGTAGTGGAGGATATTCCGCCGGCGAAGCCGGAAGGTGAAGGCGCAGGTGATTGATCCGCGCCGCGACTTTGCCGGTCTGCGTATTGCAGCCGGCGAGCTACTGGACGAGGGGTACCGCAGCCCCGATTTCAAACGCCTGGTAACGCAGGCGCGGGGTGAAGCAATGGTGGGTGTCATCGAGAAGCTGATGCCCGTCAGAACGGTAGCAGAGGGGTATTACGTCTGGATCGGCTACCTCTGCTGGTTGCGCCTGGTGATGACGCTGCCGGGGTTGAAGCTGGATTTGAACGCGGACGAGGTTGAGGGGTTGCTGGTGCTACAGGAAGCGCAACGCGAGTTCGACAACAACCACAAGCGCTGCTACCACTGCGGCGTGCAGAACGAGAAGAGCGCGGGCATCTGCCGCGAGTGTATGGCGGAGTTGAAGTAAATGGCAGCGGTCAGCACAATCCAACTCGTGGTAGATGAGAGCGGCGCAACCGCCGGTTTCACGCGCTTTGGGCAAAAAGCGATGGTGCCGATTGTGCAGCTGCGCACTCAAGTACAACAGCTCCAGCTTCAGTTGGATGAACTGAAGAAAAAAGGGACTGCTGCAGGAGATGCTCAGGCGGCAGGACACGACAAAGCCGCAGGCCACGCGCTCACCAATCTGGATGCCGTTCGCCTGTTGCGCGATGACCTGGGCGTTCACGTTCCACGCGCGATGGAGAAGCTGATTGCGTCGACGGCTGCCTTCCAGGCGATCAGCAGCGTGGCCTTCGGTGCGTTCGCCTTTGTGGGTGTGGTAGAGCTACTCGGCGTCATCGGCTCCAAGATCAAAGAGATTGGCCAGGACATGATGGGCAACACGAAGGCCATGCGCGAATGGCATCAGGAGATGGTGGACGCGAATGACCAGCTCATCGTGCATCCGCAGAACTCTGATCGCGCTACAGCCAACTATCAAACACTGCAGATGGAGATCGCTCGGCTACAGGCGCGCAAGGATCGCCCGGCACTGCAAAAGCTCGCCGACAATACGCTGATGAGCGACGCCAACACGGACGACGCCGACAAATCGTTTTCGAAGGAAGACGAGAAGAACCTCATCAAGTACCAGACCATGCTCGGTGAGTTGTCAAAAGACAACCACGAGAAGGTTAGCCAGTTCAATAATGAGGAGCGTCACCAGCAGGAGGCGAATCAGGCTGCGACGCTACAGGGCCTGTCGAAGATCGCGGCTGAGCGCAAGAACGCTTACGCGGAGATCGATCGAAAGGAGAAGGTAGATCAAACGATTACTCCGGAGCAGGCGAGCACGATGCGCGCCAGCGCCGATGCAAAGGCAAAGGCTGACAGTGTCAACCTGGAACGCACCTACAGCGACCAGGTGACCGAGCTACGCGCGCAGGCGCAGGCCGCCGGATTGGAGGGCGAACAGCGCATGTACGCCGAGATGATTGCGGCGGGGCTGAAGTACCTGACGGAGGCGCGGCGCAACGGCGAGAACGAAGAGCAGATCGCCGTAGGCGTGGCAGCTATTGAACTGAAGTACACAAATGAAGTTGCGGAGCGCAAGAAGGCATTCGCCGACGAGACGCACAAGATGGAGCAGGCTGCGGTTATTGCCGGGCTGGAAGGCTCTGCGCGGGTGTTTGCCCAGGAGCAGCAGGATATCGACGCCCTGAGCGCCCTGCGCCGCACACGCGGTGAAGAAGACGCGGGCTACGACGCTGCCTATGCGCAACGCCGCGTGGACATTGAGGCGAAGGCTAACGCGGAGATTGACCGCAACATGAAGCAGTACAAGCGCAGCGGACAGGAGTCGCACGACTCGCTGGGCGTGAGCACGTCGACCGGCTTTGGCCAGATTGCAGCCGAAGAGCAGCGGCAGAAGGACTCCGCTCTCGTGGAGTACCACAAGATGATCGACGGCATGGCGGCTGATGATCAGCGCCGTCTGGAGGCCGCGCAGATACTGCAGGGCAAGCTTGACGACATCGAGGCACAGGGCGACTTCAAGGTACGGGAGATGCACCAGCGGGCATTGGATGAGACGCAGGGCATCGAAGAGCGCGCGATGAGCGTGCGCAGCGGCGCGACCAAGGAAGGGCTTGCCGGCATCTTCCAGCAGGAACAGGACGCCACCAACAAAGTGCAGGCAGAGTACGAGAAGCAGACACGTAAATTGCAGGAGGAGTTGGATAAACAGGAGATATCCGAATCCGACGCTGCGGACCGTCGCGCGGCCATCAACGACCAGCGTGACGCGCAGATGGCCGAGGCGCAGCGCAGCAGCCGCGATAAACTGGCGAGCACGCTAGAGAGCACCTTCAAGGACCCGATGGGCAGCATCCGCAGCAATATGGAGCATGAGTTTGCGGAGATGCTAGCGAACTGGATGATGCAGCTCACGATGTTCAAGAAGTTTTTCGGCAGCAGCATGCAGGGCGTGATGCCGGGCGCAGGCGGCGGCTTCGCACATAGCGGGGTTGCAGGCGGAGCGCACGCTGCCGGTGGCATCATGGGTGCCTTCACGCACGGCGGAGCAGCAGGCAGCGGCTACAGCGCAGCAGGCGGGACATCGTATTCAGGTGGTGGAGGCAGCAGCTACGATTCCACTACTGCAGGGAGTGGCAGCTATGGCGGCGTTGCCACACCGTCGTCGACGCGCGGAGCGGGTGGGAGTCTTACCAACACCATCAGCTCCGCCGCCACGACGGGTTATGGCCAGTACAAATCGCTGAGCGCTGACTACGGCATGATGAAGGCTGGGCTGCCGAAGGCTGCCACGGCTGCAGGCTCAGATGGCCTGACTTATCGCAGCAGCGCTGACGGCGGCAGCGCTGACATGATCAATTCACAGGATGATGTGGATGACGCGACGAGCAAGCTGGGACCATCGGGAGGGATTGGCTCCGGCATGAGCACGGCGGCTTCCGGTATGGGCGCTGCGATTGAAGCTCCAGGCGCGGTGAGCGGCATCATGGGCGGCGTGGAGCAGGGCGGCGCGAAGAGCTTCGGCACCAACATGCTGACGGGCGCGGGCATGGGCGCGAGCGTGGGCATGATGTTCGGGCCGGAGGGTGCGCTGATTGGCGCGGGTGTCGGCGCTGCTGTTGGACTGGCAGCCAGCACCATCGGCGCAATCTTCGGCGTGAGCGGCCACATCAAGGCGCGCAAATACTTTCACGACACGCTCGATCCCAAGATCCAGGGCGACGTGCAGAACTTCCGCACCGGGGGCGGCGACTTCCAGGCTGCAATCGCGGATATCAATAAGACCGCGGCAGACGGCATGGATTACGCAACACGCACGTTTGGCGCAGACGCCGCCAACTACATGATGAACACGTATCTGCGGAGCGATGTGAATACCGCCGACGCGATGATTGCGCGCGAAGCAAAGGCAGGCATGGCCGGGTTGAAGGCGAGCGCAGCGCAGTTCCACGACGGCGGCGTGATCAGCGGATTCGGTGACCTGGCCACTAGCGACAACGAGGGCTTCATCCACGCGATGCGCGGCGAGACGGTGATGGATACGAGCAGCAGCGCGACGCACGCTCCCGCTCTCTCGCTGATGCGCGACGGCGCAAGCCCGGCAGAGATGGCCGCGCATTACATGAGCGCGATGGGCGGAGGAAGCAGCAACGGCGGCGGAGATACGCACCACCATTGGGACATCAGCACACTTGACGCCAAGAGCTTTGCGCAGATGCTTGCGAATGGCGGCATCCAGGCCGTGCTGAAGGCTTCGAACAATTTCACCGGACAGTACGCCGGCTCGGGGAGGGTATAAGTGGCAGAGACAGATATCCTCAATCCGCAGGCTGGCTTCTGGGATGTTCTGGGCGATTCGCCGACGTGGAACTTTGACTACACCCGCAAGAAGGCGATCAACAAACAGGACATGCAGAGCCGCCTCGGCTCGCCGTACTCGCGCGATATCGGCAATGCTGGGCACAGCTTTGCGTGGAACTGGGTTGGGCGTCCCCTGGCGACGATGCAGCGCCTGGAGAAATTTTACGAAGACTTCAAGCATGGCTATTTCACCGTAATTGACTATGACAACGGCGGGCGCCATTACGTGGGCCGCTTCATGGCTCCGCCGTATCCGCAGGAGACGGCGAACCTGACCTACACGGCGCAGGCCGTGCAGTTCCAGGAGACCCCGCGCGCGCGCATGTTGCAGTACCCCAGCGACTGGGATAACAACGGCTTCTTCATCAACGCGCTCGACGACTTGCTCAATCCACGCATTGCCACCGGGCTGCTGACGGGCGCTGGCTTTGTGGCGCAGCAGACTCCGGCAGCAGTGCTCGCTGGCACCAGCGTGAATGCGCCGAGCAGCTATGAGATGTACTGCGCTGATGGCGCTGTGGGCAGCTTCGCGCAGGCGCAGTACGTGGGCTGGGGATTTCAGATGCTCTTTCGCCTTGGCGCGAACCTCGGCATTGTGAATATCTATCTCGATGGCGTGATGGTGGTTGAGGGTCTCGACCTGTATAGCGGCGCAGTGGTGAACGTGGATATGTATCCGCAGCAGTATCCGCTCAACACAACAGTAATAGTGACAGGCGGAGCCGGAGCGGGCACTGTGCTGATCAGCACTCCTGGGGTGTGGCTCGACCAGCATCGCGTGAAGGTGGCAGCCACGCACACCAAGAACGCTGCGTCAGTAGGCTACGGCGCAATCTATCCGCGCCTGCAGGGGATGTACTGATGACGCTGCCAGCAAATGTAACGGCGGTGATGAAGGCGAGCGGCGGCAGCGCGCCGATCAACCTGATCGAGATACTGACGCGCAGCGGACTGAGCATCTTCATCAGTGATCAGCAGGTGGTTGCTAACTCCTGGCTGACGGGTGCTGATGCTGTGACCTATCTGCCGTGGCTGGTGGGCGTTCCGGAATTCCACGAGTATCGCTCTACTAAGACTTCGACTGCCAGCTTCAATTTGCAGAACATCAGCGGCAACACGGTGGCGCGCGACGTGGCCACACTCTTCAGCGCGAATGAGCTGACGGGCGCAACCGTCTTCTGCCGCATCTGGCGCACTGACGCGGAGACGGCTCTGTATTCGTTCCTGGGCAAGCTGGCCAGCCCGGAGATCGACGAGCAGACGCTGAACTGCAGCGCTAATGGCTTTGACAACTGGAGCGTGATCAAGGCTCCGCCGTTCCGCATCGGCGAGACTTGCGGCCTGGACTTCGGCTCCATCGAATGCGGCTCCACGTCGAGCACGCCCTGCAATCAGAGCTACGGAACGTGCAGCTCCATTGAGCGCATGAAGAGCGTCATTGTGCAGTGGGACGGCGCTGCGCTGGATTACACACAGGTGGTGCAGCCCGCGCAGACGGTGCAGATGAACAACCAGAGGCCGTTCTAATGGGACTGAACCCAGCATTCGAGCAGCAGCCTGGGCGCACGCTACCCATCTCCTTCGGCTACGTGAAGGCGACGGGCGACATTGTGCTCTTCACTGTCACCATCGCCGGCGTTGCTTATAACCTCGCGATCCTGGGCGAAGGGGAGATGGACGGCAAAGAGATTCCGGTTATGTATTTGCCGCCGATCGGTGGATCGCGCAGCGGCCTGGGCAGCGGCAACGGCACCACGGCGCTAGTGCGCAATCTACTGACTACTCTGCCGATCCTCGGCGCGCTCACTTCGGGTTCGCGTTTTCATCCTGGCCAATATGGTGTGAAGGGCGCGGGACTTGGATTCGTCAGCGTCGGCGGCGGCGATCAGTTTCCCGACACCTGGTTCGCCAACTTCCCCAACGTGACGCCGCCGCAGACGCTGAGCGGCATGGCGTATGACCTGACGCTCGGCCCCGGCCCGCTGACGGTGACCAGCGGCAGCGGCGACGACACCATGACCTTCTCGCCGACGCCCGCGCCCATCGGCATCTATCGTGGCGTGCGCTGCCGCATGTTTGATGTGTACGGCAACGTGACGGGCTACGGCTTCACTACTAACCCCGCATGGCACATGGTCGAGCTGATACTGCGCTACAAGATCAAGCCGCAGCAGCCGTCGCTGGCCGGACTGACGACGGCGGAGAAGGCATGTTTCAACTGGCCTTCTATTGTGGCCTACGCCGCGCGCTGCGCGTATGTGCTGACCAACGGCGCGCCACGCTTCGCCTATAGCGGTGCCTTTGCATCCGATAGCACGCTGACCGACATGCTGGAGACGCTGCTGCGCTGCTCGCGTGGCTACATCATCCAGACCGGCGGCCAGATATTTTTGATGGGCGACGACGAGCGCGACTCAACGTTCCTCTTCGATGCCACGAACATGGTGGACGGCTCGCTCTCGTTGGATAAGAAGTTTGTGGCCACGGCGGCCAATATGTATGTGCCGAAGTTCCGCGACTTGAATATTCCGGCGGTGGCTGCCGTGGTGAACGTGGTGGACTACGCGGCGATGGGATTGAATAGTAGCAGCCCGTTCCTGCCGCGTGGCTGGGAATCAGTGAAGTTTATCTCTGACGGCATCAACCCTTTCACCATCGGCACAGTGATGGTGTTGGGCGGATCGACCGACGGTGATGGCAATCCGAGCTGGGACGGAAATTATGTGTGTGCATATCCCTACGGCGACGGTGCGATCACTGACATTGGCGTGAGCGAAGATGGTGTGACGATTCTGGCTGCTGCTGCAGGCGGAGCAACCGGCGGCGCGACGGGTGGATATCTTGGCGTAGAGAATGGCCGCTTCGCGCAGCGCGCGCCCACCAACGTGCGGCATCGCGCGCATCAGAAGGCTACGGGCGGTCCGGACGCACCAGGTCTCTCATCGCGGCTGAATGTTGTCCCCGTTGAGTACGACATGGGTAATATGACGTTCGACCAGGCGATCCGGCTGATGACCTACGAGATGATCCGCGATCTCGGCCCGGACGTGGACGGCTGGAAGGCTCCGTTCGTCGGCAAAATTACTGGCTGGCTGGAGGCCGTAGACGTGAACGGCAAAGCGCTCATCGACCAGGTTCCGGGCAGCATCATCACACTCAACGACTGGGTAACGCCGGAGTTCGCTGGCGATTACGAGGTGCAGGAGCGCGTGATCAAAGGACCGTCGGCCACACAGCCTGGAACCATCCAACTGACGCTGCAATCGAAGACGGATGCGAGCGCCTACACGGATATCGTTGTCGAGCCGGATGCAACTTTCTTTACGGTGCCGAATTCGGGGTTGAGCATGGCTGACCGGATGCCCGCGATGAGCGGCAGTGGGACGCGGCCTTACATGGCAATGCAGTGCACGCCGCACTGGGACGGCGCTAATATCACCGCTGATGATTGCCAGGTGTGGTGGGCTGGAAACACGGCTCCGACGGGCTACGCTTTTGAGGTTGACGGACTCTCGCCATACACGAGCTACATCCTCTACATGAGTGACCCCGATGGCGCTGGTTCATCGATCAATTTCTATGCGGCTGAAGGCACGGATTTCAGCGTGGTTCCGGCTGGCTATATTGCGCTCGCTGGGTTTATCACCGGAGCTGCTGGATACGGCGGATCAGGCGAATGCTATCCGACCAATTATGACGACAGCGGCACCTCGGCAACGACCGATCCAACGGCTCCCTACAGCCACGATCCAACACGCTACGCAACGGTTAGCTGCAGCGACTCTGGCGGAGCGCTGAATGCTGACTATGATCTGCGTAATTTTAGCCCTGCACCGGACACGTCGATGAACATGAATATCGACATGGAAGTGGACACATTTACCGGCGCGCCAACGGTGACGTTGAAGGCGCAAATTGGTGGCATGTCGAGCACTTCAACGGTGACGGCGACAGCGGGTCGCTCGACCTGGTCTATCCCTCTGCCGGGAGCTATCAGCGGCGCTGGCGTGCGGCTACTTATTACAGCCGTGGCAAATAGCCCTGGCGACGCCTGTACCATCAAAGTTTATGATGTCTATGCAGCCTGATTTGGGAAGAGCCGCTGGCAGAGAAAACAGTATTTATTTGGCCGCTCCGGCCAAGTCCGGCTGTTTTTCCGGCCAAATAGCGGCGGCAGCCACAACTGGCGAAAAGCAGATTCTTCACTGCGCTCAGAATGACAGAGCAACTGCTGACTCAGGACACTAGGAGCGGTTGAAGTGGCGGCGGGTGAGCCAATAGTAGCGGCGCCAGCAGTTCATGCAGCGGACGGGGCGGATGGAAAAAAGTGCGAGCAGCGACGTCAGGGGATGGGACATGGAGGTCTGGAATTCGGTGGCGCGGCAGACCGGGCAAAGTTCGCGCAGGACGAGCATGCGCGGCAGGCCGTTGTGAAAGTTCAGTTCTGAGATGAGATTCCGTGCCATCGTCGTCCTCCTTCTTTGCCGTTTTGCTTGATTCCCGAGAAATCGGCGATGGAAGAGAACTCATCCCGAGACGCCGTTCACCCATGGATAGGCAGATTGTGCCACGGCGCGCGCCGCAGAGGGTTACGTTCGGGAGAAAATGTGTCGTACTGAAACCGATACCGGTCTGTGCCGGTCTGCGGTGTGTTTAATCTGCCTGTTCTATCGAATCTCTTACTCCGGGCGCCTGGGGTGAGGAAGGGCAACCGTGGATTGCAGGAGGAGAGATAACGAGCGGCAAAGGCATAATCTATCTGCCGCTCTTCGCTCAAAATAAATCGCGGCAGATGGATTGTCAATGAGAATCAGACGCGGGGAGTTGGTTTGGGTGAAGTGGACAAGTCAGATGTTCACTTTGAGCGGAAGGCGGCGATGGCGGCCTGCTGGACGAGCTTGAGCGGAACATCATGCTGCAAGGCGGCGGCGCGGCAATCTTCAAACTCAGGCGCGGCGTTCAGTTCGGCGCCGTCAAGGGTCGCGACCTTCATACGGATGTTGCCGTACGGGGTCTGTACGGATTGATGCGCGCGATCGAGGCAGACGCGGCGGTCCTGCCGGATGCGCAGCCCGATGGTGCTGGTCTCACGCAGGATAAGTTGTTGCAGGGCAGCGCTGTCGGCCTGGTTGCAGAGGATGGTCAGCAGAGTGCCGGGGCGGCCCTTCTTCATAATGACCGGGGTCAGCATGGCGTCCAGCGCGCCCAGGGCGAGGGCTTGTTCTGCGACGTGGGCGATGATCTGGGGTGAGAGATCGTCCAGCGCCGTCTCCAGCACGGTGACGCTCTGCGAGTCATCGTGAAGGGAGAGAGGGTTGCGATCCGCAGGCGAGGAAGCTGTGGCTGACGGAATGGCGGGCAGCGCGGCACTGGAGGTTTCTCCGATGCTGAGGCTGAGTACGTTGGGGAAGCCGGGCGTGTCGTAGGTGCCTGCGCCGTAGCCAATGCGGGCAATCGTGGCGACGGGGCGTGTGCCGAAGTCCGGCGCGAGTGCGCGGATGAGCGCTGCGCCGGTGGGCGTGACCAACTCCTTCTGCACATGGGCGGAGTAGATGGGCAGGCCGCGCAAAAGGTCAGCCGTAGCAGGCGCGGGAACGGGGAAGGTGCCGTGCGCGCAGACCACGGTGCCGCTGCCGACATTGAGCGGTGAGCAAAACCACTGGTCGATTTGCAGATGATGGATGCCGGCGCTGGCGGCGACGATGTCCACGATGGCGTCAATCGCGCCGACCTCGTGGAAGTGAATCTTTTCCAGCGGCACGTTATGGATCTTCGCTTCCGCTGCGCCCAGCAATTCAAAGGCGTGGATGGAGGTCTGCTTCACGGCATCAGCAAGTGCGGCGTCCTGAATCAGGCGGCGGATGGTGCTGAGCGAGCGGCCGTGCGCGTGCGGCTTATGGGGGTGCTGGTGCGGATGGTCGTGCGTATGGGAGTGGGTGGCGGCGGGCGCAGGTGCGGCGGCTTCTGCGAGTGTATCGCCCGCGTAGACGTGAACCTTGGTGCAGGAGATGCCGCTGCGGTTGACCGTTTCCAACTTCAAGGTCGCACCGAGATCGAGCGCGGCGGTGGCTGTGTGCAGCACTTCGGCGGGGACGCCCGCGTCAATCAGCGCGCCGAGGAACATGTCACCGGCAGCGCCGGCAAAGCAATCTAGAAATGCAATTCGCATCAGCTCAACTGTAGCAGCATGGCAATCCGGATATTTGCACGCTGTGCGAAAGAGGTTTTCCGCAGAGATGAGCAATGAGAGGATGAATAGATGAAGAGGGCCAATATCATCGGGGCGGGCCCAAATGGGCTGGCGGCTGCGATCGTACTGGCGCGGGCCGGGTACCATACCGAGGTGTTCGAGGCCGAGGCGCAGGCCGGCGGTGCGGCGCGGACCATGGAGTTGACGCTGCCCGGTTTCAGGCACGATTTCGGCAGCGCGGTGCATCCCATGGCCGTAGGGTCGCCTTTTTTCAAAGAGTTGCCGCTGAAGCACCTGGGGCTGGAGTGGGTGCATGGTGAGGCGGCGCTGGCGCATCCGCTGGATGACGGCACCGCGGTGATGCTGGAACACCAGTTGCACGATGCGGAGCTGGAGTTTGGCGTGGACGGCGATACATGGCGCATGCTGGTGCATCCCACGGTGGAGCACTGGCGGCGTGGTGCATACATCCAGGCGCATCAGCGCGCTGGAGGATATGGGCGGCGAAGAGGCGCTGACGATGTGCGACGTGACGGCGCAGCAGTTGCTGACAATTGCCGGTGACAGGCTGACGGGTGGATACCGGAAGACGCTGAAAAACTTCCGCTACGGCCCGGGCGCGTTCAAGGTGGATTATGCGCTGAGCGAGCCGATTCCGTGGCGGGCCAAGGCGTGCAGGAGGGCGATGACAGTTCACCTCGGCGGCAGCTTTGCGGAGATCGCGGAAGCGGAGAGCATGGTGAGCCAGGGCAGACATGCGGAGCGGCCATTTGTGCTGCTCTCGCAGCCGACGCTGTTCGATAGCAGCCGCGCGCCCGAGGGAAGGCATGTAGCGTGGGCGTACTGCCATGTCCCGAACGGATCGGCCGAGGATATGACGGCGAGGATCGAAGCGCAGATCGAGCGGTTTGCGCCGGGATTCCGGGATTGCATTCTGGCGCGCAGCGTCGCTGGCCCGGCGCGGCTGCAGCAGATGGATGCGAACCTGCAGGGCGGCGACATCGGCGGCGGCGCGATGAGCCTGCGGCAGATGGTGCTGCGGCCGGGGCTGCGCAGCTACTCGACGGGAACACGCGGGCTGTACTTGTGCTCGGCATCCACGCCACCGGGCGGCGGAGTGCATGGCATGTGCGGCTACAACGCGGCGAAGCAGGCGCTCAGGGATGCGCGCTAAGAAGGCAGCCCACGAATATAATCGGGACGGAGGTGGGCGATGCCACAGTTGAGCCGGACCGGAGTTTCGCTGGATGAAGATCTATTAATCGAATTTGACCGGTTGATCGCCAAGCGGGGATCCAGGAACCGCTCAGAAGCATTGCGGGACCTTATCCGGGAGGCGCTGGTTTTTGAGGCGGTGGACGCGAACAAGACAGTCGTGGGCACACTGACGCTGATCTACGATCATCACCTGCCCAACCTGACGCAGAAACTAACCGAGGCGCAGCACCACGCGCACGGCATGGTGCTGGCGAATACCCATGTACACCTGGATCACGATTATTGCCTGGAAGTCATTCTGATGCAGGGACTGAGCAAAGACATTCAGGATATGTCAAACCGTATGTTGAGCCTGCGGGGGGTCAAGCACGGGAAACTTGTGCTGACGAGTACCGGGAAAGAGCTCAGGAAGCAGACGCACCCGCATAAACACTGAGGAGATACGGAGATTGGCGCCGGACCCGCAGGCGGCGGCGATGGTCAAAATGTTCTCCGCAACCAGAAGCGTGCTGCAAACGGCTCGACCGGGTGGAAAACGTTGGTGAATGCCGGCGCGGCGGTTGGCGTTATCCGGGATTCATAAGCGTAGTCAATATCGTGATCGTTGCGGTCGAGCAAATTCAAAAACTCGGTGGAAACGCTCCATGTCCTGCTGATGCGATAACCCACCTCTGCATTGAGCAACGCTGTGGACTGTGAGCGATATATTTCGTCGGAGGTCAGATCGCGCGGGCCGAAGTAACGCAGCCGCAGGCTACCGGAAAAATTCCTGAGATCGTGCAGGGTGAGACCTGAGGCAATCACCAGCCCAACCGCTTCCGGAACGCGCCGGCCACCAGGGCTGTTCGGAGCGGCATCCTCTCCGTCCACATTGCCAAAGAGCGCCTTTGAGTTGGCGAGGTCAAAATCAATCGTCCAATGCTCCGCCGGCGAGTAGAAGTTCGCCCACTCCACGCCATAGCGGTCGCTGGGTTGAGTGGAAGCTGTTGTGCCGCCGGTGTCGCCATCCTGCTGCAACTCTGATTTGCTGTGCAGATACCAGAAGGAAAGCGTGCTGTTGAGATGGGGCAGGGCCGATGTGCGCATACCGGCTTCCGCGCCTTTGGCCGGGATCAGCGGGGGAATTTTCTCACCGGGCGTATTGGGATAAGGATTGTCCGCGGAAACCGGTTCGATCGTCAGGGTGGTGCCGCGCGCGTCGTTCGAGTGATAACTCGATCCGCCCTCGAGATAGAACTCGGTCCTGGACCATGGGCCGAAGATCAAACTGATCTTCGGGCTGGGGATCGCCTTGGTGACTGTCCCGGAATTGGCCGAAGTCACGAGGCTGGTGACGTCAAGGTGGGTCACGTCGCCGCGCAGCGCCACCACGGAGCGGAATTTTCCCGCCCACTCGATTCGATTTTCTCCGTAAAAGCCGAGCAGCATGTCCGTGAAGTTATCTCTTTGCGTGGCCGCGGGCAGAGTATTGCCGGTGCCCGCATCCAGCTTGTTCGTGCGCGCGCGATGCGACGACTGATAAAGGCCGTTGCCGATCCAGTCATTGCGCAACTGGAAGCCGAAGGTGTTCTGCACTTTGCGGCCGCTCCACTCGCTGAATAGGGTGTGGTGTGCGTCCACTCCGGCCACCCAGCGCCTGTCATTCTGATTGAACTGGTCGCCGAGAACCGGGTCCGTCAGGTAGTAGGTGAAGTTCGAATAAAGATTGAGATCGTAATAAAACACGTAGGGCGTGACCTTCGTCAGGGATTTCGCATCCTGCCGATGCCACTCGCCCTGCAGGCTGTATCGCTCTGACCTGCCGCCGTCCGTTGGGTCCAGCGTACCGAAGAAGCCGACGAGCGGAACGGCGTTTGCGGCGATCTGATCGCTCGAATTCCATTTTCCGTGGTAGCCGCGGGCCGTGATGCTGAAGCCGTCTGCGTCGCTGCCCTGGCTGTAGGTCAGCAATCCGTTGTATTTGTAATAGTCGTCGGGATGCGTCCATGGGCCGTCATCGTGATAGGCTTCTCCGCCAACCAGCAGATTGCCCATGCCCAGCTTCCGTGAGACACCGAAGACCATGCGCCCATAGCCCTCCGGGCCGCCTTCAACCTGGACGAAGTTCCTGGGCAGCGTCTTGAAAAATTCCAGATGGGCCGACCCAGCCGCGCCATAGTTGCCTACATCCGCGTAGTACGGACCTTTCTCGTAATTCACCCGCCTCACAAACTCAGGGATGACGGTGTTCATGTCAGAGTAGCCCTCGCCGTGCGCGTGCGACGGCAGGTTCAGCGGCATGTCGTCGATGAAAATGGCGAAGTCGGTGCCGTGGTCGAGATTGAAGCCGCGCAGGAAGTATTGGTTGGCCTTGCCGCCGCCTGCGTGTTGCGTGATGATGACGCCGGGAACCGTCTCGAGAATTTCTCCCGAGCGAAGAATCGGACGATCCGCGATCTCCTTCGCGCCCACGGTTCCCTGGGTGGCGGAACTGGCAATTCCGATGAGATCATCCTCGCGGCCCTGCACGGCCACGGTTGTGCTCACCGCAGCCACAGCCAAAGAGATGTGCAGCGAAACCGGCTCGCCTGAAGACCCCAGGGAGACGGAGAGTTCTTTGGTTTTAAAACCGGAATTCGACACCACGACTCGATAATTGCCTGCCGGGAGTTTAGAGAGGAGGAAAGAGCCGTCCCTGTCAGACTGCGTTGTTCTATATACAGTCCCGCTCGCGCTCAGGATCTTCACGGTAGCCCCGGCAATCACCGCGCCGGACTTGTCAACGACAGTTCCTGCGAGCTGATGAAGGATTTCTCCCCGCGGGGAAGTTGTAACGCTGATTTTTTGTGCAGTGATGGGGGAGGCGGGGAGGAAGCAGATCAACCAGAACATCGCATACACGATATGTTTAATATTCATCGCGCCGTCTATCTTAGCACTTATGTAGCACGATTCTATAAATCGTGCTACATAAGTGGTTCCGTGGGTAATGTCTTCCGGGGCTAAAGCCCTTGCTTTTTCAGGCTCTTACCCCACGGCTGAAGCCGTGGGCTTAATCCCAAAAGCAAAGCGGGACACTACTGGCCTTGCGGGCGATATTCATAAGGGCCGCAGAAATCAGCAGGACGTTTTGCGCGCGTGACAGGCGATGGTGCGATGGCGGAAGATGTGGGGGAAGAAGTTCGAGGGGAAAACAATGCAACGAATCACAATCGTATTGGGCGCCGCGGTGCTGGCGCTGGTTCCGGCTCTGCTGCGCGCGCAGGATACGCGCAATGTAACCGAGCCGGTCATTCCGGCGGCCTGCGTGAAACTGGATGCGCAACTGGCGGGCAACGGTGGCAATCTGGCCGCGGCGGATGAGCAGAAGCTGGATACCGCGCGGATTCAGAAGGCGCTGGACGGCTGCGCTAAGGGCAAAGCCGTGGAACTGGCGGCGGCAGGCACGCACGATGCGTTTCTGAGCGGGCCGCTGCAATTGCGGGAGGGCGTTACCGTGCTGATCGATAAAGGTGTGACGCTGTTTGCCTCACGCGATGCGGAGCTGTTTGCAACTTCGCCGGGCAGCTGCGGGCTGGTGAATGATGCGGCCAAGGGCGGCTGCAATCCGCTGATCAGCGTGAAGGTGAAGGATGCGGCGGTGATGGGCGACGGCATCATTGACGGGCGCGGCGGCATGAAGATTCTGGGCAAGGACAAGAGCTGGTGGAACCTGGCGGAGGATGCGCGCAGTAGCGGGCGGCAGCAGTGCTTCCGGCTGATCGTGGCGGAACATGCGAACAACTTCATCCTCTATCGCATTACGCTGAAGAACTCACCCAACTTTCACGTGGTCTACAACGGCGGCGACGGATTTACGGTGTGGGGATTGAAGATCGATACGCCCAAGCGGCTGGCGCGCAATACCGATGGCGTGGATCCGGGCAATGGCTCAAAAAACATCACCATTACGCACAGCTACCTGCGCGAGGGCGATGACAACGTAGCCATCAAGGGCGGTACCGGCGGGCTGACCAATATGACGGTGAGCCATAACCACTTTTATTGGGGCCACGGCATGTCCATCGGCAGTGAGACGAACGGCGGCGTGAGCAAGATCCGTGTCTTTGATCTGTCGCTGGATGGGCCGGACAACGGCATTCGCATCAAGTCGAACGCGTCACGCGGCGGTTTGGTACACGATGTGGTGTACGACGATGTATGTGTGCGGGATTCACCGAATCCCATCACCATGGACACGAGCTATTCGGCGGCGGGCAGCCTGGAGGGCAAGCTGTTTCCGGAATATCGCGATGTGACGCTGCACAATGTGCGGGTATCGGGCGGCGGCAAGATTTCGTTCAACGGCTATTCGCATGAGTACCGTGCGGGGGTGAACCTGGACGGGGTGATGCTGACGGATGCGGCGGATTTGTATAAGTACTCCATCAATCATGCGGACCTGCGGGTGGGACCGGGACCGGTAAACCTGAAGCTGCAGGGGACGGATTCGACCCTGACGGGAACGGCAGGCGGCGGATCGCTGCCGGGGTGTACAGAGAAGTTTGTCCCGTTCCCGGCGCCGTAAAAACGGGAAGTTCAAGAGCAGAGGAAGCGGGCAGGCCGGAAGCGCTGGCTTGCCCGTTTTGCTGCCCTGCAACTTTGATTGCCATCCGGGAATGACATATCCAATTGACTCAGCGTGCTTTAGTCGCGACAATGGCGAAAATCCGTGATACAACTGTGGCACTTCACGGGCCCCGTACAAGGTAGCGCAGGCTGAGGAGATATGGGTGCTGGTTGCATCGTTTCCAGTACAACTTTTATGTCATGCGAAAGCTGCAATACGCCAGTAAAATCAGAGGAAAGACGCGCTTATCCCGAATTGGAATTGATGGCGGGTTTTTGCCGGGCCCCAATCTGTAGTGATGCGGCAATGCATGAGGTGACATGCCAACTCGAGTGAAAATACTCATCGCGCTGATGCTTGCGTCAGCCGGTTGGAGCATCAAGTGGGCGTCAGGCTCACTGAGTCACGATTGGGTGCGATTCTGCGTCTACCTGGCTGCGGTGCTGCTGAGTTCGGGTTTGAAGGTGGCCATGCCGCGCGGCGATGGCACCATGTCAGTCAATTTTCCTTTCATCCTGCTGGGTATCCTGGAGTTATCGCCGGAGCAGGCCGTGGTGCTGGCGGCGGTCAGCGTATTCGCGCAGTGCCGGGTGCAGGTGTTGAAGCCCTTCACCGTGGTGCAGATCCTGTTCAATGTGGGTAATGTGGTGGCGGCTACCGCCGTGGCCTGCTACGTCTACACGCTGACGCTGCACTACCGCAATGAGATGGCGCCTGCGCTGGCGCTGGCGGCGACGGCCTATTTCTTCGCCAATACGGTTCCCGTGGCGCTGGTTATCGCATGGTCCAAGGGCGAGAAGCCGTTTGCATTCTGGCTGCGGCAGTTCCCCTGGTATCTGCCTTTTTACCTGGTGGGCGCATTTCTGGCGGTCATCATTCACCTTACGACGACGGACTTCGGCTGGCTGACATCGCTGCTGATCTTTCCCATCGTGTACACCATCTACCGCGCCTACCGGGCGCAGAGCGTCTCCATCCAGGAACGGCAGCGCCACCTGGAAGAGACGGAGGCGCTGCATCTGCGCGCCATTGAAGGACTGGCGATGGCCATTGAGGCCAAGGACCAGAACACGCATGATCATCTGCTGCGGGTGCGGGTGTACGGGTCGGAGATCGGCAAGCTGATGGGCATGGATGAGCTGGGCATGCGCGCGCTGCTGACGGCATCGTTCCTGCACGACATCGGCAAGCTGGCGGTACCCGAGCACATCATCAATAAGCCGGGCAAGCTGACGCCGGAAGAGTTCGACAAGATGAAGATTCACCCGGTGGTGGGCGCGGATATTCTGGAGCGCGTGCGCTTCCCCTATCCGGTGGTGCCCATTGTGCGTTCGCACCATGAGGCGTGGGACGGCAGCGGCTACCCGGATGGATTGAAGGGCGAAGAGATTCCGCTGGGCGCGCGCATTCTGGCGGTGGTGGATTGCTTTGACGCGCTGGCATCGGACCGGCCGTACCGGCGTGCGGTGCAGGTGCCGGAGGCGCTGGAGCTGATTAAGAGCAAGGCGGGAACCCAGTTTGACCCGGCTGTGGTGCGGATTCTGGAAGAGCACTATGTGGACCTGGAAGAGCTGGCGCGGCGCGAGAGCCAGACATTGACTCCGCTGCTGACCAACCTGCGCATTGCGCGCGGCGCAGCCCCGGGTGCGGGATTTGAAGAGCAGAGTTACCAGCCGGGCGCGATTGCGCCGGATCTGGAAGGCGAGGCCATCAGCCGCGGAGCGCTTTCCATGCACCAGGGCGCACTGGATCTGATCGCTTCGGCCAGCCAGGAGGCGCAGGCCATCTTTGAGATGAGCCGCACGCTGGGCAACTCGCTGAACTCGAATGAGACAGCCTCCATGATGTCCTCCAGGCTGCGGCAGTGGATTGCATTTGACTGCTTCGCCATCTATTTGAACAACGGCAATATGCTGGTCCCGCATTATCTGGATGGCGATCATGCACCGTCGCTTTCGATGGATCCGGTGGCGTTGGGCGAAGGCATCTCGGGCTGGGTGGCGGCAACGGGCAAGACCATCATCAACGGCAATCCTGAAGTCGAGCCGAATCATATTGTGAATCCGGATGGCTCGCAGCCGCTGAAGTCGGCGCTGGCGCTGCCGCTGTATGGGCCAAGTGGCAGCGTTTTCGGTGTGCTGACGCTCTACTCCGTGGAAGAGAATGCCTTCTCCAAGGATCATCTGCGCATTCTGCTGGCCGTGGAATCAAAGTTCTCGCTCTCGCTGCAGAACGCCTTCACCTTCCGCGATGTGAATACCCATGCGCAGGTGGATTTCATCACCCAGCTGCCCAATGTGCGGCAGTTCTTTATTGAGATGGAACGCAAGCTGGATATGGCGCGCAATCTGACGGAGCCGCTGGGCATTGTGGTTTGCGATCTGAACTCGTTTAAGGCTGTTAACGATAAATATGGTCACGTGATGGGCAATAAGCTGCTGCGCGTGATTGCCGATGCGCTGCGCAAGAGCTGCCGTAAAGAAGACGTGGTGGCGCGCATGGGCGGCGACGAGTTTGTGATGCTGTTGCCGGGCGTGAACGGCGGCGCGTGGGCTCCGCGGCTGAAGCGGCTGGAGAGTTCCGTGCGCGAGGCGTCGAAGACGCTGGGCATTGAGGTCTCGACCAGCATTGGAGCGGCATTTTTCCCGGAGGATTGCAGCTCGGCTGAAGCTCTGCTTGGTCTGGCCGACCGGCGCATGTATGCGCACAAGCAGACGGTGGCGGATGGGGATGATGTGAAGCTGGCGGCGACCGCATCGAAGCTTGCGGGGGCGATGTGATCCTGGAGATATTGAGGCGTGCAGGCCGACTGCTGCTCCTCATGCTCTGTGTGGCCGCTGGAACCATTCTTCTGGTGCGCTATGCGCCGGGATTCTTTGCCGACGAACGTGAGATGGATGCGAAGTACGCGGCCACGGCGCGCGCGGAGATGCAGCCGGAGAGCCAGATGAGCCTGCGGCAGGTTGCCGGCCGCGAGGTGAAGGGCTGGGCACACGGCGACCTCGGCGAGTCGCGGCAGTACGCCGTTCCAGTGACGGAGTTAATCCTTCCCCGGATACAGGTCTCCGCGTGGCTGCTGCTGCGCGGAATTTTTTATGGCTGGCTGCTGGCGCTTTGCGCGGCGCTGCCGGTGAGCGCGGTGCGCAGGGGCGGCAGCCTGCTGGGTCTGCCATTCACACTGCTACTGGCCATGCCGACGGCGGCGCTGGCGACCGCATGCATTCTGGCGGAGACGGGCGGGCCGGTGCTGGTGCTGTCATTGCTGGTGGCAGCGCGAGAGTTTAAATTTCTGCGGGCCATGCTGCGCGGCACGTGGAGTTCACCGCATGTGCTGCAAGGGCGCGCGCAGGGATTGCCACTGCATGCGCTGCTGCGCACGCACATTGTGCCGGGGCTGGCTCCGCAGCTTTATGCCCTGGCGACGCTCTCTATCGTGACCGCACTGGGCGCGCTGGTGCCGCTGGAAGTGATCTTCAATGTGCCAGGACTGGGACAACTGGCTTGGTCGGCAGTGATGAATCGCGATCTGCCCGTGCTGGTGGCGGTGAGCCTGCTGATGGCGTGCGCGATTGGTTTTGCCGGGATGATCTCGCGGCAGAGGCAGACGCTGGAGGCCGCGGCATGACGAAGCGCATGGCCGCCGGTGCTCTGCTGGCGCTGATCCTGATGAGCGTGATGCTGGTGTGGCGGTCGCGGTATGGATATGCCTATCAGGATCGCGAGGCGACGATGGCTCCGGCATCTGCCGCGCACTGGACGGGAACGGATGATCTGGGGCGCGACCGCACGGTGCGGGTGGCGATGGCTCTGCTGATCGGGCTGGGCGGAGCGGCGGCTGCCGCGGCCATCACCACGGCGATTGCCGCACTGGTGGGATTGCTGGCGGCGTTCAGCCCGGCACCCGCAGCGCATGTGCTGATGTTTGTGAGCGACATATTTCTCGCGCTGCCGTGGCTCTTTTTGTTGATGATGGCGCGCTCGTTGCTGCCGTTGACGGCTTCGCCGATGCAGATGGCAGTGATCACATTTCTGCTGCTGGCATTTCTGGGATGGCCCGCGTGCGCACGAGCGATCTACAGTGGCTCGCTGGCGCTGCGCTCGTCAGAATGGATGATTCAGGGCCGGGCATCGGGTCTGAAGAGGCGGCAACTGATCCGGCTGCACATGGTGCCGCACCTGTGGCCGCTGCTGCTGCCGCAGTTTCTAATCTGCGTGCCGGCATTCATTGTGGCAGAGGCAAATCTGGGCGCGCTTGGGCTGGGGATCGGGGAGCCGGTGCCGTCATGGGGCGCCATGCTGATGGAGCTGGGCAACTCAGCCATGCTGGCGAGCTCGCGCTGGGTCTATCTGCCAATAGGGATGCTGGTGATTGTGTTGTTGCTGCTGGAAATGTTCACGTCAGAGGAGAGACATGCGTAAATTTACGGGGCCCTGCACTGTCTTTTTTTTGGTTTGGTTTGTGGGAACGATCGCATTCTTCGGGCAGGCTGCGCCCCGGCGCGCCGGGGAACTGGCGTGGACCATCAAGTACGACCCGAAGACATTCGATCCCGCGAAGGTGGACGAGACGGCTTCAGAACAAGTGCGGTACCTGACCGGCGGTGTGCTGCTGCGCGTGAACCGGCAGACGCAGCGGGTGGAGCCGCAACTGGCGGAGAGCTATCGCCTCTCTGCGGATGGAAAGCTGCTGACGTTCAAGCTGCGCGCCGGTCTGCGATTTTCTGACGGCAGCGCATTGACCTCAGCCGATGTGGCATGGTCGCTGCGGCGGGTGCTGCTGCCGGCGACGCAGGCTCCGGTGGCGGAAGAGTTTCTTGCGCCGGGTGAGGTGAAGATTGCAACGCCTGACCGGCTGACGGTGCAGGTGATGCTGCCGAAGCGCGTTACCGGCGTGGACCACGTGTTTGATGAGATTGCGATTGAGCCGCAGAATCGCGCCACCGACGAACGGGTGACTGCGGGGCCTTTCGTGGTGGCGGACTACAAGCGCGGCCAGTATGTGCGGCTGGCGCGCAATCCAAATTACTGGCGGCGCGACAGCGCAGGCGTGCAGCTGCCCTATGCGAGCGGCGTGCGGCTGGATGTGCTGAACAATCGCGAGCAGGAGATAGCGCTGTTTCAGCGCGGAGAGTATGACCTGATCGACGGTCTCTCGCCGGAGTACTTTGACGTGCTGCAGCGGAAGGCTCCGCAGATGGTGCGCGATCTGGGCGCATCGCTGAACACGGAACAGATGTGGTTCAACCAGGCGACTGTAGCGGCACTGCCGGAGTACGAGAAGGCCTGGTTTCAGAATCGCGGCTTCCGCGTCGCGGTGAGCGAGGCCATCCATCGCACGGACCTTGTGCGCATTGCCTACAGCGGCCATGCGACCCCGGCGTTTTCATTCATCTCACCGGCGAACACGGTCTGGCACAGCAGCACGCTGCGGTATCCGCATGAGGATGTGAGTGGAGCGCGGAAGCTGCTGGCCGCATCGGGTTTTCATATGAGCGGCGCGTTTCTCTACGACGCCGGCGGTCACGCGGTGAAGTTTTCTATTGTGACCAATGCAGGCAATGTAGTGCGCGCCAAGATGGCGAGCCTGCTGCAGCAGGACCTGTCGCAGATTGGCATGCAGGTCACGATTGTGCCGCTGGATTTTCCAGCGCTGATCGAACGGCTGATGCACAAGCAGGATTATGAGGCGTGCCTGCTGGGGCTTTCGAATGTGGAGCCGGACCCGAATGCACAGATGAATCTGTGGCTGAGCAGCTCGCCGAATCACCAGTGGAACCCCGGCGAGAAGACGCCGGCCACGCCGTGGGAGGCTGAGATCGACCGGCAGATGCAACTGCAGGCGACGAGCGCGCTGCAACGTGTGCGCAAGCAGGCAGTGGACCGCGTGCAGCAGATTGTGGCGGACGAGCAGCCGTTCATTTACCTGGTCTACCCGAATGCGCTGGACGCAGTATCGACACAACTGCAGGGCGTCAGCCCGTCTGTGCTCTCACCGGGGCTGGCATGGAATGTGGAGTTCATCCGGCGGAAGGCACAGCGATGACGCAGGAGATGATGCAGGTCCGGCTGCGGGCGGGCTACGGAAAACAGCAGGTATTGCGCGATGTGCAGTTCACGCTGCAGGCCGGCGAAGCACTGGGGCTGATTGGGACGAGCGGCGCGGGAAAGACCACGCTGGTGATGGCTCTGCTGGGCCTGCTGGAGTGGCGGGGTGGCCACGCGGAGGGCGAAGTGATCGTCGGCGGGCAGAATCTGCTGGCGCTTTCGGGGCGCGAGGCGCGGCGCATCCGCGGCAAGCAGATCGCCCTGATTCCGCAGAGCCCTATGACGGCGCTGAACGCGGCGGTTTCGTTGCGGGCGCACTTTGAGGAAGCGTGGAAAGCTCACGAGGGTGGTGGCCGCGGTGCGCTGGATGCGCGGCTGGCCGAGTTGCTGCCGGAGGTGCAACTGCCCGGGGAGAAGGAGTTTCTGGGGCGGAAACCGGGGCAGATCAGCGTGGGACAGGCCCAGCGGGTGCTGATCGCGCTCGCTCTCCTGCATCGGCCCGCCGTGCTGATTGCGGATGAGCCGACCAGCGCGCTCGATCCAATCACTCAGGCGGAAATTGTCAAGTTGCTGATTCAATTGAACCAACGGCATGGGACGGCGATGCTGTACATCTCTCACGATCTGATTTCCGTGATCCAGATCTGCCAGCGGGTGGCAGTGCTGGAGGGGGGGACGATTGTGGAATGCCTGCGGGTGGATGAGCTGGAGGCGGCGCAAAACCCGTCTACACGCGGTTTACTAGGGGCTTTGCCCGCCCCGGTCGGTGTTTTGCTGGCCCATCGGGCCGAAAAAAATAATTAACAAATTGATGTCCCAAAGACCCGAATCCTGCATCTAGAATAAGACCAACGGCCCCTACTACCTTTGTTGTATGGCCGCGATTGCCGAATGCTCTATAGCATGGAAGATGGCCTATTGCGGATATAACGTTTATCGGGGTATGATGTGCCACGAATTAGTAGTGAATAAAAGAGTTGTAAACCAAGTGAAGGCAGGAACACCAAGGATAGTTACGGCCTCTCGGTTTGTAAGATGATTCATTCGTAATACCACTGCAGGACTTTTCAACCCAGGATCTTTGCACTTCCGGAGGCTACACCCGATGGTACGCAAGATTCGTACGTCCAATTTCTGCCTGGGCTTAGCAGTATTGTTTTTGGCGGCAGTTACCAGTTCAGCGAATGCCAAGCAGCACAACCCCAAGCTCTCAAAAGATTGCGAATCAGCGCAGTCTGCCCAGACTTCGTCCTCTTCGTCGGATTCGACGCAGACGGTCCCGGTCATTATTCAATATAAAAACGATCCGGGCACGACGGAGTTCAATAACATCGTGGCCGCAGGCGGCAAGCATCGCGGCTGGCTGCATTCGATTCATGGCGCGGCTGCAGCAGTGCCGCTGGCGAATCTGGACGCGCTCGCAGCTGATCCGAACGTAGCCTATGTTTCTCTCGACCGCCCGGTGGGCGCGCGCGAAGCAGTGACCATTACTCAGGCCGAGTACACCACGGAGCCGATCAATGCGCCGGCAGTGTGGGCACAGGGTCTGGATGGCAGCGGCGTGGGCGTTGCCGTTGTGGATAGCGGCATCAATACGGTCGACGACCTGACCAAAGCCAATAACAACAGGAGCCGCGTGGTGTTCAGCGCGAGCTTTGTGCCGGGCGACGCCAACGACGAGTATGGTCATGGAACGCATGTGGCCGGCCTGATTGGCGGTAACGGTGAAGACTCAACCGGCTGGAAGTACTTCCGCACATTCTCCGGCGTGGCGCCGAATGTAAGCCTGATCAGCCTGAAGGCGCTGGATCAGACCGGTTCGGGTACCGACTCCAGCGTGATTGCTGCGATTGAAGCGGCCATTGCGTTGAAGGACGTGTACCACATCAAGGTGCTGAACCTTTCGCTGGGCCGCCCGATCTTTGAAAGCTACACGCAGGACCCGCTGTGCCAGGCAGTAGAGCAGGCATGGAAGGCCGGCATCGTAGTGGTTGTGGCTGCGGGCAACGATGGCCGTAACCTGGCGTTGAATGCCGAAGGCTATGGCACGGTGGAAGCACCGGGCAACGATCCGTACGTCATTACCGTTGGTGCGATGAACACCAAGGGCACGCCGGGCATCAACGACGATGTGATCGCGAGCTACAGCTCGAAGGGGCCGAGCTTTATCGATCACGTTTCGAAGCCGGATATCGTGGCGCCGGGCAACCTGGTGGTCAGCCTGAAGTTCAACAACGATCTGCTGGTGCAGGAGAATCCGACCTTCGTTACGCTGGACGGCTTCTACAAGAGCGTTGGCAATGCGAGCCAGGTCTCAAAGAACTACTTCCCGCTGAGCGGAACGAGCATGGCAACGGGTGTGACCAGCGGCGCGGTGGCTCTGCTGTTGCAAGCTAATCCGACGCTGACACCTGACCAGGTGAAGGCACTGCTGATGTCGAGCGCGAACCGCAGCAACTTCCCGCAGAGCAGCAGCGTGACGGACAACGGCGTGACCTACAACGCCAACTACGACGTATTCACCGTGGGCGCGGGCTATCTTGACGTGAACGCGGCTCTGAATGCGGCGAATACCGTAACGGTTCCGTCGGGCACAGCGATGTCTCCGATCGCAACCTTTGACCAGACCACCGGCAACATCTTCCTGGTGACGGATGCGACGGCACTGTGGGGGGCTACCGCACTGTGGGGCGCTTCCAATGTGTACGGCTCCAACGCCTTCCTGGGCAGCAGCACCGCCCTATGGGGAGCATCGAATCCGAACGGCAGCACTGCGCTGTGGGGAGCATCAAATCCGACCGGCAGCACAGCCCTGTGGGGTGCGACTGCGCTCTGGGGCGCAACCGCACTGTGGGGCGCAGGCGATCCGGCCGGCTTCACCGCACTGTGGGGTGCGACCGCTCTGTGGGGCGCTGGTACTCCTGAAGCCGCAACCGCTCTCTGGGGTGCAACCGCACTGTGGGGTGCCGGCTCAACGAGCGGTTCTACCGCTCTCTGGGGCGCTGGTTCACCGAGCGGCGCGACTGCACTTTGGGGCGCGACTGCACTCTGGGGTGCTGGAACTCCCGCGGGCGCGACCGCGCTGTGGGGAGCCAATACTCCGAGCGGCCAGACGGCACTGTGGGGCGCAACCGCACTGTGGGGCGCAACGGCTCTGTGGGGCGCAAACACGACCAGCGGCCAGACTGCTCTTTGGGGCGCTACCGCTCTCTGGGGAGCTTCCACTCCGCAGAGCAGCACGGCGCTGTGGGGTGCATCCGCACCGGCAGGCCAGACGGCACTGTGGGGCGCCTCTGCTCCTCTGGAGCAGTAACCAACCAACCGGTAATGCTTTGGGCCCGCTTCTCTCAGGAGAGGCGGGCTCTTCGCTTTTAAGCGTTGTTGATCTTCGCTCCAGTGTCCTTCGGGAGGAGAAGTTCTGCTTCCGAAGTTGAGGGTAGAAGGCGGTTTCCGGGGCTAAAGCCCGCTGGTTTTTGCTGTGCTGATTTCCGTGGGGCTGAAGCCCCACTCCCCCGGCTGAAGCCGGGGGCTTAATCCAGGCAATACGGGTCTTCAGGCAATACGGGTCTTCAGGCAATACGGGTCTTCAGGCAATACGGGTCTTCAGGCAATGCGGGTCTGCGGGCAATGCGGCGATGAGGCGATGCGGGCAATGCACGCAAGGATGCTTGCCGGGAGCCGGGTTTGCGCTCACTCAGAATGAGAGAGTAAGGTTGGTTGCAAAATCAACAGAGGCTTGGCTGGATGTAAATTGCTGAAAGCAGGTTCTTTGCATGCTCAGAATGACAGGGGATATGAAGTAACTGCCGGCAGAGGGATAGGACGTGAACTCAGGACTCACCGCATTTCAAGCACGAATTAGCCCGCCGTAGAAGTGATTAGCGTCACAGACTCTGATGCCCCAGGCAAACATACTTGGAATAAATTCACCCCCTTCAGAACCGCACAACTGCACAATCAGCAAGAGAATAGCTGTTCCCTGTCAGCATTTGGACAAGAGAGACAAGCATGGGCCTGAAACAAGCAGCAAGCGACTTGTCGGCGCTGATCGAAAGCTCCCAGGACTTTATCTGGTCAGTGGATCTTGAATACAGGCTGCTGACGTTCAACCGCGCCCTGCAGCAGGATATCGAGCGGCACTTTGGCGCCCAACTTGAGGTAGGCAAGAAGGCGGAAGACGTATCGCCGCCGGAGCTGGCCGAAAAGTGGGCACCGCTCTACGAGCGGGTGTTGCAGGAAGGCCGCGTCCGGGCAGAAATCACCATGCCGGATGGACGGTATCTGGAACTGGAGTTGAGTCCTATCCAGACGGCAGGGGTAACGACAGGCATCGCAGTGATTGCGAGAGATGTGACGCAGTGGAAGCAGGCGGAGCAAATGCTGCGGCAGACGGAAAACTCTCTGCGTGAGAGTGAAGACCGTTACCGCCTGGCCTTGCAAGCGACGCCGGATGCAATCAACATCAACCGGATGAGTGACGGCACATATATCGAGGTGAACGAAGCCTTCCTGGCAATCACGGGATATGAGCGCAGCGAGGTGATAGGGCGGAGCTCGCTGGAACTGGCGATATGGAAGGATGAAGCCGATCGCGACAAGCTGATCGAAGCCCTGCGATTGAATGGCTCCTGCCGGGACATGGAGATACAGTTTCGCCGCAAAAACGGACAACTGCTGTGGGGGCAGATGTCGGCATCCATCACGGAAGTGAATGGCGTGGCGTGCGTTTTGTCAGTAACGCGCGATATATCCCATGCAAAGCTGGCCGAGCAGGAGATCCGGCATCTTACTTTCTACGATATGCTGACGGGCCTGCCGAACAGGCGGCTGTTGCTTGACCGGTTGCAACAAGTGCTGGCCGCAAACACGCGAACAATGCACCAATGTGCGCTGCTGCTGATCGATCTGGATGATTTCAAGAAGATCAATGACACCCTGGGACATCCGGTGGGCGATCTGCAGTTGCAGGAGGTAGCGCACCGGCTGAGAACCTGTGTGCGCGGGACGGACACGGTATCCCGGTTCGCCGGAGACGAATTTATGGTGATGCTGGAACATCTGAGCGAAGACGCGGAAGATGCAGCATCGCAGGCGCAGGGAGTGGCGGAGAAGATATTGGCGGCGATTGCCCGGCCCATCCCGTTGCACGGCCGGGAGCACATCTGTACCGCGAGCATCGGCATTGTGCTCTTCGGCAGGGGGCGGGTGTCAGCCGATGAAGTCCTGAAGCAGGCTGATATCGCCAAATACCAGGCAAAGAGCGCGGGCCGGAATACGGCACAGTTTTTCTCGCCGGAGCTACAGGCCGCCGTAACTGCGCGCGCTGAGCTGGAAGCAGAGCTGCGCAAAGCGAGCCATGAAAAACAATTTGTGCTGCATTACCAGCCCCAACTGAACCATCTGGAGGTGATTGGAGCAGAGGCGCTGGTGCGGTGGAATCATCCAGACCGGGGATTGCTTATGCCGATCGATTTCATTGGACCGGCAGAAGAGACGGGGTTGATTCTGCCGCTGGGGGAGTGGGTGCTGGTGACCGCGTGCGAACAACTGGCACAATGGGCGCAGACGCCGGAGCTGGCGCATATCACCATCGCGGTAAACATCAGTGCGAAGCAGTTGCATCAGGCAAGCTTTGTGGATGATGTGCTGCGGGTCATCGAGCAGACCGGGGTGAACCCCAATAGTTTGCGGCTGGAGTTGACCGAGAGCATTGTGGTGGAAAACGTAGAGGATGCCATCGCCAAGATGGTGGCGCTGCGGTCGCGGGGCGTGAAGTTCTCGATGGATGATTTCGGCACGGGCTACTCTTCGCTGACCTATCTCAAACGCCTGCCGCTGGATCAACTCAAAATTGACCGTTCGTTTGTGCGCGACATTCTGGTGGATGCCGGGAGCGCTGCGATCGCGGAGACGATCATCGCCCTGGGCCGGGCTCTGGGGCTGCGGGTCATCGCGGAAGGCGTTGAGACGGAGGAGCAGCGGAACTTCCTGACGCGGCTCCACTGCTACGAATTTCAGGGATATCTGTTAAGCCGTCCGCTGCCGGTTGCCGGCTTTGAAAAGACGGTGCGGGAGATGGACTCGATGGACAGGCCGGGAAACTTATTCGGGTAAAGAGGTTTCCGGGAAGAGATTGGGTTCGCCATCCCAGCGGGCGACGACGACGGTAGCGAGACAGTTGCCCAGCACATTGATCGCGGTGCGGCCCATGTCCATCAATTGATCCACGCCGAAGAGCATCAGGACGACTTCCATGGGAAGGTGGAAGGAAGCGGCGACGGCGAGCACGATGACCAGAGCACCGCGGGCAACGCCGGCGGTGCCCTTGCTGCTGATGAGCAGCGTGACCAGCATCAGGGCCTGCTGGCCGAGGGTGAGATGGATGCCGGAGGCCTGCGCCACGAAGACCAGGGCGAGCGATTCATACAGTCCGGAACCGGCGAGGTTGAAGCTGTAGCCCAAGGGCAGCACCAGGGCGAGGGTCTCGCGCGAGACGCCGAGTGATTCCACGCGTTCCATGGAGAGCGGAAGTGCGGCTTCAGAGCTGGCGGTGCCGAAGGCGATGGCCAGCGGCTCAGCCATGGCGCGCATGAAACGGAGAAGCGGAATGCGGGCGGCCAACGCGATCGGCACCAGGCCAACGACGATGAAGACGGCGAGCGCCAGATACATGGTGAGGAGAAGTTTGAGCAGCGGCAGGAAGACGCCCGCGCCGAGATGGCCGACGGTATAGGCCATGGCTCCAAAGACGCCGATGGGCGCGGCATACATCACGATATTGGTGAACTTGAACATGGTCTCGGCCACGCTGGAGGCGAACTGGACCAGGGGGCGGCGGTGCGTTTCAGCCACCATGGCGAGGGCGACGCCGAAGATCATGCAGAAGATAACGACCTGCAGGGTCTGGCCCTCGGCGACGGATTTGGCGATGTTCTCCGGGAACATATTGAGGAAGATTTCACTGGCGGAGTGGGCGGCGAAGGTGGGCGGCTCGACCCCGGCGAGCGCGGGCAGGGCGATGCCGTAACCGGCGCGGGTGAGATTGATGGCGGCAAAGCCGACCAGCAGGGCGAGCGTGGAGACGATCTCAAAGAGGATGAGCGCCTTCACCCCGACGCGGCCAACTTTTTTCAGGTCAGCATGGCCGGCGATTCCGGTGACCAGGGTGCCAAAGAGCAGCGGGGCGATGATGACCTTGATGAGGCGGAGAAAGATGGTGCCGAAGATCTGAAAGTTCAGGGCCGTGGCGGGCCATTGGTGGCCCACGATGGCGCCCAGGATCATGCCGACGAATATCCAGCCGGTCAGCGAGCGGCGGTAGAGGGCGAGGGCAACGGCGATGGCCGCGAGCAGAATTTCCAGGGCAACAGTCATAGGGTCAGAACCTGCGGAGCGTCCAGTCTACCGGAAGGGCGCAAGGGGCCGGGGAATGGCGAATGTTGGCGCAAAATCAGGCTGCCCGGTAGTACCATAATCGCAACCCAAGACTCTGTCGTATAAGGCGGCTTATGCGTAGCTATGTGTCAAACTGGATCTCCCTCCGGAAGAAAATCACCGGTCTAGCTTTGATTCCGGCGCTGATCTGTTCCATCGTGTTTGGCGCCCTGATCTGGACGTCCTCACGCAGCACGGCCCGGCTGGTGGGCGAGGAACTGACGCGCTTCATGGCGGAGCGCACGTCGCGCGCCACGATTCATGGGTACAACACCAGCATTGTGACCTACGGTTATGTGATGGACGCGCTGGAAGCCGACGCGCAAACGGCGCAGACGACGCTGGCCAAGCTGGGCGGCGTTCACCTGGCCGGGCACACGGAGAGCTGGCAGGCGGTGAACGATGTGACGCACCAGACGTCGACGGTGACAGTCCCGGCACTGGCCCTTGGCAGCTGGCAATCCTCGCAGAGCGCGGGTACGTCTCCGCTGAATACGATCAGCGAGCAGACGGGGCGGGCCGTGATCCTGTATGCGCGGATGGACCTGGCAGGCGATATGCTGCGCGTCGCAGGCGCATCGCAGGAGCAGGGCGTCACGGTGGACGCAGGCAGCTACATTCCGGCGCGGCTGGCTTCGGGCGAAGTGAATCCGATGGCGAAGACGATTCTGGCCGGGTCGCGGTATGAAGGCGTGTTGGACGAGCTCAACAGTCCGCACCAGATGGTATGCGATCCGCTGCGCGAAGCTTCGGGCAATGTGTACGGCATGGTGTGCGTGGGGCTGAGCATTGACACCATCCGTTCGCTGCAGCAGGAACTGAAGGCGAACTATGTGGGCGCGCATGGATCGGCTGCGGTCTTCTATCTGCACGGCAAGTATCGCGGGCGCGCGCTGGTGGAACCGTCCGGCGATGCGAAGGCGACGGAGAGCCAGTGGCTGCAGCCCATTCTGGAGAAGGCGCAGACCCTGAAGGACATGGATGGCGACGGCGTGATTGTGTACGATCCCGTCAATAAAGACGAGGTGATCGTGCGCTACAGCTACTTCCAGAAGTGGGATTGGCTGCTGGTGATCGTGGCGGACTCGCGCGATCTGCAGAGTGCGAGCGACAGCGTGCGGACGGAGTTCCACGCGCTGCTGTGGAAGACGTTTATCGCCGGAATCATCGCCCTGATACTGACCATGCTGCTGGCGTTGCGCATCAGCCGGAAGCTGATTGATCCCATGGCCGATCTGGCGATCCGGCTGACCTCCAATGCGACGCAGGTGGCATCGAGCGCACGGCACCAGGCAGCGAACGTGGCGAACTTCAACACGTCGGGCAATGAGATTGCCAGCGCGGTGAAGGAGATCTCCGCAACATCAAAGGAACTTCTGCGCGCGATGGAGCAGCTTGCTGAAGATGCGGAGAAGACGAGCCACGTGGCGAATGAAGGCAGCCAGGGATTGAAGGGGCTGGGCTCGTCGATGGAATCACTTTCGGCGGCGACGCATTCGATTACGGATAAGCTGACGACCATCCGCGCGAAGGCGAACAAGATTAACGCCGTGGTCACGGCCATCACCAAGGTGGCAGACCAGACCAACCTGCTCTCACTCAATGCTGCGATTGAGGCGGAGAAGGCGGGTGAAGGCGGCGCGGGGTTTGCCGTGGTGGCGCGCGAGATCCGGCGGCTGGCAGACCAGAGCGCGGTGGCGACCATGGAGATTGAGCAAATGGTGGAGGCCATGCAGGAGGCGGTAAGCAGCGGCGTAGCGCAGACACGCGAGCTGACTGAGGCGATGGAGCGCGGCATCGCGGCTTCAGAGAGCATCAGCGGCCAGTTCGGCGACATCATTCAGCGAGTGGAGTCGATGGCTCCGCGGTATGAGGCTGTGCACCAGGGCATGCAGAACCAGAGTGAAGGCGCGCAGCAGATCAGCGAAGCGATGTGGCAGTTGACGGAGATGGGGCGGCAGACGTCAGAATCCGTGAACGATCTGAACGAGGTAAGCCAGCAGCTGCACCAGGCAGTGCGCATTCTGAAAGAGCGAATCATCCAAGTCCGCAACGCGGAGTGAAGGGCGGAAGCGTGGCCGACAGTCGACGGGAAAACCGCGGTCTGACTCTGCGTTTCCGCGCGGGGCAGCAGCACTTTGCCTTTCCGCTGACCTCAGTGGAGGCGGTGGCAGGTTACGCGCGTCTGGGCGCGGGGGAGTGGGAGGCCACGCCGGCGTTTGCGGGCTGGCTGGCATACCGCGGCACGGAGATTCCGGTGTATGACCTGGGCGTGCATCTGGGGCAGGGCGAGAAGACGCCGCGGGTGCTGAGCAGCCGCATCATGATCTTTTCGCGGCTGCACGATTCCAATCAGCGCGTGGGGCTGCTGGCAGCGGAGATCACGGATACATTTGAAGAGCGCGAGCTGGACGGCGCGCCTTTGCTGCAGGCGGAGCCGCTGCTGCGCGATCTGCTGGGAGAGACGGCATGAGCGTGGCGCAGAACAGGAACGCCGTGACCGCGCTGATTACGCGGCTGGCGGCGTATGCGGGATTCGATGAAGAGGTGGTGGCCCCGGCGCGGATGGATTCCATTATGGCGCGCAGGCAGCGGGCGCGCGGGATGGATCGCGCGGACCGGTATCTGGAGTTGGTGGAGAATGACGCCGAGGAGCATGATGCTCTGCTGAACGAAGTGCTGGTGGGCGAGACAAGATTCTTTCGCGATACCAAAGTGTTCGAGCATCTGCTGGATTGGCTGCGGCAGCAGCGTGCGGCAGTGCCGCAGAAGACTTTCCGTGTGCTGTGCGCGCCGTGTTCCACGGGGGAAGAAGCATACTCGGTTGCGGCGGCGCTGCAGATGGCCGGATTCACGGCGGAGCAGTATGAGATTGAGGCGCTGGACATCTCGCGCAGCGCGCTGGAGACGGCGGAGCGCGGCGTGTATGCTCCCCATGCCCTGCGCGGTGTGCCGGAGGAGCGGCGAGCGCAGCTGGTGGAAGCTGCGGCGGACGGGTTGTGGCGGGTGTTGCCGCAGTTGCGTGCGGGGCTGAATTTTTCCTTTGCGAATCTATCGCTGCCGGGGAGCCTGAAGCCGCTGGGCGAGTTCGATCTGATCCTGTGCCGCAATCTGCTGATCTATCTGCGGCCGGAGGCGCGGTTGAACCTGCTTTGCTCCGTGCGCGATGCGCTGAGCGCGGGCGGGCGGTTGATTGTGGGCACGGGCGATGCCGTACCGGAGATCTACACGATCTTTCAGGCGGCGCGGCCTGCGTCGTCCTTCATGCTGGAGGTGAAGAGCGCGGCGGCGCAGAGGATGGAAGGTCCGGCGCGGAGCAAAGCGGTGCAGCCGCAGCCGGTGGTGGCGTGGCGTGCTGCGCAGGCGGCTCCGCAACGCGCGCGCGAAAGTGCGGCGCCGAAAGAGCCGGCGGATTTTTACCGCGCTGCAGTGGAACTGTACGAGAAGGAAGAGTTGCGCGCTTCAGAGAGATACTGCCGCAAGGCGCTCTATCTGGAGCCTGCGCTGGTGCCGGCGCTGGAGTTGCTGGAGCAGCTCTGGCGGAATGAGCCGGTCTCGCGGCGGCAGCGTGCCCTGGCGGAGCGGCTGCAGCGCGCGCGTTCGCAACAGGAGAGCGCATGAGCGACAAGAGCGACAATCGCGAGCAGCGGAAGAAGATATTCGAGCGCGTGCTGACCGATGAGTATCGCGAAGAGCTGGCTCGGATGCTGGCGGTGGAGATCAAGCCGCTGCCGCGCCGGACGGGATCGATTCTGCTCTTCCGGCTTTCGGGGCGGCGGTATGCGCTGCCCACCTCTGTGCTGGTGGCGGTGACGGAGCCGCTGCACATTGCGCCCATCCCGCATCGCAAGGGCACGGCGCTGCTGGGGCTGGTGGCGTTTGAGGGCGAAGTGCTGCCGTGCTGCGCACTGCATCCGATGCTGGATCTGCAGGGCGGGGTAGAGGCTGCGTCGAAGACATTAATTTTGCAGGAGACCAAGGGACGCAACTGGGCGGTGCCGGTGGATGAGGTGGACGGCATGCGCGCGGGCGCGGAGCTGGAGGCGGCGCAGGCGCAGATGGATGCGGGCGGCGTGGGCCACTACATTGAAGAAGACGGCAGCGTGGTGAATCTGCTGGACGCAGAGGCGCTCTTCCGGCTGCTTAGATTGGCGGTGGCATGAGCAGCGGTGACTTCGGCGATCTGTCACTCTTTGACCTCTTCAAGATGGAGGCGGAGGACAACCTGCGCGTTCTGCAGGACGATCTGCTGGCGTTGGAGCGCGGCGAAGCGACTCCGGCGAAGCTGGAGGAGCTGATGCGGTCAGCGCACTCGATGAAGGGTGCGGCACGCATCGTTGGGCTGGACCTGGTGGTGTCGCTTACCCATGCGATGGAAGATAGATTTGTGGCGGCGCAGGCTGGGCGCGAAATTGCGCATGAAGAGATTGGCAGGCTGCTGAAGGCGACGGACTGGCTGGCGGGACTCTCTGCGCTGGAGGAGAGCGCGACCGAGGGTTGGGTCGCCGAAAACCAGGAGGCGATCCACGCGCTGGTGGCTGAGCTGACGCCTGCGCAGGCGGGCGGCGAGACGGTTCACGAGCATGCGGCAGCCGTGGAGCCTCACGAAGTGACGAGCCCGGCGGTGATGGAGACGGCATCTGTAGCAGAGACGACGGTGACGAAGAGTGAGGCCGATGCGGGCGAGAATACTTTTCTGGATGCGGGCACGGGCGGCGAAGGCGGCAACCGGCAGCAGGCGGTGCGGCTTTCGGCGGGAGGGTTTGACCGCATTCTGGCGCTGGCGTCAGAGGAACTGGTGCTGAGCAGCCAGATCTCCGCGTTTCCGGATGCGATGGAGCGGAACTGGAAGACGCTGGTGCGGATTACGGGAGAGATTCGCGCGCTGGACGCAGCCAGCGACGGCAGCAATGAACAGGCCGTGGTGAGGGCCGGTCTGCGTGCGGATTGGGACCGCCGCTTCGCTGATTTTGAGCACATGATCATGGACATGGACCGCGCGACGCGGCAGAGCCAGCTGGTTGCGAGCCGCCTGCATACGGAGATACTGGGCGGCAGGCTGCGTCCGTTCAGCGAGGGCACGAGCGGATTTGTGCGGCTGGTGCGCGACCTGGCAGAGAGCATGGGGAAGCAGGTGTCGCTGCGCCTTGAGGGTGAGGCGACGACGGTGGACCGCGAGGTGCTGGATAAGTTGAAAGCTCCGCTGACGCACCTGCTGCAGAACGCGGTGGACCATGCGACGGAGGCGCCGGAGACGCGGGAGAGGCTGGGCAAACCGAAGCACTCCACCCTGCTGCTGAGCGCGAACCATGAGCATGGACAACTGGTGATCACGCTGCGCGATGACGGCAAGGGCATTGACCGCGAAGAGCTGAAGACGAGAATCGTAGCGCGTGAACTGGCCAGTGCGGAGACGGTGGCGATGCTCTCTGACGCGGAGCTGCTGGAGTTCATCTTTCTGCCGGGCTTCAGTACGCGGACGGAGGTATCGGAAGTGTCAGGCCGCGGATTTGGACTGAACGTGGTGCAGGCGATGGTGCATGAGGCGGGCGGGTCAGTGAGCGTACGGAGTGAGGCAGGTGCGGGCACGACCTTCCGGCTGACACTGCCGGTCACGCGCTCCATGGTGCGCACGGTGCGGGTGCGCGCGGGCAGCGATACCTTTGCCGCGCCGCTGGTGCGGATTGAGGCCATTCGCCTGCACACGCCGCAACTGCGCGAAGAGGACCAGAGTCTGGTGGTGGAGGAAGCGGGCGTGATGTATCCGGTGGTTTCGCTGAGCGCGCTGCTGGGGCAGGAGAGTAATCTGCGCGCAGGCGAAGCGACGCAGATGCTGCTGGTGGGCAACGGCGGCGGCGTGGCGTTCCAGGTGGATAAGGTGCTGGACCAGGTGGATCTGGCGATTCGCAAGGTCGATCCACGCATCGGCAAGATTCCGGGCATCAGCTCGGTCGCGCTGGATGAGAATGGATGGCCGCTGCTGCTGCTGGATATGGAGGCGTTGATGCAGACGGCGCTGGGCAAATCGCCGGCGGAGGGCCTGCGCGATGCGGTGCGCGATCCGTATGAGACGCTGGCACATATCCTGGTGGTTGACGATTCAGCGACGGTGCGGGAACAGGTGCGCAGAATTCTGGTCAAGGCGGGATACCGCGTATCGACGGCGCAGAATGGGCGCGAGGCATGGAACCTGCTGCGTACGCGAGCGTACGATCTGCTGCTGAGTGATGTGGATATGCCGCAGATGAACGGAATTGAGCTGGTGACGAAGGTTCGTGCCGATGCGATGCTGGAGAGAATGCACATCGTGCTGCTTTCGTATAAGGACCGGCCGGAAGACCGGCAGCGCGGACTGGATGCGGGCGCGGATTACTACCTGACCAAGGGCAGTTTCCAGAGCGAGCGCTTTTTGCAGGCGATCGTGGATTTGATCGGCAGGGGAGAGAGTCAGTGAGAGTCGGGATTGTGAATGATTCGCGGATCGCGTGCGAGGTGCTGACGCGGACGGTGCGCAGCGTGCCCGGCTTCAGCGTGCTGTGGACCGCGCATGACGGGCTGGAGGCGGTGGAACTCTGCGCCGGTAATCTGCCGGACATTGTGCTGATGGACCTGATCATGCCGAATATGGATGGGGCGCAGGCCACGCGCGAGATTATGAAGGCGACTCCGTGCGTGATCCTGGTGGTGACGTCTTCGGTGACGGCGCATCGTGACCTGGTGTTCAGCGCGATGGGTTATGGCGCGCTGGACGCGGTGACCACGCCCATCATGGGCAAGAGCGGCGAGATGGAAGGCGATGATGCGCTGAAGCAGAAGCTGAAGGTGGTATCGCGGCTGGTGCGGGTGGAGGAGCCGGCGCGGCTGAGTCCACTGGGCAAGTTCCGCGCCTCGTCAAAGGCCGGCACGCCGATTCTGGCGATTGGCACATCCACCGGCGGGCCACAGGCGCTGGGGCAGATACTGTCTGTGCTGCCGGAAAATTTTCCGGCTGCGGTGCTGATTGTGCAGCATATTGATGCGCACTTTGCACCGGGATTTGCGGAGTGGCTGCAGCAGCACTGCGTGTTGCCGATCAAGCTGGCGCATGGCGGTGAGATGGCGGCGCCGGGAACAGTATGGCTGGCGGGGCGCGAAAAGCATATGTATCTGGATGCCGCGGGAAAGATCGTGCTGAGCGATGAGCCGCGCGACACCAACTTCCGCCCATCGATTGACGTGCTCTTTACCAATCTGGCGGAGTATACGCAGGAGCGTGTGGGTGTGCTGCTGACGGGCATGGGCAGCGATGGCGCGGAGGGGCTACTGATGCTGCGGCAGAGTGGCGCGCACACCATTGCGCAGGATGCATCCACAAGCGTGGTGTACGGTATGCCGAAGATTGCGGCGGAGCGCAGCGCGGCGACAGAGATTCTGCCGCTGCACGCGATCGGGCCGCGGGTGGTGAAGCTGTTTTCAAGAGCGGCCGGCAGCACCAGTGAGGTACGGGCAGCGAAGGCGTGAATTAATCAGGTGCAGAAGAATTTTCCGGTACTCTATCGGCATAGGAATCAGGAACATGCCCGGAGCCGGGCGTGCGGCGGAGACGATTCAAAGTGAAAGTCACCTTCTGGGGAGTGCGCGGATCGATTCCGACGCCGCAGGCTGCGAACCTGGGCTTTGGCGGAGAGACTGCGTGCGTGGTGCTGGAGGCAGAGGGGCGCAGCCTGGTGCTGGATGCGGGCACGGGACTGCGCAAGCTGGGCGACCGGCTGATGGCCGGCGGCGGACCGCTGGAGGCCGGCATAGATATTCTGCTGTCGCACTTTCATTGGGACCATGTGCAGGGACTGCCGTTTTTTGCGCCGTTGTACCGGCCAGACAGGCTGCGGTTCTACTCGCAGGTTGCGGCGGAGCGGCTGCATGAGTTGCTGGCGGTGCAGATGGAGCCGCCGTTTTTTCCGATTGGATTTGACCAGGCGGGCGCACTGCGCGAGGCGCTGCCGGAGCGTGCGTATACGCAGTTCCACTGGCATCAGCAGTTCCAGGTGGGGCCGTTTTCCATTACGCCGTTTCCGCTGCATCATCCGCAGGATTCGACGGGCTTTCGCGTGGAGTGCGGCGGCAAAGTGGTGGTGTATGCCACTGACCATGAGCATGGCGATGCAGAGAAAGACGCCGTGCTGCTGCGCTATGCGCAGGGCGCTGACATTCTGATCGCCGATGCGCAGTACACACCGGAAGAGTATGCGAAGCGCGTGGGATTTGGTCACAGCACATGGATGCAGGCGGCGAATCTGGCGGTTGCCGCGGATGCGGGACGGCTGTTGCTGTTTCATCATGACCCGCATCGCAGCGATGATGCGCTGCGGCAGATTGTGCTGGAGGCACGCAAGACCTTTGCGCGGACGGATGCGGCGCGCGAACGCACCACGTTGACGGCGGACCGCAGCGTGCAGGAAGCGGCGGCGAATCCGGATGTGGGCCTGACCGAGCATCCGCTGCGCGTGCTGCTGGTGGATGACCAGAGAATTATCGGCGAGGCGGTGCGGCGGATGCTGGCGGGCCATACGCCGGAGATCGAATTTCGTTTCTGTGCGGATGCGGCTGCGGCGCTGGACACTGCGGCGGAGTTTGGGCCGACGCTGATTCTGCAGGACCTGATCATGCCGGGCGTGGAGGGTTTGGATATGGTGCGCGCGTTCCGTGCGAATCCGGCGACGGAGGGTGTGCCCATTATTGTGCTGTCGTCAAAGGACGAAGCGGCGACGAAGGCTGACTCGTTTGCGGCGGGCGCGAATGACTACATTGTGAAGCTGCCGGACAAGATCGAGCTGCTGGCGCGCATTGAGCATCACTCGGCCGCATTTGTGAACCGGCTGCAACGCGACGAGGCGTACCAGGTGCTGCTGCGGCAACAGCAGGAGCTGGAGATGCTGCTGGGGCAGGTGCAGGAAGAGAAGCAGAAGAGTGAGAAGCTGCTGCTGAACATTCTGCCGAAGGCGGTGGCGAGCGAGCTGAAGGAATCCGGTAATGTGCGCGCGCTGCGCTTTGATCGCGCCGGTGTGCTGTTCGCGGACTTCTCAGATTTCACGCGCGTCTCGCAATCGATGGCGGCGGAGGAACTGGTCTCTGAGTTGAACGAATGTTTCACGCTCTTTGACCGCATCACCATGGCGCATGGAGTGGAAAAGCTGAAGACCATCGGCGATGGATACCTGTGCGTGGCCGGAGTACCGGAGCCGCGGCCCGACGCGCTGCTGGGGCTGGCGCGGGTTGCGCTGGAGATCCGCGATCTGATCGCGGAGCGGCGGCGGCAGAAGATCGCGGAGGGCAGGCAGTACTGGGACGTTCGCGTGGGGCTGCACTGCGGGCCGCTGGTGGCGGGCGTGGTGGGACTGCAGAAGTTTGCGTATGACGTGTGGGGCGATACGGTGAACACCGCGTCGCGCATGGAGTCTGCGGGCATACCGGGGCGGGTGAATATCTCGCGCGAGTATCGCGCGCATCTGCCGGAGAGCGCGGAGTGCGAGCCGCGCGGGTTGATCGCGGTGAAAGGGAAGGGCGATGTGGAGATGTTCTTCCTGGAGCATCTATAAGTTCAATCTCAAACAGGAGGCGAGCGATGACGAACGAGAAAAGCAATTCCCCTGAGTCCGACAACGACACTCTTTCTGAGGAGGAGCTGGAGCAGATTTCCGGCGGGCACGGGCACAATCCATCCAGAAGCAGAGATACGGGCAACGCGCCGCGCGCGGATGAACCGAAGCATGAGCACGGTGCATAATTTCGCAGCAAGAGGATAGGCATGAAACGCGAGATCTATCGAAGTGCCGCGCTGAACCGGATGTCTTCACCGGAGCAACTGGACCAGATGCTGCAAGTGACGACGCCGAAGTACTGGCTGGCACTGGTTGGCATCGGCATGCTGCTGGTCTTCGGGCTGGCGTGGGGATTCTTTGGCCGCATGACGACGAAGGCGATGGGGCACGGGGTGGTGCTGGCGGCGCCCGGCGGCGCGGACGATCTGCAGGTGGTGGCGTATGTGGCCGCCACCGTGGCCAAGACGGTGCAGACCGGCGATGCGGTGCAGGTGGTGCTGACCAGTTTCCGGCTGGAGGATGTGGGTTTTCTGCGCGGGCGGGTGCTCTCAGTGGCGGAGTTTCCGGCAACCGACGCTGACCTGATGCATACGCTGCAGAATCAGTCGCTGGCCCAGGCGCTTTCCGCCGGTGTGCCTGTACATGAGGTGCGGATCGAGATGCTGCGCGACGCATCGACCGTGAGCGGATATAGCTGGTCCACGCCGCAGGGCGCGGCGTTCCACATTACGCCGGGAAGCCTGTGCAACGTGAGCATTATTACGCGTGAGGAGCGGCCACTGCGGCTGCTGATTCCCTTTGCGAAAGGATCGATGGGGATCTACTGATGGGCGCGGCTGCGATTGCCAATCCGGAGAAGCTGAGGAAACCGCCCGCGCAGAAGCCGGTGGTGACGCCGACCGTGCTGCAGATGGAGCAGGTGGAGTGCGGCGCGGCTGCGCTCTCAATCATCCTGGGCTACTACGGCCGCTATGTGCTGCTGGAGGAGTTGCGCACGGCATGTGGCGTATCGCGCGACGGCAGCAAGGCTTCCAACATTGTGAAGGCGGCGCGCAGCTATGGTCTGCTGGGCAAAGGATATAAGAAGGAGCCGGGCGACCTGCGCAGTATGAAACTGCCGGTGATCGTGTTTTGGAACTTCAATCATTTTCTGGTGGTCGAGGGTTTCAAGGATGGCCGCGTCTACCTGAACGATCCTGCGTATGGGCGGCGCAGCGTGTCAGACGAAGAGTTTGACGTTGCCTTCACCGGCGTGGTGCTGGCGTTTGAGAAGAGTGAAGAATTTAAACCGGCAGGGCGGCCGCGCTCGCCGTGGCAGAGCATGGTACGGCGGCTGAAGGGATCGCGCCGGTCGCTGCTGTTCGTGATTCTGGCAACGTTCGGACTGGTTGTGCCGGTCATCCTGCTGCCGGTATTTACGAAGATCTTTATCGACCAACTGTTGGTCAACAGCCTGTACTACTGGCTGAAACCCATGCTGTGGCTGATGGGCGTTGCCATGCTCACCGCGGGTGCGCTGACGTGGCTGCAGCAGAGCGTGCTGCTGCGGTTGCAGACGCGGCTGGCGGTGAGCTCATCCGCGAAGTTCCTGTGGCACGTGCTTCGCTTGCCGATGGAGTTCTTTGCGCAGCGGTTTCCGAGCGAAGTGAGCGGGCGGATGGATCACAATGAAGACGTCGCGGCGCTGCTCTCAACTGAAGTGACCACGCGCATTGTGGATCTGATGATGATCGGCTTCTTCGCCGTGCTGATGTTCTTCTATGACGCGCGGCTGACGCTCTTCGGGATGCTTGCGGTCGCGGTGAATCTGATCGCTCTGCGCTACTTTACGCGGACGCGGCGCGACCTGACGCACCAACTGCTGCAGGAAGAGAGTAAGTGCAGCGGGTTGGCGATGGCGGGCCTGCAGATGCTGGAAACGCTGAAGTCGACCGGATCGGAGAATGGATTTTTTGCGCGCTGGAGCGGGCATCAGGCGAAGGTGATTAATGCGGAGCAGAAGCTGAGCACATCGCTGATTCTGTATTCCATGATTCCGCAGCTCCTCATTCAGATATGCGGCGTAGCGGTGTTGTACTTCGGCGGGCTGAGGGTGATGAGCGGCGTGATGACCATCGGCGTTCTGTGGAGCTTTCTGGCGCTGATGCAGATATTTCTGGGGCCCGCGAGCAAGCTGATGGAGCTTGGCGGAACCATGCAGGAGATGGATGGAAGCCTGGCGCGGCTGGATGATGTATTGCGCTACCCGGTGGATCATCGCTTTCACACGCACCATGCCGGCGCCGCCAACGCCGAGGTGAAACTGGAAGGCGGCATTGAGCTGCGCGACGTGACCTTCGGCTATAGCAGGCTCGATCCGCCGCTGATCCGCGGATTCAACCTGACGGTGAAGCCCGGCAGCCGGATTGCGATTGTGGGTGCGTCGGGCAGCGGCAAATCCACGCTGTCGCGCTTGATCTCAGGACTGTATGCGCCGTGGGAGGGCGAGATATTGTTTGACGGAGTGCCGCGCGCGCAGCACTCTCCGGATGTATTGCACAACTCCATCGCGCTGGTTGACCAGGAGGTCGATCTCTTTGAGACCACGGTGCGCAACAACCTGACGCTGTGGGACAGTACGGTGGATGAAGTGGTGATGGTGCAGGCGGCGAAGGATGCGTGCGTTCATGCGGAAATTTCGGCTCGCCACGGCGGATATAACTCCACCATTGCGGAGGGTGGACGCGACCTGAGCGGTGGCCAGCGGCAGAAGCTGGAGATTGCGCGCGCGCTGGCGATTGAGCCGCGCATTCTGGTGCTGGATGAAGCGACCAGCGCTCTGGATCCGTACAACGAGAAGCTGGTGGATGACAATCTGCACCGCCGCGGCTGCACGGTGATCGTGATCGCGCATCGGCTGAGCACGATCCGCGATTGCGATGAAATATTAGTGCTGCAAAAAGGCGCAGTGGTGCAGCGCGGAACGCACGAAGAATTGATTGCGCAGGACGGTGAGTACCGCGCCCTGCTGAACATGGCCTGATGATGGAAGAGAGAGACAATTCGCCGCACGAGATGCGCAGTCTGACCGCGCTGCTGCAGGCAGAGCTGGCCGTGCCACGGCAGATGTGGCGCGTGCGCGGCGGGCGGCTGCATCTGTTTCTGGCGCGCGTCGGCGCAGGGCACGAGACGCAGGCGCGGCATCTGATCTGTGAGCTGGAAGCGGACGAAGTTGTGTTCAGCCTGGACGGGGCTGCACCCGCGGGCTGGTGCATTCTGGCGCGCGGCACGGCGGAGACGCAGCTGGGGCGCATCGCAGAGCAGACGCCGGAGTGGATGCGGGACGCCGCCGCCGACTGGCTGCGGCGGTTGCGCGAGGCTGCGAACATCGCGGCTGAAGATGTGCCGGCGCAGGAGTTTGGCTGGCAGCGGATGCACGCGGAGCAACGGCTGATTCTGGCCGCGATGGTGGAGGCGCAGAGCCGGCAGGAACAGGCCGAGTACGCGCGCATGGCCAAGCGGCATAACGAAGAGCAGCGCCAGATGGACGATGCATTCCGCAGACTCTCTTCTACTCTGGTGCCGGAGCGTAAGCGGTTTGAATTTCACGCCGAGGTGGATGATGCGCTCTTTACTGCGTGCGAGGCGCTGGGCAAGTATGAGGGCATTCATTTCACGCCGCCCATGGAGATGCTGCGGAATCTGCCCATGCGTGATCCGCTGGGAGCGATTGCCCGAGCTTCAGCCGTCAGGACGCGGCGCGTCGCGCTGACCGGGCGGATATGGAGCGCGGCGGAGCAGCCCTTCCTGGCACGGCGCGAAGCAGACGGTGCGTACTTCGCATGTTTGCCCGATGGGCGGCGCGGCTATCGCATCTTCGATCCGGTTACGCGCACACTGATGCCGGTGACGGACGAGAGGGTGCAGTCGCTGGAATCGTTCGGCACGATCTTCTACCGGCCGTTTCCGGCGCGGGCCATGCGACTGCGCGATGTGTTGCGGTTCGGGCTGCATGGATCGAAGCGCGACCTGCGGGTGATTCTGCTTACGGGCACGATAGCCGGATTGCTGGGAGTGGTAGCGCCGCTGCTGACGTCGGAGATCTTCGATCACATGATCCCGACCGCGCAGCATGCCAAGCTGCTGATGGCCTGCTTGTTTCTGGTCACTTCGGCGGTGGCGACAATTCTCTTTCGGCTGGTGCAGAGCTTTGCCGTGCTGCGCATGCAGGGACGCATGGAATCGTCAGTGCAGGCTGCGCTGTGGGACCGCATTCTGGATCTGCCGATGGCATTCTTCCGGCGGTCTTCTGCGGCCGACCTGGCCTCACGCGGCATGGCAATATCGGCGATGCGGCGCGCGCTCAGCAGTGAGGCTGTCTCTTCCGTGCTGACGCTGATCTTTTCTTTCTTCAGCTATGCGCTGTTGTTTTATTTCAGCGTGCCGCTGGCGCTGCTGGCCACCGCGCTTACCGTGCTGGCATTTGCGATCACCGTCTCCTGCTACTGGTTATACGTGCGCTACCAGCGCGCGATATTCGACCTGGAGGGCCGCATTGCGGGCGTTGTGCTGCAGAGCGTGCAGGGCATTGCGAAGTTCCGCATTGCGGGGTCAGAGGATCGCGCGTTTGTGCAGTGGGCCGTGGCGTTCGCAAAACAGAAGAGCATGTTCACGCGTACAGCGCGGCTGAACCTGATATTGCGCGTATTCAATGCGGTGTTTCCGCTGCTCGGCATGATGTGCATCTTCTTTGTGATGGAGCGGCAGAGCGTAGCGGCGATGTCCACCGGCTCGTTTCTGGCGTTCATTCTGGCGTATGCGCAGTTCACCGGCGCAGTGATGGCGTGTACGGAAAATCTGTTGCCGCTGCTGAACGTGGTGCCCCTGTATGAACGCGCACGGCCTATTCTGCAGGCGCTGCCGGAGGTAGACCGCAGGCGCACTGCATCGCGCGAGTTGACGGGACGGGTGGAGGTCAATCAGGTTTCGTTCCGCTATGTGCAGGAGAATCCGCTGATCCTGAACGGCATCTCGTGTGAGATTGAGCCGGGAGCATTCGTGGCATTCGTCGGCGCGTCGGGCGCGGGCAAATCCACGCTGCTGCGGTTGCTGCTCGGCTTTGAAAAGCCGAGTTCAGGAGCCATCTACATGGATGGACAGGAGCTGCAAACGCTGGACATTCAGTCTGTGCGCGAGCAGATGGGCGTGGTGCTGCAAAATGCGACGCTCTTCAGTGGCGATATCTACAGCAACATTGTGGGCTCCACGCCCTATGGCATGGACGAGGCGTGGGAGGCGGCGAAGCTGGCGGGGTGCGACGCCGAGATTCGCGCGCTGCCCATGGGCATGCACACGGCGCTGGGCGAGGGCGGCAAAGGACTCTCCGGTGGCCAGCGGCAGCGCATCATGATCGCGCGCGCCCTGGTGGGCAAACCGCGGATACTGATCTTCGACGAGGCAACGAGCGCGCTGGACAACCAGACACAGGCACTGGTCAGCCGCAGCCTGGAGCAACTCAATGTGACGCGCATCGTAATTGCACACCGGCTGAGCACGATTGTTCATGCCGACAAAATTTTTGTGATGGATGGCGGCCGCATTGTGCAGCAGGGAACGTATGACGAACTGATGCAGCAGCCGGGGGTGTTTGCTTCACTGGTGGCGCGGCAGGTGATTTAGGGAAGGTCTGAACAAGTGATCAGCATTCCCTCAGTGGCTAAAGCCACATGGCTGGGATTGGATTTGCGGCGGGACTGAAGTCCCGCCCTTTCAAAACTGAGACTTATTCAGGGCTTCCTTAGAGTGTTTTTGGAAAATGCTGGTTGTGGAAGAGACAGGAGTAATGCGATGCGGAAAGCACTGATCGTACTGGGCATTCTGGATGATTCAGACATTGAATGGATGATTCGCGTGGGCACCAAGATCGCGGTGCCTGCGGGTGAGGCGATCATTCACGAAGGCAAGGAGATCGCGGCGCTCTTTGTGGTGCTGAATGGCACGCTGACGGTGACGGTGCACGGCGCTGAGGTGGCGCGGTTGTCAGTGGGTGAAGTGGTGGGAGAGATGTCACTGATTGACGCGCGCCCGCCTTCCGCCACGGTGACAGCTGCGGAAGAGAGCGTGGTACTGTCTATCCCGCGCGACGCGATCGATGACCGGCTGCAGGAAGACATCGGCTTCGCCGCCAGACTGTATCGCGCGCTGGCGGTCTTCCTCTCCAGCCGCCTGCGGACCACGGTGAGCCACCTGGGCTTCGGCGGCAAGAGCCCGCTGGATGAATCGGTGCGCGACGAGGATGAGATCCCGATGGACCTGCTGGAAAATGTGACGCTGGCGGGGATCCGGTTCACGCATCTGCAGGAAAATGCCCGGGGAAGATAGGGATTCTGGAAGGGAGAAATGGTAGGCACGAGGAGACTCGAACTCCTGACCTCTACCGTGTCAAGGGCCAAAATAACGCAATTTCAATAACTTACGTTGATAAATCAATACGATAAACAACGGCAAACAACCCATCGCAACGCTTATTGGACCCTTATTGGACCCTTATTGGACCCACAGATGGACCCAGATTTGTCTCCTCGCTGGAGAACGTGACTAGCAACGCGGCACGAACGGCAGCCAGCGAGGGAACACTCTGACCCATTGGAGTGCCCGGCCTTTTCTGTACCAGTTGATATGAGAGAAACTGGTCATAAAAGGAGCGGGCACTCCAATTGCTGGCGGGGTTATGCGCCATATTGATGGCTGCGGTGGCAGTGTCAGTAGGTGTGGTTCCGGACGTGCCCCCAGACTTGGCATCGCTGAAGAGTGTGGCACAGCTGGCGAAGGCGGGGCCGGTGGAGTTGATACATCTAGCCAGAACATTGGCCAGTGTGTTGATTTCCGTTTGCGGCACCGTACCGTTGCCCCCGGGCGTGGTTGCGAGTGCGACTCCTGTTGAGAGGCTGGCGAGGCTGGAGGCGGTAACGAAGGCGTTCTGCACACCAACCTTCGCCAGCGCTGTGCATAGTCGGTCTTTGCGTTAGGGGATTTCTCCAACTCGGCTGCGAGCCTAGTTGTACATAGATGTGCAGAGATAACGCTGCAGGCAAGAATGGCATCGTATTTTACGAGAGGATCAAACAATCAAAGCTGCCATATTCGACTCAACACTCGCTACAGTCGGGCAATATGTTCGCATCGGCGATATTCCGCGTCCGCTCAGTCGTGCCGGGTACGTCCTGCTTCGTGTAATCGCGTGTGGAGTCTGTCGTACCGATCTGCATATAGTGGAGGGCGATCTGCCGATGAAGCAAGAGCGCATTATCCCTGGTCACCAGATTGTAGGCGAAGTGGTTGAAGGTGCGACCGGTCAATTGCCGCTGGGAATGCGAGTTGGAGTTTCCTGGATGGCTGGGACAGATGGCGAGTGCTGGTACTGCAAGCACGGCATGGAGAATCTCTGCGATGACCCATCGTTTACTGGATATACAGTGAATGGCGGCTATGCAGAGTACGTTCTTGTACGCGCAGACTTTGCATATCCCCTGCCTGCCGGTCTGGACGATGAACATGCAGCGCCGCTGCTTTGTGCTGGCATCATTGGCTTTCGCAGCTTACGCGTTGCAGGGGTACAGCCTGGCGAGCGAATCGGGCTTTTTGGTTTTGGAAGCTCCGCAGCACTAGCCCTTCCTGTTCTGCAATCCTGGAACTGTGACGTTTATGTTGTAACCAGAGGGGAGATGCACAGGAAAGCAGCGGCCGCGTTGGGTGCAACTTGGGTGGGCAAGGAAAACGATACGCCACCGGTCGAACTGGATCGTGCTGTTACCTTTGCTCCAAGCGGAAAAGTTGTTTTGGATGCGCTGAGTAGTTTGCGAAAAGGCGGTGTTGTTGCGATTAATGCCATCCATTTAGATCAGATACCGGCCTTTGATTACGACAGGCTTCTGTGGGATGAGCGACAGATACGAAGCGTGGCCAACATGACTCGTCAAGATGCACGCGACTTTCTCAATATTGCACACGAAATCAACATTCGACCACGAGTATCCGCATTCCCACTGGGGGATGCGAACCAGGCTCTTCTGGCGGTTAAGAATGAGACTGAAGATGGGTCTGTAGTCATTGTTTTATGACGATGCTGCTGACGGCGGGACACCCAAGCGCTATTAGCCCCAGCAGCCGACACCATATCCCAGTATGAAGTGTGACTACTTTGGCTAATGCTTTCGGTAACGCATCCGTGAAAGAGCTTGGATTGTTTTGGTGGGTGCTCGCTCTTCGCGGTGGTTTTGCACTCCTCTTTTCGGGTGCTTTGATTATGGCGGGGAGTCTTTTCCAGCCTATTTTTCACGACCCGATTTTACTCAAACAGATGGGGCTTCTTCTTGGCTTCTATGTGATGGGTATTGGCATGATTCTTACAGTGGCAGCTGTAGTCGCAGACGATAACAACCTGGATGTCTGGTGGGTTCTGTTTTGTGAAAGTGGTTGTGTAATCCTTCTTGGGCTTTATATCAGTATTACCTTGCTATTTACACCACGGTCGTTCGCGCTGCTGGCCGGGTTGCATGCGCTGATTGCTGGATGCTTCCAAGCGATTCTGACCTTAAAGCTCAGGCACGACCGTTTATGTCGAACCCTGCTTTGCTTATCTGCTGCGACATCGCTGTGTGCGGGTGTCGCCTTTCTGTCACACCAGAACGCCTCGATCCGATCCTTGACTGACTGGCTGGCTGGACTGGAGCTGTTGTATGGCGGCATCCTGATCGTCTTAGCGCTCAGACTTTATGGAAACCGTTTGAACACTGCAAATGTGACGGCAGTTGTAGGGAAGTGAATCGACAGACATGGACAAGAATAATAATGTTGCAGCACAAACGCCTGATCCGCCGACTGTCTCACCGCAGAATCCAGTATCGAGTGGCCTTGCGAGCGATGTAGCAGTGAGCCGTCTTCAAAAAGACGGCCCCAATGCAATGCCGGATACATCTGTTCACCCGCTGCGCAATGCATTGGTGAAGTTCTGGGCGCCGGTCCCGTGGCTGCTTGAGGCCGCAATTGTGCTTCAGCTGGTGCTGCATAAATATACTGAGGCCGCAGTCATAGCCGTACTGTTGATTTTCAATGCAGTCCTTGCCTATTTCCAGGAGAGCCACGCTCAGGCTACTCTCGCCGCGTTGAAGACGCGTCTTGCACTGAATGCTTCCGTTCAGCGCGATGGCGTCTGGAAGACGATCCCGGCTGCACAGTTGGTGCGTGGCGATCTGGTGAAGTTGTCGCTCGGCAGCGTAGTTGCGGCAGATGTGCACTTAGTCGATGGATCGGTCCTGCTTGATCAGTCGATGCTGACAGGAGAATCACTACCCATTGAAGCTGGCGCCGGGGCCGACACCTATGCCGGGGCTCTTGTGCGGCGCGGTGAAGCGACTGCAGTCGTCACAGCAATTGGCGCTCATACTAAATTCGGCCATACGGCAGAGCTGGTCAGCATGGCTCATGTAGCTAGCTCCCAGCAGAAAGCCGTATTGAGTATCGTTCGCAACCTGGCAATCTTCAATGGCGGTGTCATCATTCTCATCGGGATGTATGCCTACTTTCATGCGATGCCGCAGCGCGAACTCATCCCACTTATACTCACATCGGTTCTCGCGGCGATACCGGTGGCATTACCTGCAACCTTCACCCTTGCAACGGCGCTGGGGGCTCGCGCTTTAGCCAAGTTGGGTGTTCTTCCCACACGGCTCTCCGCGGTCGATGAAGCGGCAACGATTGATGTGCTGTGCTCAGACAAAACCGGGACACTAACGCTCAATGAACTTTCTGTAACCAGCGTTCGGCCTATGCCCGGCTTTGACGAGTCCCATATCCTCGGAATGGCAGCTCTGGCAAGTTCCGAGGGTGGCCAGGACTCTGTTGATGTAGCAATTCGTTCTGCTGCTGCGCAA
>Ga0302267_10000090_pt1 | contig 105105 bp, 79 predicted proteins | sample III_Bog_E1_3_FD_194555 | JGI IMG/M metagenome (GOLD analysis project Ga0302267, IMG submission 194555) | Peat permafrost microbial communities from Stordalen Mire near Abisko, Sweden - III_Bog_E1_3 | ecosystem: Environmental > Terrestrial > Soil > Wetlands > Peat | place: Sweden: Abisko... | reverse complement strand
CAGCCCATGGTTAAAGTCGTGTTTTGAAAGGGCACGGCCTCAGCCGTGCCGCTGATGTCTGCATAATCAGCGCAGGCCGCGTGCCCCATCTTCTCCGCGTTTTGTGCGGAAAGGGTGGCCCCCCCCCCACATCTCCGCCAACTTGCCAACTCGCCAGACCCCGCGCAAGCGGCGCCAACTTGCCAAAACATGAACCGCGGAAAATAACGTAGTCCCTCTGGCCAGTCTACTGGCGCGTCCCAGCAAAGAACCCTTCTTGCCGGTCACACGCCTGGAAACTGAAAACTGACAACAGACTAACTATTTTTGCAGATCATTCTCCCCATCCGGCGCACAATAAAAATATGCGCAACAATCCCCCTTTCCGGTCAGGAAATCGGCAAAAATCGTCATTTTACCCACCCCCCTATTGTTTATTCGCGCATTTTCATTGCCACACTAAATATAAAGCGTTCTTTATCATCAAGTTGCAATTTCAACATGTTATTTAACAGTAAACAGAAGTGCCTATTTTTGCCTGTTTTCGGCCCAATACCCTGCTTTTTGGCACAAGAATGCCCCATTTTCGGCCCAATCCGGAGCCGGAAAAGTTCTCCTCTTGCCGTAGGGCGGAAGCGAACGCCAAGAGGAGAACTGATCTATAGCGCGCTAATCGTCACGTTGCCGTCGCTCGTATGAATGGCCAATGGCGCTCCGCCGGCGTTGAGCCGTCCGCGCAGGCTGTGTCCCGAACTGCTGGAAGAGTTGTAGCCCTCCGTAGTCACCGGCAACGAGCAGTCGATCCGACCATCGCTGGTGTGCACATCCAGGTCGGCCGCCAGGCTTCGCGGTAATTTCACCTTCACCTGGCCGTCGGAGCTCTCGATGTGCGACGCCGCGGTCAACCGTGAGCCTTCGGCCAGGGTCAAATCCAGGCTGCCGTCGCTGGTATGCACCTGCAGAGCCGTGAAGCGGCCGTCGATCGCCACACTCCCGTCCGAGGAACGCGATTCCAGCGTTCCCGAAGCGTTGTGAATGCGAATGGCGCCATCGCTTGCGGTCAGGCGCACCGCTCCGGCCACATCCCACACGTCCACCGCGCCGTCGCTGGTGTACAGTTCAACGCCGCCCTGGATGCCCGAGACCTTCAACGCACCATCGGCTGTCCGGGCGCTCAGGTCGGCCACTGAAGGCGTCTCCACCGTGACGTGCGGACCGCGCCGCATCCCACCGCCGATGTGAAAGCCGAAGTGCGACTTCTCTTTCAACTCAAAGTTGACGTGGTCGCCGCTCTTGAATTCATTCAGAAAGTAGTCGCCTGGCTCGCGGTCGTTCCACTCCACACGAATCCGCACCTCGCGGCAACTGCCGCAAGAACGCACTTCGGTGGAAGCGTCGCCGGTGCTGACGGCGACAGAAGCCTTGCCGGAAACCGGATAGGATTTCTGCCAATCCGCACCGCCAGCCTGGGTCGACACAACACCAACGGCCATCAGAAGCAGTGCAGGAAGACAAATCGGGACAAGACGTACAACGCGCATGGGTGTCACCTCTGCACGTTGTACGCAACAGAAAGCCGAGCGGTTCCGTTGTGGCACGGCCCCGTCGGCTTTACCCTACCTGGCTGCACTCCTCCACCGGAATCGCCACCTGCTCGACGATCTCCAGCCCGAAGCCTTCCAAGGCCGGAATGTGCATGGGCGTGTTCGAGAGCAGACGGATACGCTGGATGCCCAGGTCGGAGAGAATCTGGCCTCCCAAGCCTATGGCGCGCAGAATGCGCCCGCTGCGGTCCTGCACGCCTTCCCGAGCGCGCAATTCCTTATGCAGAACCAACCGCCCGGCAGTGGGCACCGGCGCGACCGTCTCAACAACCTCGGATGCGCTCTCTGGAACCACTGCGGGTTCAATCTCAAACCCGCGCGAGGTGTTGTGCAGATAGATCACCGCACCACATCCCGCCCCGGCAATCATGCGCATCGATTGGTCAAGGGTCTCGCGGCAATGGCAGTCCGCGGCAAAAAGATCTCCCGCCGTGCAGCGGGTATGAACCCGCACCAGCACGGCATGTGTGCAGGGCGGCCGCAGCTGGTCATTTTGTGAGGGAGCCAGGCTCAAATCCCGCGAGGGACAGCTCACTGCAGGTCCGCCATGGAAGGCGGGACAATCCGCGCAGAGATCGCCGCGCACCAGCGCGATGTGGCTCTCTCCGCCGTTGACCTCGCTCTCATAGGCAATCATGCGGAACTCGCCGTAGCGGGTCTGGATGCGGCTCTCACCTGCGCGAACGATGTACCGCTCGTTGCGCAGCCGGTAGCGGATCAGCTCGGCCACCGTCAGAATCCGCAGCCCGTGCTCGCGACAGAAAGGAATCAGGTCGGGAATGCGCGCCATCTCGCCGTCGTCGCGCATGATTTCGCAGATCACGCCCGAGGGGTTCAGCCCAGCCATCCGCGCCAGATCGACGGATGCCTCGGTCTGCCCCGCGCGCACCAGAACGCCGCCCTTGCGGGCACGGAGCGGAAATATGTGCCCCGGTCGCGCCAGGTCGGTGTAGTTGGAGGTGGGATCGATGGCGGTACGAATGGTCTGCGCGCGGTCCGCAGCCGAGATTCCGGTCGTCACTCCCTCGCGGGCCTCAATGGTCTCGGTAAACGCCGTTCCGAAACGCGACGAGTTCTGCGCCGTCATCGGAAACAGGCGCAGATGGTCGGCCCGCTCCTCGGTCAGCGTCAAGCAAATCAGGCCACGCCCGTAGCGAGCCATAAAATTGATCGCCTCCGGGGTCACAAACTCGGAGGCCAAGGTCAGGTCGCCTTCGTTCTCGCGGTCTTCGTCGTCGACGACAACCACCATACGGCCGGCGCGAATTTCATCCAGAGCGCCGGGGACATCGACAAAGGGAGGTTCGATTGTGCGAACGGATTCAGGCATAGCCACTCTTCTATTCTCGCCCACGGCATGTGCAAACAGCAAAAGCGCCGCCCGAAGGCGGCGCTTTTTTTAAGAAACAGGAGAAACAGATGAGCTTATAACGTCGATTCGATCTCAAATCCCCAGGCTTCCAGGAGTGCCTCGGGGATATACTTGGAATTCTTGTTCCGGCGAGCCCATTCCCGCAGCCGGGTGGACCGTATGTACTGGTCCGGGGTCAATTTGAATTCCTTCACGATCTGTTCGAAGGAGGTAACTGTGGGCACAACCGGGCCAATGGGCTCAGGCTTGCCCCAATTCGGATTTCCACGACGCTTTGCCATCGATTTGGTGTCCTTAAAAGGTGTGATTTGCTTGCACAACCTCGACCACAGGCTGGGGGTTCTGTGGGATATGAGGCAACTCTAGAGTCTTATTTTACGGATATTTTCTTCAAAAATCAATAGTAAAATTAATCCCGCCTTCCCCACAGTACATCAAATGGTCCAGAGAAAATTACCTTCCATCATGCTGCTGACAAAAAACTTACAAGCAAGAATCCAAGTATTTTTCTCGTCTGCAAGTACTTTTCTCCGTGCTAAAACTGGCCATCCACCAGCCCACGGTGGCACGATACTCTTATGACAACATCTTTAGGGCGCATAGTGGCAGGCTTTTCGCTGCTTGCAGCATTGTGTCTTGTGCCGTGTCACGCCGTAGAACTGAAAGTGAGCCGCGACGTCCTTCAGCGCACGCTCAAGCTGCAACTCTTCAGCGGCCCCAATGGCCGCTATTATCTGAAAGGCAATTCCCAGACCCCTTGCTTTGTTTATGCCGACGACGCGCAACTTAGCTTCACTCAGGATCGCGTGGTCGTCGTGATCAAAGCCCATGCGAAACTGGGCAAGTCCTTTGGCAACTCCTGCCTTGGCATTGGACTCAACACAGCTCCCGAGGTCTCCCTGGCGCCGATCGGCGAGGGCGAAACTATCGGCTTCCGCGACGCCCGCCTCGATAAGATTGTCGACCAGAAGGAGCTGAACTTCTTTCTCACGCCCTTCTTGAGCCACCAGTTGCCCTCCAGCATGAAGATCAACGTCGCCGACCTCCTCCGCAAAGCCTTGGCAGACTCAACCGCCACCTCCGGCTACAAAGTTGCGCTGGATAGGTTCACTGTTCACTCCATGCACATCGAGAGCGACTACTTGGTAGTGGACGCGGACGGCGACATCAGCGTGAAGTAGCGCGACCGGCCCGAAGGGCATCCAATTGATTGCAAACAGAGAGACCCCTTCGTTGTGGACGGGATCTTTCCGGTTTTGACCCAGGTTTATTCGCCCCAGGCGTCGAAGGCTCCTGCCCTTACCGCCGCGGCCATCGCTTCAATCTCAGGCCCCAGCACACGGTCCTGTTCCAGTCGCGGCACGATCGATCGCACTGCCGCATAGGCGCGTTCGATCTCCCGGCCCGGCTTCAGCGGCTGGCGGAACTCCAGCCCCTGCGCCGCGCACATCAGCTCGATGCCCACAATGCGCTCGGCGTGTTCCACAATCTGCCGCAATTTGAGCGCCCCGGTCATGCCCATCGAAACGTGATCCTCCTTGCCGCCACTGGTCGGAATGCTACCCGTCGACGAGGGATGAGCCAGAACCTGACTTTCGTTGATCAGGGCGGCCGCCACAATCTGCGCCATCATGAATCCCGATGAGAGCCCCGCGTCGGGCGAAAGGAATGCCGGCAACCCCTCGTTGATGTCCGGATTCAGCAGCCGGTCAATGCGCCGCTCCGTTATACCAGACAAATCAGTCAGCACAATTGCCGCGTAATCGAATGCATAGGCCAGTGGCGCTCCATGAAAATTACCGCCGGAAATCACCGCTCCGCTTTCCTGCCCTTGAGACGATTCCTCCGGGAAGACCAGCGGATTATCCGTGGCCGAGCCCGCCTCGACCTCCAGTACGCCGCGCACGTGCTCCAGAGCGTCCCGCACTGCTCCATGGACCTGCGGCATGCAGCGCAGGCAATAGGCGTCCTGCACCCTTGAATCCTTTGTCCGGTGCGACTCGCGAATCTCCGAGTCCGCCAGCAACCGCATCAGGTGTTCGGCGGTAGCAATCTGCCCGGCATGCGGTCGGGCTTGATGAATACGTGGGTCGAAAGCCGCCGGAGTGCCCATCAGGGCCTCCAGAGACATGGCGCCAGCCAGATCGGCTAGCCGGACTACGCGTCGTCCACGCGCCACAGCCAGCGCGCCCACGGCAGTCATGGCCTGTGTTCCATTCAGTAGCGCAAGCCCTTCCTTGGCCTGGAGCGCCAGCGGCTCTAATCCCGCCCGCTTCAGCGCTTCAGCCCCGGCCATTCTCTCGCCTTTCAAAAACGCTTCGCCTTCGCCAATCACCACCAGCGCCAGGTGCGCTAGCGGGGCCAGGTCGCCGCTTGCGCCCACTGAGCCTTTTTCGGGGATCACCGGGTGCACCCCGGCATTCAAAAGGGCCACCAGCAACTCCACCACTTCCGTTCGGCAGCCGCTGAAACCCTTGGCCAGTACATTGGCGCGCAGCAGCAGCATGGCCCGCGATTCGGCCTCGGAAAGCGGCTGCCCCACTCCGCCCGCGTGGCTGCGCACCAGGTTGGTCTGCAACTGCGCCAGGCTTCCGTCCGGAATCCGCACGTCCGCCAGCTTGCCAAACCCGGTATTGACCCCATATACCGTCTGTCCCGTCGCCAGAATCTCTTCGATGTGCGTCCGGCTCTGGGCTACCCGCGCCAGTGCCGCAGGCGAGATCGTTACTTTGCAGCCAAACAGCGAAACAGCTTCAATCTCCGCCAGCGTCAGAGGCTGGCCGTCCAAAATCAGAGTGTCCATGAAGCCAATCGTAAGCTGCCAGGCGATCCTGGTACAGACGGATTCCACGGTCACACTTCTCTAAAGAGAACGAATCATCTATTCTCTCTAGAAATGACAATGGAATCCTCTGCGCTTCTCGATACCTACGGACGAAAGCTTCTCGACGAGCTACAAACCAGCGCACGCCTCAGCTTGGCGGAGTTAGGCCGCCGAGTAGGCCTCTCTCCCACCGCCGCCGCCGAACGCCTCAAGCAGATGGAGGAAGTCGGCATCGTGCACGGTTATACCGTCGAAATCGACCGCGAGGCGCTGGGATTGGAGGTGATGGCCTTCATTCGCATGAGCTGCGGCGGCCAGAACTACCACCGCCTGCTCGAATACGTGCAGACTCTCGAAGAGGTCCGCGAGTGCCACCACCTCACCGGCGACGACGATTTCCTGCTTAAAGTCACCACCACATCGATGGCCGACCTTGAAGCGCTGATCGAGGCCCTGCTTCCCTACGGCAATCCAGTCACCAGCCTCGTTCTGTCCTCCCCCGTCGAGCGGCGCAGATACGCGGTCAACGGCAAGCTCACCACCGTCACCCACAAGACCGCGTCCCGGCGCCGCTAGGCTGAATCAGAGCTTCAGAATCCGCCGATTCCGTACCAGATCCGTCTTGCCCCCGGCAAAGTCGTCGAACGCGCGTTCCGTCACGCGGATAATCCGCTCCTTGATGAACTTCGCGCCCTCGGCCGCACCATTTTCCGGATGCTTCAGGCAGCACTCCCACTCCAGCACCGCCCAGCCCGGATAATCGTACTGCGCCATCTTCGAGAAGATCGAATGGAAGTCGATCTGCCCGTCGCCCAGGGACCGGAACCGCCCCGGCCGGTCGATCCAATCCTGATAGCCGCCATAGACGCCTGAGCGCCCGCTGGGCCGGTATTCGGCGTCCTTCACATGGAACGCCCTCACCCGCTCGTGGTAAATGTCCAGAAAGCCCAGGTAATCCATCTGCTGCAGGATCATGTGGCTGGGATCGTAGAGAATGTTGGCCCGTTTGTGGCCGTCCACCACGTTGAGGAAACGCTCGAAGGTCGCGCCGTCGTGCAGGTCCTCGCCCGGGTGCAGTTCGTAGCAGACATCGACCCCGGCTTCGTCGAAGGTGTCCAGAATAGGCTTCCACCGCCGTCCCAGTTCAGCAAAGGCTTCGTCTACCAGTCCCGCCGGCCGCTGCGGCCACGGATAGAAGAACGGCCACGCCAGCGCTCCAGAAAATGTCGCGTGCGCCGCCAGCCCCAGGTTCCTGCTCGCCTTCGCCGCCAACATCATCTGTTCCGTAGCCCAGGCCTGCCGGCCCTTCGCGTCCCCCGCCAGTTCCGGCGGAGCAAAACCCTCCAGCAGCACGTCGTACGCCGCATGGCTGGCCACCAATTGCCCCTGAATGTGCGTCGAAAGCTCGGTCACCACCAGCCCGGCACCATGCAGAGTGCCGCGCACCTCGTCGCAATACCCCTGGCTCTCCGCCGCCAGTTTCAGGTCAAACAGCTTCGCGTCCAGCGTGGGAATCTGCACCCCGCGAAATCCCAGCCCCGCCGCCCATTGCGCGAGTCCCTTCAGCGTGTTGAATGGCGCCTCATCTGAAGCAAACTGCGCCAGAAAAATTCCCGGTCCCTTGATCGTCTTCATCGCTCTTCTCCCTGGCAGGACGGACCCGCCCGTTCTAAAACTCCACCCACTTCTCCACGCGGCTGCTTTCGATAGTTCGCTCGATAAACCGCATCCCGCGCACCCCGGCCCGAATCCCCGGCAGCGTCGCCGGTAACGGATTTCCCTTCCCAACCGTCAGCGCCTCGGCAAACTCACGGTAAAGCACCGCAAAGGCCTCGATATACCCCTCCGGATGCCCAGCCGGCAGCCGCGTCACCTGGCGCGCGCCGTCGCCCAAGTAGCTCGATCCGGCGTAGCGAATCTCCTCAGGCCCCTCGGCCCACTTCACATGCAGCCGGTTGGGTTCTTCCTGCCGCCAGTCGATCGAGCCCCTCTCGCCATAGACTCGCAGCCGCAACCCGTTCTTCTCGCCCGCAGCCACCTGCGAGGCCATCAGTACGCCGCTGGCGCCGTTGTTGAGGCGCAGAAAGGCGCTGCAATCGTCGTCCAGCCGCCGTCCTTCCACCACCGTGCGCAACGTCGCGTTCAGGCTCGTCACCTCGAGGCCGGTCACGTATTCCATCAGGTGAAAGGCGTGCACTCCGATGTCGCCCACGCATCCGCCCGGCCCGTTGACCGCGGGATCGGTGCGGCAGACCGCCTGCTTGTGCCCCGTTGCCTCCAGCAACTCGGCAAACCAGCCCTGCAGATACTCGACCGCGATCTTGCGAATCCGGCCCAGCTTTCCGCTGGCGCAAAGCTCGCGCGCCTCCCGCGCCAGCGCATATCCCGCGTAGGCGTGCGTCAACGCATAGGGCAGCCCGGCCTTCTCGACAGCACCAGCAAGTGTCAGCACCTCGGGATAAGTCCTCGTGGCCGGCTTGTCACTCATTACCGGAAAACCCGCCTCAAGAGCCGCAACCGCAACCGGCAGATGCAGATAATTGGGCGTCACGATGGTGACAAAGTCAATGGCGTCGGGCCGCTTCCGTTCCGCCTCCAGCATTTCCTGGTAACTCGCGTACGCGCGGGCTGGATCGATCCGGTAACTCTCGCCCGCGATGCGCGAACGCTCGGCCGTCTGCGAGAAAGCCCCGGCCACTAACTCGATGCTTCCGTCCAATTCGGCGGCCATCTTGTGCACCGGCCCGATAAACGCTCCCGGCCCGCCGCCCACCATGCCCATGCGTAACTTGCGCGTCTGGCTCATTGCTTCCACTCCAACCATCAAGAAAAGGAACTAACTCCCAAGTTTCGCCCGCTTCAATCCTGGCGCCAACGTCCGCAACAGCACCAGCGCCGTCAAATAAGCAAACGCCGCATACAAAAACAGCGGCGTATAACTGTGCGTAATTTGCAGGATATGTCCAGTTATTACCGCAAAGATGGCTCCGCCCGCGGCTCCTGACATCTGGCCGAAACTCACCACCGTGCCCACATACTCGGCGGGAAACATATCCGGAACGGTGGTGTAGATATTCGCCGACCACCCCTGGTGCGCACTGGCCGCCAGCCCCAGCAGCGCCACCGCGCCCCACTCCGACTGCAAGCCGCCCGCAAAAGCCATGGGCAGCACGAGGCAGGCGCACGTCAGCATCGCTGCCAAGCGCGCGGGTTTCAGCCGCATGCCCATCCTGAGAAACCCGCGCGGCAGCCACCCTCCGCCCACGCTGCCCACCGTCGACAGAACATAAATCGCAACCAGCGGCAGCCCCAGGTGCGCCAGATTCAGGCTGAAGCGCGTACTGAAGTAGCCGGGCAGCCAGAACAGGAAGAACCACCACACCGGATCGGTCAGAAATTTGCCCAGCATGAAGCCCCAGGTCTGCCGATAGCCGAGCAGCTTCCACCAGGCCAGTTCCGGTCCTGGCAGCGGCGCAACCACCACCCCGCGGCTCCATTTCATCCTTTCGTACGGTCTGCGATATTTTACAGACCACCACACGATCCATGTCGCGCTGAAGATGCCGGTGGTCAGGAAAGCCGCGCGCCAGCCGAAATGCAGCGCTACCCAGGGCACAATCGCCGGCGCCAGAATCGCACCTACGCAGGCCCCGGAGTTGAAGATGCCCGTGGCCAGCGAACGCTCCTTGGGCGCAAACCACTCCGCCGTCGCCTTGATCGCCGCAGGAAAGTTGCCGCTTTCGCCCAGCCCCAGAAGAAATCGCGCCACGCCGAAGCCCGCCACCGAACTGACCAGCGCGTGCCCCATCGCCGCCAAGCTCCACAGACCGGTAATCAGCGGATAGCCCTTTCGGCAGCCCAGCCGGTCCACCAGTCGCCCGGCAAAAACAACACCGAGCATATAGGCAACCTGGAAGGCGCTCACCACGTAGCCGAATTGAAGCTCGCTCATGTGGATCGAGGCTTCCACCGTCGGCCAACCGGGCAGCAGAGGCTCCAGGTGAATCGTGCTCTGCGCCAGCACCGGCTTCAGAATGGCGATCACCTGCCGGTCCATGTAGTTGATCGAAGTGGCCACAAACAGCATGGCGCACACTGTCCATCGCCCCTCGAGCGCGGGTGGCTCGGCCAGCAGTTCTTCCTGTTCGATTGCCTTGCTCATGCCGTTACCAGTCCGTCAGAGTGCCGTCGAGCTTGCGGTTGATGGGCAGATAGGTCCGTTGATAGGGATACTTGGCCGCCAGCTTCTCGTCCAGGCCCACGCCCAGTCCCGGCGCGTCTCCGGGATACATGTGCCCGTCTTCAAATCGATAGTTGTGCGGGAAGACCGCGTCCACTTCGTCGGTGTGCGGCATCAGTTCCTGAATACCGAAGTTGTGAATCGCCGTGTCGAAGTGCAGAGCCGCCGCCATGGTCACCGGCGACAGGTCCGTCGCCCCGTGGAATCCCGTGCGCACTTGATAGAGCGCCGCAAAATCCGCCGTCTTCTTCAAGTGCGTGAATCCACCGCCATGCACAATCGTCATGCGCAGGTAGTCGATCCACTGATTGCGGATCAGGTCGTGCGCATCCCAGATCGAATTGAAGACTTCGCCCACCGCAATTGGCGTCGTGGTGTGCTCGCGAATCACCCGGAACCCCTCCTGCAACTCCGCGGGCGTGGGGTCCTCCATCCACAGCAGGTGATAAGGCTCGAGTTCCTTGCCCAGCCGGGCCGCCTCGATGGGCGTCAACCGGTGATGGCAATCGTGCAACAGGTGCAGTTCTTCGCCGAATGTCTCCCGCACCCGCTTGAAAAGCTCCGGCGCATGGCGCAAATAGACTTCCGTGGACCACTCGTTCTCCGGAGGAAGCCCGCGCTCGGCCGGTTCATATTTTCCCGGCTTCTTCGAGACGCCATAGGTCGTCGCCAGTCCGGGGAACCCGCTCTGTACTCGGATGGCCTTGAAGCCCAACTCCTTCAACCGCGCCACGTCTTCCAGTGCCTGCTCGATGTCCTTGCCGTTGGCATGGCCATACACCAGCACGCCCTCCCGGCTCTTGCCGCCCAGCAGGTTGTAGACCGGCGTCTGCAGCGCTTTGCCCTTGATGTCCCACAGCGCCACGTCCACCGCGGCAATCGCCGCCATCGTCACCGGCCCGCGCCGCCAATACGCACCGCGATAGAGATACTGCCAGATGTCCTCGGTCTGAAACGGGTCACGCCCCACGATGCAGGGAATTACATGCTCGGTGAGGTAGCTCGCCACGGCCAGTTCCCTGCCGTTCAGCGTGCCGTCGCCCAGCCCGTAGATGCCTTCATCTGTCTCGATCTTCAGCGTGACGAAATTCCGCCCCGGCGAAGTAATGTTCACAGTTGCCCTGGTAATCTTCATCGGCCCTACTCCCTGCTTTTCCTCGACCCCTTTGCCAGCCTGCCCAACACCGCCAGTTCCCGCAGAACCTGCATCAGCGGGCGCGCCGGAGTGCCCCACAGTACGGTTCCGGGCCTGAGTCCCTCATTGGTCACCGTTTTGCCGCTCAGAACGCCCGCCTGGCCGCCCAGAATGACGCCAGGGCCTATGTGTGCGTGGTCGCCGATGCCCACCTGCCCGGCAATCACCGCGCCTTTGCCCACCGTGCTGGAGCCGGAGATGCCGGTCAGCGCTACCAGAATCACGTCTTCGCCAATCTCGCAGTTGTGGCCCACGTGGACGAGGTTGTCGATCTTGGTTCCCCGTCCGATTTTTGTTACTTTGAGGGCTCCTCGGTCGATGGTGCTGTTGGCGCCGATCTCCACGTCGTCCTCGATCGAGAGTGTTCCCTGCTGCGGAAATTGTGTGTACGCGCCTGTCGTGGAATCGCGCACGTAGCCAAAACCATCTGCGCCCAGCACTGCACCCGCATGAACCACAACCCGGTTGCCCAGCCTGGTTCCGGGGTAAAGCACAGCGTGCGGATAGATGCGGCAATGCTCTCCGATGCGCACGCCGCGCCCAATGACCGCACCGGCTTCGATGCGGCTTCCCGCGCCAATCTGCGCACCCTCGCCCACCACGGCCGTAGCGTCCACGGTCACGCCAACACCCAGAACCGCGTTGTCCGCAACCACAGCCGTTGGATGCACTCCGGTCGCCGGCAGCGCAGGCGCAATCAGCCTGCCCGCGCGCGCAAACCAGAGCCGCGGCTGTGTTGCCTCAACCACGCACTTGCCCGCCCGATAAGCCTCCACGGCCCCAGCCCGCAGCACCACAACTCCTGCTTGGCTCTCCAGTGCCTTGGCCGCCGATGCCGCATCCTCCGCAAACACCAGTTCCTTGGCAGAAGCCGCAACGGAAGAATTCACGCCTTCGACCACCTGCTCCGCACTTCCCTCGGCCAGCTTGCCGCCCAGCACTTCCACCAGTTCGCCCACCGTCATGCAACTCTCCTTCAGTAGATCCCCGGCTCCCCGGCCGGCCGGGTCTTCCAGCGACGGTGAATCCACAGCCACTGGTCCGGATAGCGTCGAATCCACGCTTCGATCGCCTTTGTACACTGCTGCGTGGCGGCCAGAATATCGGCCTCCGCATTCCCCGTTCGTTCCAGGATCAGCTCCGGCCCAAAGTGCAGCACGTACTTTTGCTCCTCCGGCTCCCACAGCACGAACCCCGGCAAAACAGCCGCGCCGGTCTTCAGAGCCACGCGCGCCAACCCCGAGGCAGTGCACGCCTGCCGGCCGAAGAAGTCCACAAAAACGCCTTGCGGCGGAGTCATGTTGGTGTCCATCAGGATGCCCACCGTCTGGCCGGTGCGCATGGAGGTAAGCAGGCAGCGTGCAAAATCGTCCTTGGGCAGCACGCGGTTCCCGTGCATGCAGCGGATGCCGTTCACGAATTCATCCAGTCGCCTGTTGTCGAGCGGGCGAATCACCATGCCCATGGGGTGTCCCATCAGCGAGTGGTAAAAGCTGGAAAGCTCCCACGCGCCCAGGTGGCCGGTGACCACCAGCACGCCCTTGCCGCGCGCCTGGGCAGTCAGAAAGTTATCCAGCCCGTCGGTGCGAATCCAGTCGCGGGTATTCTCCCTGGTGTAGCGAGGCATGCGGCAAAACTCGACCAGTTGCCAGCCCAGGTGCCGGAATACGCCGCGCAACACGCGGTTGCGCTCCCGGTCAGAGAGATCGGGCAGCGCCATTTTAAGGTTGCACAGCCCCACTCGCCGCAAACGGCCCAAGCCCCGGTAGACGCTCCAGGCCAACAAATCCGCAAAGCAACGCGCGACTCCGCGCGGCAGCCATCCCAGGGTGCGAGCCACGGCCAGCACCAGCCAATACTCGAGGTTTTCCCGCATCGTCGAAGACAAATTACAAGTTTAGCCTCCCCGCGCGAGTTCGAGGGCGCAGACCAAAAAAGGAGGAGCGGCCCGTCGCCGGACCGCTCCTCTCAACTTTCCGATTTTCGCCTTGTGCCTACTGGCGGTGCTTGGCTTCGACAAAATAGCGCGCCACCGTCTTCACAAACGGAACCGCGCCCGCAGGAACGTCCACACTTCCCTTCAGAACCGACTCGAAGTTGTGCGGACCACCAAAGTAGAGTTCGGTGTCATCGCTGTTCTGGCTCACGCTGGTGCCGTCCAGATCGATGCCTGCAAACAGCCCCTTGCTGCGCGAGTAAGTCAGCAGCTCGGCGTTCATCTTCCAGTCGGTAGCCGCCTGCCCGTTGCGGCCCACCGGCCCTGCCGAAGCTGCCGCGTCCCCACCAATTTTGAATTTGTTTTTCAGCAGGTCCTGGAAGCCGCGCTCATTCACCGCCACCAGCACAAGGTCCGTGGACTGCCCGCCAATCTGGAACCCGAAGGAGCCGCCCGCCATACGGATGAAGACCGGAGCGCTCCAGCCATGACCAGTGCGGCAGGTCACGACGCCCTGTCCATATTGCCCGCCAAAGACGAATGCGCCCTTGATCATTCCCGGCACGACTGCAACGCAGGTGGCCTGTTCCAGGATGTTCATTGGAATGCTCCTGTCGTTGGCCGCCATGATCTGGTCAAGAACCAACTTGGCAGCGTCCACGCGCGCTTGCAAATCCTCCCGCGTGGAGGCCGCAAAAACGGTCGATGGGAGCATGAAACAGAGGCAAAACAAAGAAATCATTTTTTTCATCGTTCAGATCCTTTCTTTCCGCGGCCCTTAACGGCGCGGGTTGATGAGCCAGAGAAACAAAAGCCACGCCAAATGAACGCGACTCTTCGCAGACCGACAGGCTCAAGAATACCCTCACGTTTCGCCAGTCGGCGAATCAACGGCATCCCGAGCCGGCCTACAGAATTCAGCCGCAAATACGCATCCCGCTCCCGGGACCGGCCATGGCGCTCTGGCGCGAAGAATGCGTACACAAGCCCTTGGACATTCCCGGCCTGAAAGTGGATGCGGAAGCCGCGGCTGGAGCAAATGCTCTTTTTGTTGGGATGCCAAATTTGTTGCGAAGGAGGGCTGAAAGTATTCCGGGCAGGGCCGGATTCGGGGCAAGGATGAAAAAAGAGGAGTTCCCAGGCATCATGGGAAACATGCTGCCTGGGAACTCCTTTCCCCAGATCTGCGTTGTTTCTGTAATGCAGTCTGTGGAATCTGGAATTTCCTCACAAGAGTACGGAAGTAGTGTGGATTAAAGTAATGTCCCTATTTTCTGTCAAGTAACGGGAGTCGGGAAGCAAAGTGAGGTGGCAAATCGCGGAGCAATCCGTTCATCGGCGCCCGTCTGGAATCGCGTCCAGGCCCGTTGCGTGGCTCAACGCGCGCATCGACAATTCGATGCGATTGTCCGCGCCTGCCTTGCGCATCAGCCGGCCTACATGCGCCTTCACGGTGCGCTCCTCGATGCCCAATTGCAGGGCAATTTCGCGATTGGAATGCGCCATCAGGATCAGGTCCAGCACCTGGCGCTCGCGCGCAGTCAGATGCGGCGGGTCGTTGGTCAGACTGGAGTCTCTGACCGTGAGCAGCCTGTCGATGAGTTTGGAGAGCAGCCTCCGCGGCGCCCAGATGGAACCGCTGGTCACCACTTCAATGGCCTGGTGGACGATCTGCGGGCTGGCTTTCATATCAAGGTAGGCCCTGGCGCCGGCAATGATCGATTCCATGACAAGGTCATCGTCTCCCTCCGGCCCGATCACTATCAGCCGAATATCGGGACGCCTGCGGCGGATGATCTCCAGAGTTTTCATGCCCCTGGAAGAAGAATTGAGGTCCACCACCAGGTACTCCAGCGAAGCAGTGGACAGAAGCTCCTCGACACTTCCAATCACCGGGAGCAACCGCGCGTGCTTTTCGCCGCCTTCCTCTTCGAAGACACTGGCAAGACCCTCCAAACGGATCGGTTCATCCGCCATCAGCCCCACCCGAATCGGGTCACCCTTGTAAATCGAGCCCATGAAGCCACTTCCCTGGAACAGGTAGGTGAGATATGCTCCGTGCGTGCCAGGCAGACAACTTCCCTGGATCGCCACATGACAATCTCCGCTTTTTCCTAACCAGTCCGTCCAGAAAACGATAAGAACTAAAATGAGAGCTTGGGGCGCACGATCCCCAACTGCTTCTGGTACTTGCCCCTTCGATCGGCTATGGGAAACTGGTTGATCGAACCATCTTAAGGATTGCAAGGAGGTTTTTCAATGGGCGCTGCGCATAAACCCTCCGCTGCGTGCTGGCTACAGCCTGCCGGTCCTCTTGCGGGGATCTTTTCCGGGGGAGTGACCAGTTTTGTCCTCGATGGCTACTTCCGGTGTTTCAAGATCGCAATAAAACCTGTAGCATCACTCTCATAGGTCGTAGTAGAGTCAATCCAGTTGAGCTAGCGAGGTGACCCCATTGATCAAACAGGACATCGTCCATCATGTGATTGAGCGTACGGGCCTGCCCCGCACCAAGGCTGAGGCAGCCGTAGACACCGTATTCGAGGGCCTCAAACAGGCTCTGACCGCAGGCGAACGAATCGAGTTGCGCGGGTTTGGCGTCTTCAGCGTCCGCGCTCGCAAAACCGGCATCGGCCGCAATCCGCGGACCGGCACCGAGGTCAGCATTACGCCCGGCAAGGCAGTACGCTTCAAGCCGGGCAAGGAACTGCATTCCATCGAAGCAGGCGCCGAAGCCCCCGAATGAAGCGGCGGTTGGGCCAACCTCCATTCCGCCGGGCACTTCTTCATCGGCGGCACGTCAGCCTGGGCTCTCCGGACCAAGAGCAGTCCCGCACCGCGGCCCTGTATAAGTTCGTGTAAAGGAAACCGGTGCGCGCTTTCTTCCGGGACTATTGCCTGCCGCTCGTACTGCTCGGCGTCAGCATCGTTACCACCACGGCCAACGGCGCGCGGTTCATGCAGAATTTCATCGAGGGCATGCCCCCGGTGGTGCGGGACAGCGACCTGTGGCCATGGCCGTGGCTGTCGGAGCACCCGGATCTCTTTGTGACGGGATGGGCATTTTCGTGTGCCTTGCTGGGCATCCTGCTGGTGCATGAGTTCGGACACTATTTCGCCTGCCGGTGGCATGGCATTCGCTCCACGCTGCCCTGGGTGCTGCCGGCGCCCACCCTGAGCGGCACGGCCGGCGCCGTCATCCAGATCCGCTCCCGGATTCCCAGCCGCGCGGCGCTGATGGATGTAGGCCTCTATGGGCCGCTGGCGGGATATGTCGCCTCCACCCTCGCCGTAGGCGTGGGCTTTGTCCTCAGCTTCCACTCCCCGGCCGATGCGCCCCACGCTATCGTCCGCTTCGGTGGCGAACCGCTGACCATCCGCCTGCTCCATGCCCTGCTGGTGCATTGGGACCCTTCCATTCCGTCCTTCGACCACATCGCCCCGCATCCCATCCTGGTGGCGGGATGGATTGGCCTCTTCATCACCTCTCTCAACCTGATTCCCGGCGGACAACTCGACGGCGGCCACGTTCTCTATGCCATCTCTCCCCGCGTCCACCGCGTCTTCACCAATTTCCTGCCCCTCGTGCTCTTTCTGGCCGGAACCGTCTATTGGGTCGGATGGATCTTTTGGGGATTGTTTCTGATGATTCCCGCCATGCGGCACCCCAACGTTCCCACTCATCCGGGACTGAAGCGAGGCCGAATCGCTCTGGGAGTCGTGGCGCTGGCGATCTTCCTGCTCACCTTCACGGTCACGCCCTTTTATGACAACTCGCTCATGAACTACCTGCACCTCGACCCCTTCCGAGCGATGCAGTAGAGGAACTGTCCAGGCTGCTGACTCGAGGAGCGTCGTTGCTGAAAAGTGCGTGATTTTGGCATCATTTTGGAGCATTATCAGGCCAAAAAGGCCGAAAAACGGCCAAAAAAGGGCCAAAATCAGCGTTTTACTGTTACTTATCAGTAACCTATGTGTTTTTGTATCGTATTCATTCTTTGCAACTTACGCGATTTTTCTCGTCGAAAAAGTGATAATAATCGATAGGGGGGGGTGGGGGTAGAGGCGATTTTGGGCGGTTTTTTGCCCCGAATCGAGCTCAAAAAGTTCGGTTCTACGCCTCCTGGTGAGAGCGTGGACGAGGACGTCCGCGCTACAGCCGACCGGGAGGTTACTCCCGACCCATTACATCATGCGCTTATGGGGCTTAATTCTCTGCAAGGGAAATAACGGTCAATCTGGCAGACCTGCTGGCTTGCTGACTCGCTGTCCCGCTACATCAGCCGGAGCGCATCCACATCGACCACCAGGTTGCGGCGCGGAATCCCGGCGGCGTCGGCATGGGCCAACATGCCGCAGAGGGCTCGGTTGAGGGCGCGCCTGGAACCAGCTTTGAGAATGAGGTGGAAGCGGTAAACGCTCTTGATGCGGGCGATGGGCGCGGTGCAGGGGCCCAGCACGCGCACCCCTTCCGGAGCGGCGCTTTGGAACCACTTTCCCAGCGCAGCCGACCAGCCGGCCGCCTCCTCCAGCTTGAGCGACTGCACCAACACGTTGGCGAGCACGCCGAAGGGCGGATAGTGCATCCAGCGCCGGTATTTCAATTCGCGGTCTACAAAGCTGGCGTAGTCGTGGGTGCTGGCGGCGACGATGGCGTAGTGGTCCGGGTAGTAGGTCTGGACCACGACGCGGCCCGGCAACTCCCCGCGCCCGGCTCGGCCGGAAACCTGGGTCATCAACTGGAAGACCCTCTCCGCGGCGCGGAAATCGGGCATGGAGAGCGAATGGTCGCAGCCCACCACCCCGACCAGCGTGACGCCGTGAATGTCGTGCCCTTTGGCGATCATCTGCGTACCCACCAGCAGGTTGATCTCGCCCGAGTGGAGGCGAGCCAGCAGGCGCTCCATATCGTAGCGCCCTCGAACCGTATCGCGGTCCATGCGCCCGATGCGCGCGCCGGGAAAGATCTCTCCCAGCCGCTCCTCGCCCTGTTCGGAGCCGGCACCGAGGTAGTAGAGGTGTTCGCTGGAACACTTGGGACAGCGGGCGGGCACGGTGCGCTGGTAGCCGCAGTAGTGGCACTCCAGCCGCTGGCCTTCGCGCGCCAGGCCGGCATCGTCGGCCGGAGGCTTGTGGTGGGTGAGGGCAATGGCGCAGTTCTCGCACTCCAGCTTTTCCCCGCAGGCCCGGCAGATGACGGCGAAAGAGTAGCCGCGGCGGTTGAGCAGGATCAGAGCCTGCTCGCCGCGGTCGAGAGCCTGGCGAGTCTGCTCGACCAAGGCGCGAGAAAAGAGCTGCTCCTTGCCGGTCTCCTTGAACTCGGTTCTCATGTCGACGAGCTCGACTTCGGGCAGCGGGCGATTCATGACGCGGTCGCGCATCTCGATGCGGGTGTATTTACCCTGGACGGAGTTCTGCCAGCTTTCAAGTGACGGAGTGGCTGAACCGAGCACCACCACGGCGCCGGCCAGCTTGGCGCGCATCACAGCCACGTCGCGGGCGTTGTAGCGGGGCGTCTCCTCCTGCTTGTAGCTCTGGTCGTGTTCCTCGTCGACCAGAATCAGGCCCAGGTTGGGCGCCGGAGCGAAGATGGCCGAGCGGGTGCCGACCACGATGGGCGCCTCGCCGCGGCGGATGCGACGCCACTGGTCGCTGCGCTCCTCCGGGGTGAGAGCGGAGTGCAGCAGGGCCACTTTTTGCCCAAAGGCCACGTCCAAAAGGCCCACGGTCTGCGGGGTCAGGCCGATCTCCGGAACCAGCAGGATCGAGGACAGTCCCTGGTCCAGCGCCCGCTGCATCGCGGCCAGATAGACGGCGGTCTTCCCGGAACCCGTGACCCCATGAAGCAAAAAGGGATGGAATTCCCCGAGGGCTGGGGCCAGGCTGGCCAGGGCATCGATCTGGGTTTCGTTCAGCCGAAATGGCCCATCGGCCGGGACGATGCCGCCCAGGCGAAAGGTTGCCGGCCGCTCCTCAATGCGAACCAGCCCGCGCCGAACCAGCGTTTGCAGGGTCGAGGAGGGCAGTTCCTTCTTGCGCAGTTCGGTGAGGGGCAGCTCATTTCCACTGGCCGCCAGTTCGGCCAGGATGGCTTGCTGCTTCTGGGTGAGCGAGGGGAGGCGCGTCTCTGGAACCAGGACGGCAAACCGCTCCATGCGCCGCGCATCGCGCTGGACGGCGGCCGTCTCGCGCGCAATCCACTTCTTGCGGACCAGGCCGGCCAGCACGGGCAGGGTGGCGGCCGTGGCCGTGCGCAGGGTAGAAACCTTGACCGGCTCGCCATCCGCCAGGTGCTCAAGCACGCGGCGCTCCAGGTCCTGCTCCTCGGCGGACAGTTTGCCGCGGCGCTTGGAGCCACTCGTATGGGCCGGACCGCTGCGCCCCGCATCTCCGTCCATGGTTTTCGCCAGCAGGTCCCGGCCCAGGTCGGTAATGCGGTAGTAGAGGGTGCGGCGCACCTCGGCCATCAGCGGCAACATGCCGCGCAGCACCTCGCCCAGCGGCGCCAGGTAGTATTGCGCCATCCACTCGGCGAGAGCCAGCAGGTGATCGCTGAGCAGAGGCTCGTCGTCGAGCACGGCCTCGAGAAAGCGGACCTCAAAATCGGCAGGGGCTTTGCCGCCGGTGGCCGTCACCACCCCGATCAACTTCTGGCTGCCAAAAGGCACGATCACACGCGCGCCCCGCTGCGGCGCCTGACCCACCCGAACCGCGTAGGTAAACGTGCGGTCCAGCGGTACAGGCAAGGCGATTTCGCAATAGGCGGGCATGGGAGTCAAGACTCAGTTTAGGGGATGGAAGAAGGGCGGGCACCCGGCCTGTGCATAACGTTTTCTTTCTGGCCATTGCAAACCGGGTCCATCGCAGTACAATTCCTGCTGATGACTTCCAATAAATCCACCCCCTCCGCGCCCTCTTCCGCCGCTTCGTCGAACCCAACTCGTCCCATTACCATGTCCATCGACATTGGCGGCTCGGGGCTGAAGGCCATGCTGCTTGACGCCGAAGGCAAGCCGGTCAGCGAACGGCAACGCGTTGTGACCCCGGCCATACCCACCCCCGAGGCCGTTCTGGCCGCCCTGGACGAATTGCGCGGGCTGATGCCGGCGTTCGATCGCGTGTCTGCCGGCTTTCCCGGCATTGTGAAGCGCGGCGTCACCTATGGGGCATTCAACCTGCACCCCTTGTGGGCAGAGGGCTTCCCGCTGCAAGCGGAGATCGAGAAGCGCTGGAAAAAACCGGTGCGGGTGGGCAACGACGCCGATGTGGCCGGCTACGGAGCCATTCGGGGCGAAGGAGTTGAACTGGTGCTCACGCTTGGAACAGGTATGGGCGGAGCCCTGTTTACCAACGGCCACCTGGTCCCGGGCCTGGAGCTTGGCCACCACATCTGGCGCAAAAAGGGCATGACCTACGAGGACCATCTGGGACGCAGGGGCCTGGACAAGTTTGGCAAAAAGGAATGGAACAAGCTGCTCAAGGAGGCGATTGCCTCTACCGAGGCCCTGTTCAACTGGGACCATCTCTACCTGGGCGGCGGCAATACCAAGAAGATCGACTTCGATCCGGGACCCAAAGTGACGATCGTCTCCAACCAGAGCGGAATACTGGGCGGCGTGGTGCTATGGAGAGATCAGTCCTAACGGAGAAGATGCGGATCGGGGCGCGGGCGTTTGTTTTTTTAGGCGTTTTTGGAAGGCGCTGATCATGAAAGAGACAGAGTACTTGTGTTTCTTCTGCGGCCAGGCAATTGGCCACAGTCTCCCGGACCCTTGCTTCGTGGAATTGAGAACCAACCGCGACCAGGACGAAGTTCAGGAACTTACCTGCCACGCAGAATGCCTGGACAAGGCAGCTCATCCCGATTTTCAACTTCTCACGCAAATATGAGAAGTTGAAAATCGATCGGAAGTACCTGTCTCAGAGGCCGGAGAGCGGCTGATCTAGCGCGTTTGTCTCTGGGTTCAATTCTTCAATTGGCGCTCCGGCATCCCAAATGCCGAAGGGATGGAGAGACTCTCTCTTCCGAAGTCAGAACAATTCTCCACATGGTGTATCGTGTAGCGTGGACCGGGAGGTCCACGCTACAGCCGACCGGGAGGTCGGCGTTACTGGTTCCTGCGGTGCGCTAGGATCTGGTGGGCGGCTTGAGTCCCAGTTCGCGCATGGCAATCTGCAGGTCGGCCCAGGCTTCCTTCTTCTGGCGAGGGTCGCGGAGCAGGTAAGCGGGGTGGTACGTGACGATGAGTTGTGTGCCCCGCACGGCGTGTACGCGGCCGCGCAGACCCGCCAGAGGCTGGCGCACGCCCAGCAAATAAGTTGCGGCCGTGGCGCCCAGAGCCACCAGCACCTGGGGGCGTACCACGTCAATCTGCCGGAAGAGAAACGGCGAGCAGGTGCCGCCTTCTTCCGGCAGAGGGGTGCGGTTGCCGGGAGGGCGGCACTTGACCACGTTGGCGATGTAGACCTGTTCGCGCTTGAGGCCCATGGCGTTGATCATGTTGTTGAGCAACTGGCCGGCCTTGCCGACAAAGGGCAGGCCCTGCGCGTCCTCGTCGGCTCCAGGGCCCTCGCCGACGAACATCAGCCGCGCGGCCGGGTCTCCGTCGCCGAAGACCAGCTTGTTGCGGCCAGTGTGCAACGGGCAGCGGGTACAGTCGCCGATCTCATCGCGGATCAGCTGGAGGGCGGCGGCGCGGCCGGCCGGTGGAATGGCGGCGGCGATTTCCGGGGGCGTGGGCAAGGGCTTGCGGGGCGGAATCGGTTGATCCTCCTGGGAATGCGGCTGGGGATGCGGCTGGGAAGCTGCTTCCCAGTTCACGGAAACAGGCTCTGGAATGCCTGGATTGAGATTTTGGTGCGGCTCCAGGCCAGCGGTCCATTGGGCCAGCAAGGCCGGATCCACGGGCCGGCGATAGAACTCGGTGAGGCCAAGGTCGCGGTAATAGCGGATACGGGCGAAGAGAGCGTCGCGGGTTGCTGAATCGAACTGAATAGCCAACGCTGCTTACTCCACGATCAGTTGGCGGCGAGCCGATGCGGGCTGAACCGTCTCGCCAAGTATCCGGTCCTGCCTGAATTTTTCGTCGACATCTTCGTCCTCATCCAGTTCCACGACCACGGAGCGAGGCCGGCGGAGGGTGAGAATTTCGTCGAGAATGCGGTCGGCAAGTTGGCGCTTGGGCATCTCGGGCATTTCGATGGCGGTGGCGGCGGTGAGGAAGGTGGCGGCGTTGAAGTCCGAGTCGAAACCCAGTCCCTCTTTGGCCACATCGTTCACCACGATCGCATCGGCACCTTTGCGCAAGAGCTTGGCGCGGCCGTTTTCCATGCGGTTCTCAGTCTCTGCGGCAAAACCGATGATCAACTGTCCGGGGCGGCGCCGGCGGGCGACCTCGGCCAGAATGTCTTCAGTAGGCGCCAGTTCCAGCATCAGGGGTCCGGAACGCTTGAGCTTCTGCTCGGAGACGTTGACGGGCCGGTAGTCGGCCACGGCGGCGGCTTTGATCACAAGGGTGGCTTCGGCAACGCGCTCCAGAACCGCCTCGCGCATCTCGCCGGAGGTGGTCACCTTGATCAGTTCGCAATGCGCGGGAGGATGCAGCGCCGAAGGACCGCTGATCAGGATAATTTTGGCTCCGCGGCTCTGCGCCGCCTCTGCCAGGGCATAGCCCATTTTGCCGCTGGAACGGTTGCCGAGATAACGGACCGGGTCCAGCGCCTCGCGCGTGCCGCCGGCGGTGACCAGCACCACCTCGCCCGCCAGGTCGTGGCGACGGCCGAGAATTCCCATCACAGCCTCGCCAATGGCCTCCGGCTCCGCCATCCGTCCCTTGCCGACGACGCCGCAAGCCAGTTCGCCGGTGCCCGGCTCGACTATGCGAACGCCGCGCTGGCGCAGGATTTCAAGATTCGCCTGGGTGGCCGGGTGGTCCCACATGTTCACGTTCATGGCGGGAGCCACCAGCACCGGCGATTGCGTGGCCAGATACAGGGTGGTGAGGAAATCGTCGGCGATGCCGTGGGCGAATTTGGCCAGGATGTTGGCCGTGGCCGGAGCGACAACCAGGGCGTCGGCCCACTGCGCCTCGGCAATGTGCTCAATGGAAGAATCGTAGGCACCCTCGCTGGTGCCCGCTTCGTCCCAGAGGCTGGTGATGACCTTGTGGCCGCTGAGGGCGGCAAAGGTGAGCGGCTGCACGAAGCGGCAGGCCGTTTCCGTCATGACCACATGCACTTCCGCGCCTTGGCGCTGAAGAATGCGCACCAGTTCGGCCGCCTTGTAGGCAGCGATTCCGCCGGAGACGCCGACCGTAACTCTCATGGTTCGATTGTAGCTGTTTTTGAAATGTGGAAGGCGGGGAGATGGAAGAGGCTGGACAAATCCGCAGGTTGGAGCAGGCGCTTTTGAGGTTGAGGACGAAGGATTGGCCTGGAGACGCGAACCAGCCACGGCTCAGTGCGTGTCGAGGTGAGGAATCCCACCCATTCACCTAAAAAACGGGAAGGGTGGAACACTCAGCCTGGAGCAGGATAAATATTGATTCTGCAACAACTTAAAAACAGAATGCTATCTGCCGTTGGCGTGGAATCCAACCAGTCTCAGCGGCTCGGAGAGGGTGAAGATCAGGGTCGTGCCGGGCTCGAGAACGGCCTGCGGATGACTGACCAGCAGATGTGCCGTAACTACACCGGCTCCGATCAGGCCGCCGGTCAAGGCACCGACCGGGCCGCCCAGGATGGCGCCCGTGGTGACGCCGGCCCCGACTGCACCGCCGTACTCGATGCCGTCGCGCTTGGCGCGGGAGTCGGGATTGATGGTTCCTTCGCTTCCGACATGGGTTCTGGAGCCTGGAGTTCCGGTGGTTTCGGCATGAAGTTTGTAGCGCGAGCCGTCGGGCAGGATGACTGTTTCCGGCTGCAGGCGCATGGTTCCGTGACCGCCCAGGTGGCCGCTGGAGACCTCGACCACGCGACCGTCGATCTCAGACCCGGCGGGAATCAGCACCTGGTTGCCCTGCAGGACATCGGTGCCCACGCGGCTGCGGAAGGCTTCACCCTGTTCGGCGGACGCGGTGGAAAGCCTCTGGAGCAGGCGGACGCGCACGGTGGTGCCTTCGGCGAGCACACCGGGAGGCAAGGGGCGCGGATGGACAATGTCCCCGTCCGGATCGTTGAAATCGGCGCGGTTGGTCAGGACTGGCTGGGCCGGCGCGGCGGCGCGCGGCTGGACTTCGACAACTTCGGAGTCCGGATCCCGATAGGTAGCCGAGGGATCGATCGAGGAAGCCGGAGGCTGATATTGAACCTGAGACTGGGGTTGGGGTTGGGCCTGAGACGGATCCTGAACCTGGTCCTGAGACTGAACCGGCGCGACTGGCCGCGCCGCCGGGGGCTTGGGGGCTGGCGTGCTGGAGGTTTCGATGGTGTCGTCCGCGGGAGGATTCGAGGTGCCCTGATAAGGGCCGGCCTGGCTGGCATCCTGCGCTCCCAGAGTGGCAGCGGCAACGACAAACAAGGCGCACACAACAATCATCCGGTTCATCCAAGTCTCCTTTTGGCGGGGGCGGGCAGATGTCTCCCATTTAATACAAACCCCGCCCGACCGCAGGAGTTGTGCGAGAGCCCTGATTTCCAGGATGGCGCACAACCCACCCACGATAAGACTAGCGTGTATTTTAGGCGTCTGAAGCGCGGGAGAGCCGTCGAGGTGCCTTGGGAGGCACGAATCAGCCAAGACACCCCCGGGGGCATCCGAACGGCGGTTGGGGAGACGGCGCATTTGTGAGCGCAATAAGACGGGCGGCCGCGCTCAGGTTTGCTAGAATCCGAACGGAAGTAACGCATTCAAGCTATGGACTGAGAGGAGATTCCGAACGTGCAAGAGCTTCTGAACACGATTCAGAGCGCCGCCGGAGAGGCTCTCGCCGTGGATCGCCGTCCCAAACTGAACGACCGGCTGCAGCACCGCATTATGAGGATCGATATGACAGAGATTGTTGCCATCCGTGCACGCGAAGTTCTGGATTCCCGCGGCAACCCTACCGTGGAAGCAGACGTAATTCTGGAGAGCGGCGCATTAGGCCGCGCCATAGTGCCATCGGGCGCCTCCACCGGCGAACATGAGGCGGTGGAGCTGCGCGACGGCGACAAGAGCCACTTTGGCGGCAAGGGCGTTTTGCAGGCCGTGGCCAATGTGGAAACCGTGATTGCGCCCGAGCTGGAAGGCATGGACGCAGCCAACCAGCGGTTGATCGACCGGACCATGATCGAGCTGGACGGGACACCGAACAAGAGCAAGCTGGGCGCGAACGCGATTCTGGCTGTTTCCATGGCGGCCACCCGCGCCGTGGCCCAGACGCTGGAGATTCCGCTCTACCGGTACCTGGGCGGGATCAACGCCAGCGTGCTGCCGACGCCGATGTTGAACGTGCTCAACGGCGGGGCCCATGCGGACAGCAACGTGGACTTCCAGGAGTTCATGATCATGCCGGTAGGCGCCGAGCGATTCTCGGAGGCGCTACGCTGGTCCGCGGAGACCTTCCATGCGCTGAGAGGCGTGCTGAAAAAGAAGGGCTACAACACGGCGGTGGGCGACGAGGGCGGTTTTGCTCCCTCGCTCAAGTCCAACGCCGAAGCCATCGAGCTCATCCTGGAGGCCATCGAAGCGGCCGGCTACAAGCCCGGAGAGCAGATCGCCATCGCTCTGGATCCTGCCTCCAGCGAGTTCTACAACAAGGAAACCGGTAAGTACGTCTTCAAGAAGAGCGACAAGCGCGAGTTGTCGAGCGAGGAGATGGTTGACTTCTACGACGACTGGACCCACAAGTATCCGATTGTTTCGATCGAAGACGGCCTGGCCGAGGACGACTGGGCGGGCTGGAAGCTGATGACCGACAAGATGGGCGGACGCATCCAGTTGGTGGGCGACGATCTGTTCGTGACCAACACCAAGCGCATCCAGCGCGGCATCGAAGAGGGCGTGGCCAACTCGATTCTGATCAAAGTCAACCAGATCGGCACGGTTACCGAATCGCTGGAAGCCATCGACCTGGGCCGCCGCTACGGGTACACGTCGGTGATCTCGCACCGTTCAGGCGAGACCGAAGACACCTTCATCGCCGACCTGGCCGTGGCCACCGGCGTGGGGCAGATCAAGACCGGATCGGCAAGTCGCACCGACCGCATCTCCAAGTACAACCAGTTGCTCCGCATCGAAGAGGAACTGGGCTCCGGCGCCGTTTTCCTGGGCATCGAGAGCATCAACTACAACGACTAACCACCTGCGGTGGGGCAGACGCTCGCTATTCGCGCGCACAGGCTTTGTTGCATCCCAAGTCCCAAAGGCGAGACCTGGTGCACCTGGCCTGCGTGGAAACCCGGAGAGATGCAGAGGCAGTCTCCGGGTTTCCGCGGGCTTCTGCCTTTCCGTACCCCTGGGCGATTTTTCTCTTCTGTTTAGCTGAGCGATAATTGATAGAGAGTGGCCTTCCGGCTCCCCACGGAGTTTGAGTTGCTGTGTGAAGCCCAAGGCTAGCCCTGAGCCAAATTGAAGGGTCCGGTTTGTCGACGGACCTGCTCGCGGCAGAACCCGAGTTCCCCCGACTCAACCCGAAAGACAAGGAATCCATACGTGTCCATTACCAAACGTCCTGTCGTTCTGACCATCCTCGATGGATGGGGCTATCGTGCCGAAACCGCCAACAATGCCATCGCGCTGGCCAGGAAGCCCACCTACGATCTGCTGCTGCGCGAATATCCCAACACCCTGATCCAGGCCTCGGAGAAGTTTGTTGGCCTGCCCAGCGGGCAGATGGGCAACAGCGAAGTGGGGCACCTGAATATCGGCGCCGGCCGCGTCGTGCAGATGGACATCACGCGCATCGACGTGATGGTGGCGGAAGACACCCTCAAAGACAACGAGCAGGTGATTGCGAGCTTCGAGCATGCCCGCGAAAAGGGGCGCGCCCTGCACCTGATCGGCCTGGTCAGTGACGGCGGCGTCCACAGCCACGAGGAGCACCTTTATGCGCTCTTGCGCGCAGCCAAAAAGTTTGGGCTGACACGGGTCTTCGTTCATGCTTACCTGGACGGCCGCGACACACCGCCGACCTCCGGTGAAGACTACGTGGCCAAGCTGGAACAAAAGATGCGCGAGTACGGCGTGGGCAAAATAGCGTCAGTCAGCGGAAGATATTACGCGATGGACCGCGACAAGCGCTGGGAGCGCCAGCGCAAGGCCTTTGACGCCATGGTGCATGGCAAGGCCGAGGGCGGCACGGCAACCAGCGCCGTCGACGCCATTCGCGCCAGCTACAACGCCGGCGTCAACGACGAATTCGTCATCCCCACGGTGATCGTGGACGCGCACCAGCAGCCGGTGGGCGTGATCCGCAGCGAGGATGCGGTGCTGAACTTCAACTTCCGCGCCGACCGCGCGCGCCAGGTGACCCGCGTGCTGACCCGCGAGAGCGGCATCAACGCCGAGGGCGGCCGCAACCTGGACGGCTGGGAGGCTCTGGACCAGATCATTCCCCGATCGGAGCTGCCCACGAACCTGCACTACACCTGCATGACGCAGTACGACGAGAAGTTCCATCTGCCGATCGTGAGCCCGCCGCAGTCGATGCAGCATCTGCTGGGCAACATGCTGGCCGACGCTCACCTGCGCAACCTGCGCACGGCGGAGACCGAGAAGTTTGCGCACGTGACTTTCTTCTTCAACGGCGGCCGGGAAAAGCCCTTTGGCGGAGAAGAGCGGCTCATGACTCCCTCGCCCAAGGTGGCCACCTATGACCTGATGCCGGAGATGAGCTCGGTGAAGGTCGGCGAGAACATCGAGAAGGCGATTCTGGACGCCAGCTTCGACGTGGTGATCGCCAACTTCGCCAACGCGGATATGGTGGGCCACACCGGCGTTCTGCCGGCGGCCATCAAGGCCGTGGAAGCGGTGGACGCGCAGTTGGCGCGCATCTACAAGGCTGTCCGCGAGCGCAACGCCATCTGGCTGTTGACCGCCGATCATGGCAACTGCGAAACCATGGTGGATCCGATCACCGGCGAGCCGCACACGGCGCACACCACCAACCCGGTACCGTTTATTTATGTGGCCGAGGAAGCCAAGAACTTCCGCCTGCGCACGGACGGCTCGCTCAGGGACATTGCACCGACCATCATGAGTCAACTTCACCTGGGGCTGCCCACCGAGATGAGCGGGCGCGACATGCGGATTCCGATCATCAAGTAACTCCCATCGCAACGGAACCAAGAAAAGGCGAAGCCCATCCGGCTTCGCCTTTTTTGCTGCGTGACGGCGGGCTGTGCGGCGTGGCTTTGCGGTGGATGGCTCTGCACGATGGGTGGGAGCAACTCGGCGATGGTTCCGATCGGTTGCTTTCCTCGCTTGCAAATGGACCGGGGGGCGGGGACCAAAACGGCGGAGGAGTGTACGAGTTTGTGCAACAGCCCTCAAGCTTCAGAGCCCCGCGAGGAGTCGGAACCAACCACAGGGACGAATGCAGAAGGACCATCGGCGGGCGCGATTTTTCAATCTCTTTCAGAAAGAATTTCGGGATGGATTCCCAAATTTGTCCTGCTGATTTCTGAAGTCCCGGATGATTGAAAGGGAGGGGAAAAGTTGTGAATTTCTCCTAATGTGGTTCGAGGCTGGGCACATAATTCGAGCTGAAGTTTCTGCGATGCAGGCTTTTTTTCGGTGGTTTTCTGCTCCGACGCAGGGGGATTGGAGGCAAGGTTGTGGGCCGCAGATTTTCCTCACACGGTACGCTTTCCCGCAGTGTTTGTGGTTCGACTCGAGACCATTTCCACGGGATGTGCAGGAGCGGGCTGCCTGGGCAGCTTGGGCTTGCGGCGGCGGCCCTGGGCGCTCTATGCGCCGTGGCAGGCGCGCAATCCAGGGACTGGATATGGATGAGCGGCAGCAGCACGCTGGCCTGCACCACGGTTGCCGATGGGGGTACGTATTGCCAGCAGCCGGGCTCCTACGGCGCGCTCGGCGTTACGACCGCGGCCAATGTTCCTTCAGGCCGGTCGAATGCGGCCCGCTGGATCGACAGCAACGGCAATCTCTGGCTCTTCGGGGGGCAGAACTACGATCCTGCGCTGCTCGATGACGGGAGCTATCAAATCTATCACAGCGGGTTTCTCAACGACCTTTGGGAGTTCAGCCCAACCACGCAGCAATGGACATGGATGGGCGGAGGCAGCGGGGAAGATCAGAGCGGAGTGTACGGGACACTGGGTGTGGCCGCCGCCGCCAACTTTCCTGGCGCCCGCTCAGGCGCGGCGAGCTGGACCGACCGCAGCGGGAATTTCTGGCTCTTCGGGGGCGAGGGCTACGACGCGAATTACGGCGAAAGCGGCTTTCTGAACGACCTTTGGAAGTACAACCCCACCACCGGACAATGGACCTGGGTGAGCGGAGCCAGCACGCTCGGAAACACGAGTTCTGCCTGCCAGCCGGGGATCTATGGGACGCTGGGCAGCGGCGCAGGCGGAAACATTCCTGGCGGCCGTGCAGACGCGCTCGGTTGGACAGATCAAAGCGGCAATCGCTGGCTCTTGGGAGGAATGGGCTGCGACGCGGCCGGAAATTTCGGCGCGCTCAACGATCTTTGGCAAATCAACGCCTCGACGCAGGCATGGGTCTGGATGAGCGGCAGCAGCACGATGACCAGGGAGGACGCGCAAGGAGATTATGGCCTGAACGGAGTGTACGGATCTCTGGGGCAGGCAGCGCAAAATAATGTTCCCGGCGGCAGATACGAGGGCACCCTCTGGATCGATGCCAGCGGGAATCTGTGGGTTTTCGGAGGACAGGGATACGATTCGACAGGCACGCTGGGGTTTCTCAACGACCTTTGGGAGTTCAATCCTTCCAGCCGACAATGGACCTGGATGGGCGGAAGCAACTCCGTGCCTTCGGCGACCGGCGGCGTAGGAGGACAGCCAGGAGTTTACGGCGCGCTGGGCGTTGCCGCGGCCTCCAACGTTCCCGGCGGAAGGTCGGGCGCGTCGAACTGGGCCGATGGAAGCGGCATTTTCTGGCTGCTGGGCGGAGGAGGGCGCGACAGCAACGACAGTTATGGCGACCTCAATGACCTGTGGGCATTCAATCCTTCCTCAAGCGCATGGACATGGATGGCTGGAGGCGACACCATCCTGCAACCGGGAGCGTACGGCACGTTGGGCGTTCCTTCCGGCGTCAACCTTCCCGGCGGCCGATCCGCTGCCAGCAGTTGGAACGACAGCAGCGGCAACGTCTGGATTTTAGGCGGACAGGGCTACGATGCGGGTCAGAATTTCGGGATGCTGAACGACCTGTGGGTGGAAGGGGCAACCACGCCTGCACCTACTTTCATGCCTCCTCCGGGAACGTACAAGGGGACGGAGTATGTCTCGATTTCGGATGCGGAAGCCGGTGCGACGATCTACTACACAACCGATGGGACGCCGCCCACGCCGGGTTCCACCCCCTACACGGGCCCGGTGAAGTTGATCTGGAGCAGCGAGACCTTGCAGGCGATCGCCGTAGCTCCGGGACTTTTGCCAAGCACTGCGGCTGTGGCCACATACATGTTGAACGGGGGGACCTCGACTCCGGCGGCTACACCCGCCTTTTCGCCGGTCGGTGGAACCTTCACCAAAACGCAGTCGGTGACAATTTCAGATGCAACCCCGGGTGCCGCGATTTATTACACGACCGACGAATCGACGCCAACCACCAGTTCCACTTTGTATACGGGGCCGATCACCGTCCCGACCACCAACACCCTGAAGGCGATTGCGGTCGAAGCCGGCTACTTGAACAGCACCCTGGCCTCGGCTACCTATACCATCCTGCCAGGTACCACTACCCTGACGGTCACCGGCTCAAATCCCTACAGCATGACCTGCCTGGTGTCAGTTCCGGTTCTCCCAAGCGTGACGGGACCAACCGGGAAAGTGACGTTCACCGATTCCAGTATGGGTCAAACATTGGGCACTGTCACATTGGGCGCAGCCACGATTGGCAGAAACTTCCAGGCCGCGGCAACCTACAAGGCAGGTGACGTTCCGACAGGCATCGCCTTCGGAGACTTCAACGGAGACGGCAAACTTGACCTGGTGGTTACAAACAACGCCGACGCCACCGTTTCCATTCTGTTGAACAACGGCGACGGCACCTTCCAGCCGCAGGTTGTCTATGCTGTTGCCAAGGGGCCGCTCGGCGTCAGCGTGGGCGATTTCAACGGGGACGGCAAGCTGGACCTGGCGGTGGCGAACGGTTCGTACGGCACCGTTTCAGTGTTGCTGGGCAATGGAGACGGTACCTTCCAAAAGCAGACAACCAAGGCGTCCGCCTCCAATCCGAGAAGCATTGTCGTGGGAGATTTCAACGGAGACGGCAAGCTGGACATTGCGGCGACAAACTCCGCCGCCAATGAGCTCTCGATTCTGCTGGGCAATGGAAATGGCACCTTCCAGGCGCGCAAGCTCTATGCCCTCGGCAGCAATCCTCAGGGTATCGTCGCAGGATTTTTCGCCGGAAATCAACAGCCTTTGGATCTGGTAGCAGCCAACAATAGCGCCAGTACACTGTCGGTTCTGATGGGCAATGGAGATGGGACATTTCAGTCGCAATCGGTGATCTCGAATGAGGTTGGCACCTATCCGACCTCGATTGCAACAGCGGATTTCAATGGAGACGGGAACCTGGATCTGGCGATTACCAGCAGGAATCTGGTGACGGTTCTGCTGGGGAATGGAGACGTAACCTTCCAGTACTCCCCGGCCCTCGCGGTATCGGTGTCGCCAGTGAATCCCATAAGCATTGCCGCCGGAGATTTCAACGGGGACGGGATTCCGGATCTGGCGGTCACGGATGGCAACAGCCCCACCGTCCTGATTTTGACCGGCAACGGAGATGGGACCTTCCAGGTTGGGCGCAGCTATGCGGTGGGCAGCGGCCCCAGCGGCATCGTTGCCGCCGACTTGAACGGGGACGGCAACCTGGATCTGGCGACGGTCAACTCAAAGGGCGATACGGTCTCCGTGCTGCTGGGCTTCCAAGCCGCACTCACCTCGCCTTCCCTGACGAATGTCTCGGTGAATGTCGGAACCAGCACCGCGCACAGCCTGCACTGTTCCTACTCCGGCGATGCGAACTACCCGGCCAGCACCTCCAACACAGTGGTGGAAACCTACGCCCAGGTCGCCACCCCAGTGTTCTCGCTTCTGGCTGGTGACTACCCGGCGGCGCAGCAGGTGAGCATCAGCGATGCGGCCGCAGGAGCAATCATCTATTACACCCTCGACGGAAGCACCCCGACGACCAGTTCGACGAAGTATAGCGGCCCGATCGCGGTGTCATCGGCCATCAAGGTGAGGGCGATCGCCAGCCTCTTCGGTTATGCGCAATCGACCGTTGCGGAGGTGACTTACGATATTGCGGCCACTCCGTCCTTTACATCGAGTTCGAACGCCTTGCGTCCGGTGAGCGCAGCCGGTAGCCCGGGCGCGCGACTCATGGTCCAGTTTCCGCGATGGGAAGAAAGGCCGGGAGTGAGTTCCGCACCGCAAATGGTGACGATCTCCGACCAGACACCCGGAGCCACCATCTACTACACGACGGACGGCACGGCTCCATCGACAAATTCGACAACCTATACAGCGCCGATTTCGGTTGCCAGGACCACCACCATCCATGCGTTTGCCACCGCAGTCGGGGATGTGAATAGTCCGGTTTCGACGGAAACGTACACCGTGGCACAAATGTCTTCGCCCACGGTGGCGCTCGCCGCGTCCGAGAGCACGATCCCCTACCAGGCTTCGATCACGTTCACGGCGACGGCAGCCGGAAGCGGCGCAACGCCGACCGGGACGGTGACCTTCCTGGATGGCGCCACGCAACTGGGCACGAGTACACTGAGCGCTACCGGCGCGGCAACGCTAACGGTGAAAGCACTCTCCGTGGGCATGCACAGCATCCAGGCGAGCTATGGTGGGGACAGCAACTTCAGCGCCGCCACCTCGACCGCGGTCAGCATAACGGTGAGCCCGGCTGCGCAAACCATCGCCTTTGTTCCCCTGACCGCTGCGGTGACCTATGGAGCCGGTCCACTGACACTGAATGCCAGCGCGAGTTCCGGCCTCCCCGTGATCTTTACGGCGACCGGCCCGGCAACCATCAGCGGCGGCAAGCTGGCATTTACGGGCGCGAGCGCGGTGGTGGTGACTGCCAGCCAAAGCGGCAACGGCTCTTATGCGGCAGCTGCACCTGTTTCCCAGACCGTCACGGTCAACAAGGCAACGCCCACCGTGGCACTTACGGCATCTGTAAACTCGGCTGCCACCGGATCAACGGTTGCTTTGACGGCCACGGTGACCGGAAGCGGCGCGGTTCCGGGCGGCACGATGACCTTCTATTCGGGGACAACCGCGCTGGGCACGGCCACGTTGAACGGGAGCGGAGCGGCCTCGTATACAACGGCGAAACTGGCTGCGGGCAAGAACAGCATAACGGCCGACTACGGAGGGGATGGCAACTACACAGCCGCCACCTCGCCCGCAATCAGCGTCCAAGGGGACGAGCTGGCGCAGACCATCACGTTTGGCCCGTCGGCGTCACCGATGACCTATGGAGCAAGCCCGCTGACGCTGAATGCCAGCGCGAGTTCCGGCCTGGCCGTGGTCTTCACGGCAACCGGCCCGGCAATCATCAGCGGCGGCAAGCTGGCAATTACGGGGGCGGGCACGGTGGTGGTGACTGCGAGCCAGAGCGGCAACGACACGTATGCAGCAGCTACACCAGTCTCCCAGACCATCACGGTCAACAAGGCAACCCCCTCAGCCGTGTTGAGGGCTTCAAGCAACTCGGGCTTCTTCGGCGCCGGCCTGCTGGGCTCGGCGATTACGTTCAGGGCAACGGTAACCGGCTCCGGCGCTATTCCCAGCGGTACGGTAACCTTCTATTCCGGAACCACCGCGCTGGCCACAGCCAAGCTGGACGGCAGCGGCTCGGCCACTTGCACGACTTCAAAACTCGGCGTGGGCAAACGCAGTATTACAGCCAGCTACGGGGGGGATGCCAACTACACAGCCACGGCCTCCGCAGCGCTCACGGTAACGCTCACCAACATTGGACACATCAACTTGCCGTTCAGGTTTGGGGGAAGATTATAGGGCAGTTACAGGCAGAAGCATTTCCCGGCACCCTGGGACAACGGGAAGAGTGGAAGTCCTGGCCTTGGCCCGCCACAACCCAAAAGAGCCTCCCGCTTAAGGGAGGCTCTGAGTTGGTTACACCAAAGTTGTTTTTAGCGCGGCCGCAGGGATCGGATGGCTTCGGGAAGCCGCTCCTCGATGAGCCGGGCGCGCTCGGCGGCAATGCCGCCCAAGTAAGAAGGAGCCGGCGTGGCCGTCAAGACCAGCACCAGGGCAATCACCGAGAAACAAAGGCCCGCGACTCCCGCCGAGATCAGCATCTGGTAGGTGTCTGCGGAATCCAAGCCGAGAATGTTGAAGGCGACGTGCTCCAGCGGCTTGATGTGTTTGAGAACTGCCAGAGCGAAGAGGAAAAAGAAGACGGCCAGCGAGGTGAGGACGGCGAGAGTCACGTCCAGACTGCGGTGAAACTTCTGGCGCGCCCTGCAGTGGCTGCATTCTGCCAGGTGCTGCTCGTAGTCCTTGCGCATCTCGGGATAGATTCCGGAGATGTCATATCGCCAGCTTGCCAGGATGGAGCCTACGACTCGGTCAGTGCATTTGGTTCTTGCCATAGCGGTTTAGACTCACTTTGCGAAGGATTTGTTTCACCGCAGATTGCATTTGCGGCCCACGTGGCAACGGAACAGCCAAGGTTTCAGGTGTCCTACCCGGCGGTGCCGGATTTCTGGACTCCTTATATTCCTCTGCCTCGCCAAGACGAAAACTCCTGACGCGTTTTCCTTGCCAATCCAGCCTGCTACAGAGTGATGCCCGTTCTTACTATTGTAATGCACTTTATTCAAAAGTAAATAGAAGAAAGGGGTTGGTGCTGGTCGGCCAACAGAAGTTTATTGGCCAGCAGACTGGCTCGGCCCTCCAGCGCGCGTTCGGCCGCAAGTCGCGCCAATTCAGGCAGATTGTTGCTTTCCGACAGATGCGCCAGGATGATGTAGGCAGCCTGTCCATCGTAGTCTTCCTCAAGGAAACGCGAGGCGGCCTCGTTGGAGAGGTGGCCCACCCTGGAGAGCACCCGTTGCTTCACCTGCCATGGGTAAGGGCCGTCGCGCAGCATTTCCAGGTCGTGGTTGGACTCGAGGAGCAACAGGTCGAGGGCACGAAGCTGCGCCTTGACGTTGGGCGGAATGTAGCCGAGATCGGTGGCAAAGGCCATGCGGACGCCTTCGGCCTGGAAGACAAAGCCGACCGGATCGGCAGCGTCGTGGGGAATGGTGAAGGGGCTGATGGCGATGTCGCCGATGTCAAAGGGCTGGCCGGACTGGAAGTATTCGAGCGCGGGCAGCCAACTGGGGTCATCTTTCCGGGAAGGCGGTTTGTCCGAGTCCGGATCGGCGGCGGGCTCAGAATGAGGGGCTGTTTCCGCCGTCTGAGCGGGCCGCAGCTCGGGCTCGCAGGATTCCGGCTCATCCGGGTCGCCTTCTTGAGCGGCAAAATCGGCCTCTGCCTGGCGGTCCGCGGCCTGCTGACGGCACTGTTCCATCCACTGCGCGTAGGTCATCTGGCGGCGCGGGGAAAGCCAGCGCATCCAGGCCCGGTGCGTCCCCTCGGTAAAGTAGACCGGAATGCCCAGCTTGCGGGCAGTGACGGCCAATCCGTTGACGTGGTCGGAGTGCTCGTGGGTAAGGATGATGGCGTTCAGGGACTCCGGCTCTTCGCCAGCCAGCTTCATGCGCCGGAAAAGCTCGCGGCAACTGAGACCGCAATCGACCAGAATGCGGGTTCGTCCGCCGGAGACGATTGTGCTATTGCCCTTGGAACCCGACGCCAGCACCGTGAAACGCACCATGAGTTGAGAATACAGCGAATGGTTGTGGATAGCGCGGGTCTGCGGTTAACCAGCGGGGAACGGGAGGCGAACAGGAGCAAGGAGAGGCGAGCCTGCGCTACGGCAGGTCGCCCAGGTTGGCGGGTATCTCGATGGTGACAAGGGTGCCGCGCCCCGGATTGCTGACCACGCTGAACTGGGCCTGATTGCCGTAGAGGACTTCCAGGCGCTCGCGCACATTCTTCATACCGATGCCTGCGCCGGCGCGGCTGAGCGCCGTGGCCGGCCGATTGCCCATGCCGACGCCGTCGTCGGCCACCTCGATGCGGATGCGATCCCCATCGAGGTGGCTGCGCAGGGTGACCGTGCCGCCATGGATGCGCGGCTCGAGGCCGTGCTTGATGCTGTTCTCGATCAGCGGCTGGAGCAGGATGCTGGGGACGAGGACGTCGAGGGTGCTGGGATCGATCTCCTTTTCGACCCTGAGCTTGTCGGCGCCAAAACGCACCACCTCGATGTCCAGGTAATCATCGGTGAATTTGAGCTCCTCGCGGAGGGGCACGTAGCTGTCGTGGTCCTTGAGCAGGGCGCGCAGGATATTGGCCAGCTTCACAATCATCTCGCGGGCCAGTTCGGGCTTCCGGCGCACCAGGGAGGCGATGGAATTGAGGGTATTGAAGAGGAAGTGGGGATTGATCTGGCGCTGCAGGGCGTCCAGCCGGGCTTCAAGCAGGAGGCGCTTCTGTTCCTCGAGCTTGAGTTCGATGCGGAGGGCATTCCAGACCTTGAGCGCGATGCCCACCACCATGGGCGCGGAAAGCCAGACCAGTACCTGCAAACCGAGGTTGCCGGTGTCGAGCGCGAAGAGCCAGCGGGGGCCGGGCCTCCGGGGAAAGGTGCGCGCCACCCATTCGCGGCAGATTTCCATCAGTGCGATGAGAAACAGCATCAGAATCTGGCGGTCGATGCGCGGTTTTCTGAGGTTGCGACGCACCCAGCGGTAGAGGCTGAGATCGATGAAGGGGGTAAAGGACCAGATCTCCTCGGGCTCGAGAAAGTGGCCCAGGGCGCCGGCGGCCAACCCGATGGCGGCGTTGAAAGGAAGGGTCAGGTACTCATGGTGATAGACCGCAGGAGCCGAAAGCACGATGCCGCCCAGCATGGCCCAGCCCGGTCCCACCAGAAGGCCCAGCAGGATGGTGGTTTCAAAGGAGATGTCGGCAGCCAGAAAGTTGGGCACCGTGGTCCGGACCCAGACGCCCAGGGTGAGCGGAACCAGGAAAAACGCCAGCATGGCCGCGGTCTGGCGGTGACGGCGATGTTCGGCAAACAGGAGGCGCTGGAAGGTGCGCGAACGCGCCAGCGCGCTGGCCACCGCCGCGGCCACGCCCAGCTTGACCAGCAGCGTGATGAGAATCAGCTTGTTATCAACCACGCATTTACTTTAGCGCGCCGGGAGGGGTGGCGCCTGTTTCCGCGGTTTTCAGGTGGGAGTGTGTCTCACCGGCTGTGACGGCTGGCGCACGGCGCAAGCGCTCACAACGTAAAATGGAGCTATGGAATATGAGAGCGTGAAGAAGATTGCCGAGGCGGATTTTCCCACCCGCTGGGGAGCCTTCCGCATTCTGGGCTTCGAGGGCGTGCTGGCCGAGCCGCGCGTGAATTGCGAACCTGCGACGCACGGAGGCGCCCAAGTGGAGGGCCTGGTGGCGCTGGTGATGGGGGACATCCACACGGAACCGCCGGTGGTGCGGATTCACTCGCAATGCCTGACCGGGGACGTTTTCGGGTCGCTGCGCTGCGATTGCCGCCTGCAACTGGAGTTGGCGCTGGGCAGGATCGCCGAAGAGGGCGCGGGAATTCTGCTGTATGAGCAGAAGGAAGGGCGCGGCATTGGCCTGATGGCCAAGCTGAAGGCCTATGAGCTGCAGGACCAGGGTCTGGACACGGTGGAAGCCAATGTGAAGCTGGGCTTTGCCGCCGACTGCCGCGAGTACGAACTGCCGGCCGATGTGCTGAAGTTTCTGGGGGTAAAAAAGGTGCGGCTGATGACCAACAACCCGGAAAAAGTGGCGGCGCTGGAGTCGGCCGGGATCGAGGTCACCGAACGCATTTCGGCCGAAGTGGAGTCGCAGGAGACGTTCGAGCGCTACGTGCGCACCAAGCAGGAAAAGATGGGGCACATTGTGGACTCGCCGGTGGGGAAGTGAGTTCCCTGCCCTGCTTCCGGAGTCTGAAATCTCTTTGAGAAGCAAGGCACGTTTTTGAAGCAAGCCGCGAGTTAGAGCGGTTCTCCAGAAGGCGTAGAGTGAGCGTGGACCGGGAGGTCCACGCTACAGCCGACCGGGAGGTCGGCGCTACTGGTTCGTGCGGCGATCGGCCACTGATCCTTATACCAAGGCCCTGTGGCGCTGGGTGACGGGCTCAGGGATTGTGGCCAGGTAGCGATCGACGGCAGCGGCGGCCTTGCGGCCTTCGGAGATGGCCCAGACCACAAGCGACTGTCCGCGGCGCATGTCTCCGGCGGCAAAGATGTTCTCCACCGAGGACTGGTATTCGCCGTTGGTGGCCACGTTGCCGCGATTGTCGAGGGCAACGCCCAGTTGATCGAGCATGCCGGAACGAACCGGGCCAAGAAAGCCCATTGCCAGCAAAACCAGGTCCACATCGAGCGTGAATTCCGAGCCGGGGATGGGTTCGAACTTTGGCGGCAGGCCGACGTTGACGGCGTGAAGTTGCTTCACATTGCCCTCTGCGTCGCCGGTGAACTGGATGCTGTTGATGCTCCAGCCGCGGATGCCGCCCTCTTCGTGCGAGGTTTCGGTGCGCAACTGAAGGGGCCACATCGGCCAGGGAGTGGAGGCTGCGCGAGTCTCCGGCGGCTTGGGCATGATTTCGAACTGATGGACGCTCTTTGCGCCCTGGCGGAGGCTGGTGCCCAGGCAATCGGCGCCGGTGTCGCCACCGCCAATGATGACTACCCGCTTACCTTCGGCGCTGATGGCGATGGAAGGATCGATGGTGTCGCCCTCGCAGCGGCGGTTCTGCTGGGGGAGGAATTCCATGGCGTAGTAAATGCCCTTGAGTTCGCGGCCGGGAATCTTCAAGTCGCGGGGCTGCTCCGAGCCGCCGCAAAGCAGGATCGCGTCGTAGTGCCCGGTGAGCGCCTCCACCGGGATGTTGACGCCCACGTGTGCGCTGGTGACGAAGGTGACGCCCTCAGAGCGCATCTGCTGGATGCGGCGATCGAGAATGTGCTTTTCCAGCTTGAAGTTGGGAATGCCGTAGCGCAACAGGCCGCCGATACGGTCGTTCTTCTCGTAGACAGTAACGGAGTGTCCGGCGCGGCGCAACTGCTGCGCGGCAGCCAGCCCGGCGGGGCCTGAACCGACCACGGCCGCGCGCTTGCCGGTGTTCTGCTCGGGAGGCTCGGGATGAATCCAGCCCTCGGCCCAGCCGCGCTCCACAATGCTGCGCTCAATGAGCTTGATGGAGACGGCGGGCTGGCTGATGGCCAGAACACAGGCGGCCTCGCACGGTGCGGGACAGATGCGGCCGGTGAACTCAGGGAAGTTGTTGGTCGAATGCAGACGGCGAATGGCTGATTCCCAACGGCCGTTGTAGACCAGGTCGTTCCAGTCGGGAATCAGGTTGTTGACCGGACAGCCGGTGTGGCAAAAAGGCACGCCGCAATCCATGCAGCGGGCGCCCTGCTCGCGCTGCTTCTCCTCGGGGAAAGGCGAATAGACTTCCAGCCAGTCGTGAACCCGCTCATCGACCTTGCGGCGGGCGGGTTGCTCGCGCTCGATTTCAAGGAATCCAGTTACCTTACCCATGGTGCACCTCCGCAGTGGCCGCCACAGGCGACGCGTTGATAAGAGAAACATCGATCGCCGCCGGAACCTCGTCGGTGCGCGGAACGCCGAGAACACGCTTGTACTCGTGCGGGAAAACCTTGATGAATTTGGGTTGCGCTTCAGCCCAGTGTTCCAGAATCCAGGCCGCCCGGGGGCTGCCGGTCAAGTCGCGATGGCGTTCCAGAAGTCCGCGGACGTCGGCGACATCGGCTTCGAGGATGAGCGGCTCAAGATCGACACTGGCCTGATTGCAGCGGCGCGCGGCAAAGTCTTCGCGATCGTCGTAGACATAGGCGATGCCGCCGCTCATGCCGGCGGCGAAGTTGCGGCCGGTTTTTCCCAGCACAATTACTTTGCCGTTGGTCATGTATTCGCAACCGTGGTCGCCAACGCCCTCGACCACCGCCGTGGCGCCGGAGTTGCGGACGGCAAAACGTTCGCCGGCGATGCCGTTGAGGAAGACCTCGCCGCTGGTGGCGCCGTAGAGCACGACGTTGCCCACCAGGATGCTCTCTTCAGGCAGGAAGCTGGAGGTCTTGGGCGGATAAGCGATGATGCGGCCGCCGGAAAGTCCCTTGCCGAGATAGTCGTTCGAGTCGCCTTCCAGTTCGAGGGTGACGCCGTTGGGCACAAAGGCACCAAAGCTCTGGCCTGCCGAGCCGTCGAACTTGAAGTGGATGGTTTCGTCGGGCAATCCAGCCGACCCGTAGCGACGTGCGATTTCGCCGCCCAGCATGGCGCCCACGGTGCGATGGACGTTGCGGATGGGAAAACTGCCGGTGACCGGCGTCTGCTTTTGAAGCGCCGGACCGGCCGCTTTGATGAGTTGATGGTCGAGCGCCGCATCCAGACCGTGATCCTGCTCCTGCATCTTGCGGCGCGCCACACGCGAAGGCATGGTGGGCGTGTACAGAATGGAAGAGAGATCGATGCCCTTGGCCTTCCAGTGCGCGTCCGCCACGGCGGCGTCGATTTTGTCCACGCGGCCGATCATTTCATTGACGGTGCGGAAGCCGAGTTTGGCCATGTGCTGGCGAACCTGCTCGGCGATAAAGAAGAAGAAGTTGACCACGTGTTCGGGCTGCCCCTGGAAGCGGGCGCGCAATACGGGGTCTTGAGTCGCGATGCCGACCGAACAGGTGTTCAGATGGCACTTGCGCATCATGATGCAGCCCATGGAGATGAGCGGCATGGTGGCGAAGCCGAATTCCTCAGCGCCCAGGAGAGCGGCGATCACTACATCGCGCCCGGTTTGCAGTTTGCCGTCGGTCTGGACCTTGATGCGGCTGCGCAAATCGTTGAGCAGAAGCACCTGCTGCGCTTCAGCCAGACCGAGTTCCCAGGGCAACCCCGCGTGCTTGATGGAACTGAGCGGCGAAGCGCCTGTGCCTCCGTTGTCACCGGAGATCAGCACCACGTCGGCATGCGCCTTGCTGACGCCGGCGGCAACCGTGCCGACGCCGACTTCAGAGACCAGTTTGACGGCGATGCGGGCTTTCGGGTTCACGTTCTTGAGGTCGTAGATCAGTTGCGCCAGATCTTCGATGGAGTAAATGTCGTGGTGCGGAGGAGGCGAAATCAGGCCCACGCCGGGAATCGAATGGCGCGTGCGGGCGATGTTCTCATCGACCTTGTGGCCGGGCAACTGGCCGCCCTCGCCGGGCTTGGCACCCTGCGCCATCTTGATCTGCAACTCGTCGGCGTTGACCAAGTAATTGGTGGTGACGCCGAAGCGGCCGCTGGCCACCTGCTTGACGGCCGAACGCCGCGAGTCGCCGTTGGCGTCGGGGGTGAAGCGCTCTTCGTCTTCGCCGCCTTCCCCGGTGTTGGACATGCCACCCAGGCGATTCATGGCAATTGCCAGAGTCTCGTGCGCTTCCTTGCTGATGGAGCCGTAGCTCATGGCGCCGGTGGTGAAGCGCTTGACGATTTCCTTGGCCGGTTCCACCTTGTCGATGGAAATGGGCTTGTCGGCGTACTTGAGCTGGAGCAGGCCGCGCAGAGTACAGAGGTGGCGGTTCTGATCGTCCAAGAGGTCGGTGTACTCCTGGAAGGTGGCAGGATTGTTTTGCCGGACTGCTTGCTGCAATTTGCTGATGGTGGCCGGATTTAACAAGTGATACTCGCCGCCCTCGCGATATTGATACTGGCCGCCCACCACCAGGTCCGTTTCCGACTCGGTCAGCGGCTGGAAGGCGTAGTCGTGCTTCATCTCCGCCTCGCGCGCCAACACTTCCAGCCCCACGCCCTCGATGCGTGAAGCGGTGCCGGAGAAGTAGGAGTCCACCAGAGACTTGTTCAGGCCAACGGCCTCAAAAACCTGTGCGCCGCGATAGCTTTGCAGGGTGCTGATGCCCATCTTCGAGAAGGTCTTGAGCAGGCCCTTGTTGATGGCCTTGATGAAGTTCTTCTCGGCGTGTGGGCCGGTGACGTTGTGCGGCAGCAGGCCACGCCGCTTGAGGTCGTGCAGGGTTTCAATCGCCAGGTAAGGATTGATGGCGCTGGCGCCGTAGCCGATGAGCAGGGCGAAGTGCATCACCTCGCGGGGCTCGCCGCTTTCGATAATCAGAGCTACCTGGGTGCGGGTCTTTTCGCGCACCAGGCGGTTGTGCACGGCGGCCATCGCCAGCAGACTGGGAATGGGAGCGTAGGTGGCGTCGACGCCGCGGTCGGAAAGAATCAGCAGCGTGTAGCCGGAAGCCACGGCCAGCGCTGCGCGGCCGCTCAAGTCGTCGAGCGAGTGCTTCAAGCCCACTTCGCCGTCGGAAGCCCGGAAGAGGGCCGGCAGCGTAGTGGCCAGCAAATCTCCTGAAGAGACGCGGCGCAACTTCTCCAGATCCCGATTGGTCAGGATGGGATGCGGCAGCTTGAGGGTGTGGCAGTTCTCCGCCTTCTCGTCGAGGATGTTGCGCTCGTTGCCGATGTAGCTGATCAGCGACATCACCATCTCTTCGCGGATGGGGTCGATGGGCGGGTTGGTGACCTGCGCGAAGAGCTGCTTGAAGTAGTTGAAGAGCGATTGCGGACGATCGGAGAGGCAGGCCAGCGGCACATCGGTGCCCATGGACCCGAGCGGTTCGGCGCCGGTGGCGCCCATGGGCCCGAGCAAAATCTTCAGGTCTTCTTCGCTATAGCCGTAGGCGCGCTGGCGGCGCAGCAGCGTCTCAGGATTGGAGGCGATGACCCGCGCGGGCTCAGGCAACTGATCGAGCGTAACCTGCTGCTCCTTGAGCCAGGTTGCGTAAGGCTGGCGGCCGGACAACTGCTTCTTGATTTCAGTATCGGAGATGATGCGTTTCTGGACCGTATCGACCAGGAACATGCGGCCGGGCTGGAGGCGGCCCTTCTTGCGCACGTCCTTGGCGGGCACATCGAGGACGCCGGCCTCCGAGGCCAGCACCACGAGATCGTCCTTGGTGACCACATAGCGGCCGGGGCGTAGTCCGTTGCGGTCCAGGGTTGCGCCGATCACTTTGCCGTCGGTGAAGGCGATGGCGGCCGGACCGTCCCAGGGCTCCATCAGGGAGGCGTGGTACTCGTAGAAGGCGCGCTTGTCCTCGTCCATGTCGGGGTTGCCGGACCAGGCCTCGGGAATGAGCATGGCCATGACGTGCGGCAGCGAACGGCCGGCCTGGTAAAGGAACTCGACCGCGTTGTCGAGCGAAGCCGAGTCGCTGCCGTCGGGCATGACGATCGGGTAAAGCTTGCTAATCTGTTCGCCGTAGAGCGGGCTCTCCATCACCGACTGGCGCGCGGTGATCCAGCTTACGTTCCCGCGGATGGTGTTGATTTCGCCGTTGTGCGCCACGTAGCGGTAGGGGTGCGCCAGTTTCCAACTGGGAAACGTGTTGGTGGAGAAGCGCTGGTGGACGAGGCAGAGCGCGCTTGAAACCAGCGGGTTGGCCAGTTCCAGATAGAACTTCTCAATCTGCGGAGCCAGCATCAGGCCCTTGTAGACAATGGTGCGGCAGGAAAGAGACGGGATATAGAAATCGTCCTTGCCCTCGATCTCCGAGGCGACCATTTCGTTCTCGGTGCGACGGCGGACGCGAAAGAGCAGGCGCTCGAAGCTGTCCTCATCCAATCCCTCGGGGCGGCCCAGAAATAGTTGCTCGATGTAGGGCTGGGAAGCGCGCGCTTCGCGGCCGATGGCGATCCCGTTGACCGGCGTGTCGCGCCAGCCGATCACCTTGAGGCCCTCATCCTGCGCAATGCGCTCGAAGACGCCCTCGCACTGCAAGCGGCTGTGCTTGTCCACGGGCAGAAAGACCATGGCCACGCCATAGGCTCCCGCCTCCGGCAACTGCATTCCCAACTCGCCGCATTCGCGCGCAAAGAAGACGTGCGGAATCTGAATCAGAATGCCAGCCCCGTCGCCGGTCTCCGGATCGCAGCCCGCGGCGCCGCGATGGGTGAGATTGATGAGAACCTCAAGCCCTTTGCGGATGATGTCGTGGCTTTTTTCGCCGCGTATGCTGGCCACCAGACCCATGCCACACGCATCGTGTTCGTTCCGGGGATGATAGAGCCCCTGCGGGAGAGGAGTGCGAAGACGACAATCCTTTGAATGCATGGCAACCTTCTCAATGAAATTTTCCGTACGGAACACAATTTCCGGCTATGAAGACACAAATGCTATGCGATTCCCATCGAGGAAACCACACTGTTCATCTTGAAAAGACCTGTTTTTCAGGTCCGGCCGTGTCTGGAGCAGTGCTGAACTCTTTAATATATCGAAAAAAACGCACTTCGGCTGAACTTCCTTTGGGCGGAGGCTCAGCTCGGCCGCTCAGTTCCCCCTGCCCGGGCTCTGTTTCGAGCGCCAGACGAGGACGAAAAGACAGCGATACGCCCGGCGAAACGGAGAGAATTCCAAAGCAGAAAGAAAAACAACGCGTTGATCCTGGATGGAATCCGCCTTCCAACGGCGCGGAGCCAACCTGGGCCTATCGCCTGCTGTCGCCGCGATCGCCCTTTGGAATGAACCGGCCAGCGCAATCGGGGACAGCGCAATCGGGGAAGATCACAAAAATATTGACAGCGTTTTATCAATCCTGTAGAGACAATATAGTAGAGATCATACAGATCGCGTCTCACTCCTCGGCGGGGTGATGCAACTTATGGGTCCTTGTCCTTCCTGACGGCTTTGAATCCAGAACTTTTTTGAATTCATCTGGATATCTGCTCATCCATTTCAGAGCAAGCGAAGCAGGCGCATCTGCGGAGAGAGCAGAAGCGGTACGATTGCAGAAGTTCGAACCGGTTGTCGTGGGGGAGTTTCATGGCGACGGCACGTTTACCGGGTGTACCTCCGGCCTCGATGGAGGCCTACAACCCAGAAACCAGCAGCACCGAGCGCGTTGTGCTGATGTGCGCATCGGCGCTGTTCACGGGGTTGACCCAGCAACAATGCAGAGAAATTGCCTCCTGCGCACGAGCGCGAACCTATGTGCGCGACGAGATACTGTTCATGCAAGGGCAGCCCATCCGCAACATAGTTCTCATCCAGACAGGCAGCGTAAAGCTTACCCAGTTGAGCCCCAACGGCAACGAGGTCCTTCTCTGGATGCGCGGTTCGGGGGACGCGGTCGGCGAACACACCGAGACAGAATCCTGCAGCCACACCTGCTCCGCGCGTGCGTTGGAGCACTGCAGGGCACTGACCTGGGAGTACGCGCGGCTGCAACATCTGCTGGCGGAATATCCGCAGATTCGGAAGAACATCAACCAGATTCTCTCCAGCCGGCTGTGCGAACTCGAGCAGCGTTTCCGCGAAGTGGCAACCGAAAAGGTGGCCAGGCGGCTGGCTCTGACTTTGCTTCGACTGTTGAAACAAATCGGCAAGCAGACCCATGGAGGAATCCAGGTTTCGCTTTCACGCGAGGAGTTGGCGCAGATGACGGGCACAACCCTGTTCACCATCAGCCGCATCCTGTCGAAGTGGAGCGAAGAAGGCTTTGTTGTTCCTCGCCGGGAAGCAGTTGTGGTGCGCGATCCCAAGCGCCTCGGAGAGGTTGGAGACCTGGACGACTAAGAGATTGAAACTCCTTGCAAGACGATTGCGCAAGGCAAGGACTTTGTTCTCCCAAACGACAACGGCCCAGGCATCTTGCCCAGGCCGCTGCGGTGAACTAAATATATTTGACTAAGGCCATCGCACTGACGCGATTGCCCGAGCACTTTCACTCATGCTTCCAAGCCACTTTTACTGGCTGGCGGCACCCGGTCTACCGGGTTCCTCAGGCGACAGAATCATCGCTGCATTGGAAAAATCGCCACCCCGCACAAAGGGTCGAGGGATGCATCACTACGTGAAGAATGCGGTAGCGTCCCAAACGGTTCAATACTCTCCGCCGGGGCAACCTTGGGGTCTGGGGCACGATGCCTTAATCTCAGTCACCTCTCGTGCTGTACTGCTCAAAGAGACTCTCTGCATCTTTTTGGCCGCCCTCCTTCCCCGGTACGAGATTAATCTACGCTCCCGATTCACACGGCGTCAACAACTAGATTGGGCGGAACTACAGAATTCCGGATTTGTCCAAATGCTCACTGGCCGCCGCGACTAACTTCTGGTGAATCGAACTGCGCCGCGAAGACTTCCCCGCTCCCCTTCGCTTCTGATTCCAGGGAGCGTAGTGCGGCGCGTCTGCAGCCATGGTCAGTGATTCCTTTGTGCGAGATGGAGAATCAGGGTAGTGCGCGCTGGCCCCTGCTCGGGAAGGCGGAGGCGCAGACGCGCGGCACCACCGGGTTCTCTCAGCAGTTCGCAGCCCTCGACGGAACGACTCTGCTCTGCGCCGACGATGGCGAATTCATAGACACCACCGGGAACGCCCCCGAACTGAAGCGACCATGTCTCATGATCGGGCGACCAGGATTCATGGGTGAGGCGCGGGCCTTGGCTTGCGCCCCCTAGCGGAGGCAGAACGGAATCGTAGGCGATGTGCAGATCGCCCGTGGTGCGCACTTCCACAATCTGTTCGTGGCCGGCGAGTGGAACATGCATCAGCAGCCGCTGGTCATGGCCGCTGGCGGTCACCGTGAAGGACAGAGCGCGCCCATCCAGCGTGGCGCCAAGGATGCGCGCGTGCGGACTGAAAGCCGGTGCGTAGTCGAGAACCGCGCCCGCAGAGGCGTTCCCTCCGATGCGCAGACGCATGAGTCCCGGACTCTGTTCGATACGCAGGTCGACGGATGCTTCTCCCATCCGGATATTGCGCAGAGCGGCGTGGTCCCAATTGGCTGGCAGCTGCGGGGCCAGCGAGATGCGGCGGTTCAAGGCATCGACGCGCAGGTCGAACATGCCCAGCAGCAAGGGTGAAATCACCATGGCTGAAGACCACGTCTGGTGCGGACTAGAAGCCGAGAGAGCCTGATGCGCGTCTCCGGAGAGAACCTCGGTAACGTGCCCCGCCGCTCCGGCAAAGGTCAGCAAGGCGTTGGCGCGCAGGTTCTCGTATCCCTGGAACGGACGGCGATAGCGGTATTCGGCCACCGAGGCCCAACCGGTGAACAGCGGCCAGACGCTGCCGAAGTGATAGCCGCTCGGATTGTAGCGGCTATCGGAGGTGGAAATAAGGCGAGTGCCCCAATCGGCTTGATGTTCAGGACGGGCCAATTCATCCAGTTCGGCATCGGCGCGGTCTTCACCGAGGAGTCCGAACCACATGGGCACAGTGGCCAGCACGCTGGGCGTATCGATCTGCGCACCATGACTGTCCAGCGCAAAGGCGTAACGGCTCAAGCCAGGTATCCAGAAGCTGGTCTCGAGATTTGCCTGGGCGCTCTCCGCAGTGCCACCCGCGTCCTCATGGCCCGTCACGCGGGCCAGATGCGACCAGGCGCGCGTGGCCTCAGCGCCAAGCGCTGCCTGATAAAACTCCATGTGCGCGGGCAAGAGCGGTCCGCCCTCGACCCATCCATGACCGGAGCCCTCATTGCGTGCCAGGCGGTTGGCGTCCAGAGTGGAGTTGAGATACCTGGAGGCGCCTTCGAGCGTTGCCCACATTTGCCGCGCGAATTCAAGATCACCGCTGCGCGTGACGTAGTCGTCAAATGCAATTAAATAGAGCGGCGTGGCGTCGGCCGAGGCGTAAGCAAAAGCAGTCTTGTCCAGAGGCCCGATCAGGCTCGCACTTTGCGGAATCTCATGCGGGATTTTTCCGTCCTGTCGCTGGAACCGGCTCAGAAACTGGAGGGCCTGGCGGGTTTCCTGAAAATCGCCACTGGCATTCAAAGCCAGCGCTGTCCAGAGCGCGTCGCGGCCGAAGAACCAGTCGTAGCCGGGACGGCGATCGCCCGCATCGACGCGATAACCCGCGATAAGTCCCTTGCCGATGAACGGATTCTCGACCAGGGACTGCGCCATGTTGATACGCGCCCAGTCATAGGCCTGCTGTAACTCCGCATCGGGAAGTTCCAGTGCGACGGTGCGGTTCAGATATTGACGATAGTAACTGGCAGCTTCTGTTTCATAGTCTCCCGCATGGGCAACCATGTCCTTATAGGTGGCTTCCAGTTGCCGGGATCCTTCAACGGAAGCGGCAATCACAATGACCTTGTGATCCGCGCCCGGTGGGGACGGCCCAAGACGGAACGAGCTCTCTCTTGAACTTCCATAATTGCCGGCGAGTTCGGTTTCATTCACAGTCGCTGAGGGCGAGCCCACCATGGCGACGAACTCCGGACGCTCACAAGCGAATGTGAATGCGTGCAGGGCAGGCGCCCACTCGATCCCAGAGTCGGCCAGCACCGCCGGCCACTCCAACTGGAAATCGCGCTCGAAAGCGGCTTCCACTTCGAGCGGCTCCGCGCTACGGATGTCGAGATATATCAACGCTCCGGGCTTGTCGATGGGAACCACCAGGGTTTCGCGAATGGTGAAGGTGTCCGAGGCATAGACAATGGTGGTCGATTCCGGACGTACAATCAGGGTACGGGCCAGGGTTTCGGCGGGCAGAATGTGCTGTTCGGCATGAATGAGCAGGTGGAAGTCGCGCAGAATTTTGAGCGGGTAGACCCAGGCCTCGAAACGCCCCGCCTCATTGCCCAGTAGGGCGGCGCGCGAACCGGTCGCGTCAAGAAACTCCCAAGGCCGCACCGCCCTGGAAATCTCCAACGAATGCGGGGGTTCCTGCGCCCTCAGCGTGGAAGCGGAATGGATGGCGAACAGTGACAGGGGCAGCAAAAACCAAGACTGGAAGCAGGAACGCAGGCAGGACGCGTGCGCACGGCTTGTGAACTGGTTCGCAGAGCCGCCCAGTCCGTTTCTGGCGAGTTTTCTTGAAAACAGGCTGAGTGGTCTCATGTCTTTCTTGACAATTCACTGTCAGTCTACTGAAAATTGGAACGTTTCAACAAGCGAAATCTCCGAGTTGCGCGGACGGAGGGATGCTACATGAAGTTATTCATGGAATATTCGCTTTCATTCGTGCGGAGGTTCATTTGATTCCCAGGAGATACATCTTCGTCCTTTTGCTTGGCTGCATGATGTCCTGGAACTGCCTCGGCCAGGACTCCGCCTTTCACCCTCAGGGGGAACAGATCGATGCGCCTCCCTGCGATGCAGTGCCTGACGAGGAGACGCCCAGAAGCGCGATTTGCGGCGAAAGAGTGCTCGGCGAGTGGCTCTCTGACATTCAGCACTGGCGAAGGGAGAAGCTGGTGCGCATCGGGTACGAGGATGCCAATTATGAGCGCGCCGAATTTCAATGGGCGCAGTCGAGTTTTGTGCAGACTCAGACCATGGTTGAGGACCGCTACTTCTTCGACCCCACAAGCAGGAGTTATACGGTCGACCGCTATCTGGATGACCTGAAACAGCGCTACGGCGGCGTGGATAGCGTCTTGATCTGGCACGTCTATCCCAACCTGGGAATAGATAACCGCAACCAGTTCGACATGTTTCGCGACTTGCCCGGCGGCCTGGAAGGCGTCAAGAAGATGGTGGCCCAGTTTCACGCGCGCGGAGTGCGCGTGCTTTTTCCCGTGGTGATCTGGGATGAGGGAACCCGCCCGGAAGGAAAGCGGGAGTGGGAAGTGCTGGCCAAGCAACTGATCGAGGTGGGCGCGGACGGCATCAACGGCGACACGCTGGAAGGCGTTCCCCGCGTTTTTCACCTGGAGACGGAGCGGCTGGGGCGGCCACTGCTCTCCGAACCGGAAGCCGGGCTGGCCTCCGGCGAAATGCTGAACTACAACGTGATGAGCTGGGCGTACCTAACTTACGGTTTTGCGCCTCCAGTCAGCCTGTTCAAGTGGCTGGAACCCCGGCACATGGTGCATGTGTGCAACCGCTGGGCTCACAATCATACCGACGACCTGCAAGCTGCCTTCTTTAACGGAACAGGGTTTGAAAGCTGGGAGAATGTCTGGGGCATCTGGAACCAGATGACTCCGCGGGACGCCGAGGCGCTGCGCCGCATGATGACCATCGAGCGCGCCAATGCCGCACTGTTGACCAGTGCGCAGTGGGAGCCCAATATCCTGACTCACCAGTTCGGCGTCTTTGCCAGCAAATGGCCGGGCAAGGACTCCACGCTTTGGACCATCGTGAACCGTAACGCATACGCGGTGGAAGAAGGAATCTTCGATGTTCCCGCAGTCGCCGGCGCCCGTTATTTCGATCTGTGGCAGGGAGTCGAGCTTCATCCCAAGACGACCGGCGGACAAGCTGTGATCGAGTTGGAACTGGAGCCGAACGGATACGGAGCGGTGCTGGAAACGCGGCAGGACAGCCTGATTCCCACGGCCCTGCTGGGACAGATGAAGGGGTTCTCGCAAAGGCCTCTGGCCAGTTATTCAAAGGAGTGGAAGGCGCTTCCGCAGCAGTTGACTCCGATCGCTTCCACGCGACCCGCCACGACCGCGCCGGACGGCATGGTCAAGATCCCTGCTGCCGATTTCCAGTTCGAGGTGCATGGCGTCGAGATCGAAGGCATGAACGAGGAAGGCACCGACGTGCAGTATCCGTGGGAGAAGTCGCCCCGGCGCTTTCACTCCAAGTTGCTGCCCATCCATGCATTCTGGATCGACAAGTACCCGGTGACAAATGCCCAGTTCAAAAGTTTTCTGGACACGACCCACTATCATCCGGCGGACGATCATAATTTTCTGAAGGACTGGGTCGATGGTTCCTATCCTGTAGGGTGGTCCAACAAGCCGGTTACATGGATTTCGATTGAGGACGCCCGCGCCTATGCCGCGTGGGCCGGCAAGCGGCTTCCGCATGAGTGGGAATGGCAATATGCCGCGCAAGGTCCGGAGGATCAGGACTATCCCTGGGGCAGGGAGGCCATGCCGGGTGTGACCACGCCGAGGCGGGACAGGGGGACCGTCCTGCTGCCTCCCAGCGACGTGGATGCCCACCCGAAAGGAGCCAGTCCCTTCGGAGTGATGGACCTGGTCGGCAACGTCTGGCAATGGACAGACGAATACGTCGACGAGCATACGCGCGCGGCGATTCTGCTGGGCGGTAGCCACTATGAACCGCAGGGGTCGAAGTGGTATTTTCCCCAGGCCTACCGGCTTTCAGAGCATGGCAAGTACCTGCTGATGACTCCTGGCATGGATCGCTCCGGCACGATCGGATTCCGATGCGTGGTCGATGCGGAATAGGGATTGCCCGGAATGGGAGTTGGGGGCCCAGTCTTTACGGTACAAAAGAACGGGCGTTGAAAAACTCATAAATCGTTTCAAGAATCGGTGTAATATGCTTCTGACTCGATTTTCAGCAAGTCCAGCGGGCCTCAAAAAAACCGGATGAACCGGATGGATGGAGCAAGGCGCCGCCTGAAGTTTCTTGGGAGGACAGGTTCATGGCTAAGTCATTTGGCAAGCTGCTTATTCTGTTCTTGTTGTGCGGATGGGGAGTTACGGCTTCGGCACAGGTGACCGGCTCGATTACCGGTACCGTTATTGACTCTACCGGCGCCGTTTTACCCAATGCCAAGGTCGTGGTTCTGGCGCCTGAAACGGGAATCCAGCGGCCTGCCACCACCAATACCGTTGGCGAATACCTGGTCACGGACCTTAGCCAGGGCTCCTATACAGTGACCGTAACCGCTCCTGGATTTAAAACCTTTGTGGCCAAAAACGTGCTTTTGCGCGTAGGCGAGAACATTCGCCGCGACGCCAAATTAACGGTGGGCGAAATCAGCGCGGAGGTGGTGGTCGAGGGATCGGCCGCGGGAAGCATCGAGGAGCAGACCTCCGAGTTGTCCAATACCGTCGATGCCGCGCAGATCAGCGACCTGGTGCTGAACGGCCGCAGCTTTGTGCAATTGGTGATGCTGACTCCCGGTGTCAGCGACCAGACCGGGCAGGATGAGGCCGGGGTGGGGCCGACGGGAAGCGTCAGTTACGCCATCAACGGCGGGCGCACCGAGTATAACAACTGGGAGATCGACGGCGGCGATGTGATGGATTCGGGCTCCATGTCCAACCTGAACATCTTTCCCAGCGTCGACTCGCTGGAGCAGGTCCAGGTGCTCACCTCCAGCTACGACGCCGAGTATGGCCGCAGCGGCTCGGGCACCATCGAGGCGGTCACCAAGTCCGGCACCAATAAGTTGCACGGCGAAGGCTTCGAGTTTGTGAAGAACCAGATCTTCAACTCGAAGTACTATTTCAATCTGCCGGGGGAGGCGGTCGGCGCCTACCGGAAGAACGATTTCGGTTACATGCTGGGCGGTCCGATCAAGCGCAACAAGCTCTTCTTCTTCTGGTCCCAGGAGTTTCGCCGCGAGGAGGTGCCGGGCTTCTATCAGACGATTCTTCCCACCACCGCGGAACGCGCCGGCGATTTCAGCGCGGTTTGTCCCACGCCGGGAACAGCCTTTCTCCGCTCGCCTGACCCGACGCAGCCGAGTGTGCCGGTCTATCCGGACTGCCCCGCAAACGGCGCCAACTTTAACGCCGACGGCAGCATCGCGAACTGGCTCGGCTTCGCCGGAAACAATATGTCGCCGTATATCGACCAGACCAATTCAAGCGCTCTGCTGGCGCTGGTGCCGACCCCCAATGTCGACGCGGCCAGCAATCCCAACGGCTATAACTTCGAACTCACGGCACCTGCGCCCATGAGCATGCACGAAGAGCTGATCAAGTTCGACGACGAGATTACGCCCACGCTGCACGCGAACTTCCGCTTCATTCACGACTCCTGGCAGCAGAGATACCTGACGAGTTCGCCGTGGTCCAACTCGTCTCTCCCCGGTATCCCTGGACAGGAGACGGGGCCAGGCGTCTCGTTGGTCAGCAACCTCACCTGGACGCCAAACGCCTCACTGACCAACCAGTTTGTCTTTGCCTACGGGGCCAACCACCTGACGTTGACCAACACCACCAACGCCGCTAAGACACCCGCAGGGTTGACCATGACGGGCCTCTTCAACAATGGCTTTGGCGGAAAGATTCCTTCGCTTTATGTGCAGGGCGGGTCCACTTATTGGGGATTTACCCAGGATGCCGGTCCCCTGCCCTTCCTCAATTCCAACCCCACCTACACCTATCGCGACACCCTGACCAAGCTGCTCAAAAAGCACACGCTGAAGACGGGGTTTTACTTCACGGCCAATCAGAAAAACGAGGACGCCGAGGACTGGACGCAGGGCTGGGTGGATTTCGAGTCGTCGGGGGACGACTATTACTCGGACCCTGGGTCAAACACCACCGGCAACTCTCTCGCCGATATGCTGGCGGGCGACATTCGCGTCTACAGCCAGGCCAACAGCGAGCCTAAATACTACTTCCGCTTCAAGATCTTCGAGCCCTTCTTGCAGGACGACTGGCATGTTACGCCCAAGCTGACGCTCAACCTGGGATTTCGCATGAGTATGTTCGGCCTCTACAAGGAGCATTATGGCCAGGCATACAACTTCGATCCGGCGCACTACTCGGCCGCCAATATGCCGGTGGTCGATCCGAATACCGGAGCGCTGGACTTCACCGGCTCGGAGTCGATCACGAACCTGAGCGGAATCGTCCATTGCGGCGCCACGGGCATTCCAGTCGGCTGCATGACCGGGCATCTGTGGAATCCAGCGCCCCGCATCGGCTTTGCCTTTGACCCCTTTGGCAATGGAAAGACGGCCATTCGCGGCGCCTTTGGCATCTTCTACGAACACACCAACGGCAACGAGGCCAACGCCGAGTCCACCGAAGGCCAGCCGCCCCTGGTGTTGCAGCCCAACCAATTCGGCATCCACGGATACACCAACATCGGCGGCGGCGGAGAATACTTCCCCATCGGCGTGCAAGCGATCCCGACCAAGGTGACCTGGCCCTACATGCGGCAGTATCACATCGACATTCAACAGGAGGTCGCCAGGAATACCCTGATCACAGTTTCGTTTGTGGGCAGCCTGGGGTCGAATCTGACTTCGCAGAACGACTTGAACCAGATCCACGATCTGGCGCGCGGAGCCAACCCCTTCCCCGTCCATCAGGCGATTAACAGCAACATTTGCAACAACCTTACCGTGGATGGAACGGGTAGCGGGACGCCTGTGACCGGCGACGCGCTCCTGCACCTCAACATCGCCTGCGGAAACGTGGACCAGGATATCTATCGCCAGAACTTCCCTGGGTGGGATTCCGTGCAATACATCGGCTTGAACGCCAACTCCAACTACAACGCCCTGCAGATCTCAGGAAGACGCCAGGCCAAGGATCTGGAGATCACTACCGCCTACACCTACAGCCACTCGATCGATAACTCCAGCGACCGCTACGACTCGAACTTTGTGGATAGTTACAACATGGCGGCCAATCGCGCCACCTCCAACTTCGATCAGCGCCAGATATTCAACATGACGTATATCTATCACCTGCCTTTCTTCGCGCACTCGGGGCTGCGCACCCGCTCGCTGCTGGGCGGGTGGGAGTGGTCGGGCCTGACGCTGTTTCAGAGCGGCGAGCCCTTCAGCATCACCAACGGCGCCTACGGCGACAACGCCGGCGTGGCCAACGGCGTGGGTTCGGGTTCGTACGCCGACTATGCGCCTGGCGTATCGAGGACTCGGATTACGGGAAGCAAGTTTGTCTCCGGAGTCGCCGGCCCCCTGCTTTACAATCCCTCCGCCATACTGGCTCCCACGGCGCTGACCTTTGGCAACACGGGGCGCAACGCATTCAACCTTCCCCACCGCACGCAATTCGACATGGGGCTCTTCAAGCAGTTCCTTCTGTGGAGAGAAACCGCCATGCAATTCCGCGCCGAAGGCTTCAACGTCTTCAATCATCCGCAGTTCAACAGCATCAACAACTCGCCCAGTTGTTATCTTCCGAGCGGCGACTATCAATACAGCGCGGGAGCCTCCGATTGCGTCAACGGCGCGGCGGATGGAAGCATTGCCGCACAAGGCTTTTTCCATGCCAACGGCTCCCATGCTCCGCGCATTCTGCAGTTCGGAGCCAAGATCATTTTCTAGTAAGTAACTAACCGGCGTTGCGCGCAATCCAATCAAAAACCGAGGCGGCAGGAGTTTACTCTGCCGCCTCGGGCTTTCTCTATGCAGATAGATTGGCATTGTACCCGATCATGCGTGCTTTGCTGCCCGGGTCTTGCGAAGCTTCTTCAACGGCATGCGTACAACCATCGCCTCCGATCGCGGTGGAGGCGCGACCGACTCCCGAATCTTCAACTCGGTCCTGAGCACAATCCGGCGCACCGGGCAGGTGGAATCGGCAAGGCGGTCCAGCACCAGTTGCGCCGCAGTCGCTCCAAGCTGATAAGACGATTGATAGACGGACGATAACTGCGGAGTTGTGACTTCGGTCAAGTCGAGCCCGTCGAAGCCGATCAGGGAGATGTCTTCCGGGCAGCGCAGATGCTCTTCGCGGATGGCCACCAGTGCGCCCAGGGCGATCAGATCGTTGCAGGCAAGAATCGCGGTAGGACGCGGTAACATACGCAACAGTAGCTTGGTCTTGGCGTAACCTCCTCCGCGGTCGAAGGTCGTCTCCTGCAGGTAGCCAGGACCAGCTTCCAGTCCGGCCTCGCGCAAAGCGCGCTTGAATCCCTTCAGCCGTTCGGTTGCATTGGTCAGGTGCAAGGGGCCTGTAATTGCAGCCAGGTGACGGTGCCCCAGTTCGATCAGATAGGACGTAGCTTGATAAGTGCCCTCGGCGTTGTCGATGGTCACCGCGTCTCCGTTCCAGTTGCGGGGCAGGCGGTCAATGCAGACCACGGCCGAGCCCGCCTTGCGGTAGGACTCAGCCTGTGCGGTCAGATCGCTGAAACTGGATGGAATGACAATCAACCCGGAGGGAAGATAGGTTTGCAGCGCCTTCAGATGCACCAACTCCTTGGCGTGATCGTTGTCGGTATTGCACAGCACCAGGCGATAGCCGTTGGAGAAGGCAACATCCTCGGCACCGCGCACCACCCCGGGGAAGAAGGGGTTGGCGATATCCGGAATGACCATGGCGATGATGTTGGTCTTGTCCCTGCGCAGGGCGCGAGCCAGTTGGCTGGGCTGGTAGCCAGCGGCCGCCACCGCCTCCAGGACGCGCTTGCGCAAGAGTTCGCGAACCTTGGCCGTGTCGTTCAATACATGAGAGACGGTGCCCAGCGAAACGCCAGCCAGTTGGGCGATCTGCTTCATGTTGGCCATCGAGGTGTTCCTTTCCCGGGACGGCTCCGCGCGTAGAAAAAAGCGTCCTTGCAGGCGCCGGAAGTATGAGCCCCCGGCAGGGCGATTGCAAGTGGATTCTTTTCCCCCGGCGAGGGCTCATGGAGCGATGAGATGAAAACAATTTTCGGGCTGCCTGGAGCTTGGATAAATGCTTTCAAACAGGAGTATAGCAGGCAAGCAAGATCGAGATGAATTTGCATTTGGAGAGGTGGAAACAGGTTATGCGGTTAACTCTTCACCTTATGAATGTTTCTATTGGGGCCGATATTGCGGCGTCTATTGCGGAGCAATTTACGGAAAGCCAAGGATCGCGTTTCGGCTTACTGTGCATGGTCTGTGACCGCCAGGAAATGTTGCTCGCTCCAACGGCGGCTGGCGGCGAGGACGCCGCCAGTACAGCCGGCCAGGAGGCCAGCGTTACAAATCGCAACAAGCACATCTCTTAGCTCAGCAGTTGCTTGCCGACCTTGATGTAGAGTTCGATGGCTTCCTTGAGTTCCTTCTTGGACAGCTTCTCAAAAGGCGTGTGCGCCACGTGAATTGAGCCGGGGCCCAGCAACAGCGGTTCGCCCCAGTTGGTGAGCATGGGAATGTCGGTGGCGAACTTGGCGACCATGGTCGGCAATCCCTCGATGGCGTGCAGTCGGACAAAGGCGAGGTCGAGCGTAAAGCTTACTTCCGCCAGGCCGGCTGCGGCTTCGATCAGTGCGGCGCGCACCGGCGCCGAGTCGCCCACCAGGCGAACCAGCACCTGGGCTTCGGCCTTGTCGGCGACCACGTTGGGCGCGTGACCGCCCTGAATCTGGCCGATGTTCAGCGTGGTGGAACCAACGCCTTCGGTGACCGGCAATTCGAGCACGAGCACCTTTCCCAAAACCTCAATCAGCTTGTGCACTGCGCTTTCGCCGAGTTCCGGATAGGCCGAGTGGGCCATTTTGCCGGAACACTTGAAGACTGCGCGCAGGGCGCCCTTGGAGGCCAGGGCGACGCGGTTGTCGGTGGGTTCGCCATTGACGAGGAAGCGGCTGCCTTTGGGGGCGAGGTTGGCGGCCCTGGCTCCGGCGGAGTCGCGCTCCTCGCCGGAGACAAACAACAGACCGACCCGAAATCCCGCCGCACGCAACGCTTCCGCAGCCGTGACCTGGGCGGCAAGAATGCCCTTGGCATCGGAGACGCCCCGTCCATACATGTATTCGTCATCCTCGCTGAAGGGGATGTAGGGCGGAACGGTATCCATATGGGTGGAAAAGACCAGTTCGGGGGTCTGGCCGGCGATTCCGGCGTAAACGTTCCAGCGCGGGTCGTCGGTCGCGTTCTCATCCGGCTGGCGAACCGGGGTCTTCTCCACTTCCCATCCCCGTTGCGCGAGAAAATCGGCCAGGAAGTCGCCTACTGCGCCCTCGTGGTAGGTGGTGGACTCGATTTCGCACAACTCGCGAGTAAGCCGAACGGGGTCAATAGGGTCAACGGGCAGGCGTTCATTCATGGTATTGCAAGAATACCGCACAAAAGTTTGTCTGCCGCAGTTGTAGGAGGCTTGGCTCGGCCGGAGGGGAGGAGATTGCCGGGGCTGACGAAATTGACCCGGCCGCGATTCCGGGCACGATGGAATGGGTGCCAGCGCGTAGAATGGGGGGTGGAATGACCACCAAAACCTCTTCAGTCCCATCGAGACTTGGACCTGCCAGGAGCTCCGTGCGCAGCGTGAGTCTGACCGGTCCGGCCGGCCGGCTGGAGGCTTTGGTCAATGAAGGCGTTCCCGATGCGCCCTTTGCAGCGCTGGTCTGCCATCCCCATCCGCTGGGTGGCGGCAACCTGCACAACAAGGTTGTGTACCACGCAATGAAAGCCATTAATCGTCCAAAATGGGGACTTGGCTGGCCGGTTCTGCGCTTCAATTTCCGTGGCGTTGGCTTGAGCCAGGGGAAGCACGACGGGCAGGCAGAGACCGGGGATGTGCTGGCGGCGTTGGCGTGGCTTGAAAACGCATACAATCGGCCGCTCATCGTGGCCGGATTCAGTTTCGGAGCGGCCATGGCGCTGGCAGCTTGTTGCGGCTCAACCCGGATTGGTTCCGGAATTCGTGCTTTTGCAGCGCTCGGTTTGCCCATCCACGCAGAAGGCAGCACCTACACCTATCCGTTCCTCGCCGATTGCACCCTTCCCAAACTCTTCCTCAGTGGAGCATGCGACCCCTACGCGCCAACCGCAGAGTTGACCGAAGTGGCCGCAGCCGCGGCTGAACCCAAACAGTTGGTGCTCCTGCCCCGCGCCGATCACTTCTTTACCGGTCAACTTGAGCCGATGCAGTCTGCGCTCAGTGGTTGGCTGAAGGAGCTACTGCCATGACCCCTGTCAGCGATCCCGTACTCGATTCCCTGCACGCCACGGCCACCGAAATCTTTACCGGCGCGCTCCAGGCATGCAATATAGCATCGGCATTCGACCGCCGGATACGCTTCGAGGGCAACATGCTTCATCGCCTGCTGCCCGACGGCAGCGGGCCGGACTCGATCGATCTGAGCCACTACAAGCGCATCTTCGTCATCGCGATGGGCAAGGCCGCCGGCCCCCTGCTGGACACGCTGCTCAGCCGCTTGACACGCCGCCAGGGCCTGCGCGGGATTTGCTGCTCCAACCAACTGCCCAAGACCCGCGACTGGCGTTTCCACTACTTCGAGGGCGGGCATCCGGTGCCCAACGAGGAGTCGTTTCTAGCGGCCAAGGCCGCGCTGACCCTGTTGAAGAAGGCTCGCAAGGACACGTTGATCTTCTTCCTCATCTCCGGCGGTGGCTCGGCCATGTTCGACCTGCCCCTGGACCCGAAGATCACGCTCGACGACTCCATCGCGTTCACGCAGTTGCTGTTGGCTTCGGGCGCGCCAATCAACGAAGTCAACACCCTGCGCAAGCATTTCTCGGCGGTCAAGGGCGGCCGGCTGGCCATGGCGGCTCCCGAGGCGGCCAAGGTTTCGCTGCTGCTGCCCGATGTGCCGCTGCGTTCGTTGGACGCTCTGTCCTCCGGCCCCACCTCTCCCGACCACTCGACGGTGGCCGATGTACGCGCCATCCTGCAAAAATACAATCTGGGCGAAAAGCTGCCGGATTCCATTCGAGCCTTCTTTGACCGCGAAGACTTGCCCGAATCGCCCGGCAACAAGGGCTGGCGCCCACCCTTCTTCCCCAAACTGCCCTGGGCGGAGGCAGCCCATGCGCGACGGGTTACCGCAGCCGCCAACATGTCCGGCGAAGAAGAAGCTTTTCGCAATTCCGTCTTCGAGTTGCTGCTCTCCAGCCACGACCTGGTAGAAAATGCCCGTTCGCTGGCTGAGAAGGCGGGTTACCACGTTGCCGTGGACAACTCCTGCGACGACTGGGACTACGCCGACGCCGCCCGTTACCTGCTGGAGAGGTTTCACTCCCTGCGCACGGCCCACCCGCGACTCTGCCTCATCTCTGGCGGCGAAGTCACGGTGACCATGAACCGCACGCCTGGCGCTGGCGGCCGCAATCAGCAATTTGCCCTGGCCTGCGCAATGGAGCTTGCCAATTATCCCGGCGAGCGGCTTACAGTTTTCAGCGCCGGCTCCGACGGCATCGACGGCAACACCCGGTCTGCCGGTGCCATCGCCGACCCGACCACCGTGGAACGGGCGCGCCGGTTCGGATTCGATCCCAGGGGGTCGCTGGAATCCTTCAATGCCTGTCCACTGTTCACGGCTCTTGGCGACTCGGTGGTCACCGGCCAGACCGGTCACAATTTACGCGACCTGCGCCTGCTGCTGTCCGACACTCTTGACTCGCTGTAGCGCTTGTGCGAATGCAGGACCCAGCCAGACTACATGCTGCAAACGACTTGACATTTTTTGTCGTGAGTGAGTTACTTCCTATCACGGAACCGCTTCCATGCACTACCATGACATTCTCATATCTTTATCTCGAACAGGATTGATAAGTGGCTCGCAAAGGAACCGGCAAGACCGTCGCCAAGACTCCCGATATACGCACTGTCGCCGCAATGGCGAAGGTTTCCATCGCCACCGTCTCCCGGACCATCAACGGTTCCTCAGCGGTAAGCGACCGGCTGTCCAAGCGAGTTTGGCAAGCGATCGAGCAACTGAATTACTTTCCCAACTCTCATGCGCGCACCCTGGTCTCGGGTCGCAGCCGCCTTTTAGGCATCATCGTCGAGAACATTACCAACCCCTTCTTTCCCGAGTTGATTCAGAGCTTTGAAGAAATAGCCGTGGCCCACGGCTACGAGATTCTGGTCAGTTCCTCGAACAGCGATCCCGCCATTCTGACCAACTGCGTTCGCCGCATGCTGGAGCGCAAGGTGGAGGGTGTGGCCGTGCTCACCTTCGGCGAGGAAGAACCGGTTCTGGGCCAGTTGGTGAATCGCAACGTTCCCATGGTTCTGGCCGAGTTTCGCCTGGAAGACCCGAAAGCCAGCACCATCCTACTCGACTACACCACGGGGATCCGCGCTGCGGTGGATCATCTTGTGGAACTGGGGCACACGAAGATTGCCTTTCTGGCCGGCCCGCACAAGCTGCACTCGGCCATCACCCGTGAAAACGATTTCCGGACCGCAATGGCTGCGGCCAATCTCCCGATCCAGACCAAGTGGATCATCGAATGCGACCATACGCTGAAGGGCGGCGTGGCCGGCTATGGAAAGCTGCAATCGCTTGGAGTGCGCCCCACCGCCATTCTCTGCTCCAACGACATGACCGCCATCGGCGTGCTGCGCGCGGCCTACAACGAGGGCCTGCGGGTACCGGACGACCTGTCGGTCGTCGGCCTGGACGACATCGATTTCGCCGAGTTCACGCTGCCTCCGCTGACCTCCATCCGCCTCTCCCGGGCCGACCTGGCCCGCGCCGCCTTTGAAGCCCTTCGCCAGCAGGCGGAAGAACCGAACAACCCCAAAATACAACGCGAGTTCCTGGTTTCCACCAGCCTGGTGGTGCGCGGCTCCACGGCCCCGCCCCCGGCGCACGCGTAGGGACAGTCTTTTTCCGCCGCGCGGATGAAGTTCTCAATGCGCAGATTTTATACGTCCGGCATCGAGAGCGATTTGTTGTGCTATTTTGGCAGGCTCGCAGGCTGGCTCTACTGAAGCACGAGAGCTTCCTGGCAGCGCATGGCGGCGATCTCATCGTGCGTTGCATCGGCGGCAATGCGGCGATCGGGATAAATCTGCGGCTCGCCGAATTGCACCTCGGCGGTGAATCCGGCAGTGCCCAGCGCCTTCCACAGGTGGGGCAGGAATGGGGCATCGCCGAACCAGCACAGCTCCCGCTCCGGCGTGCCATCCGCGACGACGTAACGAACAGATGCAGCCGTGATGGGCGCTCCGACCGAAGTCGCCGGGTCAATGAGCCGGGAGTGGAAGCGCCACACCCGGCTGCCATCGGTACTGGTGCCCTCGGGAAAAAGCAGCACGGGAACCGGCAGCTTGAGCCGTTCGCTGATCTTGTCGGCCACCGTCATGGCGCTGGCCATGCTGGAGCGGTCCAGAAAGATGGTTCCGCCGGCGCCCGCGGCCCGACCAAAATAGGGCCACCCGCCAATCTCGATCTTGGCCACAAAGAAACAGGGCATGGCGGACGAAATGATCAGAATGTCCAGATAGCTGAGATGGTTCGAGACCACCAGGCCGCGGGTTGGCGGCTGGCCTTCGACCCGGCGCCGGATACCCAGGCTGGTCAGAATCAGCAGGGAGCAGGATTGCACCCACAGGGCGCGGCGCTCCAGCGTCATCGGACCGCGCAGGCGCATCCACCAGAAGCGGAAAACGCACAGGACCAGAACAAATGCCAGCGCCACAGCGCGCCGGACGGCTCGCAGACTCACCTGGTAAGTGGAGCCAGGAATCGATTGCGCGCCGAGGGCGAAATCAATTTGAGATCGAGCAGAGTAAGGAAATCGATGGTGCCGAACTCCCGATCCCACGCGGGCGGCCCGCTGATGCGCGCGCCGATGGCCATATAGGTCTTCAGCAGCTTGGGCACTTTCACAGGGATGGGAAGGGGGGTAACCGGCAACGACGTATCCTGCTGGAGGTGCAATGGCTGTGCCTCTGCGCTCTCCTGCTCCAGGGGACAGGCGTACGCGGCGGTCGGCTCAGTCGCAAACTCAGGTGAAACCCGGTACTGGCCAAGCTGGCGATACATCTGCCAGCCTTCCGCGGGATCCTTTGAAGTCAATGATGAGCAACCGACCAGGTAACGTAGCCCCATGTTGGTAGCATACTGTGCGATGCCCCTCCATAACAACGTCAAAACTTCAGGAGTGCGGTGTTCCCGGTCGATGGAGGCGCGTCCCAGTTCCAGAATTCCCGCTCGCAGCGGCTCATACGGAGTAAAGCTGAACTCCTGCTCGGAGTAATAGCCCAGATGGCGCCCGGCCGTGGTTCCCGATTGCATCCGGTAAGTTCCCACAATGCGCCTGGCTGGATTCTCCTCGAGCTTGTCCTCGACCAGAAGGTGCTCGCAGACCGGGTCGAACTGGTCGGTATCCAACCCGGTCCGGTAAGAACCCTGCAACCCCTCGCCCAACTCGATATTGAAGACTTTGAAACGCAGCCGGCACGCGGCATTGCGGTCTTCCTGGCTCTCGGCCAGGCGCAGCCGGTAACGGCCCACCTCGGCGTGGATGCGCGGCTTGTCCGGATCCGCAGGCAAAGATGGAGCTAGCGTGGAATGTGAAAGTTCCACCAAAGAAGTGGAACCATACATCAGATTCAACGGAACGTTCTCTAAGATTTGTGGGATCACGGGAGTAGTATCCGGCCGGAGTTGTGACGGCACCGTGAAACCGATGCGAATAAGGAGAGAATACTTCACTTCAAAATGTAACCTGGCAGTAATCTACGAAGTTTCTCTGGAACGAGAAACTCCTGTCATCGAAGTCATTTGGAGTTTTGTAACGCAGCGTCAACCCGCAGGATTAAATAGGGTCGCCGCTGGCTCACTTACAAGAAAACTGGACCTGGCCTTGCTTGGAAAGAACACCGATGCGGGTAAGACTCAAGAAAAGAATCTAACCCGCAGTCATGGCTTCAATTCGAATAGATCCGCACATAATCCACCTGCATTTCCGACGGAAAGACAGTGGTCGCGTTGGGAGATCCGGGCCAGTTACCGCCCACCGCCAGATTCAAGAGCACAAACTGCGGACCCGCATCGAAGGGCCACGTGCCGCCCGCGGTGGTCGCATTGAAGGTGGTGTAGATGTTGGCGGGATCGTCCACATAGTACTGGATCTGCCCCTTGGTCCAGATCATGCCGTAGGTATGCCAGTCGGCGGCAGAGAATCCGGACGGGTGATATTGAGTGCCACCGTTCAAGCCGGTCCCGTGGACCGAGCCCTGCACCCAGTCATAACCCACATTTTGTGGATTGCTGCCGTCGATGTGCTCCATGACGTCGAGTTCGCCGCAGGCCGGCCAGTTGATGGTGGCGATGTTATTGCCCAGCAGCCAGAATGCGGGCCACAGTCCCTGGCCTTCGGGCAGTTTCATGCGCGCCTCGATACGCCCGTACTGGAAGCTGAACAGCCCCACGGATTTCATCCTGGCCGAGGTGTACACACCCGCCGAGGGCTGCTCCGCGACGATGTGCAAATAACCGTCTGTGCCCACGTAGGCATTGGGTTGAGTCGTCGAACAGGGCGTAGCCGTCGAACCCCAGGCACAGTAGTTCTCCAGTTCCTGGTTGCCAAAGCCGCCGTTGCCTGTGTCGTAGGTCCACACCAGCGGATTGGGCTGCGCCGGGCTGCCCGTAGAATTCGCGAACTCGTCGCTCCACACCAGCGTTCCGGAGGCGATGTTGGGCGCAAAGCTCTGGCTGGCAACCGTACTGTTGGTGTCTCCAGAATAAGCGGCGATGGCCTTGACCGTGAGGTTCGAAGCCACCAGGAAAGGCGCCTGGTAAACCTGAGACGTGGAGGTGGGCGTGGAACCATCCAGGGTGTAGTAGATGGTTGCGCCGGAGGTGGAGGAGGCCAGGCTCACCACTACGGCGCCATTCTGCGCGGCGGCGGTGATCATGGTCGGCGTGGCCGCCACGGTGACGACCGGCGTAGTAGGGGCAGCGTTCGTTCCACCGCCCCCACAGGCGCAAAACAGAATTCCGGGAAACAACAATATGGCAAAGATCATTCCACTTACACGCAATTGGCTCACCCTATCCACGCCGAGAAAAAGCGTGGGCGGATTTCCCCGCGGGCCCATTTAATCACCCCGGAATTGCGTTGGTCAAACGATTGTGTAAGAGGCTTGCTTTCATGGGGAGGCAGAGATGGAGCGGGCGCTTGCAAGTAGGGGGAGGGCTGGGGAGAGGGATAAAAAGACGAACGGCCGGGAGCGCAACCGTTGCCCGCGGTTGCGCCCCGACCGTTCGAGGAGGACCCACATGACCTTGCTTTGACCTGATTCCAATGATGACAGAAGGCACGGAAAACCACGCAAAAGTATCTCTTGTAATATCAATCACTTGAGGAAAAATGCGGTTGACAGCGCAAGCCCGCCAGGCCAGCTTTGGGAAGTCCGGAACCGGAAAGGCCGCGCCCTCGTCTGTTCGGAGCCGCAGAAAAGCCCGACGTTACCGCGGGACGTCCCGGTGCAGCGCCTTCACGCGGTAGCCGGCCGCCTTCAGGCGATTGCCCATCTCCTCGGCCATCATCACGCTGCGATGCTGTCCGCCCGTGCAGCCAAAGGCCACGGTCAGATAGCTTTTCCCCTCCTCCACGTAGTGGGGCAGAAGGTAGAGCATCAGGTCCGTCACCTTGTCCAGAAACTCCGTGGTTTGCGGAAAACCGCGCACATAGGCGGCCACCTCTGGATCCAGGCCGGTCCGCTTGCGAAACTCGGGCACAAAGTGAGGGTTGGGCAGGAAGCGCACGTCGAAAACCATATCCGCGTCCAGCGGAACCCCGTTCTTGAAGCCGAAACTCAGGCACGAGACCAGCAGTTGCGTGCTCCGGTCGTCGTGACCAAAGCGGCTCTGGATGTGGGCGCGCAACTCGTGAACGTTGAAGTTCGAGGTGTCGATCAGCGTATCGGCAACGTTGCGGATGGGGTCCAGCAGTTGCCGTTCTTCAACGATCGAGCGCGAGACGGTCTCGGAACGGCTCAAAGGATGCGGCCGCCGGGTTTCAGAATAGCGCCGCACCAGCACGGCATCCTGCGCATCCAGAAAAACCACGCGCGTCGACAGAAACTTTTTTACCTGGATCAGGATTTCAGGCAATCGATCCAGAGTCTGGCCCTCGCGAACGTCCACCACGATTGCCGCGCTCTCGAACTCGGCGGAATTGCCCACCAGCCTGGCGAAATCGGGCAGGAGTTCGAGGGGCAGGTTGTCGACGGCATGATACCCCAGATCCTCAAAGGCTTTAAGCGCCGAGGCTTTCCCGGCACCCGAGATTCCGGTGACGATGACCAGTTCCTTGTTTTGCTCGCTCGATTTGCCCGGCTTGCTCACTCCCGCGGCGGTTTCTCCTGCCGTTTGCGTAGAGGGCACCCCTGGCGCCGGCTGTATAGGCGTCATGCGCTCATGCTACACCGAAAAGGGACCTGGTGTTCCGTCCAATTGCATCGCCGGGCAGGCGTGTCTCAGAAACAAAGCTCTCCGGTCCCTCCCGCGATGGAGACTCATGCGTCCCTGTGACTGGATCGTGAATGGAAGCAAGCAGGATGGCGCCTGGCCGCAACCGTGCGAGATCAGCCCACACTGGCTCAGACGGCAAAGGTTCGACTTCAAAGGGGGATCCGGCTTTCCCAAGCCTCGCGCCGCTTTTTTTCGCGGGGCACAAGGCCAGGGAAAGCCATCCGATGGAAAACACAAGAACGGTTCTATCGCGGTTCTCCGATTGCAGTATCCCGAAGTTCTAGGGAAGCTCGATCAGTTCCATCTGGCCGTCGCGGCGGCGATGGAGGATATACAAATCCCCGGCGTGACTGTGGAAGACGAGCAGATCGCGATCGCGGAACTCGGCCTCTTTGACCGCTTCCTCCAGAGTCATCGGTTTCAGGGCGACCACTTCCGCGCTCTTGATCACGTGGGGCTCAACCACGGCCTCGCGGGCTGGAAACGAATGCACGGCAATGGCCGCTCGAGCCATGGCGCGGGTGGGCTTTTCCTCTTCCACGGCCGTCTCCGGTTCGGCAGAGCGGGCCTTCTTGGACCGCGTCACGGGAGGCGCCGTCAACACCTTTTCCTCCTTGGGCAGTCGCTTGCCTTCCAAGCGCCGGTCGCGGTGCTTGCGTGCCTGGTTTTCGGCGTGCTCGATAGCCTGGCGCAGCGCCACATCAAGCGTTTCGGCCTTTCCCGTGGCAACAATGGTCTGCAATCGGGCCTTCAAGGTCAACTCGACAATCTGCAGATGCCTCTGTGCGTCAAAGACGAGGCTGGCGGTTGCGGTCTTGCCCAGCACTCGTCCAATACGTTCCATTCCCTCCACAGCCTGCTCGCGCAGCGCCTTGGAGATCTTTCCCTGTCTGGCGGTGAACTCCACTTCCATGGTTAGCCTCCGCTCGTGGTTTGTTCTCACAGCACCATTTTCCTGCTGGAGAACTTCGGATTCTATAGCATTTCTCTGGCCGCTGTAAGGCCAATCACGTATAAGGCGCCAGCTTCTTTTTTGAGAGAGCAAAAAATCGGGGCTCTATTCCCGTCCAGAGGCCAAAGCGGAACGCCAAGCCGGCTGCGGTGCGACCAGTACTCAAAAGAAAACTCTGGAGGACAACTGGAGTACCTGCCCTCAGAGCTTTCTCCCTATTCCCTATTCCCTATTGCTTACTCCCTATTCCGTGCCTACCGGTTTACCCCGCTGGCCAAATACCCTCCATCCACCGCCAGGACTTCGCCGGTCACAAACGAAGCCGCCTCGGAAGCCAGGAAGATCGCCGCTCCGGCCATCTCCCGCGCCTCGCCAAAGCGCCCCAGCGGCGTGCGCATCAGGATCTCCTCGCCGCGCGGCGTGCCCTCGATCAGCACCGCATTCAACGGCGTGGGGAAAACTCCCGGCGCCAGAGCGTTCACATTCACTCCGGACGGCGCCAGCTCAATCGCCAGGGTTTGGGTCAGCGAAGCCACCGCCGCCTTGCTCGCTCCGTAGGCCGCCACCTGGGAAAAGCCCACAAACGAAGCCAGGGAAGCAATGTTGACGATGCGCCCGTAGCCAGCCTTCACCATCGTCCGGCCGAAGATCTGGCAGGCGCGCAGAGTCCCGGTCAGGTTGGTCTCGATCACCCGCGACCAGTTCTCCTCGTCCTCGTCAAGCGTCGCGGCCTTGTGGGTTACGCCAGCCGCGTTCACCAGGATGTCCACCCTTCCGAACGCGGCGATCACCGCATCGTGCAGGGCCTGAAGGGATGCCCGGTCCAGCACGTCGCTGGTTACGCGCAACGAGCGCCGGCCCAGGGCCTCGATCTCCGCGGCCGCCTTCTCCACCTGTTCCAGCCGCCGCGAAGTGGGCACCACGTCAGCCCCCGCTCCCGCCAGCCCCAGTGCAATGGCGTGGCCCAGCCCCGTGGTTCCGCCCGTCACGACCGCAACCCTGCCGCTCAAATCAAAAAGACTCTGGCTCATCCATCTCCTCTTCATTGGAACGCCCGGCCTGCCGTCTCTTGCCGGAGGAACTTCGCAACCGACTCCGCCGCTAGTCCGCGCCCCCAACATTATCGCCTGCACAGATTTGCTTCTGTCCCGCCCAGCGCTCCCCGCTCCCGGCCCAATGGGTTAAAGTTCCAATGAACGGTAGCCACCAAGCCATGAACCCTTTACTGATTCCCGATTCCTTCCGCCGCTGGGACGCGCTTTCGCTCGGAGAAGTCATGCTCCGGCTCGATCCCGGAGACCGCCGCATCCACACCACCCGCCATTTCCAGGTCTGGGAGGGAGGCGGCGAGTATAACGTGACCCGCGGCTTGCGCCGCTCGTTCGGCTTGCGTACCGCCATTGCCACGGCGCTGGCCGACAACCCGGTGGGGCGCCTTGTGGAGGACCTGATCCTGCAAGGCGGCGTGGATACTTCCCTGCTCAAGTGGGTTCCCTACGACGGAGTGGGGCGCGAGGCGCGCAACGGCCTCAACTTCACCGAGCGCGGATTCGGCCCCCGGCCCGCGCAGGGCTGCTCCGACCGCGGGCACACCGCCGTCAGCCAACTCAAGCCCGGCGATTTTGACTGGGAATCGATCTTCGGCACCGTGAACGGCGCCAAGTGGTTCCACACCGGCGGCATCTTCGCCGCGCTCTCAGCCACCACCGCCCAGGTGGCTGCCGAAGCCATGGACGCCGCTCGCCGCCACGGCACGCCGATCTCCTACGACATGAACTACCGCGAGTCGCTGTGGAGGTCGATCGGCGGCAACGCAAAAGCCAGGGAAGTCAGCAGCGAACTGGTGCGCAAGGCGGACGTGCTGCTGGGCAGCGAAGAGGATTTCTCCGCGCGGCTCGGCGTCAAAATCCATGGCGCCAGCGAAGGCGCCGCCCACCTGCCTATAGCTAGATACGAAGAGATGCTGCGCGAAGTGGCGCTGGCTTTTCCCAACCTCAAGCTCATCGCCAGCACCCTGCGCACGGCGTCCAGCGCCAGCCTCAACACCTGGGGCGCCATCGCGCTTTACCAGGACAGGATCGTGCTGGTCTCCCCGCGCGAAATCGAAATTTACGACCGCGTCGGCGGCGGCGACAGCTTTGCCTCAGGACTTCTCTACGGCCTCTTGGCCGGCAAGCCCATCGAGTGGGCCCTGCGCTGCGGCGTAGCCCACGGCGCACTGGCCATGACCACCCCTGGCGACTCCAGCATGGTCACGCTCGCCGAAGTGGAGCGTACCATGCTGGGCGGCTCCGCACGCATCGCCCGATAAAGGAACCGAATGACTGAAACCACCGCCCAGATCATCGAACGCGCCGGCCTGATCCCCGTTCTGCGCGCCCGCAATGCTGCACAGGCCCACGCCGTGGTCCGGGCCATGATGGCCGGCGGCGTCACCGTCGTCGAAGTCACCATGACTGTCCCCGGCGCTCTGGATGTGATGAAAGAACTCAGGAAGGAATACGGAGCGAAGCTCCTGCTCGGCTCCGGCACCGTCACCACCGCCGCGGAGGCTGAAGCCACCATCGAGGCCGGCGCGGAGTTTGTGGTCAGCCCCAGTCTGCATCCGGCCGTGATCGCCGCCACCAAGGCCAGCGGCAAGTTATCCATTCCCGGCGCGCTCACCCCCACCGAAATCGTTACCGCATGGGACCTGGGTGCGGATTACGTGAAGGTCTTTCCCTGCTCGGCGATGGGCGGCGCAAGTTACTTGAAATCCCTGCTCGCGCCTTTCCCGCACCTGAAACTCATTCCTACAGGCGGAGTAACTCTGGAGACAGCGGAGAGCTTTCTCCGCGCCGGAGCGTGTGCGCTGGGCGTGGGTAGCGACCTGGTGAATCTGGCCGCCGTCGACCAGGGAACTCCGGAGAAGATTACCGAGGCTGCGCGGGCTTATCTTGAGGTGCTGGCCAGAGTCAGGGGATAGTTACATTCCACGGATCTAACCAGCGCGCAGCTTCAGTCGTTCCTCTCAGTCCACAATCTCCTCTGCCTCGGGCTTGGAGCCGAACAAGGCATAGAGCGCAACTCCCAGGAAGCAGGTGACCGGCACCAGGTAGGCATGCGCCACCCCGCTCGCGTCCGCGATCTTGCCCATCACCGGCGTCAAAGCGGCTCCGCCGATAATGGACATCACGATCATGGCGCCGCCGGTCTTGGTGCGCGCGCCCAGTCCCTTGACGCCCAGGGCAAAGATGGTGGGATACATCATCGACATGAAGAAGCTGACCGCGATCAGGCAGCCCAGGCCCAGCCAGCCGGGACGCACCACCGCAGCGGTGCAGATGGCGGCATTGACCAGGGCAAAGCCGGCCAGCAACGGCGCTGCCGGAATGAAGCGCAGAAGCCAGGTTGAAACGAAGCGGCCTGCCGTGAAAGCCACCAGGGCCGCGGTGAGCCAGAGTCCGGCGGTGCGCTCGGGCAGCTTGGCGTAGCTCTGCGCGTAGGCGATCATGTAGCTCCATGCGCCCACCTGCGCACCCACATACAGAAACTGGGCCAGCACGGCAAAGACAAAATGCTTTCTCTTGAAGAGCGAAGGACCGTTGGGGTTGATGTCCGACTGGGTGGAGTAATCCAGCCCCACGTGCGGGAAAGGCGTGCGCGCAATCAGGATCGCCCAGAAAAGCACGATCGCCCCCAGGGCAATGTAGGGCATGACCACGCGCAGGGTTTCGGCGCGCAGATAAGGCTGATAGGTCCCCGCCAACTGCATGGCCGCCACCTGCGGCTTGTTCAATTCCACGCCGGAGAAGATGAACCGCGAACCGATCAGCACAGCGGAGACGCTTCCCAACGGGTTGAACGCCTGGGAAAGGTTGAGCCTTTGCGCTGCGCTCTCTGCCGGCCCTATCTGCACGATGAAGGGGCTGGCAGCGGTTTCAAGAAAGGCCAGGCCGCTGGCAATCACGAACAGCGCCATCAGGAAGAACCAGTACTGGCCCACAATGGCGGCCGGCCAGAACAGGATGCAGCCGGCGCCGTAGAGGCAAAGCCCGATGAGAATCCCGGCCTTGTAGCCGGCCCGCCGCATCAGTTGCCCGGCGGGCAGAGCCAGCAGAAAATAGCCCATGTAGAAAGCCGACTGCACCAGACCAGCCTGCAGGCGGTTAATCTCAAACGACTTCATGAACTGCCGGATCAGAATGTCATTGAGATTGTTGGGAATGCCCCACAGAAAGAAAAGAACAGTCACCAGGATGAACGGCAGCATGCGTCCGGCCGGAACCAGCGGAGCTCTTGCGTCTTCATGCGATGAAGGTCGATGCTCGGAATCGATCAATCCAGCCGAAATACTCAAAGTGGCCTCACCCTTCTCAAATGCGAGTTTCCTCCGCGTCGTGTCGTGCCGTCGAAACGCTTTTACCTTCAGCTCGGCTCAACCCCAAAAAAAATCGCACCACCAGTTCTACCCAATCGGAACAACCTCTGGCAAATCGGGACCAGCCCGGTCAGCGCACGACCTGAACTCCTGATTCGGATCGAGTCCACAAAAATAAAACAGCGATTCCCGCAGCGCCTTCAGAAGGCACTGCGGAGAATCGCAGGAGATATGCAGCATGGTGCGCTTAAGTGCTGCGCCATTCTAGCCTACCAACTCCAGGGCGCGAATCGTTTCCTTGCGCACCGTCAGCCGTTCCACCAGTTCGGTCCGCACCTCGTAGCCGCGGCCCGGCGTGTCCGGGATGGCGATTTCGCCCGCCGCAGAGACCGTAACCTCCGGCTCGACGATGTCTTCGGCCCAATAACGGGCCGAGGCCGACACGTCGCCGGGCAGCGAGAAATTCTGTAGAGAGGACAGCGCGATGTTGTGCGCACGTCCGATGCCCGTTTCGAGCATGCCTCCGCACCAGACCGGAATACCGCGCTCCTGGGTTGCGTTGTGGACGGCGATGGCTTCAGAGAATCCGCCCACCCGGCCCAGCTTGAGGTTGATGATCTTGCAGGATTCCATCTCGATGGCGGCCAGCGCATCGCGTCGGTTGCCGATCGATTCGTCCAGGCAAATCGCTGTCTGCAGCCGCCTTTGCAGCATGGAATGGAAGTAGAAATCGTCGTGCCACAGGGGCTGCTCGATCATCAGCAGGTCGAAGGCGTCGAAGCTGACCAGATGGTCGGAGTCCCTCAACTTGTAAGCCGAGTTGGCGTCGCAACTGAGCATGATGTCCGGCCAGCGGTTGCGAACCCTCTCAAAAACATCCACATCCCAGCCCGGCTTGCACTTCAACTTGATCCGCTGGTAGCCGGCCGCAAGTTCCTGGTCGATGATCTCCATCAGTTCCTCGATCGAGGACTGAATGCCCACCGACACGCCGCACGGAATGGTCTCGCGCACGCCGCCAATCAACTGCGCCAGGGAAACTCCCTCGCGCTGCGCTTCCAGGTCCCAAATGGCGTTTTCGAGCGTCGCCTTGGCCATCCGGTTGCCGCGCACCGGACGGAGAATCCGCGGACACTCCCCGCCGTGCTGCGGCGGCTCTGCGGCCAGCATCGGCCCCAGTTCCTGGACAATCACCTGCCAGGCGCTATCGGTCGATTCCGGAGAGAAGAACGGCCGCTCCCCCGCCGTACACTCGCCCCAACCGGTCAGCCCTTCCGACTGGATCTCCGCCAGCAGGACTCTGCGATTTCGGGTGACGCCAAAGCTGGTTTCGAAGGGGCGCACCAGAGGCAGGTGCAGTTCGCGTAGAATAATTGCATCAATTCTCATAGATTTTTATGGTCCTTGGGGTGGTCTGCCGGCTCCGCCTGTGGCTTGAGGCCCAGTTCGAAGACTCCATTTCCTTCTGCATCCCGGGTGAAGCCAAGTACGGCCAGTCCCTGGGAAAATGCCTGTTGAAACTTGCGGCGGTTCTCCAATTGAACGTCTAGAGCGTGTTTCAGACCGGATTCGGAGGCCCTCCATTGATAGATGGAGGCCGGAACCTGGATACATTCCTCAAAAGCGTGCGGGGCCGGCGGGCGGCCTGCAACAAGGTCTTCCACCCTGGGCGAATCGAGTTGCCACTCGGCCACTAATCGATCCGTCGGGAGCCCACTCTGCAGTCGAGATGAGGATACACCATAGAAATCCACTTCGTACCTGGAAGCCGTGGCTCCCAGCTTGTGGATATTGAGAAAGGCGTTCTTGATTTCCAGCGGATCGAAGGTCCATTCCATCCGCCCGATGCCGCGCTGGAGGGCGTCGCGGCGCTGCTCCAGTTTCAACCGCGCACCCAGACCCTGGTTGCGATAGTTCTTCCGCACCGCCAGCATATGGGAGTGGAGATAAGGCAGCGGCGCGCCATGGCCTGTCTTTACCCCCGGCCACGCCATCGCAAATCCTACCAGCGACTCCGGCCCGCCGTCTTTCGATGCGCCAGCAAGCGCCGCATCGAAGGCGCCAATTACTTGGCCGCCGATTTTTTGCGCCACCAGAAAGACCTTGCGCGGAACCACCTCAGCCACGTCATAGCCCCAGGTCTCGACCTGGAGCTGCACACAGGCCTCCAGTTCCTCCAACCCCGAGCAGGCGCGGATGGCAATCATGGCTGTTCCTCCGGCTCCGAAGCCTCGCTGGCCAGCTTGCGTTTCGCCCCTGCCCACAGCTCCTCAAGTTCCGAGGCGGAGAGCTCTTCGAGCGGCCTGGCCGAGGCCAGTTCCATCTCCATGAACCGCTGCCGGAAGCGCCGGTTGCAGCCGCGCAAAGCCATCTCCGCATCCACGCCCAAATGCCGGCCCAGGTTGACCACGGTAAACAGCAGGTCTCCCAGTTCCGCCTCGACAGCCGGTTGGCGCTCCGGGTCTCCCGATGCGGCTTCAACTTCCAACTCGGCGGTTTCCTCCACCAGCTTGGGCAGCAATTCGCGCCAGTTGGACCAGTCGAAACCGGCCTTTTTCGCCTTGGCCCCCAGCTTGGCAGCCTCGGCCAGCGCCGGCATCGCCCGTTGCACACTGTCCAGCCGGGACGCGGGTCCCGTACTCGCAACCGCTGCTCCAGTGCGCTTCTCCGCCGCTTTGATCTCATCCCAATTGCGCAGCACCGCCGCGGACGAGCCTTCCACCGCCGCATCCACGTCAGCCCGGTTGCCGGCCGCACGCGAGGCCTCTTCGCCAAAGACATGCGGATGCCGCCGCACCAGCTTGCGGTTCAGGTGGTCCACCACCTCGGCGATGGTGAAATGACCCTCGTTGGCCGCCATCTCCGCATAAAACAGCACCTGAAGCAGAAGGTCGCCCAGTTCCTCGGCCAGATGCGGAAAATCCCGCCGCTCAATGGCGTCGAAAACTTCGTAGACCTCTTCCAGCGTGTATTTGCGGATGGAATCGAAGGATTGTTCGCGATCCCAGGGGCAGCCGTCCGGAGCGCGCAAGCGGGCCATGATGGCCACCGACTGCTCAAACAGGGCCGCCGCCCGCGCCGGATCGGATTCCTCGGCGATGCCGAGAGCGGGTCGAGAGGATTCTGGACTGTCGGCGTTTCGGGCAACGTCCATCCCCAACAGTGTACCCTCAGGCGCCGGACGAAGTCCCGCTGCCGCGCTGCAAATGGCCAGCCCCACCACAGGTGGCCGTATACTCAACCTCGCACATGATTCTCATTCTTGGAACCATCTTTGCGGGCCTTCTGGGGCTGGCCTTCGGCAGCTTCCTGAACGTGTGTTTGAGCCGCTGGCCGGAGGGGGAAAGCATCGCGCTGCCGCGCTCCCACTGCCTGCAGTGCGGTCGTACGCTCACCTGGTGGGAGAACATACCGCTGCTGAGTTGGCTCGCCCTCCGCGGCCGCTGCCGCACCTGCCGCGCCTGGATCGGCTGGCGCTATCCGCTGGTGGAACTGGCTGTGGGTTTGCTGTGGCTGGAATGCTGGCTGCGGTTCGCGTGGCCCGCCATCCTGGACGCTTCAACCCCTGCCTTGGCGTTCGGCACTGTGGAGGCCATCGGATGTGCGGTTTTCCTCTGGATTCTTGTGGGCCTGGCGGTTCTGGACGCGGAACATTTCTGGCTTCCGGATATCGTTACTCTACCCGCGATTGTTTTAGGCGCGGTGTTCTGGGTACTTCGCGCTCGATTCAAATACCCGATTCCAGACCATCCGCAATCGATCCTGAAACTACTGGGAGGGTTTTCGCTGGCAGTGGTGCTCGCTGCCGGCCTCATCCTGCTCATCCGCTGGGTCTACTGGCTGGTTCGCCGCCGGGAAGGGATCGGCCTGGGCGACGCCAAGCTCATGGCCCTGCTGGCCGCATGGCTCGGCTTGCCCGGCGCTCTGCTCGCCTTTGGACTGGGAGTCCTTCTCGGAGCACTGGCCGCCGTGATTCTCCTGGTCGTTCTCTCGATGCGGCGCGATTCCGGAAGCTGGGCCATGAGCAAGTTGCCGCTGGGCACATTCCTTTGTATCGGCGGCATCGTCAGCAGCCTGTGGGGGGAGCAATTGATCGCCGCCTACCTGCGCTGGGCCGGCTTCTGAGTCCTATTTCTGCGCATTCGTTGTGGGCTGGGCCGGAGCGGCGACTTTCGCATTCGCCAGCGCGGGGTCCTTCAACTCCTTGCGTGCCTCTTTGCCGTGCGGGCCATCCGGATCGTAGTCCAACACCTTCAAATAGTTCGTCTTGGCGCCGGCCAGATCGCCCAGGTGGCGCGCCGCCTCGGCCAATCCCCAGTAAACGTCCGGATTCTCCGGGTCCAGAATCAGCGCGGATTCGAAGCGCGAGTGAGCCGCCTTCCAGTTTTTCGTTTCCAGGTAATAGCCGCCCACTTCGATGTCTTTCGAAGCAGCCTCTTTGTGGGTGGGCTCCTTGACGGCCAATTTCTTGTGCTTTCCCGGCTGATCGTCGTCCGGCTGGGGCAGAAATTTGTCCATCCCCTTGAGGCTGGAACTGGAATCCTCATCCTGCCCGCTGCTGGCGGCCGGAGCGGGATCGTCCGGACTGCGCGCCGGGTCCGCATCCTCGCCGGGAAGAGGAACTCCGCCATTGTCCGCCCCGTTGTAAGTCCCTTCCGGCAGCGCCGGCGTTTCCTGCGTAGGCAAAACCGGAACCGTGCTCGTATCCCCAGGGAACGGATTGGCGCCAGACGACGAACCGGACGCCGGCTGTTGCGCACCGCTGGCCGGCTTCTGGGCCGGTGGCGCCGCGTCCCCAGGCGCCTGCGCATGCATCTGCGACGCCGCCCAAAGGCAGCCGGACAGCACCAGCGCAACTGAAAAAACCCGTTTCATCTCTCCGCCTCATGCCTGAAATGGTAGGATGCGGTCCTACAGAGCATCCACATCCAAAGGAAAGCATCGCACACTCGCATGGGACTCATCATCCGCTCTTCCGCCATCCACGCCGCCGGCTGCTATACCACCACCGCCATCCGCAAGGGAAAGCGTGTCGCCGAGTACACCGGCCACCTCTTCACCAAGGCCGAAGCCGACATTGCGTACGAAACCTCGCCCATCACCTACCTCTTTGGACTGGGAAAAGGCGACATGGTCATCGACGGCCACTCAGCGGCCATGTTCATCAACCACAGTTGCGACGCCAATTGCGAGACCTGCGAAGAGGACGGCCGCGTCTGGATCACCGCCATCAGGAACATCCCCGCCGGTACGGAGATCACTTACGACTACTGCCTCTACGACGGCGGCGACGACGAGGCCATCTGCAACTGCGGAGCTAAAAACTGCCGCGGCACCATGTACTCGAAAGAGGAAATCCGGCGGCGCAAAGTCGCGGCCAGAATTGCTCTTGAAGCGTCCGCCAAAAAGAAGCTCGCCAAGGGAAAAGGCGGAAAGAAATCCAAAGCGGCACGAGCGTAGGCGTGTCTGCAATCGGGATGAGTCCGTAGCGGGAAGCGGTTTTCCACCCGCGCTCCCCCGCCCCGGAACGATACAATCCCCTCTAGGCCGCCTGGAATTCACGGCGGGTCACAAGGAGCAGCCTCCCCATGGGTTATCAGGTTCTGGCCAGAAAATATCGTCCGCAGCGCTTCGCCGACGTCGCCGGCCAGGATCACGTCACCCGGACCCTGCTCAACGCGCTCAGTCAGAACCGCATCGCGCACGGCTACATCTTCTCTGGCCACCGCGGCATCGGCAAAACCACCATCGCCCGCATTGTGGCCCAGGCCCTGAACTGCCGCACCGAAATCGGCACCGAGGCGCGCCCCACCCCCGAGCCCTGCGGCGTCTGCGACTCCTGCGTGGAGATCCGCCAGGGCAACGCCGTGGACGTGATCGAGATCGACGCCGCCACCAACCGCGGTATCGACGAGATTCGCGAACTGCGCGACGCCGCCCGCTACGCGCCCTCCCGCGACCGCTACAAGATCTACATCCTCGACGAAGCCCACCAGATCACTGAAGCTGCCTTCAACGCCCTGCTCAAGACACTCGAAGAGCCTCCCTCGCATGTCATTTTCATGATGGCGACCACCGAGCCCGAGAACATTCCGCAGACCATCCGCTCCCGCTGCCAGCACTTCAGCTTTCATGCCGTCAAATTCGACGACATCCTCTCCCAGTTGAAGATGATCGCCGGCAAGGAAGATGTGGAGGCCGAAGACGCCGCCCTGGCCCTGCTGGCCGAGGCCGGCGACGGCTCCATGCGCGACGCGCTCTCCATCATGGATCAGGCCATCGCCTCCGCGCCGCTCGAAAATGGCCGCGCCGTGCTCTCGTCCGTGCAGATTCGCGAGCTGATGGGCTCGGTGCCCAACGCCGTCTTCGAGCGCCTGCTGGAGGCCGTGGCCGCTGGCCAGAGCGCAGAGCTGATGGAGCAGTTGAACCTGCTGGTGAACGCCGGCCACAGCCCCTCCTCGCTGGCCCGCCAGATGGCTCGCTATCTGCGCAACTCCCTGATGGCCAAGCTGGGCGGCGAACACACCGAGCTGCTGCAAATTTCCGGGGACGAGCGCGCACGGGCTGTCCGCACCGCCCTGCTTTTCACCGAAGAAGAACTGACCCGCAATCTGCAGATTGTCCTTCGCACCTTTGACGATCTGAACTACCGCCAGGAGCAGCGCTTCCACCTGGAACTGGGCCTGCTCAAGCTGATCCACGCCCAGCGCCTGCTGCCTCTCGAAGAATTCCTGAGCGGCGTAGCCTCGGGCGCCGGCGTCCGTTCCGCCACGCCGGCTCCGCGGCCCGCCCCGAGCCCGGCTCGCCCGGCTTCCTCGGCCGCGACCCCTCCCGCGGCGCCGTCCCTTTCACCTTTCGGTTCCTCCGGCGGCGGTTGGGATTCCGGTCCCAAGATGGAGTCCAGCCTCACGCCGCCTTCCACTGCCGCGCCGGTCGTCACCATGGAACGTACGGCTCCTGTAGCCGCGCCTGAATCCTCCCCCAGTCCGTTTGCGGCCGTTACGCCTTTTCCTGCCGCGGCCAGCCCCATTGCCGGGTACGCCGCTCCCCTTACCGAAGGCGCCTTGGCCAGGGCCCCACAGCCTGCCGCAGCCGGGTCTGCTGCTCCCAGTGTGGAAGCCGTCCGCCACGCCATCGGCATGGCACTGGTCGAGGGCGGTCACGTCTCCGCAGCACAACTACTGGGCGCCGCCGACTGGACGCTCGACACCGCCAGCCTGCGTATTGAAGTCTCGGGAATGGGCAAAAAAATGCTGGCCCTTACGGTCAATGCCGCGGCGGAAAAGATCATTCGCCAGCAGTTGCAGCAGTTGGGCGCTCCCACTCGATTTATGGTCGTTCCCGGCGATGGCCCTGCGAAGGGCTCCGCCCCCGTGGCCGCACCCCTGGCCGGCAGCATTCAGGAAGCCGCGCTCGCCCATCCGCTGGTGCAGCGCGCCAAGGAAATCTTCAAGGCCGAGGTCCGCAGCGTCATCGACCTCCGTCAAAAGTAACGCAGGCTCCAGGCAGAGAGGTAAACAAGCCATGCTCAATCCGCTGAAAATCTCCGAAATGCTCTCCCAGGCCAACCAGATGCAGGAGGAAATCCAGCGCAAACTGGACCATGTGGTGGTCGAGGGAACCAGCGGAGGCGGCGCCGTCACCGCTTCGATGAACGGCAAAAAGCAGCTTCTCAAAATCCGCATCGACCCTTCGGCGGTCGTGGGCCTGAGCGGCAACCAGCCCGATGTCGAGATGCTTGAAGACCTGGTCGTCTCTGCTGTGAACGATGCGGGACGCAAGGCCGACGAGGCCATGCAATCCAGTGTTCAGGGGATGCTCGGCGGCCTCAATTTGCCGGGGCTCGTCTGACGCCCCCCAGAAACCGGAAGATCGGGAACGGAAAGCTTTTTTAGGGAAATGCACGGAATGTTAGAGACTTGGGTTCCAGGAGGCGCGCACGGTGTCACGCTATGCCGAGCCGTTGGCGCGGCTCATTGAAGAGTTGAAAAAGCTTCCCGGCGTGGGGGCCAAGAGCGCGCAGCGCTTCGCCTTCCACATTCTCCGCTCCAGCGACGAGGATGCCGCGGCCCTGGCGGAAGCCGTGCGCGGGCTCAAGGCCAGCTTGCGCCTGTGCTCGGTCTGCAACAACGTCACCGATGTCGACCCCTGCGCCTACTGCGCCAACCCCGCCCGCAATCATCGCCTGGTCTGCGTGGTGGAGGAACCCACCAACATCGAGTCGGTCGAACGCACCCGCGGCTACCAGGGCGTCTACCATGTGCTCCACGGCACGCTCTCGCCCCTGCACGGCATCGGTCCCGACCAGTTGCGCGCTCTCACCCTGGTCCGCCGCGTGGAGAGCGGCGAGGTGGACGAAGTGATCCTGGCCACCAGCCCAACCCTCGAAGGCGAGGCCACCGCCAACTGGCTGGCGGACGCGCTGCGAGGCTTTCCGGTTCGCATCACGCGCATTGCCACCGGCGTTCCGGCCGGAAGCGACATTGAATATGCGGACGAAGTGACCATGGCGCGGGCTATGGAAGGGCGGAGGGAGCTCTAGACACTCTTACCTATCTGCTTCATTAATAAGCAAGTTATACGTATAATGACATTTTACTCAACAAGCTGAGTATTTTTACTCTCTATCATGATTAAATACACTTGATCAGCTGAGATATTTGTCGTATCATCAAGAGTATTTTGTAATCGATTCGCACCGCCGGCACTAACCCTCTTGGATTCAATATGATCACTCGCTCTCTTCTCGATCCCATCGTCACCCGCCTTCGCGACCGCCGGCGCTTTCTGCAGGTACTCGCAGGTCCGCGCCAGGTGGGCAAAACCACCTTGGCTCGTCAGGCGATGCTGGCCTTCGGCGACCGCGCCACGTATGTCACCGCCGACAACCCCGCCCCCGGCGACAATCTCTGGATTGCCCAGCATTGGGAGATGGCGCGCCTGCATTGCCGTCAGAGCGGAACCTGGCTGATGGTACTCGACGAAATTCAGAAAATTCCCCGTTGGTCAGAAGCAGTCAAGCAACTGTGGGATGAAGACTCTGCCAATGGTCTGGATCTGCGCGTTGTTCTGCTCGGCTCCTCGCCGTTGCTCGTCCAGAGCGGCCTTGCGGACAGTCTTGCCGGGCGCTTTGAACTTTCGCGCGTTGGTCATTGGAGCTTTGGGGAGATGCGCGAAGCCTTTGGCTGGACCATCGATCAGTACATCTACTTCGGCGGTTATCCTGGAGCCGCCGAGCTGATCGGCGATGAGAACCGCTGGCGTCATTACCTGCTTGATTCGCTGATTGAAACCATGCTGGCTCGCGACATCCTGCTCATGGCACGCGTGGATAAACCGGCTCTGCTCCGCTCCCTCTTCCGCCTCGGCTGCGAGTACTCCGGCCAGATTCTCTCCTACCAGAAGATGACCGGGCAATTGCAGGACGCAGGCAACACCACCACACTGGCCGGCTACCTCGATCTGCTGGCCGGAGCTGGAATGCTGCGCGGCATCTCGAAATACTCCGGGCAGGTCGTCCGCCAACGAGGATCGATCCCCAAGCTCCAGGTCTTCAACACCGGACTGACAACCGCCCAGGCGGCCACGACCTTCGCCCGGGTTCGCTTTCACCCCGATTATTGGGGCCGCCTGGTCGAGTCAGCCGTCGGAGCCCACCTGGCCGGAGCGGCGATGACCGGTGAAATCGACGATCTTTTCTATTGGCGCGAACGCAACAAGGAAGTGGATTTCGTCCTGCGCCTGGGTACGCGCATCGTCGCCATCGAGGTCAAAAGCGGCCGTCGCAGGGAAGCCCTGCCGGGCGTCGCGGCTTTCGACAAGGCCTTCCTCCCTGCCCGCACTTTCCTGGTAGGGACGGGTGGAACCCCGGTCGAAGAATTTCTCCAGATCCCGCCGCGGGAACTGTTCGGATAAAAGAGATTCTGATCAAAGTTGCGGAGTCGAAGCTGGAATTCCGTCTACCCGCGCAGCTTGCTCAACAGATCCTGGGGATGGACGGGCTTGGCCAGAATCTCGAACTCGTAGCCTTGGGCGCGCGCCTTTTCCAGCAGGTCGGCCGTGGCCGCCTGCCCGGAGAAGAGCAGGATCTTCACGCCGGGCAGCGACTCGCGAATGCGCAGAGCCGCATCGATTCCGTTCAGGCCGGTCATAATCACGTCGCAGATGAGCATATCCGGCTTGAAAATCGCGGCTACTTCCACCGCCTTCTCGCCCGAATACACGGCACGCGTCTCAAAGCCGCTCTGATTCAGAATCATCGCCAGAGTGTCGGCGATGACCCGCTCGTCGTCGGCAACCAGAACCTTGGGTTTAGCTGAAATTTCGGGCATACTCTCCTGGACGTTCGCACACCGTGGGGCGCTCAAGCCCGCCCTGCGCACTTCGTGAATTCGGGCCGGGGACGTTCAGCCGCGTTCGCTTCCCTGGCACTGCTCTTTCTTAGAATGATACGCTCGGTTTGGGCAGCCCCTCTTTGCGCGTCCACAGGGAACCAGGGATCCTGCGCGGTCAGAGCGCCGTCCGTTGGCGTGTGTCTGCGCGGCACCAGCAGCCAACGCGTTTCATCCGGCAGCAACCCGCTCAAACTACACTGGCAATAACAACCGGCCGCGGCCTCGAGCGAATCCAGAGTGGATGTACCCCGAAGGCAAGACGTTCAAGTCGATGCAACCATCAGGGAGCGGCGACCTGCACAGCCTTCGGCGGGACACCGTTACCCTGGTTTCGCTCAACGCAAGCGGACCTCAACCGGAGAAACCTCATGCAGGAAGCGCCTACCCCCACCGTACCCCAGACCCCGGCGATGGAACCGATCATTCGCGCCGAGAAGATCGAAAAGTACTACGCGCAGCCCAGCGAGAATCGCATTCAGGTCATCTCCGCCACCGACCTCGCCATCGTTCCCGGCGAAATCGTAGCCCTGCTCGGCCCCTCCGGCTCCGGCAAGTCCACCATGCTGCGCATGCTCACCGGCCTCTCCACGCCCTCGGCCGGCCAGGTCTACTGGCACGAAAAGCCCATCGCCGAAGCCGAAATCAACGTCTCCATCGTCTTCCAGAGCTTCGCCCTCTTTCCCTGGCTCACGGTGCTCGAAAACGTAGAAGCTCCTCTGCAGGCGCGCGGCATCACTCCCGACGAGCGGCGCGAGCGCAGCATGAAGATGCTGGACACGGTCGGTCTGGACGGCTTTGAGGCCGCCTATCCCAAGGAATTGTCGGGCGGCATGAAGCAGCGTGTCGGCTTTGCCCGCGCCCTGGTCGTCGAGCCAGAGGTCCTCTTCATGGACGAGCCCTTCTCCGCGCTCGACGTGTTGACGGCCGAGAACCTGCGCAGTGAACTGCTCGAGCTCTGGGCCAACAAGACCATGCCCACCAAGGCCGTCTTCCTGGTCACCCACAACATCGAGGAAGCGGTGCTGCTGGCCGACCGCATCATCGTCCTCGGCCGCAATCCCGGCCACATCCGCACCGACTTCCGGGTGCAGTTGTCGCAGCCCCGCGATCGCAAGACCGAGCCCTTCACCCAGTTGGTGGACTACATCTACAAGGTGCTCACCAAGCCCGATGTAGCGCCAGCCGAAGCGCCCGGCCAGTTGACGGGTCCGCGCATCCGCGACCAGCGCCAGATGCACTACCAGATGCTGCCCCACGCCCGGCCCGGCGGCATGGCCGGCCTGCTGGAACTCCTCCTCGACAAGGGCGGGCGCGACGACATCTACCGCCTGGCCGACGATCTGGCCTTCGAGATCGACGACCTGCTCCCCATCGTCGACGCCGCCCAGTTGCTCGGCTTCCTCCAGATCGAGGAAGGCGACGCGGCCATCACCGAAAGCGGCACCCAGTTCGCCAATTCCGAGATCCTCCGCCAGAAGGAACTCTTCCGCGACGCAGCGGTCGCCAATGTTCTGCTGCTCCGCCAGATTCGCCGCGCCCTTGAGTCCAAGAGCGACCATACCGTACCAGAAGACTTCTTCCTCGACATGCTCGACGAGCAATTCAGCGAAGAGGAGTGCCTCCGCCAGATGGAGACCGCCGTGGCCTGGGGCCGCTACGCCGAACTCTTCGACTTCGACGCCGGACGCCGCCGCTTTGTGCTGCCCGACGCCCAGGATGAAGAAATTGCCGCCAGCGAGGATGCTGAGTGAAGATTCAAAACACCCTCGGACGCCAACTCGTCCCCACCCGCACCTGGCCGTTCCTCATCGACCTGGGGGTGGCCATCTGCATTCTCGCCATCTTCACGGCCATCATCAGCACGGGCGTCTATTGGCTGGGCAAACCCATCCCCGTGGTGCCCATTTCGAGTTCCATCAGCGCTCTGCCGGCCTACGCCTTTTACTCTCTCGTACGCATGGCGATCGCCTACCTGCTCAGCCTGGTCTTTGCCATCGCCTACGGTTACACCGCGGCCTACAATCCCCGCATCGAGCCGTGGATGGTTGCGGTCCTCGACATTCTCCAGTCCATCCCAGTGCTCAGCTTCCTGCCTCCGGTCGTGCTGGCCATGGTGGCGCTGGTTCCCGGCCATCAGATGGGCATCGAAATGGGCGTCATCCTGCTCATCTTCACCGGGCAGGTATGGAACCTGGCTTTCAGCTTTTATTCCTCGCTCAAGAGCATCCCCCGCGAGATGATCGAGGCCTCGCGCATCTACCGCTACTCCGCCTGGCAGCGCTTCTGGCAGCTTGAAATGCCCTACGCCACCATCGGCCTGGTCTGGAACTCCATCGTCTCAGTGGCCGGCGGATGGTTCGCCCTCATCTTCTGCGAGACCTTCACCATGGGCGACCGCAACTTCCAGTTGCCCGGCCTGGGCAGCTACATCTCGACGGCCACCTATGCCGGCGACGTTCGTGCCCTCATTGCCGGCATTGCCACGGTCATCCTGATCGTCGTGGCCACCGATCAGCTTCTCTGGCGTCCCCTGATCGCCTGGAGCGACAAGTTCAAATTCGAGCAGGTCGAGTCCGCCGACCGCGTTGTCTCCCCCATCCTCGAACTCCTGCGCCGGTCCACCCTGTTCAGTTCCATCCCTGGGCGGATCTTCGCCCGCATCGAAGAACCCATTTACCGCCGCATGGCGCAAACCAAAGACTGCCGCATCGTCCAGCCGATCGATGAAGACCCCAAGCGCCGCAAAAACTCGCTTTGGTTATGGACACTGGCAGTGGCGGCCATCGCCGTAGTGGGCTGGGCAGGCGCACAAGCCGTCTTCATGCTTCGGGACGTGACCTGGGCCGATCTGCGCCTGCTTCTGGAGGGCGCCGGCGCAACCTTCCTCCGCGTCAACGCTTCCCTGCTCATCTCCGCTCTCTGGACCATTCCGGTCGGCGTAGCCATCGGCTTCAACCCTCGCCTGGCCCGCATCGTGCAGCCGCTGGCGCAGATTCTGGCCTCGGTCCCCGCCACCGCCTTTTTTCCCATCCTGCTCATGGGACTGGTCAGGCTTGGCGGCGGCCTGGGCATCGGCTCGGTCGCCCTCATGCTCCTCGGCACCCAGTGGTACATCCTCTTCAACGTCATCGCCGGAGCCATGTCCATCCCCTCCGACCTGCGCGAAGTCTCCTCGCTCTACCACTTCAATCGCTGGCAGCGCTGGACCAAGCTCATCCTCCCGGGTATCTTTCCCTACCTCATCACCGGAATGGTCACAGCTTCCGGCGGGGCATGGAACGCTTCCGTCATGGCCGAGTACTCGCACGTGAAGGACCGCACCCTCACCACCATCGGCCTGGGCGCGCAAATCGACGCCGCCACCGACAGCGGACGCTTCTCCATGCTCTTGCTGGCCACGCTGATGATCTCCATCATGGTGGTTTCCATGAACCGCCTGGTCTGGCGCCGCCTCTACCGCCTGGCCGAAACCCGCTACAAGCTCGAAGGCTGACGAATCCTCAAAAGGAAGCAAGTGGCGGGTCTCTGCGAACAAGCCCGGTCCGCGCGAAGCGGGCGCGCGCTTTTGCAAGTTGGCGTGCAAACTGGAGAGCCGCTCTCGAATGCTAAAATCCGTTGTCGGAAGTCTCGGACTCAGGGACACAACTTTGGAGTTATCTTTGACCGTTCAGCAGAAAATCACTTGGACCAAAATCAGTTGGCAGCTCGCCGTTTCGCTGGCCATCGTGGTGCTGTGCAGCTTCGCCGCAAGAGCGTCGGCACAGGCGGCAGACCCCGCCTCGACCGTTAATCCTCTCATTGGCACCACCAATGGCGGCAACGATTTCCCGGGCGCCGCAATGCCTTTCGGCATGGTCGCCTGGAGCCCGGAAGAGCCCTATCTCAAGCCCCGCCCCAAAGTTGAAGGCGTCCCCGGCTCCATGAAAGACGACCGTGCGCGTCCCGCGGCTCCAGGCGGCTACGAATACTCCGCATCCAAAATCCGCGGGTTCTCGCTCACCCACCTGATGGGCACCGGTTGCGCCGGCGCCAGCGGCGACGTTCCCTTCATGCCGTTTGTCGGCGCCGTCTCCAGCTCGCCCGCCGACGACAACCAGAGCGCGATCTACGCCAGCAGCTTCTCCCACAGCGACGAAACCGCGACCCCCGGCTACTACAAGGTAAAACTCGAGAACGGCGTCGTGGTTGAGCTCGCCGCGACCCCCCGCACCGGCTCGGGACGCTTCACCTATCCTGCCGACAAACCAGCCGTGATGCTGATCCGCACCTCAGATTCTGAAACGGGCAGCAGCGACGCCAAAGTCAGGATCGATGTCGCCGCGCGGACCATCTCAGGCTCCGTCACCAGCGGCAACTTCTGCGGCTACCTGGGAACCGAAGATCGGCGCAGCTATTACACCCTCTACTTCGTCGCTCACTTCGACCAGCCCTTCACGGCCACCGGCACCTGGCAGGACTCTGCCCTCCAGCCGGACACCAAGGAAGCCTCGGGCGGCACTACCTTTGGAACCAAGGGCTTTCCTGCGCCCGGGAAAGGCTCCGGAGCGTGGGTGGTACTGGACACCTGGGCTTCGCCTGCCGTCAATGTGCGGGTGGGAATTTCCTACGTCAGCGAGAAGAACGCCGAAGCCAACCTGGCTGTGGAGAATCCGCAAGATGCCAGCCTCGACACCGTGCGCCAAAAGGCCCACACAGCATGGAACGATTTGCTGGGCCGCGCCCGCATCACCGGCGGCACCAGCGACCAGCGCACCGTCTTCTACACCGCGCTCTACCACACCATGCTGGGAGAGAACCTCTATAGCGACGTCGACGGCGAGTACTTCGGCATGGATCAGAAAGTCCACAAGATCACCGCGCCGCAGCAGGCCCAGTATGCGACCTTCTCCGGCTGGGATGTCTATCGTTCGCAGCTGCAACTGGTCACGCTGCTGGCTCCGCATATCGGCAGCGACATTGCGCAGTCTCTCTTGAATCAGGCCGACCAGAACGGCGGCGAGTGGGACCGCTGGACGCACAACTCCGGCGGCACGCACGTGATGAATGGCGACCCGGCCGCTCCCGCCATTGCCGACATTCTCGCCTTTGGCGGCAACCGCTTCAACGTCAGAGCCGCCTACGCATCGCTGCTGAAAGCCGCCACCGTTCCCACCGCGCACGACCTGAGCCGAACCGGCTGCGAGGTGGAGTGCGTCGGCCAGAGGCCCTCGCTCGATCTCTGGATGAAGCTCCACTACATCCCCACCGACGGCAATGCCTGGGGTGGCGCGGCGGACACGCTTGAAGATGTAACCGCGGATTTCGCCGTCTCCGAGTTGGCCGGCAGGCTGCATGACGAAGCCAATCATCAGCGCTTCCTCCAGAGGGCGCAGTACTGGAAGAACGTCTTCAACCCAAAAGCCACACCCGATGCGGGCTACATTCAAAACCGCAACGCCGACGGCTCATGGCCCAAGTTCGACCCCGCCTCCGACGACGGATTTGTGGAAGGCAGCGCCGCCCAGTATGTGTGGATGGTGCCTTTCAACGTGCGCGGCCTCTTCGACATGATGGGCGGCAAGGAGAAAGCCAACACCCGCCTGGACAGCTTATTCCACAAGCCCGATGGCGCCTGGGCGGTCACCGAATCCGGCGGCCTGCACGCGGAATTGAACAACGAGCCCTCCATCGAAACGCCCTGGCTCTTTGACTTCTCCGGCCAGCCGTGGAAGACGCAGGAGACGGTGCGCCAGGTGCTGAACACCATCTGGACCAACACCCCCAAGGGCATGCCCGGCAATGACGACCTGGGCGAAATGTCGTCGTGGTACGTCTGGTCCGCATTGGGCATGTATCCGGAGATCCCGGGACGCGCCGAACTCATTCTCGGCAGTCCCTTGTTTCCTGAAGCCCGCATTCAGCGCGCCGGAGGCGACATCGTGATTAAAGCCGAGGGTGCAGACACCAATTCTCCCTACGTTCATCGCTTGACGGTGAACGGCAAGCCCACCACCAAGACATGGCTGAGCGAGGAATTTCTCACCCACGGCGGCACGCTCGAATTCCAGCTCTCGCCCACGCCCGACAAGAACTGGGGCGCAGGCGACTCCGACGCTCCTCCCTCCTTCGCACCCGCAACCAAATAATCCGCTGAATCGCATCACCGGGCCACACCGTCTCTCCAGACTGTGTGGCCCATTTTTTTCGCATCCATGCGTTCGCAGGTCAATGGCCCGATAGTTACGTATAAACTGAATTGCTAACGAGAGCCGGCGACGCAAGGCCAGGCTCCGGGAGGAACGCATGATTCGAGTCGGTCTGGTGGGTTTTGGAATGGGCGCGCGGGTCTTCCACGCACCGCTGATTTCCTCGGTCGAAGGCCTGGAGTTGGCCGCCGTGGTCGAGCGCCACAAGGACACGGCCGCCGAGCGCTATCCCGGCATCGTCACCTACCGCTCGCTGGAAGCGATGCTGGAAGACGCCTCGCTTGATCTGTTCGTCGTCACCACCCCCAGCGGAACCCACTTTGGGGTCGCCCGCCAGCTTCTCCAGGCCGGAAAAAACGTGATCGTCGACAAGCCGATGTCCGTCTCCTCGGCTGAGATTGCCGAACTGATCGGGCTGGCCAAGGCGCACCATGTGCTTCTTGCTCCGTTTCATAACCGTCTTTGGGACAGCGACTTCCGGACCATTCAGAAACTTCTGCATGAAGGTTCTCTGGGCCGCCTCGTGGCCTTGGAATCCACCATGGACCGCTGGCGTCCCGGTTCCACCCGCGCCGCCTGGAAAGACAATCCCGCCCTGGGAGGCGGCATCCTGCTCGACCTCGGAACCCATCTCGCTTACCTTGCCCTTGCGCTCTTCGGCAAGCCGGAGGCGGTGGGCGCCGAGATCAAACGCGAACGCGACGGCGAGGGCGCGGACGATTTCTTTACTCTGCGACTGCGCTACCCGCAGCTTGCCGTCACTCTGGCCGGCAACAATCTCTCCTCGCTGGAACGGCCGCGCTTCCACCTGCGCGGCACCCGGGGCAACTACTGGAAATGGGGCGTGGACCCGCAGGAGACTGCGCTCAACAAGGTCACCCGCATCGCCGATCCTCTCTGGGGGCTGGAGCCCTCTGCCAACTGGGGCACCCTGCGCGTGGATGTGGACAGCGGCATGGTCACCCGCCCCGTCACACCCATCGCCGGCAATTATCGCCTCTACTACGCCGGCATGCGCGACGCCCTGCTGGGCAAGTCGCCCGCACCAGTGATGGCGCTGGACGCCTGGCGCGCCGCACGCCTGCTGGAATGGGCAAAAGAAAGCTCCGAACAGCGCCGTGAAATCCCCTGCGACTGGAGCGTAGAGCCGCAGTAGCTTGAAACGAGTTTCATAGCAGTAAATCAAGGATTCCAGAGGGAGAAGGGGGCTTCACAGGCTGCGGAAAAAGTCGATCCGGAGGGGAGGCGGGGGTTTTAACCCCCGCATAATGCCAGCAGAATCAGCGCGGCTTTAGCCGCGGAGGGATGTTTCTCGCGGCTCTTCCGCAAAAGTCGGCCTTTTACCGCAGCTTGTTTAGGCCCCGCTGTTCTTTCAGAACTCGGCACCTCACTTCGATCTACTTCTTCCCGGCCGAGCGCCGGATGGCTCTTTCTCCACCAGCGGCACCCAGAACCGGAAACAGGCTCCCTTGCCCGTTCCCCGCTCCACTTCGATTCCTCCGCCGTGCGCTCTCAAGATGGCGCGAACGATGGCCAACCCCATCCCCGTGCCCTTCCTTTTTGCAGCGCCTTTCTTGCCCCGGTAGAACTTCTCGAAGATGAACGGCAGGTCCACGGCATCGATCCCCGGCCCATCGTCCTCCACCTCGAACTCCAGCCGGCCTTCCACCTGCCGGCTGCGCAGCGCAATGCGCCCGCCGGGCGGCGAAAATCGCGCCGCATTTTCCAGCAGATGGTGCAGTACGCGTCCCAGCAATTGCGCATCGAACCACACCGGCTTGTCTTCCTTGTCCTGCTCCTCGACGGCGATCAGAACCCGATGCGCGGCCAGCGTCTTGCGCGACTCCTCCACAGCCTGGTCCAGAACCGCGCGGGGATGCTGTGGCGCCAGGTGAACCTGCACCACGTTGGCGTCGATCTCCGCCATCTCCACCGCCTCGCCGATCAGCGCGTCCAGCCGCGCGCTCTCCTCGTCCACAATCGCCGCCAGGTCCTCTCGCCCGGCTTCGTCCAGCCCTGCGCCTTCGCGCAGCGTGGTCGCAGCGGCGCGGATCGCGGTCAGGGGCGTGCGTAGTTCGTGGGTCAGCGAGTCAATCAGCGCCGCCCGCAGCCGTTCCCCCTCGCGCGCCGCTTCCATCCGCGTGGAGGCGTCGATGGCCATGGCCCGCGTCAACGCGATGGCGACCTGCGCGCTGACGGCCGTGGAGACTACATGCGAGAGCGTCGCCGGCCGCAAGCCCAGGGCGCCCACCGGGCGCAACCCCAACATCAGGGTCATGGCGCTAAAGCCGCCCGGAATCATCAGCGTCGGGTTCTTTCCCTCGGTCATCGCTCGCAAACTGGCCTGGATGCTGATGGGCAGCTCGGAGGTGGAAGCGTAAAACTGGTCGTAATCGCGGACGTAAAGCACCACCCCTTCCAGCGCAAAGATGCGGCCGATCATGCGGGGCAGATCGCGGATCAAGCCGGCGGCGTCCTCCTGCAGCATCATCTCCTGGCTCAGCGTGTAGAGGCGCTCCACGTCATCGCGCCGCGCGTTCGCATCACGGGCCTGACGGCGCGCCATCTCCGCCACGCGTCCCACCAACGCGCAACTCACTACGAATGAAATCATGGCCACCCATCCCTGAATCCCGGCAATTCGGAACGTCCGGAACGGCGGCAGAAAGAAATAGTCGAAAGACAGCGCACAAAGGACGGCGATATAGAGAGACAGCCGGATCCCGGTCTGGGCGGCGAACCACACCACCAGCACCAGGAAGGCCATCCCGGCGGTCGTCGAGTTGGCGCCCAGGCCGGCCAGCAGGCCCGTGGCCAACGCAGCGACCAGCGTGGCTCCAAACCAGCGGGCAGCGCCCCACGAATAGGAAGGCATTTGTGAATCCTCCGTCTTCGGAATCATACCCGCACTTCCGGATGATGTAAGCTTCCGAAGAAAGCAGGGTTACATGCCAGACAGAATCCTGATCATCGATGACGAGCCGCAAATTACCCGTGTACTCCGCGCCGCCCTTTCCGCGCAGGGTTTCGACGTACGCACCGCCAACGAACCCGAAGAAGGTCTTCTTCTATTCCGCGACTGGCTGCCCGATCTGGTGGTGACCGACCTGATGATGCCCGGACTGAGCGGCGTCGAGGTTTGCCGCTCCATCCGGTCCCACTCCGCGATCCCCATCCTCGTCCTTTCGGTGCGCGACCACGAACGTTCCAAGGTGGAGGCTCTGGACGCCGGCGCCGACGATTATGTGACCAAACCCTTCGGAATTCAGGAGCTGCTGGCCCGCATTCGCGCCCACCTCCGCCGCGCTCCGGAGCGCACCCAGGCCGCCCTCGAGGCCGGCGACTTCGTGGTGGACGCAACCGCCCACTCCATCTCCGTCCTGGGCAAGCCCATCCATCTGACGCCCAAGGAGTTCGACCTGCTGCTCCACCTCACCCGCCACGCCGGCAAAGTGATCACCCACCGCGCCCTGCTGACCGCTGTCTGGGGCGCTCAGTCAGCCCACCAGCCGGAGTATCTGCGCGTCTTTATCGGTCAATTGCGCAAAAAACTCGAAGCCGAAACCGGAAAGCAGTACATCCAGACCGAACCCTGGGTGGGCTACCGCTTTATTCCTGAAGGGTGGAGCGGCAACGAGGAGTAGGTGAGCGGCTCCCCGCCGCTCCCGCCTCGACACTGGCAATCCCTCCCCAACCCGCGCTTCCCTTACGCTTTATTTAGGAATTCCTTCGCATACTCATACAAGACCTTCGCCAAAATGAACCTTGTGCAGAAAACCATGCCCTGGACGAAACCGCAAGCTGGAATTCGAACCGGGTGCAGCGCTGACAGGTAAATCCAGGAAACACTTAACCCAAGGAACTGCGAGACTCGCCATGCAAGATGCTCTGATGTTGCTGTTCACGGTCGTTTTCTTTGCCCTGGCGTTCTTGTACGTCACGGCTTGCCGGAAGCTGAGGTAGCCCGATGCACATTGACTTCATCACCGTCGTTGCGCTGATTCTGGCCATTCTGTTGTTCGGCTACCTGGCTCTCACGCTGCTCTTTCCGGAGAAATTCTGACATGTCCGCCAATGGCTGGTTGCAGTTCGTCATCTTCTGCCTGATTTTGCTGGCAAGCGTTCGTCCGGTGGGCCTTTACCTGGCCCGCGTGCTGGAGGGCCAGCGCACCTGGCTCGATCCGGTGCTGCGGCCCATCGAGCGGCTCATTTACAAACTCTGCGGCGTCAAAGCCAAGGAGGAAATGAACTGGCGCGAGTACGCCTTCGCGGTACTGGGCTTCTCCGCCGTCAGCATGTTGCTGACCTACGCCATCGAGCGGTTGCAGGCCTTCCTGCCGCTGAACCCGCAGGGGCTCGCCGCCGTGGGGCCCGATCTGGCCTGGAACACGGCCGCCAGCTTTACCACCAATACCAACTGGCAGTCGTATTCGCCCGAAACCACCATGAGCTATTTCACCGAAATGGCCGGTCTGGCGACCCACAACTTCTTCTCCGCGGCTGTCGGCATCGTGGTGGCCGTGGCGCTGATCCGCGGCATCAAGCGGACCACCTCCGGCACCATCGGCAACTTCTGGGTGGACACGACCCGCACCCTGCTCTATGTGCTCCTGCCGGGCTCGTTCCTCTATGCACTGCTGCTGGTGGCGCAGGGCGTACCGCAGAATCTGCATGCCTACACCACGGCCCATCCGCTGGAACAGCCCACCCAGACGCAGACCATCGCCCAGGGCCCGGTGGCCTCGCAGGAAGCTATCAAGATGCTGGGCACCAACGGCGGCGGGTTCTTCAATGCCAACAGCGCCCACCCCTTCGAGAATCCCACCCCCTTCTCGAATCTGCTGCAAATGCTCTCCATCTTCATCATCCCCGCCGGACTGACCTACACGCTGGGCCGCATGACCGGTTCCCCGGGCCACGGCTGGGCGGTGCTTGCCGCCATGTTCATACTTTTCGCCGGCGGATTCACCACCGTTTACTGGGCCGAATCGCAGCCTCACCTGCTGATCCACGGCGCCGCCCAAACCGGCAGCGTGACCGCTCCGGCCGGCAATATGGAAGGCAAGGAAGTTCGCAACGGCATCTCCCAATCGGCGCTTTTCTCCACCATCACCACCGACGCCAGTTGCGGGGCCGTCAACACCATGCACGACTCGCTCACTCCGCTGGGCGGCATGGTGGTGCTCACCAACATCATGCTCGGCGAGGTGATCTTCGGCGGCGTGGGTTCAGGCCTCTACGGCATCCTCATCTTCGTGGTGCAAGCGGTCTTCATCGCCGGCCTCATGGTGGGCCGTACCCCCGAATACCTGGGCAAAAAGATCGAGGCGTACGACGTGAAGATGACCATGCTCTACGTGCTCATCTTCCCGCTCATCATCCTCACCCTCACCTCATTCTTCGTTCTATCGCCAACCATCGGCCTGTCGAGCCTCAACAACCAGGGTCCGCACGGACTCACCGAAATTCTCTACGCCTTCACCTCCGGAGCGGGAAATAATGGCTCTGCCTTTGCCGGCCTGAACGCCAATACCTGGTGGTACAACGTCGCCCTGGGTTGGACCATGCTGGGCGGCCGGCTGCTGATGATGATTCCAGTGCTGGCCCTGGCCGGCAACCTGGCCCAGAAGAAAAGCATTCCCCCGTCGCCTGGAACGTTCCCCGTGAACTCCGCCCTCTTCACCGTGCTGCTGGTCGGCGTGATTCTCATTCTGGGCGCGCTCACTTTCTTCCCTGCTTTGAGCCTCGGCCCCATCCTCGAACACCTGGTGCTCAAAGCTGGTCAGGTTTTCTAAACATCACCGCATCAAGACCGGATGAAACGGACTGACATGGCTGATAAGAAGAGTCAAAAAAAGAGTCTTTGGAACAACGAACTGATTGCCCAGGCGCTCATCGACTCGGTGCGCAAGCTTGATCCCCGCGGTATGGTCAAGAACCCTGTGATGTTCGTCGTCGAGGTGGGCAGCGTGCTCACCTCGGCGATCCTGATCGACAACATCATCCACCACGGTGCCGACTTCGGCTTCAACCTCCAGATCACCCTCTGGCTCTGGTTCACGGTGGTCTTCGCCAATTTTGCCGAAGCCATGGCCGAGGGCCGCGGCAAGGCCCAGGCCGACACCCTGCGCAAGGCCAAGGGCGAAACCATTGCCCAGCGTTACAAGGCCGACGGCGGCTTTGAAGAAATCGCCAGCGGCCTGCTCCGCGCCGGAGACGTGATCTACGTCGCGGCCAACCATTACATCGCCGGCGACGGCGAAGTCATCGAAGGCGTGGCCTCGGTGGACGAGTCGGCCATTACCGGCGAGTCCGCCCCCGTCATCCGCGAAGCCGGCGGCGACCGCTCGGCCGTCACCGGAGGCACCAAGGTGCTGTCGGACTGGATCAAGGTGAAGATCACCTCCAACCCCGGCGAAACCTTCCTCGACCGCATGATCGCCCTGGTCGAGGGCGCCAGCCGCCAGAAGACGCCCAACGAAATCGCCCTCAGCATTCTGCTCTCCGGGCTCACCATCGTCTTCCTGTTGGCGGTCGTCACGCTGCAGCCGTTCGCCATCTACTCCAAAGCCCCGCAAACGGTCTTTGTGCTGGTCTCGCTGCTGGTCTGCCTTATCCCCACCACCATTGGCGGCCTGCTCTCGGCCATCGGCATCGCCGGCATGGACCGCCTGGTGCAATACAACGTGCTGGCCATGAGCGGACGCGCCGTGGAAGCCGCGGGCGACGTCAACACCCTGCTGCTCGACAAGACTGGAACCATCACCCTGGGCAATCGCCAGGCCGCCGAGTTCATTCCCGCTCCCGATGTGAGCCCGGAGCGCCTGGCCGATGCAGCGCAGCTCTCTTCTCTCTCCGATGAGACCCCCGAAGGCCGCTCCATCGTGGTCCTCGCCAAGGAGAAGTACAACCTTCGCGGACGCGACCTGGGCAGCATCCACGCCGAGTTCGTTCCCTTCACCGCTCAAACCCGCATGAGTGGCGTCAACATCTCCGGCGTGCGCATCCGCAAGGGTTCCGTGGACGCCATCACCCGCTTCCTTGAAGATCAGGGCTCCTCGCTGCCGCGGAAAGTCAAAGACAGTGTCGAGGAGATTGCCCGCCTCGGCGGTACCCCGCTGGTGGTGGCTGAAAACTCCACCGCCCTGGGCGTCATCTACCTCAAGGACATTGTCAAGGGCGGGCTCAAGGAACGCCTGGCACGCCTCCGCGCCATGGGCATCCGCACCATCATGATTACCGGCGACAATCCGCTCACCGCCGCCGTCATTGCCCGCGAGGCCGGCGTGGACGACTTTTTAGCCGAGGCCAAGCCCAAGGACAAGATGGACCTGATCAAGCGCGAACAGGCCAAGGGCAAGCTGGTGGCCATGACCGGCGATGGCACCAACGACGCACCCGCCTTGGCGCAGGCCGATGTGGGCGTGGCCATGAACTCCGGCACCCAGGCCGCCAAGGAAGCCGGCAACATGGTCGATCTCGACTCCAACCCCACCAAGCTCATCGAGATCGTCGAAATCGGCAAACAACTCCTCATGACGCGAGGCGCGCTGACCACCTTCTCCATCTCCAACGACGTGGCCAAGTACTTCGCCATCATCCCCGCCATGTTCGCCGGCGTCTTCCCGGTGCTCAACGCGCTCAACATCATGCACCTTGCCAACGCGCACTCCGCCATTCTGTCGGCGGTCATCTTCAACGCCATCATCATCGTGGCGCTCATTCCGCTGGCCCTCAAAGGCGTCAAGTACGAACCCAAGGCCGCAGATGTGCTGCTTCGCAACAATCTGCTCGTTTACGGAGTGGGCGGCATCATTGTCCCGTTCATCGGCATCAAGGCCATCGATATGTTCCTGGTCGCCCTGCACCTGGCGTAACGGCTTTTTGGGGAACGAGGGGCCTCAGGCCCCGCAAGGAGATTCAACGTGCATTCCGTCTGGAAGACATCCATCCGCTTCACGCTCATCGCCACGGTTCTGCTGGGCCTCGGCTATCCGCTGGTGGTCACCGCCATTGCCGGCCTGCTCTTTCCCCACAAGGCCGCCGGGAGCCTCATCCAACTGCAAGATGGCACAGTCATCGGCTCCGAACTGCTGGCCCAGAGCTTCACCTCCGACCGCTACTTCCACCCCCGCCCTTCGGCAGCCGGTAACGGCTACGACGCCTCTGCATCCGGCGGCTCCAACCTGTCCCAGTCCTCGAAAACCCTGATCGACCGCATCCAGGGCTCCATCGACAAGCTGGCCAAGGAGAATCCCGGCAAGCCGGTGCCCATCGATCTGGTCACCGCCTCCGCCTCCGGCCTCGACCCGGACCTCACCCCCGACGCCGCGGTCTACCAGATCCCACGCGTCGCCAAAGCCCGCAACCTCACCGAGCCCCAGGTACAGAAACTCGTCGAGCAGCACATCACCGCCCGCCAGTTTGGCGTGCTGGGCGAACCCAGGGTCAATGTTCTGGCCCTGAACCGCGACCTCGACAAGCTCGGCAAATAAATCCGCGCGCGGCTTCCCGCAGCAACAAAAGGGGGAGGGCTCAGGCCCTCCCCCTTTGCTGTTTAAATCGTCCGCGACGCTTGGTCCTTCAAATAAGGATGGTTCAAGTTCCTGAACAGGTGGACGCTAGCGGCGCCTCAATTGTTCCATCGCAGGCAAGATCTCCTTCACCCTCTCAGCACGCGCCAAGGGATTCTGAAATAATCCAAAGTGCAATAGACAATTCGTGTTCCTATCGAATACCATACCTCTTTCCGGTTACCGCTTCGCCAGGGGGCGATCCTCACCATGCGCGTTTCGCTCTTCATCACCTGCTACAACGACACCCTCTACCCCGAGACCGGCCGTGCCGTCGTCCGATTGCTCGAGCGGCTGGGCGTGCAACTCGATTTCCACCCCAGGCAAACCTGTTGCGGCCAGATGCACGCCAACACCGGCTTTCGCGGCGAGGCCTTCTCCCAGGCCAAGCGCTTCGTCCAGCTCTATCGCGACACCGAAACCGTGGTCATTCCCTCTTCCTCCTGCGTGGCCATGATCCGCGATCAGTACCCCGGCCTCTTCGAAGAGCTAGGCAACGAAACCCTCCGCAACGACTTCGCAGCCCTCGCACCACGAGTTTTCGAGCTCAGCGAGTTCCTCATTGACCGCCTCGGCGTAGAAGACGTGGGCTCCTACTTCCCTCATCGCGTCGTGTATCACGCCAGTTGCCACGGAGTTCGCGCCCTGCATCTGGGCGACCGCCCCTATCGCCTGCTGGCCAAAGTCCGCGCCCTCGATCTCGCGACCCTGCCCAATGTCGAACGCTGCTGCGGCTTCGGTGGAACTTTTTCCGTGAAGAACGCTGAAGTCTCCTCGGCCATGATGGCCGCCAAGCTCCAGGATGTGGTTTCAACGGGCGCGGAATACTGCACCGCCCTCGACAACAGTTGCCTGATGCACCTGGGTGGCGCCATGCACCGCCAATACGCAGCCATGAAAACCATCCACCTGGCCCAGATTCTGGCCGCCACTGAGGAATCCCCCGTGGAGGCGCTCGCATGACCCAGCCCGCCTCAGACAAGGTAATCCTCGACCCTCGCTTCGCGCCGCCGTTTCCCCAGGGCGCTCTGAACGTCCTGCGCAATCCTCAACTGCGCAAGAACGTGGCCCACGCCATCGACGTCATCCAGTCCAAGCGCGGCAAGCTGGTCGCGGAAAAGACTGACTGGCAGGAACTGCGCTCGGCGGCCTCGGCCCTGCGCGCTCACGTCCTTGAGAATCTTGACGCCTACCTCGAAGAGTTCGAGGCCCGTTGCACAGCCGCCGGAGGCGAGGTCCATTGGGCCGCCGACGCCGCCCAGGCCCGCCAGATCATCCTCGGCCTGCTGCGCCAGGAAGGCGCACGCGAAGTCATCAAGATCAAGACCATGACCTCGGCCGAGATTCAACTGAATCCCTTTCTTGAGGCCCACGGCGTCAAGACCTACGAGACCGATCTGGCCGAAATCATCCTGCAACTGGGCGAGCAGGAACCCTCTCACATCGTGGTTCCCGCCCTGCACGTGAATCGCGCCCAGGTGCGCGAGATTTTCGCCCGCCGCATGGGTCTCGAAAACCTTTCCGACGACCCGCAGGCCCTTACCGCCGCGGCCCGCACCTATCTCCGCCAGAAGTTTTTGACCATCCCCACCGCCATCAGCGGCGCAAACTTCCTTGTAGCCGAAACCGGCTCGGTCGCCATTGTCGAATCCGAAGGCAACGGCCGCATGTGCCTCACCCTGCCCCGCGCCATGATCACCCTGGCCGGCATTGAGAAAGTTCTGCCCCGCTTTGGCGATCTGGAACTCATGCTCCAGCTCCTGGCCCGTTCCGCCACCGGCGAGCGCATGAATCCCTACACCTCGCTCTGGACCGGCGTCACTCCCGGCGACGGCCCACAGCGCTTCCACGTCGTCCTGCTCGACAACGGCCGCTCCGCCATGCTCCGCCGACCAGTCGAACGCCAGACCCTCAGGTGCATCCGCTGCGCCGCCTGCATGAATGCCTGCCCGGTCTACCGCCAGACCGGCGGCCACGCCTACGGCTCGGTCTATCCCGGCCCCATCGGCGCCATTCTCACCCCCCAGTTGATGCACCTCCAGCACGCTCAGACCTTGCCCTACGCCTCATCCCTCTGCGGCGCCTGTTACGAGGTCTGCCCGGTCAAAATCAACATTCCCCAGGTGCTGCTCGAACTGCGCGCCCAGGTCACCAACCAGGAGCGCCACCAGGCCGCGCGCTTCCTTGACCCCATGTATCTCGGCCTGCGCATCGCCAACTTCCTCTTTGCCCGCGCCGGCCGCTTCCATCTCGCCCAGCGCTTCGGCCGCATCGGCATCCGCCTCTTCACGCGCCGGGACGGCTGGATCCACTCCCTGCCCAGTATCGGCGCCAAATGGACCCAGACCCGCGACCTCCGCGGCTTTCCCCGCCAGACCTTTCATGAGTGGTGGGCCGCCCGCGATAAGGAGGCGAAATGACCTCGTCCGCAGAAGCACGCCAACAGATTCTCGACAGCATCCGCGCCGGCACCGAGTCGGTCGCCCAGAGCGCCGCCAAACTCGCTGACGCGTATGCGGCCCTGCCCCGCGCTTACAACCACCACGGCCAGCTCAACACAGAAGCTCTTCTTGCCTTGATGGTCGAACGCCTCCGCGAATATGGCGCCGAGGTGGTCGAGTGTTCGCCCGGCCAGCTCACCGCTACCATCGCCGCTCAACTCTCCGCCAGCGGCAAACACATCTTTGCCGCTCCCGCCGGACTGCCCGCCGCCTGGTTCATCCCCGGCTTCGACTGGAAAGTTGACTACAACCTCACCACCCAGGAAATCGAGCTTGCCGAAGGCGTGGTCACTTCCTCCTCCGCCGGCATCGCCGACTCCGGAACCATTGCCCTTCACCACTCTCCGGCTGAAGGCCGCCGCGTCCTCTCCCTTTTGCCCGACTGGCACCTTTGCGTCCTCTACGCCAGCCAGGTTGTCGAATCCCTCCCGGAGTACTTCAGCCGCATTCCGCAGCCTCCCCGGCTGGCCACCTGGATCTCCGGGCCCAGCGCCACCGCAGACATTGAAATGACCCGCATCAAAGGCGTCCATGGACCGCGTTTTCTCCATGTCGTTCTGGTGCGCGACGAAAGGAAGCCTGAAACCGTCCTCGAACGGCTGCCCCAGGCAAACGACCTATGAGCACCTCCGATTCCGCCCTTTACGCCCAGACCGTTCAGGCCCTCGACGCCTTCCAGATCGAGATTCCCTCCTGGGGATTCGCCAACACCGGCACCCGCTTCGGCAAATTTGTCCAGGCGGCCGCCGCTTCCACCCTCGAAGAGAAATTTGCCGACGCGGCCGAAGTCAACCGCCTTACCGGCGTCACGCCCACCCTCGCTCTTCATGTTCTCTGGGACTTGCCCAACGGCCTCGCCGACGTGCCCAAGGTGAAGGAATTGGAAACCCGCCACGGCATCCGCTCGGGCTCCATTAACCCCAACCTCTTCGAATCGCAGGAATACAAGTACGGCTCGCTCTGCAACCCCTCCTCCGCCATTCGCGAAAAGGCCCTGAACCATCTTCTCGATTGCATCGCCATCGCCAAGCAGCTCGGCTCCCGCGACCTCTCCCTCTGGCTCCCCGACGGCTCCAATTATCCCGGCACCCAGAGCATCCGCAACCGCATCGGCTGGCTTGAAGAGTCGCTCAAAGCCGCCCACGACCAGCTTGCCCCCGGCCAGCGCCTGCTCATTGAGTACAAGCCCTTCGAGCCCGCCTTCTATCACACCGACATAGCCGATTGGGGCATGTCCTCGGAACTCGCCCGCATCGCTGGCCCCCAGGCCCGCGTTCTGGTCGACACCGGACACCACTACTCCTCGCAGAACATCGAGCAGCTGGTCGCCTGGCTCCTCCACACCGGCCTCCTCGGTGGTTTCCACTTCAACGACCGCCACTATGCCGACGACGATCTCACCCTCGGCTCCATCGATCCCTACCGGATCTTCCGCATCTTCCATGAGATTCACTCCGGCCTCGCCGAAGGCATCGCCCACGACATAGCCTTCATGATCGACCAGAGCCACAATCTCAAAGGCAAGATGGAAGCCACCGTCCAGACCGTGGTCACAGCGCAGGAGCTTTGGCTCAAGTCCGCCCTCGTCGATCGCGCACAGTTGGCCGGCTTGCAGAATTCCTGCAACCTCGTCAAAGCCGAAGAGCTCTTCCGCGGCGCCTTCTGGAGCGATGTCCGGCCCCTGGCCACCGCCTGGCGCGAGGCGCGCGGACTGGCCCCCGACCCGCTGGCCGCGCTACGAGAATCGGGCTATGTTGAGCGCGTCACCGCCGAAAGAGGAAGCCGTGTCTCCACGGTAAGCAGCTACGCCTGAAGAGAGTTATCCTGATTCAAAGTCCGCACCGATCGAAATTGGGGTTCAAGGAAAGCGAAACCATGCCCAAAGCAAAGATCAAACGGCTCTACCTGATCCCCATTCTCTCCAAAGCCCTCGACGTCCTTGAGCTGCTTGAGCAGGACCATGTGCCCGTCACCCTCGAAGACGTCTACCGCAAAACCAAAATCTCCAAGACCAGCGTCTACCGCATTCTCAAGACCCTGGTCCATCGCGGCTACGTCGCCCAGGCGCAAAACGGCCAGTACCGGCTCGTCTCCCGTCCCAAACGGCTCCGCTTCGGCCTCGCCATCCAGAGCGCCGAAATGCCCTTTTCCGTCGCTGTAGCCGAAAGCGTAACCGCCGCCGCTGCGGGTGCCGGCGTGGAGCTTGTCCTGCTCGACAACCGCTACGATCCGGACATCGCCATCCAGAACGCGCAGGAGTTTGTCTCCAAGCGCGTCGACCTGGTCCTCGAGTTTCAGGTCGAGGAACACGCTGGTCCACGCATCGCCCACATCCTGAAAAAAGCCGAGATTCCCCTCGTCGCCATCGACGTGCCTCATCCCAACTCCACCTACTTTGGCGTGGATAACTTCGAAGTCGGCTACGAAGCCGGCAGCCTGCTCGCCCAGCACGCTCTGCGCAACTGGAAGGGCTCGGCCGATTGGGTCCTCGGCATCGGTCTCTCCGAGGCCGGCAGCTTCGTCCAAAGCCGCATCTCCGGCGCATTCGACGCCATCCGCGAACGTATCAAAGACATCCATCCTGATAACTTCGTGCAGGTCGAAGGTCGCGGCATCAGGAAACACAGCCATCGCGCCGTCAGCGAGTTTCTCCGCACCCGTCCCGCCGGCCAGCGCATTCTGGTCGCTGCCGCCACGGATTTAAGCGCCCTCGGCGCCCTCGACGCCGCCCGCGAAGCCGGACGCGAAGCCGATCTCGCCATCGTCGGTCAGGATTGCATCCCCGAGATCCTCGCAGAGATGCGTTCCGGCAAGAGCGCCATCATCGGCTCCATCTCGCATGAGGCCGACACCTACGGTCCCCGCCTCATCCAGCTCGGCATCGCCCTGCTCCGCGGCTACACCGTGCCTCCCTACAACTATGTGCGCCACCGCGCCATTACGCCGGAGACCCTCAGCGCCGAAGACAATGCCTGATTGCGCCCCGGAGAACACCGCGGAATTCCATGCCATCGATTCAGCAGGAACGCACCGCGACTGGGTGCCCCATCCTTTCCGCGTTTTGTGCGGAAAGGGTGGGAAACCACGATGAATTCTCTTCATGCCGGATCAATTGAATTGTTTCCTTTTGCCAATCATCTTCGACGTCTTGAACTTTCTCTACGATTTCCAACGGAGGCATTTCCGCGGTGAACTCCACTCCTGCTCTGAACGCAAACGCGCGCCCCACTCCTGCCGCTGAACCACCTGCCCGCATCGCCATCGATCTCGGCGCCGAAAGCTGCCGCGTCTCCCTGCTCCGCTGGAACGGCGACCGCCCCCGCATCGAGCTCGTCCACCGCTTCCCCAACGGCCCCCTTCATCGCGGCGCATCCCTCCGCTGGCCCCTTCAAAACCTCCTTGCCGGTCTTGAGGAAGGCCTGCGCAAGGCCGCCCAGGCCGCTCCCGAAGGCATTGCCTCCATCGCGGTCGATGGCTGGGCTGTGGACTACGTCCGCCTCGGCGCTGACGGCAATCCTCTCGGCGACCCCTTCTGTTACCGTGACGAGCGCACCATCGCCGCCAAGGAAGCCGCCGACGCCCTCATCCCTCCGGACCAGATCTTCCGCCGCACCGGCGCCCAGCCTCTTCGCATCAACACTGTCTACCAGCTCCTCGCCGACGCCCAATCCGGCATCGACCCCCTGGCCCCCTGGGTTTGCCTCCCCGAGTACGTTCTCCACTGGCTGGGCGCGCCTCGCGTCGCCGAGTACACCAACGCCACCCACACCGGCCTGGTTGACCTCGCCACCGGCAACTGGGATCGCGGCCTCTTCGCGCAGCTAGGAATTCCCATTGAGCCTGCCCCGCCCATCGTCCCCGCCGGCTCGCTCCTTGGCCCCCTGCAGGGTCCCCTGGCCGCCCTCGACGCCTTCCGCTCCACCCAGCTCATCGCCCCGGCCTGTCACGACACCGCCTCGGCCATCGCTGGCCTTCCCACCAGTCTCGACTCGGCAGCCTACATCTGCTCCGGAACCTGGTCGCTGGTTGGCTCCCTGATTTCCACTCCCGTCACCACTCCTGAAGCCATGGCCGCCCGCTACACCAACCAAGGCGCAGCCGCCGGCGGATTCTGCTTCCACACCAACGTCAACGGTATGTGGCTCATCGCGCAGTGCAGAAGCGCCTGGGCCGCCCAGGGACGCCCCTGGACCATCGAAGACCTGGTCCGCGAAGCTGCCGCCGGCCAGCCAGTTTCTGGCGTTCTCGATGTGGACGCCGAGCCGCTCCTCCTCGACGGTGAAATGCCCGCCCGCATCAACGCCGAGCTGACCCGCCACGGCCTCCCGCCCATCCCCGACATCGCCGGCAACGAGCCGCTCTTTGCGCGTCTGATCTTTGAGAGCCTCGCCGCCCGTTACGCCTCGGCCCTCGCCCAGCTCGAACAGATGCTCGGCCGCAAGCTCGACCGCATCGCCATCCTCGGCGGAGCCAGCCGCAACCAGCTTCTCACCGCCCTCACCGCCGAGCGCACCGGCCTACCGGTATCCTCCGGCCACCCGGAAAGCTCCACCATCGGCAATTTCGCCGTTCAGCTCGCCGCCACGGAATCCCCTGGCCAGCCCCTCAACCCCGCGTCCCTCCGCCACTGGGCCGCCCAGCTCTGCGAGTGCTAAGAGACCTCTGAACTGGCCACCAAAAGTTGTACCGCCGGCCTCCTGGCCGGCTGTACGGAGGGCCTCCCGGCCCTCCGAGTCTTCACTCAACTCGAAATTCTGGGTTGTCGAGCCCTCTGGGAGAAACGCAGGTTAGCGCATATAAAAAACCCCGCAAGATCAACGGGGCTCTACCCGCTGCGGAATAGGAATCGCTTTTTCTGGCGGGACGCAATCGACGATGAATCCGGCGTCAAAATCTCATGTACTATGTTTTGCCATGAGACGAATATTCGTTAGCTATCGGCGCGAAGACAGCGGCCCGGTTGCTCGCCGCCTTGCCGACAGTTTGACGCGCGCCTTCGGTCCCCACGCGGTATTCATCGATACTGATTCGATAAGAATGGCAAATAAGTGGAAGAACGATATAGATAAAGCTCTCCATGAATCTACGGTACTTATAGCGGTAATCGGTCCACGATGGCTATTCCTGCAAGACGCGGATGGCAGGCGCAGACTCGATAACGAAAGCGACTGGGTACGCGCGGAGATACTCTCAGCACTTGAGGGCGGAAGAATCGTGCTGCCGGTTCTCGTTTCGGGAGCCACTCTCCCAGGTTTGGAAGCCCTTCCGGCCTGCCTGCAACCATTATTGGGCTCTCAGGGATACGAACTTAACGACAAATACTGGGAAAGAGACACGGGATATCTCGTTAAGCGGCTTGAGGAGCTTGGAATTCCAAAAACCTCGACTGATGTGATTGGTGCTGATCTCTCCTACCCGCCGCCGATCGACACCTCTAAAGCGTTGACAGAAGACGAGTTGGATCAAGCACTTACTACCTTGCCAGGATGGGAGATTGTCAACAGAGTGCTCCCCGGCGATCCAAGTCGGCAGACCGTTGAACTCTATAAAATATTCAAGTTCAGGTCTTTCGCAGACGCAATTCACTTCATCACCACGGCCGCAAGATTTGTTTCAATCACAGATCATCATCCCGACTGGCAGAATGTATGGGTTTCGGTGCGCGTGTGGCTAACTACGTGGGACATCGGCCAGAAACCCACCTTCAAAGATATTCGGCTGGCCGAATATCTTGAGAAACTCTATCGGGAATACATGGTGTCTTAGAGCATCTCTCCTAGATGAATATCACGCTAGCCGCGATTTCTCACACGGATCGATTCTGTGGGGGGCGGTGGATTTTGGCAGGGGTAGAGAGCGATGAACGGCTGGCAATCTGCTCGGCGATAG